>Ga0214923_10000358_pt1 | contig 70396 bp, 84 predicted proteins | sample LL1510_MetaG_FD_177993 | JGI IMG/M metagenome (GOLD analysis project Ga0214923, IMG submission 177993) | Freshwater microbial communities from Lake Lanier, Atlanta, Georgia, United States - LL-1510 | ecosystem: Environmental > Aquatic > Freshwater > Lake | place: USA: Georgia | collected...
ATCCTGTACCATCTGCTCCTGTAGGTCCTGTTACAGTTGAATCTGCTCCTGTAGGTCCTGTATCGCCTGTATAACTTGTACCATCTGCTCCTGTAGGTCCTGTTACAGTTGAATCTGCTCCTGTAGGTCCTGTATCGCCTGTATAACTTGTACCATCTGCTCCTGTAGGACCTGTATCACCTGTATAACTTGTACCATCTGCTCCAGTAGGTCCTGTTACAGTTGAATCTGCTCCTGTAGGTCCTGTATCACCTGTATATCCTGTACCATCTGCTCCTGTAGGTCCTGTTACAGTTGAATCTGCTCCTGTAGGACCTGTATCACCTGTATATCCTGTACCATCTGCTCCTGTAGGTCCTGTTACAGTTGAATCTGCTCCTGTAGGTCCTGTATCGCCTGTATAACTTGTACCATCTGCTCCTGTAGGACCTGTATCACCTGTATAACTTGTACCATCTGCTCCAGTAGGTCCTGTTACAGTTGAATCTGCTCCTGTAGGTCCTGTATCACCTGTATAACTTATACCATCTGCTCCTGTAGGTCCAGTATCTCCTGTTGCCCCTGTATTAACTGCAGAACCATCAATACCAGTAGGACCTGTATATCCAGTAGGACCTGTATATCCAGTAGGACCTGTATATCCAGTAGGACCTGTATCACCCGTAGGTCCTTTCAAATTTCCTATTTTTGTCCATCCTGGTCCAAATTTAAGAATTCGATTATTTGATCCATCAGTAACATACAAAACTCTCGAAGAATCTATAGTTATTCCATATGGGTAATTAATTGTAGTAATGTTATCTGTAATAGTAATTAAATTTCCAAAATTATCAATTTTATAAACTTGATTATTACCTGCGTCAGTAACATACAAATTGTCCGATGAATCTATAGTTATTCCAATTGGAGTTGTCATAGCATTGCTAGTAACAATAGTAGTTACATTTCCAGATGTATCAATTTTACGAATTACAGAATTAGCGACATCACAAACATATAAATTTCCTGAAGAATACACTATTCCATTTGGAGCATTAAATTGAGCAAGTATTCCATTACCATCTGCAAAAGCTGCTGTACCATCACCAGCTATAGTAGTTACATTACCAGATGTATTAATTTTACGAATTCTTTGATTACCTGTATCAGTAACATATAAATTATCTGAAGAATCTATAGTTATTCCAGATGGCATATCGAATTGAGCATTTGTTCCATTACCATCTGCATAACCTGCTGTACCATCAGTACTACCAGCTATAGTAGTTACATTTCCTAAAGTATCAATCTTACGAATTACATTATTAAATGTATCAGAAACATACAAATTTCCAGATGAATCTATAGTTATTCCATTTGGATTATAAAATTGAGAAAGTAATGGATTACTATCATCTAAATAACCTTGTGTACCATCTCCTGCTACAGTAGTTACAGTTCCTAAAGTATCAATTTTACGAATTACACTATTATTTGTATCGCAAATATACAAATTTCCTGAAGAATACACTATTCCTTGAGGATAACTAAATTGAGCAACTAATGGATTACTATCATCTAAATAACCTTGTGTGCTTCCTGCTATAGTATTTATAACAATACCATATTTAGAAACATCACCATTATCTGTATTTAGATAACTATCTCCTACAGTTCCTGTAAATGAAGGAATACCTATTCCTGAATAAAAAGATATTCCAGTAGGTCCAGTAGATCCAGTAGATCCAGTTACTCCACCAAATGCTGATAAATCTTGCCATAACAAGCATGGATCACCACTAGTACCGTTATAAGTTGAAGTTAATACTTGTCCAACTGTTCCCAAACTTGCATTTTTGTCTTTAATTCCAACCGTTGTAGTAATTCCATAGATGTCAACACCAAAATTACCACCTCCTGGCCCCTGAATTGATGTCTCAATTCTAACATTTCCTGAAGCATCAACGGCAAAAAATTGTCCTTGAACAACTAAATTCTCATTAACATTGTCCCAAGTTAATTTTGAACTTCCTGTTACTCCTCCATCATAATATAAAATAACACCAGTAGGGCCATCAAATACAAATGTTCCAGCAGGTCCTGTAGGTCCTGTTACAGTTGAATCTGCTCCTGTGGGACCTGTATCACCTGTATAACTTGTACCATCTGCTCCTGTAGGACCAGTATCACCTGTATAACTTGTACCATCTGCTCCTGTAGGGCCTGTTACAGTTGAATCTGCTCCTGTAGGACCTGTATCACCTGTATAACTTGTACCATCTGCTCCTGTAGGGCCTGTATCACCTGTATAACTTGTACCATCTGCTCCTGTAGGTCCAGTTACAGTTGAGTCAGCACCTGTAGGACCTGTATCACCTGTATAACTTGTACCATCTGCTCCTGTAGGTCCAGTTACAGTTGAGTCAGCACCTGTAGGACCTGTATCACCTGTATAACTTGTACCATCTGCTCCAGTAGGACCTGTTACAGTTGAGTCAGCACCAGTAGGGCCTGTTACAGTTGAGTCAGCACCTGTAGGACCTGTATCACCTGTATAACTTGTACCATCTGCTCCTGTAGGACCTGTAGCTCCAGTATAAGCTGTTCCATTACCAGCAGGGCCTGTAGGTCCTGTTACAGTTGAATCTGCTCCTGTAGCTCCTGTAGCTCCTGTAGCTCCTGTATACGCCGTTCCATTACCAGCAGGGCCTGTAGGTCCAGTATAACCAGTAGGACCAGTAGGACCAGTATAACCAGTATAACCAGTATAACCAGTATAACCAGTAGGACCAGTATAACCAGTATAACCAGTAGGACCAGTAGGACCAGTAGGACCAGTAGTTCCGCTCTGTTGATAAATAAATCTTCCAACTATTGAATCAGGAAATGTTAATGTTGGAGTATTTGCAACATTAGTTAAAGCAGGTAATCCTGTTGTTTGATTTAATTCGAACACATATCCAACACCGTTAGTTGGTCTTCCTCCTAAAGCTGCTAACTGAATTTTCTTATTAAAACCATTAACATCTTCAAGAGATACTCTTACAGTTGAAGAAGTTTGTGAATCAATTCTTTTTATTTGAAATACACATCCATTAGATGCACTAGTTGTCCACATACCTGTAGAAATTGATAACCCATTATAAGATCCACCATTATAAGTTTGTGAAATTGTATTAGTTAAAGTACACATCCAATAATTTGTAGCTGGTGAATATGTAGTATCTTGTGATACTGATGAAAATGTAACTTGGAGACATATTGGTGGCTCCTTCACCAATGGCATTTATTCTTTCTATATATTAATTTATCATTAATAATCCTAAAATAAATCCATATGGTGTAGTTAAACTTGTATCATTACCAGAACTACCATATACGGTGGCGTCAATAGTAAAGGTCATTACCCATTTATTCGTATTCCATTTAACAGCTACAGCAGAAACGCCCAATGATTGATTCAAAATTAAAGTTTGTGCTTCCCAACTACTAGTTGCTGTATTAAAAACATGAACAGTTCCTAAAAAGATAGGTACTTTTGTTGAAGGATATTTTGTACTATCAAAATTAATAGTAATTGTTGTGGAATTTATAGAATTTATTGATGATATTCCATTTGAAGATAGTGTATCTGCTACAATAGTTCCAAATGCACTTAATGACGGCAATGTAGCAGCTATATAACCAGAAAGTAAACTTCCTCCACTAGGAGCACTCCAAATTACATCATAATTTGTTGATGAATTTTTTGTTAAAACATTTCCTGCACTACCTCCTGAAGGAATACCAGGACCTGTAGGACCTGTAGCTCCAGTTACTCCTGATCCTGTAGGACCTGTATTACCAATAGATCCTTGTAATCCTGTAGGACCTGTATTACCAATAGATCCTTGTAATCCTGTAGGACCTATACTACCAGGAGTACCAGCAGGACCTGTAGGACCTGTTCCACCACCTCCACCACCAGCAGGACCTGTAGGACCTGTAGGACCTGCTCCACCACCCCCACCACCAGCAGGACCTGTAGGACCTGTAGCACCAGGAGTACCAGGAGTACCAGGAGTACCAGGAGTACCAGCAGGACCAGCAGGACCAGCAGGACCAGTAGGACCAGCACCACCTCCACCTCCACCTCCAGGAGTAAAAATTGCTGAATTTGCCCATAATGTTCCACCTGTACCACCAATACGAAATTGCATGTTATCTAAATTAACACCTGGTTCACCTTCTTCTAATCTTGTACCTGCTACACCCCATTGAGAAGTCGTACCTCTTTTCAATTGAATCTGTGTAGTCATTCTTATATTTTATACTTTAAAAATACTTATAAATGTCCACCATTAACATAACAAAGAGCAACAGAATTAGGATCGCCTCCGTTAATATAATAAAATGGATTTGAATTAGGATTACCACCACTCAATACTGGATTTGTATAACATTTTATAGATGGGTTTCCACCATTAATAAAACATGTTGGAATTGAATTGGGATATCCACCATTTATAGTAAACGTAAAAGTTGATCCAGGTAATCCTCCATTTAATATAGAAAGATTGTAACATATAGAAATACAACAGATTGGTCTTCCTAATTTATTTGCAGCATCCTTAGATTTTTGCTTTGCGTTTGGAACTTGTACATTACAATCAAATTCTAAAGGATTATATCTTCTTAGTAACATTATATTATACTTTAAAAAATACTTATAGATGTCCACCGTTTATGTAACAAAGAGCAACAGCATTAGGATCGCCTCCGTTAATATAATAAAATGGACCTGAATTAGGATTACCACCACTCAATACTGGGTTTGTATAGCAGTTTGTAAAAGTTCCACCATTAATAAAACATGATGGAATTGAATTAGGATTACCACCATTTATAGTAAACGTAAAAGTTGATCCAGGTAATCCTCCATTTAATATAGAAAAATTATAACATGGTGATTGACATGGTATACGTGATGAACAATTTGTAGGAATTGTATAATTAATTATTGAAAAATCTGGATTACAATTTATAGAAGAAATATAAGGATTTATTGAAGCTATACCACCTTTATAATGAACTTTTGTATTTTGAGCTTCAGCTAAAATCCTTAATTGTTTTGTACGATTTTTAGATGTAGTAGCAATAGCACCTGTATTATTTCCACTTACACTATTAAAAAAAGGAATTGGTGTCATTTTTTTATGAATAAAAGCACAAGGGTCACACCTCATTTACTTTCTTTACCAGGAATTCTAAGTTTTCGTTTAGGTTTTTTAGATTCAGGAATTTCTTTTGGATTTAATTCTTCAAAATGCTTGCGCGCTTGTTCGATTGGTAAAGCCTTGTATACCATCTCCAGTTTCAATTTGAGGAGTTTGTCCATATTGTGTTAAAGGAACATTTCTTACTGCATTATTCCACGTTCGAGGTTCAAAAGGAATTTTTTGTAATTCTGATGGCGTCCCTGTTCCATAACTAGCATATAAAAAATAAGAAAAAGATCCAATAACAACAACTAATAGAATAACATTAAACCACCATGAAAAAATAGAATCTCGAACATTTTTTACCCATATAAGATTATTTTCAATTTGAGCTGTCGTATCTTTCACTAAATGAAACATATTGTAAAAATATAAGAATATAGAATGGCCTCTTTATCCACATTATATTTCATGTCTATAGTATTAGCAAGTGCTGCAGGTATTGGGTCAACATTTATAGGTAATCGTGTATATCCTATTCAACGTGGTGGAGAAATTACACCTCCAACACCTGAAGAAGTAGCTGCAGCAGCTTTAAAAGCAAGTCAAATGGCCGAAGATTTAGCAGCAGCACAACCTAAACCTACTCCTACTCAACCTACTCCTACTCAACCTACTGAAACGTCTTCAGAGACTCTTCAACAACCGAACAATCCTTCGCAGTAATATTCATCTTATCTAAAATTGTATTCACATATTTATTTGTTACATTATGTCTACATATAAAAATATTTTTGTTTTGACTTCCAAGAATAATACGTATAACTTCGTAATGTTCTTGAGGAGTAAGATTTTTCATACAAATATCCAAATCTGTATTTTTATACATTAAATGTTCACGAATAATATCCATTACTTATTAATTATTTCAGATTGTTAAAATGAATTAAATGGTTTAGCGTAAGGATTAGATCCTAAAGCTTTTACATATACAGGATCAATTCTTTCAGCTTGAGCGTCTTCTTTTAGAGGAGCATTAAATCTGTATGATCCCATTTGTTCAACTGTTCCTGCTGATGCAATAACATTTCCACCATGATTAAATCTTGCAGCATCAATTAAAGCCTTTTCATTACGACTTGATTGTGCAGAATATTGATCGGCTCCAATTGATACACCTGTTCCACTAGATCCAGCAGGTCCAGGTCTTCCTTCTGCAGTTAATCTCATAAATTCTTGATAAGGTTCAGTAAATGCACGAACATAAGGAGCTAATATTGCAATAGATCCACCTGCACTTCCAAAATATTCTTTTTCAGTTGTTTCACGTGCTTGAGGTTTGTAAGGTTGTTGAGCATAAATAGTTGGAGCTGTTTGTGCTCCTACAGCTGTATTTACTCTATCCATACCTAATAACACAAATCGGTCAGGTTTATTTTTAGTTACTCCTGCTTGAATACCTGGAAGAGTTACTGTACTTGCTCCTGGAATTACAGGAGGTTCATAAGATAATTTAGGTTTTGTTGCTACACGAATTTCATCTGTAGTTTTTGGAAGACTAAAATCTCTTAATTGATCTTGTTGAAATCCACCTTTAGGAATATTTGTATATCCATCATCTGCTCCTGGACCAACTTGAAGTTGATCAATTGGAAATACATTCTTCATATTTTGTCCACTTACCATACGAGATTGCATAAACTCTGATTCATTTGAATTACCAAATGGATTTCCTACACCTGGTTTAGAATCAAAAAATGATTTAGATTCACGCTTTTGAAAATATTCCTTTCCAGCTCCTGTATGATTATCTAATACTTGATCTGTTGCTCCTGAATACATAGATTGAGTTACTTTAGCTCCAAAAAAAGGAGTTTGATTATTATGTCCTTGAGTTGTTTGAGAATGAACTACTTCATCATTAAATTCTTTTGTAGGTTTAGGTTCTAGAAGTTCAAAATTTTCAACTGAATCTCCAGTTTTTATTTGGTCTTTGGCTAATAAATATCCAACAGCACCCAATCCTAATAAAAGTGCCACTTCAATCATTCTTTATATTTGAAACCTTACTTTTTCTTCTCTGATCTTGCGGATTCTGGAATAGGTTGATTTGCAATAACTTTTTGGCGATTATCATGTTGCCATGTCATATTACGATGCGTTTGATCTATTTGTGATGAATGTTGTGAAACAGATGCAAAAGGTGTTGGATCATCTGGAACAAAAATATCTTTTTTTATAGGAGTTTGTAAAGCATAATTCATTTTATTACTTTAAGATAATTTAAGTGAAGGAATATCCCATTTTGACCAACCACTTCTATTAAACGCTGAAATATCCATATTAGAAATCATACCTTTAAATTTGGATACCATATTATCAAATACAGATTTATCTACACTTGAAATTGGAATAGGAAATTTAACAGTATCATTTTTAGGTTTTACACCATAACAATTTACTCCAAATTTATTTGTTGGATCAAAATATCCACCATTTATTCCAGGTCTACCACATTTTGTTCTTTTTGTTATTTCATTTTCTTGTTGTAATTTTTGCCATGTAGATTTTTGAGTAGGAAAAAGGGCCATACCACCTTGTGTCCAACCATATCCACACCATTCAGCTCCTGCAGAATATGCATCATTTATTTGTTCGTATGTAGCAAAATCAGATTCATACGCAGCACAAACTGCAGCAGCTTCATCATATGTATATTTATTTCCTCCAATATGAAATACTTCTTTTCTTTCAATTGGCATAACAGGAATAATTGTTTTAGGTTCTGAATGTGGAACAGGAGCCTTTTCAAAAAACCCTATATGAATATTTCCATCTTGTTTTCTTTCAATAGTTAAATATCCCATTTTAAAAAGGATATAACCAAGAATACCTATAAGTATTAAAACAACTAAAAGAGACATAATACTTCCTGTAGAAACTACAACTACTACAGAAAGTAATGCTAATCCAGCCATAGCAACCATAAATATTGTTGGTGTTGGCAACATGTTTGTTGTTGACATCTTTCTTAATTATCTAAACGATAATAAATCAAAATTCTCATTTTATTTGAAATTGGAAATTGTTTAGGTCCATGTTCATGTATACGAGTATCATCTAATGTATACCACGATGTTCCTAATGGTAAACTACGACCATATCCCCACCAATGTGAACCATTATAACAACTTACAGATAAAAGTACATATTTACGTTTATTAAGAATAAGAACACTTGAATAATCTACAGATCCTATTGTTGGTAGCATATGAAATACCATAACTTTTGGAAAAGAACCAATTAATTGTTGTTTTGTACAACCTTCTTTTTTACATAATTCACATTTCCATTCAAGAATTTCTTCTACTTTAGTAGAATTTAAAATAGATTCTACAATAGACATTCTTTTATTTGCCGAAATAGAAAACTCGGTAAGTTTATCTTCACGAATTTGTTTATCTTTACAATTATTACATATTCTAATTTCTCCTATTTTAAATCGAACTAAATCATCTAGAACTGGAATTTTATCACAAAGATATTGGAATAATTCATGTGAATCTCCAATATCATGTCCTGCAGGAAGAGTTGCTGTTCGAACAGACTCAAAGAATTCTTTTAACCCTTCTTCTCCTTTTGATTTCCATATTGTTTGAAGAGACATATCTATAACATTAGATGTGTCTGCTTTATCATTTGAATATCTTTCTTGCATGTCCGGTATTTTAAACACCGCTTGAATACATGTATTTACCCAACAACTTCCTCGAAAATTTTGTAAACCGAACATTTTATCTTTGGAACTTGGAAAAGTCTGTTAAAAATGGCTGCGGTTCGTTTTTGTCGTGAGGAAATGCTTTTTTGAAATCTGGATTAAATTGATAAGTTGATTCATTAGGATCTACAAAATCAGATACTTGTTTTCCATATTGATTATATTTTTCTGAATGAACTTCTTTACCTTTTCCAAATTCATTATATTTTTCTGAATGAACTTCTTTACCTTTTCCAAATTCATTATATTTTTCTGAACTCTTTCCAGGAATAGGTGTTATTTCAGGTCCGTATATATCAGGATACGCACTAACTTCATTTGTATCAGAATTAATTGTTTCATAATCATGTAATACAGATTTACCTTTTACAGTTTTTGGTCCATAGACTTCTTCTGAATTCTTTTTTGTAGACGAAGTCCCATCTTTTTCAAATTCGTTTAAAGTATTTATCAAATCTTTATTCGTCATATTCTCTTTTGAAGAACGATAAAATAAAAGCACTAAACTAATTAACAATAATAGAAGAAGTATACTTTCCATTCTTCTCTTTATTCAAAGTAATGATATCTCTTTTTTGGACATTTGCTGGATTTATTGTAGGACTTTTAATTGTTTCTGTTTTTATACCACCTTTACGTGATGAATTGAAAACTCCAACTCCAAATGATAAAACACCTTTACATACAAAAACAGGATGTGTTCGATTTAAATCTGTTGAAGTTCCTTGTAAAGAAGATTCATCCTCACTTAATATCATCGCGTCTCAAAATAAATGAACCCTGTATCAAAAGATACATTACCCCTTCTGTCTTTTATCATAGGATTAGGTATTGCTATAATGTTATTTCATAAACCATTTCAAACACGACTTACATTAGCTATTCCTTCAGATCAAGTTGAAGGAAAAACATTCAAGTTCAATAAAAAATGCTATCAATATCATGCGGAGGATACGGAATGTGAAATCCTCTCTTCTAAATAAAATGGCAGATGGTGCAACTGATTTATCTGAATTATTAGGAAGTGGTCCTGTTCAAACTAATTTACCGCAATCAACTACTTTTTCTCCTATTGTAACAGGTGGTGTAACTCCTTTTATTGATCCTCAACCATCTCAAGCTGCTGTATCTTATAAACCTCAAAGTCATATGTTTAGTTCCATAAGATTCGCAGTAAAAAATTTTATGGTTTATTTTGGATTTTTCGCAGCTGCTCTTATTATTTCATTATCTACACCAAGATCATTAATTTTACAATATATTCCTAATACATATACATCAGGTGGAGTTCCTTCATATATGGGTGCAGCTATTCTAGCAGGTGTGGCTGTTCTTATCGCATATGTTATTGGAACTTTATTTGGATCATTAATTTGAATATAAAACTTTAAGAAGACCATATTTTTCTATACATTTTTGGAGAAATATTTGACAATCAGAACAAGGTTTAGAACTAAGAATTTCACCTTGTTTATTTATTCGAACAACAATCAAAATACAACCATGAAGTTGTGATACGTCACCAAAACGTTTCACAACAGCACGTTCTGCGTGTAGAGTTGTGTCTGACCATCCACATCCCCTAGACCTACTACCAATTTTATTTCTTGATGAAGCTATTAATTTATTTCTTCTGTAAAGTTCTGCATAATGTAAACTTGTATTATGAACTGGTTTATATTCCATTACAATTTTCAAATATAACTAATTTAAATCGGTTTTACATATAAGAATAAATGGATAAGTTGTGGGATAGATATAGACAACATTCTCGTGGATGGGAAAAAGATTCTATTGCCATAGTTCATTTACGTATTCTTCTTGGTCCAGCTTTTAAAGTAGATAATTTAATGGATGATTTTGGTATTACACATGTAGTTAATTGTGCAGGTCCAGAATATTCATCTAAAAAATTTATAGAAGAATTTCCAGGAAGACACGCTTGTATTTCTGCTATTGATTCTGTATATGAAGATATTACAAAATGGTATCCTTTATTTGAATCAACAATGAATATGTTTCTTACAGATCCTAGTTGTCGTACTATATATGTTCATTGTCAATGTGGAATTAATCGTAGTGCATTTTTATTATTAATATTTATATGTTTGAAATTTGATGTTGAACCTGAAGCAATAATTAGAAATATTTTAATACAACGACCTTGTGCATTTACAAATATTACATATAGAGAACAAGCACTTGAATATATCAAAAAACATCGGTTAGATTAATAATGGCAGACGCAGGTAAAAATTCAATGTGGTCACATTTATCTGAAAAATCAGGATCAGCTGTAACAAGTATTATAGGCCCAGACTATTCTTATTCTGATCATATTAAACCTCCATCTTCAATGGGTGTTGGTTCATCAGGAACATTTAGTCAAATTGGAAGAAATGTAAATGGAATTCTATATTATGTTGGAACATTAATTACAGGAAATCCTCCACTTGGAAATCAATTTTATATTAATACTGGTGGAACATGTACTGGTCCTGATGGCCAATTAAAACCAAGATTTAATTTTATTAATAATAAATCATCAGGTGAAAATGCTCTTCCTGCTTCTATGAAAGAATTGGGAGCAGGATTTAATGGTCTTATACCTGGTGTAGTTTCTGATATTGGAGGATTAAATCCAACATATATTTTTTCATCTATTGCATCAGATGTTTCTCCTGCTTGTAAATGTTATCAATGTGGAGAAGCTCCAGGATTTAAATATTTAACTCCTTCATTAAGTCCTGATTTTAATTTAAAAGATTGTAAAGAAGTTGATAGTTCAAAATGTGAGAGTCCTGAACAATTTTCAAATATGCATGAAGACAAGGCAGTTCCAACAATTTTAGCAGGATTGGTACTTGCATATTTCGTATTTTCAGGTAAGTAATTAAACTTTAATAAAAATGGACAATGTTTTTAGAATTAAAAAAACACGGAGTACAATTGTAAATTCTAAAGCTCAAGAAATAGTTTCTGGAACTTTAGATTCTATACATCAAAATATAGTTTCATCTATGAAAAATATTTCGATTAATTTAGAAGAACTTCGAAAAAGAGAAATTGAATTAGAAACACAACTTGAAGATAATATTGAAATACATAATATAACAAAAATTCAAGAAGAACTTCAAAGTATTAAAAAAAGATTAGCTCAAGAAGATCCATTAAAAGATTATCTTTTAAAAAACTCTGATATTTTTTTGAAATATTATGATTCTATTGAAAGAGGACATTCTGTAACTAGTACACCTTTAGATCAAAATACATTTTTAAGATATTTATCTTCACAAAATGTATCATCTGTATCTAAAAAAGATTTATATGAAGAATTTACATCACGTATGAAATTAAATGTAGTTCAAGAAAATGAAAAGCATAATGATACAATAGAAAATTGTGATAGATGTAATATTGCTCGTGAAGAATCTTCAGAAGAAGGAATATTAATATGTCCAAAATGTGGTTCAGAAGAATATATGTTAGTTGTTTCAGATTTTCCTTCTTTTCGTGATCCACCAAAAGAACGTAATAATTATGCTTATAAGAAAATTAATCATTTGAATGAAATTTTAAATCAATTTCAAGCAAAAGAATCTACAATTATTCCTGACGAAGTTATGAATGAAGTTGTATTAGAAATTAAAAAACGACGAATTCAGAATGTAGCAGATATAACTGAAACTGCTATGCGAGAAATATTAAAGAAATTAAATCGTTCTAAATATTACGAACATGCCACCCATATCATATCACGACTTAATGGAAACCCACCGCCTACAATCACACCAGAAATTGAAGAAAAAATCCGTAACATGTTTCAAGAAATTCAGGCACCATTCATTTTATATTGTCCTGATGATCGTACTAATTTTCTATCTTATTCTTATATATTATACAAATTCTTTGAATTGTTAGAATTAGATGAATATAAAGTATATTTTCCTTTACTAAAATCACGTGATCGTTTAATATCACATGATATAATTTGGGAAAAAATCTGTGAATATTTGAAATGGGAATTTATTAGGAGTGTTTAAAGTTTATAACCATCTATATGTGATTTAGCATAACATCCACTTGCTATATGACTATCTCTTCCACATCTTTGACAAAGTGGAGTTTCCGTTAATTCTTGAAAATCAACATATTCATCATCATTTGTCGGAAAATTAATAATTACACCATTAGAAATATTAAGTAGTTTCATATACATTTGACATTGTGTTGAATGACTATCTTTTATAGATGCTCCTCTTTTTAATTCAACTACTAGTTTTTTATCAATAACTAAATCTGCTCTAACCTTACCAATTTCAACTCCTTCAAACATTACAGGAATATTAAGTTCAGATTCAAATGGGATGTTATCTCTTTTTAAAATAACTTCTAAAGCGTTATGATAAATTCTTTCACTAAATCCTCCTCCTAATGTTTTGAAAACTGTTTCTGCTGATCTTTTTAAGTGTTGCATTTTAACTTAAAAAATCTAACACACTTTAAATCCATTTTTCAAATTAATAATACCATCTTTTAAAAGGTAATCCTCCTGTAGAAGAATTACGATACTCTGTGTGTATTTTTTTTATTCTTTCCCAATATGGTTTACTATATACTACATCATACCCTTTTGTAATATTCTCCCAAATATCTTCATTATCATATGTTCCTCCTATAAGTGTATTTATTTTAGGAAGTATCATATTTGGTTTACGAATAGGTATAGGATAATTTGAACGTTGAATAGTTCCTTTCCATAAAAGATGTTCATTAAATGGTTTTTGCATTCTTATTATAAATTAAAAAAGAGTTATTGTAATTCGTTTTTCTAAGTCCAATCAATTACAATATATGAATATATTGCTGATTTTATAAATCCAGTATCCATAATATCAGTTCCATATGTGCGTCTATCTTTTCCTCTAAACATTAAAGTGTCTTTCACAATACAATCAGGAAATAAATATTGAAGTCTTTCAATAATTTCAGTTATATTTTTTGTGTAAAATTGTTTATCATATGCAGATATTTGATAACGATATGAAGTTTGTGTATTATTCATTGCTTGTTCGACAGCATTAATATAAATTTCTTCAATAACTTGATTTATTCTTTTATGACGAATTTCTTCATCTTTTAAGAATTTTAGTTGACGCATAGTTTCACGATTCATTGGATTAAGATTCATTTTGACTAAAAAATCTTCCAACACTTTTAATTCGTTTTAATCATAATAAGTTTGTTCAATCCAATCCATATACTCTAAATATTGTTCATACTCGAAATCGTAATCATCGTCTTCGAGTATAAATAATTGTATTCTTTCTTCACTCATTGAAACTATTGTATTGTAATCCATCCTGAAATATGTTTCTTTGAAGTTTAAGTATCCGTTTTACAATCTCCAGATGGAAGTTTTCTAGAATTTCCAGGACAAGGAGGATCTACTTTTGTACTTGGATTCTCAAATCTTTCAAATACTGTTTCTAAATATTCATGTAAATAATGATATACAATCGCAAATAATAGAGCATGAACTACAAGTTGTGTATAAAATGATGCGTGACTTGGAAATGCAAAGAATACACGAGGAACTAAAAGATAAAATAACCCAGCTTTTAATACTATTGACCACAACATATTTATTATAAAGCAATTATCTTCTTCTGTATGCATTCCCTAATAATAAAAATAAGAATATCTCGAACATCTATTGTAAAATAGGTTCATAAGTTTTACGACCTACAGGAACGCAATCAGGTAAACCACCTTGATTTACTCCAGGAACATATCCATTAGGACAAGGAGTTTGAGCAGATCCTACATAATTCGCAAACGCTTCAGGATAACCTTTTACTACATGCCAATAATAACGCATAACAAGTGTTAAACTTACAACAAATAATAATGTATGAACAACCAAAACTGTTGTTCGAGAGCCGTGTTTAGGAAATGTAAACAATACACCTGGAACAAAAGTTAGAAATACTAGAGCAGATAACACAGGACTGATTAAATCCATTTATAATGTATAAAAGGTTTTTTAACGACGAGGAAATGCCATTCGCATTGCATAACTACTTACTAAAGCAAAGAGAACAGCGTGGACTGCGAGAACAGTCATACGAGATCCACCAGGAGGGAGAGTTACAAGAACACCAGGAACAAGGAGGGCGAACAATAGCGCACTTAATAAAAGTTTAGTCCACATTTTATTTTCTACCGCGAGTTTTTCTTTTGGATATATTTATTAAAAATTGAGCTCGACGTCTGGTTTTTAATGTATGTTTTTTAGGATGTTTCAAAACATTTTTCGCAAATTTTATTGAAGATGTATGAGCTCTTTTACTTTGTTTTGTAAACGCACCCTTATCCATATGTGCTACTACTTCTTGTATCCATCTTTTATTTCCTCCTTGGCTACAACTCATTTATCATCTGTAAAAGAATTCTTCTTAGGACATGAAGAACATCCAACTACTTTAACTTTTGAAGAAACACTATACGCATACCATCCTGCTGCTAATATAAATAGAAGTATAGCTAACCAATACATTTATTTTTGTAACAAGAGTTTTCACTTACCATGATAAACTTAATACAATGGGAATACCGTTTTATTTTGCAAGTTTATCAAAATCTCATAAAGGTATTATTCAAGTCGTAAAACAAATTGATGTTGATGTATTTGTAATAGATTTTAATTGTTTAATACATCGTTATTTAAAAGATGAAGATCCAATTACAAGTGTTATAGAAGCTCTTGAATATATAAATAATACATTTTGTAAATCTCGACTTTTAATTATTGCTATGGATGGATTAGTTCCATATGGAAAAATAGTTCAACAAAGATATCGTCGAATGCGTATAAAAGAAGAAGGAATATTTGATAGAAATCAAATTTCACCTGATACACCTTATATGCGAGATTTAGAACAAGTATTAAAATCTAGATTTCCTTATGCAATTATAAATGGAACAAACCTTCCAGGTGAAGGTGAACATAAAATGATTATAGAATTACAAAAACTTCCAGAAAATAGAAGAAAATCTATTTGTATATATGGATTAGATGCTGATTTAATTTTAATTGCTTTACAACATCATACACTTTCACAACCAAATCAAATGTTTCTTCTTCGTGAAAGTTCAGAATTTAATGATCCTAAACTTAAATCTGCAGAATTTGCTACTTTAAATATATGGAACCTTTTTGAACAATTACCTTTGAATATTGAACAATATATAGCATTAAGTATTCTTTGTTTTGGTAATGATTTTATGCCTAATTTAGCTATGTTTTCTTTAAGAGAAGGTGGATATGAAAGAGCGTTAGATATGTATCTTAAATCAGGAAATCCTAATTTATTAACACTTGAAGGTCGTAAAACATTTTTTAAATATTGTTCATTACATGAAATGAATGTTTTAGTGGAATGTATTCAAAGACGTAGAAGACCTGAAGAAAAAGCTTTATTAGGGAAAGATAATTCATTATTTCTTAAAAAATATAGATTACATGTTTTAGATGGTGTAAAAAATATACAACCTGTTGTTGAATCTTATTGGAAAACATTTCATTGGACACAATATTATTTTAAGAATTCAAAACCAAAAAATTGGTCATGGTCATATCCTTATTCAGATGCTCCACTTATTCAAGATATTGTTCAATATAACGAATGTAATATTGAAGAAGAACCTCTTAATTTTACAGTAACAAAACAATTACAATTTATAATGCCTTCGAAATCTTTAAGAAAAGCAAGACGTCTTGTATTATTTCCTGATGAGCTTCATTCTGAAACAAGAAATCCATGGATGAAACGACATGATTGGGAAATGAAACCTAGAATTTCTTTACCATGGAATCCAAAAGATAAACTTACTAGCGTTTCCACAACTTTCTAATAAAAGAATTTACGTTTCCTGTAGGTCTTATCATACCAGCAGCATAATGAATTGTATCAAAAAATATTTCAGATTCTGGAAATTCTATATCATAAGAACCTTCACGTAAATTCCAATATTCAGAATTAATCTTTTGCATTTTTTGGGCACTTTGTAAAGCCATTACAGCAGCTGAACCTGTAAATTGAAAACTACTCCAATTTCTAATTACATGTTCTATATATCTTTGACGAAATTCTTGTTGAGTTGTATATGTTGTAGCATTTTTTAAAAATTGTAAAGATTCAGCAACACTTTTAGGTGAAGGTTTATTTAATTTTCTATTTACTGTATTATGAATTCTAATAATAGCTAAAAATAAATGATATTTGCTCATATTCCATTCAGGATGGTTTGATTTATATTTTAAAAACATAGAATCAAAATCATCTTTACAATGTGGACATGTTATTGAACCTCTAAAAGCTTCCATAAATTGATTTAAAATTTCAACATCATATGATGTAGGATTATCAGGATAACAAACAGATATTGAATGTAAAGTCATCCATCCCATAGGTCCCCAAATAGCAGTCATTCTAATATACATTACCTAGAAATTAATCCTGCTTGTATTGCCGCTTTTAATACTTCATCTTTTAAGTTATCAGGTAAATTTTCACCTATTCGTAATTCTTTAAGTTTTCGGTTTTTTTGTTTTCTTGTTAATTTAGGATGTTTTTTATTAGATTCAAATCGAATTCGAACAGTAGTCTTTCCTCTTTTTATAGGTGGTTGTTTAGATGGATTTTTGACTGGTTTTAAAATACCTTTTGGAAAAGATCTTATAGTTTTAGGTTTTTTAGATTCTAATTTTGGTATTAAAATTTTAGGCTCTGCTCCAACTTTTGTAATTTTAACAGCTTCCATTATTAAAAACGAATGATAATCATTTACGACGAAAAGTGTTCATACTAATACGATGGAATGGGAAACAATCAAAACATATTTTCAAGCCGAAGGTGTTCAAAAACTTGTAGAGCATCAAATTGAATCTTTTGAAGATTTTATAAGAAATAAAATACCTCTTATTGTTTCATCTACAGCACCCATTGTTGTATGGCATCAACAAGATGAACAAACAAAAAAATATAAATATGAATTAAGATTAGGATTTGAAAATATAACATATATGAAACCAAGAATTCAAGAAGCTACAGGACGTATTAAACCAATGTTTCCTCAAGAAGCAAGAGCACGTAATTTTACATACGCGGCACAAATGTTTTGCGATGTTCGATTTACTGCTAGAACATATAAAGGTACATCTTTAACTGAATTTGATGATAGTGTAAAAATATTTGAAGGAGTTTCTTTAGGAAAAATTCCAGTTATGTTAGGTTCATCACTTTGTATTATGAATGATTATCCTCTCAGTAAAAAAGAGATTGGTGAATGTCCGTATGATCCATTTGGTTATTTTATTATTCATGGTTCTGAAAGAACTATTTTATCACAAGAAAAAGTTGCTGATAATCGAACTATGATTTTCCATAGTAAAAAATCTTCTGCAAAATTTTCATATTCAGCAGAATTTAAATCATTACATGAATCTTTTACATCACCACCTAAAAAATTAGAAATTCGTATATCATCAAAATTTAATGGACTTGGATATCCTTTAACATTTTGTATTCCAAGATTTCAAGAAGATATTCCTTTAATGGTTTTATTTAGAGCATTAGGAGTTGAAAATGATGAAACAATTGCTGAAATTATATGTCCTGATAAAGAATATATTGAATTATTAGGAGCATCTTTTAAAGAATGTTCTGATATAAATATCTATTCAAAATTAGATGCTATTCAATATCTAACAAATCGTCTTCAATATGCTACAAATTTAGAAGATAAACGTTCCTATGTATTAAGTCTTCTTGATTCTGAATGTCTTCCACATGTAAAATTTGCTGGAGATACATCTTCTCATGAAATATTATGTTCAAGAAAAATTATTATAGTATCAAGAATAGTTCGAAAACTTCTTCTTGCTTCAGAAGGTGTTGTAAAAGTTGATGATCGTGATTCATATCCAAATAAACGTGTTGTTTCAACAGGTGCTTTATTAACTCATTTATTTCGTCAATTATTTCAAAAAGCTTGTAAAGATATACGAAGTAAATTTGTTCATGAAGTAAATAATGATACATGGAAACGAGGAGATACACCAAGACCTTTAGAAATTTTAAATGTAAATAATCTTTATAAAATTCTGAAAGTTTCTACAATTGAAGGAAAATTAAAACAAGCTTTAGCTACAGGAAATTTTACAGTTCAAGGACTTGGTATAACATCTACTATTTCAAACGCTACAAAAATGGGTGTTTCACAAGTTTTAAATCGTCTTTCATATTCTGCAACATTAAGTCATGTAAGAAGAATTCAAACACCTATAGAAAAATCTGGTAAATTATTAGCTCCACGTAAATTACATGGAACTTCATGGGGATATGTATGTCCTGTTGAAACTCCTGAAGGTCATTCTGTTGGAATTGTAAAAACTATGGCAATGTTAACATCTATTACTCAACATACATCATCTAAAATAGTTCTTAACGTATTAGAAGATACAAATATTGAATGGGTCAATCAATCAAAACATTATGATGGAACATCTATTAATTTGAATGGAGTTATTATAGGATATACAACTAAACCTTATGAAATTCATAATCTTTTAAGAGATTCGAAACGTAAATTTATATTACATCCACATACAGGTATTTCTTGGAATATTGATGAATTTACAATAAATATTGAAACAGATGGTGGAAGATTTGTTCGACCTTTATTTCGTGTATCCGATGGTAAGATTTTAGATGGACCTAAAAATCCAAAAAATTGGAATGATTGGGTAACTACAAATTTAGAATATATTGATCCTTGTGAAACTGAAGTAATTCGTGTAGCTATGTTACAATCTGAAATTACAAAAGTTCATACACATTGTGAAATTCATCCAACTTTAATTTTAGGACATATGGCTTCAAGTATTCCATTTAGTGATCATAATCAATCTCCTCGTAACACATATCAATCTGCTATGGGAAAACAAGCTATGGGTATATTTGCTCGTAATTATTCAAATCGTCTAGATAAAAATGGGTATATTTTATGTAGTCCTATGCGTCCTATTGTAGAAACACGTATGATGAATATTTTAGATACTCATCAAATGCCTTCAGGTGATAATATAATTGTAGCTATTGGTTGTTATGGTGGATATAATCAAGAAGATTCAGTTATTTTAAATCGTGGATCTGTAAATCGTGGATTGTTTCGAACTCTGTATTATACAATTTATAAAGATGAAGAACATAGAAATATAGCTTCAGGTAAAGAAGAAAAGTTTACAAAACCTCGTCGTGAAAATACTCGTGGATTTAAAACATCTTCATATCATGCTATTGCAGATAATGGTGTTCCTATTTTACATTCTAAAATTAAAGAAAATGATATTATTATTGGAAAAGTAACTTCAATTAAAAATGACGCAAATAATTATCAATATCGTGATTCTTCAACAACACATAAAAATTCGGAAGAATGTCGTGTAGATGGTGTATGGCAAGACAGAAATTCAGATGGATATCCTTTTGTAAAAGTTCGTGTTGTTTCTGAACGTGTTCCTGATATTGGAGATAAATTCAGTTCAAGACATGGACAAAAAGGAACATGTGGAATTATTCTGAATGAAGAAGATATGCCATTTGCGGCAAGTGGATTAAGACCTGATTTGATTATGAATCCACACGCTGTTCCTTCACGTATGACTATTGCACAATTAATGGAAACTATGTATGGAAAAATATGTTGTGAAAAAGGAACTTTAGGTGATGGAACTCCTTATTCACATTTACCTGTAGGAAATATTCGTGAACAGCTTCTACAGTTAGGAATGCATCCTTATGGAAATGAGATTTTATATAATGGTCAAACAGGTGAAATGATGGAATCTGAGATATTTATGGGACCTACATTTTATCAGCGTTTGAAACACATGGTAATTGATAAAAAACATTCACGTGCAAGAGGACCTATTGTTTCTCTAACTCGTCAACCTTGTGAAGGTAGATCACGTGATGGTGGTTTACGAGTAGGTGAAATGGAACGTGATTGTATGATTAGTCATGGAGTTTCTATGTTTACAAAAGAACGTTTGATGGATGTCTCAGATCCTTTTACAACAGGATTTTGTAAATCTTGTGGAACTTTAGCTGTAGTAAATCCTAAAGAAAACATTTATCATTGTGGAACTTGTGGAATTCAAACACAATTTGAAATGAAAACTATTCCTTATGCAGTGAAACTATGGAGTCAAGAATTAGAAGCTATGCATATTATGCCTCGTATGGTATTTGAGTAAAGTTCCAACCATCTTTATAAAGGACTGTACAGCCCATTGATTCGTCAAAAAATAAAGGATAACCATCTTCATTCAAATGAGAAATACTCTTTTTAATGTTGTTTTCATTGTATCACATCCTCCTGCTTCATGGTGTATTAAAATTTGAAATATTATTTTGAGCGTAATGGATACATTTAATTATCCGCTTAGAAAATATGGATTAATAAAGATTCGCAATCCTTTATTGAATTCTACATGTTCGCAAGTTTTATCACCATTATATTTCTTGGATTTTATAGCAGAAGTTTTATATAATGCCATACCTCCAAATGCTGATTCGCAAAGAATCCATTTAGAATTTTGAGGTATATTAATCATAAATTTATCTACATATTTTTCACGATGAGGAGGTATTTTTCGAAGTTTTCGTTGAATTATTTTTGTAATATCATATTTATTTGTCATTTTTCGAAATTCTTTATAAATTGATTTTGTAATATCATATTTATTTACCATTTCCCAACAATCAAAATCAATACCTAATTCATAAGATCTTAAAGCCCAAATATCATAATATTTATCTACTCTATTAGATGCTATACAATCCCAATCATTTCTTGAAAAACATGAATTTAATTGTTCTTTAAAATTATTTTGGACATTCAGGATATCATCTAAATCAACAACTAAAAGATAATCATGATCAGTAATATATTTCAAGTATTCATTACGACATCTTGAAATACGTTGTGTTCTTGACCCTTCTAAATTTCCCATAGAAATAATTTTTATGTTTTGTTTTCCTAAACCCCAAGTTCTTAATAAATCCAAAGTGTTATCTTCTGAATTAGATTCTACAATTACCATATCGTAAGAATCTATTACTGAAAATATTTTTTCTAATGATAATTGAACATTTGACCAAGTAGAAGAAATATTACGTGCAGTTCCTGCGATCAAATACTTCATTAATTATATTATAATAATTGAAATAATGAAAATGTCTAATACATTTAATACTAAATGGGGAATAATTGAAATGCCTTCAAATGAAGCCTTTATTTCTATTCCATTTAAACAAGGAAGTTATTGGGATATCGATACTTTATTAAAACTTGAATCATATATTCCTAAAAATAGAAACATTTTAGAAATTGGAGGTCATGTTGGAACTTCTACAGTAGTATACGCATCATTCTTAAATAAAGATTCAAAATATTGGGTATTTGAACCACAGTCAAAAATGTTTTCATACCTTCAAAAAAATATTAAACATAATAATTTAGAAAGTATTGTGAAACCAATTCATGGAAGTGCATTTTGCTATTCTGGAAAGATGAATATGAACTTTACACCAGTAGATGGTCCTAATGTAAACTTTCCATTACATTTTTTAAACCAAAGAAATATGGATGTTAATTATGGAGGATTAACTGTTGGAAAAAAAGGAGAAGAGATAAATTGTTATAAATTAGATGATTGTTCTGAAATAGACAATATTGGATTTATTCATTGCGATGCACAAGGTTCTGAACCATTTTTATTTTATGGTAGTCAAGAACTTATACGTAAAAATCGACCAGTAATTTTGTATGAAGATAAAACTCTAGGTGCTGGACCACAATTACATAAAAATGTGTGTTTATCATATCCTGAATATATATCGCATTCAAATTTTGATATTTCAGAGTTTTGTTTAAGAGAACTTGGTTATTCACAAATTATAAAAAGATTTAATAATTCTGAAGATAATTTATTGATTCCTTAAATTTTAATTTTATGATCACATATATCAAGTAAACTACGAGAAGCAACAAAATACATTATATAAAACGGATTATAATTTATTTTTATATTAAAATCATAATAATGTCTCTCGAAGTTGTTGTTGGTCCTATGTTTTCAGGTAAATCAAGTTATGCGTTATCTTATGTAAGAAGACAACGTGCAATTGGAAAATTAGTTTTAATAATTAAACCAAAAATTGATAATCGATATTCTTTAGAAAATGTTATCGTAACACACGATAATGAACGTCTTTCATGTGTTGTTTGGGATACAAGAGATATGTTATGTTCATTTACAGATTTCAATTATGATTGTTATGTTATTGAAGAAGCACAATTCTTTCAAGGTCTAAAACATTTCTGTGAAATTCTTTTAAAATATTCTAAAAATATTTTAGTTGTAGGATTAGATGGTTGTGCTAAACAAAATAAATTTGGAGAAATTCTTGATATTATACCTCTTTGTTCATCTGTAAAAAAATTAAATGCTTTGTGTTTTCTATGTAAAGATGGAACTTTAGCGCCATATACAAAAAGTAATAAAGTTCCAGAATGTCAAATTGATGTTGGAGGTGCCGAGAAATACGTAGCAGTTTGTCTAAGACATCTTACAAATGAATAAGTATTTTATTGAGTTAGCAGGAACAGTCGCTTTTTTATACTCTTTATTATTATCTGAAGGAAATCCTATAATAATATCCATAGTATATTTTGCTGTATCTATGATTGGTGAAGGAATTACTACAGGATATTTTAATCCTCTTGGTTCATTTCTTATGTTTTTTATTGGAAGAGTAACATTTGAAGATTTCTTTTACAATGTGATAACACAATTTGTAGCTATGGGATGTGTAGCAATCACATTTTTACCTGTAAAGGCTTACATAGATCTTGCTTCATAATTATTAAAATGAGTTTATATGTTTATGTAAAAGATGAAAATCATCGTTCAGATATGATGGAATTTCATAAAACTAGTAGACCTACAGATTCTGGATTTGATTTATTGGCACTTCCACAAACTTTAGAATTACCTTTGCATGATAGATACGCTCTAGGATATGAAATAAAAACAGGTATTCATTTTGCTGCTCTAAATGAAGGAAATCCTGTTCCTTATCTTTTAATAGCAAGATCATCAACTTCATTAACACCATTAAGAATGTCTAATCAGCTTGGGTTAGCTGATGCAGGATATCGTGGTGAATTAATTGCAAGAGTTGATTGTTTTTCATCTTCGATTTCATACGAAATTCGAAAAAATCGTAGATTATTTCAAGTATGCCAATATAACTTTTTACCTTGGAAAGAAATTATATTTGTAGATAATTTGGAAGATTTACCTGCTGCTCCTGATAATCGTGGAGAAGGTGGATTTGGATCTACAGGTAATTAAATAATATAGCGTTGAATTATTACATATAAAAAAATATACATTATTAATGGAGAGACCTATTCTTGAATGTATTGCTATATCTACAACGTCTGATGAGATACGTTCTGGAAAATTAAATATGTTAATTGATTCGTTGTGTGAAGAACAAAAAAATAATCTAGATTTAATCGTTTTTGTAAATAATGATTCGTATAACAAACAACAATTGTATAAATTATATAGTTCAAAATTTAATAAGATTTTTATAGTGAATCTCAATATTCATCCAAATGATGACGTATATATTAGATCGAAGATAAGTGAAAATCAAAACCCAACGGCTAATCCAAAATATGGATTAAAAAGTGGACCAAATATTATGTTTTTTAACATTATAAAATATTGTCAACATTATGATACTATACTTTTATTAGAATATGATTGTATATGTGAAAAAAATTTTATTTCAAAATGTATAGATTACATAGATAAAACCCCAAATTTTTTAATTTCTGGTAGTATATATTTAGGAAGTGTTAAAGTACACGAAAGTATTAGAAATCATTTAAATGGAGTTGCGTTTTATAGAACGGGATCAACTGAATTTCAAGATATTATTAATCAAGTTGAAGAACATTTGTTATACCAAAATAGAATAACGCCATATTACGACGTAGCATATGATGTTCTAATTTACACGTTTATAGCAAAAAATTACAGAAATTTAATTGATTATAAGTATATAACAAATAATTTAATAGTAAATTACTCTTTACCAAATGATAGAGTTATCAGTTTAACAACTATAAGGGAAGTCCATTCGAATTGTGTAATAATACATAAAAAGTTATAAAAATAAATGGGCATTTTCAGGAGATGTTTCGATTAAGAAATCACTAATTATAAACATCTTTAAATTTTGATTTGAAAATTGTAAATTAAAATTTTTATAATTATCTGAAATATATTTTAAGTTATTTTTAAAAATGCTTGTTTTATATACTGCAAATCCACCAAATGCAGATTTTACCATAATTAAACCAGAATTAGAAGGAATATGTTTCTTGTATGGTATTTCATTTTTTTCTAGAACTAAATTTTCTAAATCATAATATTTATACGTTTGATTTGCAAAACATATATCCCAATCAAGCATTCTATCATGAAACATAAAATCAAATGATCTTAATTTCAAAGTGGTTCTCATAGAAATCCATGGATCTATAATCATCATTACATTAAATTTTTCTTTAGAAGAATAAAATGATTTGAAATATAAATTTCTATGTGTTGCTTCATCATCATATACGGTATCCAAGAGAATAGAATTACTAACCTTTTTGAAATTAGCGTGTGTATTATCATTTGAATTTGCGTTTACGAAAATATAAAATACTGACTTGAACCATAAATTTAATAATTCTATATTTTTTTTAATATCATTTGTGATTTTATCAACATTTTTTAATATCATACACACGCAAACGCTTTGATCAAACTCAAATGTTTCATTTTTAATTAAAGTTTTATTAGTTTCAGGTGCATTAATAATTTCTCCAACCATACGTTTTTTATTACGCAATAAAAAGGTACTCATTTAATAATGTCTATTGAAACCATTAATAGAATACTAACGCATCATAACAATAAGTATTCGGTAGATTCTAATATATTATATTTAGATAATTTTTTTTTATTACACGAACAATCTATAAAAAAAATTATACTATATCAATTAATAGATAATTTAAATGATAATTTAACATATAAATCTATTATTATAAATGCAAATAATCCTTTTTTTGAAAGTGTAGTTGTAATAACAAATAATTCTCCAAATTTTAAATGCGATCATGATAAGGTAACTCATGTAAATTTTAGGTGTGTTTATGGTATACAAACTAATGATATTTTTAATTTATTCAAAGATGATTGTATAAATGTGTTTATATATAATGATATTGTTATAGATTATATTCAATCTGAATATATTTTAAAAATGCACAATAAAGATGTTGGATTATTGTCTACATTAATGTTTAACAAAGATATACCAGATAAAATAGAATTATATAATGAAAGCTCATTCACAGATAACGATTCAATTATTTCAAGCTTTAGTGGATTAATTATAAATGGTAAAATAGAACTTGATACGAATTACTATGTTTCTATACACGGATTTCAAAATTTTATTATTCAGGACTTATCAAAAAATTATGATCCAATAAATGTATCTAATACCGTAAATTCTTATTTATTTAGGTATAGAGAAATTGATATGTCAAATACATACTTTACAAACATTTTTAATATTAATTGTCCTTTTATTATTTCAGTATTAAAAAATTATAAAGATTATATTAATTTTGATTTAAAAAAGATATACGATTTAACAGATGAAGCGCCAAATGAAAATGAGATTGATTTATGTAATTCATATAATATAAGTAAAATAAAAATAGAAGATAGAGTAGATATAGAATTAACAAAATCACAAATAAAATATAAATTTTATAATAAATATAAAGAAGAATATGATTCTTTATTAGAGAAACAATCAAAAAAAATAGAAGAATTAACTGCTATAAATGAAAATAATTTATATAAATTAAATGAATTGAAAAAATCTGAATTAGAGGAATTTTTTAAAAAAGAAAAAGATAGATTTATTGAAGAATTGGAAAAAACTAAAGAAAGTCAAAATATAGAAATAGAATCATATAAAAAAGAACAATATGAAAAAATAGATACACTTGTCAAGAGAGAAATATCTGAAAAAAGTTCTAATGTTGATAATTTGCCATATAATAATGATAACATTACTTCGTATTGCGAAGATGTTTTCAATAAAAAACGGTTTGAAATGGATGAAATGATTAAAAAAGAAAGAGAAGAAAAAGAAAGCGAACTTAACAATTATTTTGCAAAAATGGCTGAGTTTAAAAATATGGAAATAGAATCTGCTATAAGATCTAGAATGGATTCATTAGATTTACAAATATCTGAGGAGCAAAAAGAAAAGGTGAAGGAAATAATTACTTTAACACAACAAAAATATGAAGAATACTTTTTAGAAGAACAAAAAAAGTTGGACGTTTTGTTAACAAAACAAAAGAATAATGAACTTAAAAAAATTGAATCCGATATTGCAATATACAAAAAACAATATAAAATTCAATTAGACAATCTCCTGATACAAAAACAACATGAATTAGAAAATTATAATAACGAACGTAAAACTCAAATTGCTATTGATTGTGAAGCAATGAAAAATAATATGTTTTCAATTGAAAAATTAAAATTTGAGACAGAATTAATTGAAAAAAAACAAAAAGAAGTTAATAAATTAAATCAATATTATGAATCTGAACGTTCAGTATTGGGTGAAAAACTTAATAAAATAAGAACTGAAAAGTTACGTCAAATTGATGAAGAAGTTGCCTTTAAACTTAATCAAGAAATTGAATTATTAAGAAAGGAAAAAATATTACAAATTGAATCAGAAATTGAAAAAGAAGCTCAATTAATAAGGGAAGAAAAATTATTACGAGTTAAACAAGAAGTCGAATCAATAAATAAAGAAAAATTTTCTCAAGCCGAATATACAACTTTACATGAAATTGAATTAATAAAACAAGAAAAATTACTTCAAGTTGAAAACGATGTAGAAATAACAAAAAAAGAAATCATAACTAAGCTTGAAAAAGAAATTGAATTAATAAAACAAGAAAAATTATCACAACTTGACTCGGAAATTAAATTAATAAAGAGAGAAAAAATATTACAAATTGAATCTAATATTCAAGAAGAAATTAAATTAATAAAGAAAGAAAAATTATCAAAAACTGAATCGGAAATTATATCGTTGAGAAAAGAAAAAATATTAGATATTAATGTAGAACATGAAAAGCTAGTTAAAGAACTTACAGAAAAATATCAAGTTGAATTAAATAATTACAAAACAGAGTTATTGGATTCGAAAATTAAATATATGAAAAATATTCAAGAACAAAAACAAAAAGAAACTGAAGAACTTGAAAAAAGTATTATAGAATCACATAATAAGAGAATAAATGAATTGGATGACGCGATGGAAGTAATAATAAAAGACAAAGGATTAAAAACTGAATCAGAAATTCAATTAATAAGGAAAGAAAAATTATCACAAAATGAATTAGAAATTAATCAACAAATTCAATTAATAAATGAAGAAAAATTATCACAAAATGAACACGCAATTTTATATGAAACTGAATTAATAAAAAAAGAAAAATTATCAAAAGTTGATTTACAAATTGAAGTAATAAAGAAAGAAAAATTATCACAACTTGAAAAAGAGCTTATAGTATTAAAAGAAGAAATTAAAGATACAATAACTAAAGAAGAAAATATTGAAAAAAATGCAAGAATGGTTAAATTAGAAGAAGAATTACAAAAAATATACACGACACGAAAACAAGAAATTATTTCTAAATTAGAATCTGAACTTGAATCAATTAATAATAAAACAATTCAAGAAAAGAAATCACAACTTGATAAAAAATATAAATTAGACATTGATAGTTATGAATTAATGTATAATAATAAAATATCAAATATTAATTTAGAACATAATAACTTGATTAAAGACATTATTGAAAAAAATGATATTGAATTAAATAATTATAAAAAAGAACTATTAGATTCAAAAACTAAATATATGGAACATATTGAAAAACAAAAACAAATAGATATTAAAGATCTTGAATCAAGTATTATATCATCACATAATAAGAGAATAAATGAATTGGATGAAAAATTTGAAGTTATAAAGAAAGAAAAAATAATAAACTTAGAATCTGATGTTGAATTAATAAAGGAAGAAAGATTATCAAAAATTCAATCAGAACTTCATGATAAAATTAAATTAATAAAGAAAGAAAGATTATCACAAATTGAAAAAGAAGCTCAACTAATAAAAAAAGAAAAATTATCTCACATTGAATCAGAAATTGAATTAATACATAATGAAAAATTATTACAAATGAAACAAGGAAAATCAGAACTTGATAAAAAATATAAGATAGAACTTGAAAATTATGAATCAGCATATACTGATAAATTATCAAATATTATTTTAGAACATAAAAAACAAGTTAAAGAAATTAAGGAAAAAAACTATGCCGAATTAACCAGCTATAGAGAAGAATTATTAAATTCAAAAATTAATTATATGCAAAATCTTCAAGAACAAAAACAAAAAGAAACTAAAGAACTTGAATCAAGTATTAAAGAATTACAAGATAAACAAATAAGAGAATCTGAAAATTTAGCAAAAGCTACTTCACAGTCTAAGTTGATGAAAGAAAAAGTATCAAAAGTTGATTTAGAAGTTGAAGCAATAAAGAAAGAAAAATTATTAAAAATTGATTTGCAACTTGAAGTAACAAAGAAAGAAAAATTATCACAAATTGAAAAAGAGCTTATAGTATTGAAAGAACAATTTAAAGATACATTATCTAAAGAAGAAAGTATTGAAAAAAATGCAAGAATGGTTAAATTAGAAGAAGAATTACAAAAAATATATAAAACACGAAAACAGGAAATTATTTCTAAATTAGAATCTGAACTTGAATCAATTAATATTAAAGAAATTCAAGAAAAGAAATTAGAACTTGATAAAAAATATAATTTAGAAATTGAAACTTATGAATTAAAATATACTGATAAATTATCAAATATTAATTTAGAACATGAAAAAATACTGGGAGAAATTACAGAAAAATGTGAAACTGAATTAAATAATTATAAAAAAGAATTATTAGATTCAAAAATTAAATATATGGACCATATTGAAAAACAAAAACAAAAAGAAATTCAAGATATTGAATCAAATATTGCAGAATTACGAAATAATCAATTAAAAGAATCTGAACATTTAGCAAAAACTACTTTAGATAGTAAATTGGCGAAAGAAAAATTATCACAAATTGAAAAAGAAACTGAACTAAGAAAAGGAGAAAAATTATCACAAATTGAAAAAGAAATTCAAGCATTAAAGAAAGAAAAATTATCACAAATTGAAAAAGAAACTGAATTAATAAAGAAAGAAAAATTATCACAGATTGAAAAAGAGCTTATAGTATTGAGACAAGAAATTAAAGATACAATATCTAAAGAACAAAGTATTGAAAAAAATGCAAGAATGGTTAAATTAGAAGAAGAATTTCAAAGATTATATGTAACACGAAAACAAGAAATTATTTCTAAATTAGAATCTGAACTTGAATCAACTAATAGTAAAACAATTCAAGAAAAGAAATTAGAACTTGATAAAAAATATAATTTAGAGATTGAATCATATATAAACAAATATAATAATAAAATGTCAAATATTAATTTAGAACATGATAAACTGGTTAAAGAAATTGTTCAACATAACTTTGCTGAATTAAATAATTATAAAAAAGAATTATTAGATTCAAAAATTAAATATATGGATCATATTGAAAAACAAAAACAAAAAGAAGTTGAAGAACTTGAATCAAGTATTATAGCATCACATAATAAGAGAATAAATGAATTAGATGAAAAGTTTAGTTCTTATAAATTAAATGAAATTGAAGCATTTAGTACATCATTTGAAAGACAAAAAGAATTACGTAAAAGCGAACTTAGAGAACAAATAAAATCTGAAGTATTGCTTGAACTAAATTCGCATATTAAAAAAACAAGAGGTGATTTTTAGAAAAAGAAATTTATATTAATTAATAAAATTTAATAAAAGATTATTTGTGTTATTAATCATTTGTGATAGTTCTGTAGGTTTTAAAACTAAACTTTTTTCAGGTCGTTCAAATGGATCAGATATTCCAGTAAATCCTTTTAAAATTCCAGATCTTGCTTGTTTATAAAGTCCTTTTACATCTCGTTCTTCACAAATTTCTAATGGAGTATCTACAAATATTTCTATATAGTTTCCATATTTAGAAATTAATTGTTTATTAAATTCACGATCTTCTTGATAAGGAGCAATATTTGCTACTAAAACTATTCCACCATGTCTTACAATTTCTGAAGCAATATACCCAATTCTTCTTACATTTGTTGATCTATCTTCTTTTGAAAATCCAAGACCTTTTGAAAGATGTGTTCGAATTTCATCTGCATCTAATAAAGTAACTTCGCGAGAAGGAAATACTTCTGCTAATTTACCTTTAAAGGCATTTGCCAAAGTAGATTTTCCTGAACCAGATAATCCTACAAAATAAAAACAATAACCTTTTTGTTTAGTATAAAATTCTTTTAAAGGTTTCAAAACTTCAGGATAAGAATACCATTCAGGTATATCTTCATTAGATTCTAGCATAGAACGGAACTTTGTTCCAGAAATATTTTTTACATCATGTCCAACAGATTCAGAAAGAGTCTTGTATTGTTGAACATCTTCACAATATACAACTTCTTCAGATGTAACAATTTTAATTCCAATTTTATCTTCAAATGATTTAGCTAAGATTTGAGCATCTAAAGATCCATAAAATGAAGAACCATCTTTCTTTTTATATGATGGACCAGCATGATCTCTACCTACAATAAAATGTGTACAACCATAATTTTTACGTATCATAGCATGCCATACAGCTTCACGAGGACCAGCCATACGCATACTCAAAGTTAGAATTGATAATGTAGCATTTCCTAAATACTTTAAAGTTTGTTTATAACATGCCATTCTAACAGGAAATGGAATATCACATTCTTGCGTAACACCTTCAACAGGATGAAGTAAAACTGGTAAATTCTCTGCTGATTTTTTAATCAATTCAATATGAGAACGATGTAAAGGATTCCGAGTTTGAAATCCTATAAATGAACCTAATTTACGAACTTCTTCAGGAGTACGACGATATTCTTGAAAAGATAGATGTGTGATGGTAGTTTGTTTAGATAAAGTTCCTGAAACATACCATTTTCCTTTTGTTTGTTGATATTTGATATAAGGATGTGTATCATCTGTACAACCAAATACAGCTTGCCATTCTGCTTCTAAATCAGGTTTCCAACATTCATGAACGTCTAAAGTAGCATATACTAATCCAGTAACATCTTTTAAAGATAATGTGGATCCTAATTCTAATTCAGATTCAACAGAACATACAATAGGAATTGGATACCAAGAAGGATCACTTAAACATTTTTCATATTGTTGTAAAGTCATATATTCATTTAATGGAGCAAATGAACCATTAAATAAACATTCTAAATCACATTTTTCACGTTCATCTAAAACTTTAAACATTTTATATTATAAATTGATAAAAAAGGATTAGTTTAATTGCGCAAGTAAATTAGCAAGTTCTTTATATTTTTCATGTGTTAAAGAATGTTTATATTCAATTTTCATTTCTTCTACAATTTTAGCAGATAATTCAGAATCCTTAGTTTGTAATAAATGCTCTTGTATTTTATCTAATGTTATTTGAGGATTTTTCATAAATTCATCATATTCAACAATTATCGAATTTGGTGTTGGTTGATTAACCCACTTTTCAACCCAATCTTTATATTGTTTTAAAACAGTTTTAAAAAAATTAGTTTTTTCGGAGTAAGATATACTTAATTCATCACAGAAAGAATTTTGGACTGCAATATTTTCTGATTTTTCTTTCAAGTCAACGGTTCTAAATGTGTATCTAAAAAAAGCATCTAAACTTTCAATAGTATCTTTTCGATATAAAATTATAATTTTATTAAATTGTGTCTTATTTAATTTTAAATCCATATCATGTGATCTATGAAATGCTATATTTTTTTTTACACATGTACTAACTTTAACATCTGAATTTTTCTGGCACGCACACATGTCTATAGAAAGATACTTAACCAATATAAATGCAAGTAAATTAAATCCACTTCTTGGAAATGAAACAGTTAAAATATTGGATTTATGTGGATGTCCTGTTATAATTGTTTGAACTTTTAAGTCTAAATATTTCATTGTTTCTAAGTATTCAGGAGTTTCACATTCTTGAATTTGTGATTCTCTTTCTTTTATTGTAAATTGCCTACATGTTCCTTTAGGAATACCTAAATACTCATCTATAGTATCTGACTTACAAATTTGTTCATAATGAATGAAAAATACGTTTGGAACTTTTTTCCATTGGCTCATATGAACTAAACAACCTACAGGTTCTCTATTTTCTTTTATAACACGTTTTGTATATGCTTCAAAATTTTCAAAATGTGGTGGACATCCATTTGAGTGTTTAATACCTCTTAATTTATATTCATGAATAGACGCAATAGTTAAATTTCCACCTTTTCTTCTAAATAATGAACGCATAGTTTTATCCATGTCTCCATAAATGTAGATAATATGGGTTGGGTTATATTTTTTTATTTTAGATGGTATTATATGTTTTAACCCATCTAAGTCTTTAGAACAGTTTGTAGGAATATATTTGCTAATAAATTCTATAAACGAAGTTGTTGCTGAACCGCCGTGTGAAATAACAAGAAGATTTTTATTCTTATTTATTTTTAAATTTCCTTTTATAATGTTTGACATCTCGATATATCTGATATAACTAATCTTTTTCTTAGTATAGCTTTTTAATGATGGTAAATAATTACTAATAGCTTTTTCAATACGAGTTTTATCAGTACATCCAATAAATTCTGCTATTTTTCTTAATATAACATCTGGTGTATATAACAATGAATCAAAATCAATACATAATATATTGCTATTCTTAATATTTTCAGCAATTTGTCTATAAAAATTAGTGCATCCAACAACTATATTATCAAAACTAAAAAAAGGTATATTCTTTGTTAAGTTAGAAATGATGTCTATATAAGATATATTTGAATCAAATGTACATGATACATGTTCTTCTCTTGTACATAGAGATTTATTTTTATATTCCTCATAATATATTAGTCTTAAAATAGCCTCAACTTGTTCGACTAAATCTTTTCTATATAAAAAAATACACTTTTTTATTTTATTAAAATCAAACTGAATCGTACCTTCATGCCTTAAATGTATATGAGTTTTATAGCATTCTTTTGTAATTGTTTGATTATCTATACCACAATTACAAAAATTATAGCCCAAATGATTTTTTAAAAATCCTTCTAGAATATGTCTTCCACTTCTTCTAATTGAATAAATGCAAAAATTAACTTCCATTTAATATTTTCTCTCTTTTTTCTTTTTCTTCTTTTGACACACCTCCATAAGACCAAGATTTTATAATTAATTTATTTTCTCCTTCGAAATTATTTATTAATGAGTAATATATATCAGTATCAAATTTTAACACATATGAACCATAAGCATTATATTCGCTAAATAAACTCATATCATACTTGAAAAAAACATCAAATAGATCTTTTGCTTCATGAATTTTCTTCAAATATTGAATAAAATCATATGTTATTCTTCTTTCAAAAATGAAGGGAGCAAAAGGCATAGCTTCATATTGAGGTTCAAATTTTAAAATTTCTTGAGTTGGAACCTTCCAAATATTTGCACTTTCTGCATCATCCCAGTTACGATAAGCCCATCTCCATCTCCCATGAGAATCTCTAAACGTTGAAGGTGTAACATTGCAAACTAACATTTCATCGGAATCTAAAACCAACACAGCATCTGAATCTGTATATTCCATCCAACTAAGTTTTAAAATTTGCTGCCATAAATATCCAGGTCTATGTCTTAATTTAGAAGGCCATTTAGTTGGCACATCTTTATAAATCACGGTCATTGGCATAATATCTAAAATAGATTGAGGGATTTCATGACCATCATTATCTGATACTATAATAACATTTCTAAATCCAGATGTAAACTTCTTTACACTTCGAACACAGAAATCAAGCCATACAAAATCAGCGTGATAGGTTGGAATTAAAATATCAATTCCAGGCATTTATTTGAGGGAATTATTTTAAAAAAGAGTAATTAACGTGTAAAAATTTTTAACTTTTTAAAGTTTCTAAAGTATAAATGTCCCAAGAAGGTAAACCCACACATGAAGAAATTTTTACTACTATTTACAATACTTGTGAATGGGGTGATAATAAAGAAAAAAAATATTTAGGATCAAGTGGCGGTGGGTCTTCTTTACACTTTAATAAAGATACATATGTACCATTTTTAAAGGATTTTATTTATAAAAATAAAATTAAAACAGTTGTAGATCTAGGTTGTGGAGATTTTATATGTGGTCCTTCAATTTATGATTCTATTTTAGATATTAAATATTTTGGATATGATACATATAAAAATGTTGTAGATTATCACAATGAAACATACAACTCTCATGAAAAATATACATTTTATCATTTAGATTTTTTTTCTAAGAAAGAAGAGTTACGCTCCGCAGATCTGTGTATTTTAAAAGATGTTTTACAACACTGGGATACTCCGGAAATTTATACCCTTTTAGATTATCTAGTAGATAATAAGAAGTTCAAATATATACTTATTATAAATTGTAAATCTCAACAAAACGACGACAGAACTATAATAACTGGTCAAGGAGGTGGATTGATCTCAACAATGTATCCTTTAAAAAAATATAATGCAAAATGTTTGTACGAGTATGGAACTAAAGAAGTTTCTGTTATATTGACATGACATTGATTATATAATTCAGAGAAATGGCCAAATAGATTTTTGGTATAAACGAAAAAAATATGAGTTAAACATATAAATGTTTGACTATCTAAAATACCTCAATGTTTTTCAATATGACAACAAAATCCGTGTTGGTAGAAATGCAGATGGTGGATACGTAATAGCAGATGTTGGTGATTATGATTCATATATCTCGTGTGGAATCGGTGGCGATGACTCGGTAAGCAATATCGTTATCGATAAATATAAAATTCAAAATAACTTTGCTTACGATGGTACAATAGAGGAATACCCCAAAAATGGTTATCCTGGAATGAACTTCTTTAAGAAAAATATTGGAGAAACAAATACCGACAAAACTACCAATTTAAAAGATATCTTATCATCATATTCAAATATTCTCATAAAGATGGATATAGAAGGTGGTGAATATGATTGGATAAATTCGCTGAGTGAATCTGAATTACTGAAAATAAAGCAACTAGTGATAGAGTTTCACGGTGTAAATCCGGATACACCGCATCAAGATTGGGGGTGTCTAAACAGTAAAAAACCAGCTTTATTTAAAAAATTAACAACTACACATTGCTTAATCCATGCGCATGGCAACAATTTTTCGAAATTATCTCAAACGGATAATATTAAAGTTCCCAATGTTATTGAACTAACCTATGTAAGAAAAGATGTAATGAACGGTAAATTTTCTTTAAATAAGACGCCTCTACCGATTAAAGATCTTGATTATCGCAATTATCATGTAAATCCGGAAATTGACCTATCATTTCCACCATTTACGAATTATGAATAATGAAATAGCATCGTGAATTATTGCTGCCCAATATGCAGAATACCATGTAGTTTTAAATCCTAATATTGATATAGCAATAACTACAATTGACCTTAAAAATGTATTTATTAACAAATTTGATGTTGGTATAAACAATATATCCATTTGTATAATTTAGACAAGAATTCTCTCGAGGTCGTTTAAGGATTTTTTTAAGATAATTTTTTTTCTTGCTGTGGAATATAACAACAATATGGGTGGTGGTTTAATGCAACTTGTATCTTATGGTGCACAAGATGTATACATTTCTGGTAATCCTCAGATTACGTTCTGGAAGATTCTTTACAAGCGTCACACTAACTTTGCTGTAGAATCTATTGAAGTAACTTTTAACGGTCAGGCCGACTTTAACAAGAGCGTGACCGCTGTAATTAATCGTAATGCGGATTTAATGTATAAGACGTATGTGCAAGTTGTATTACCTCGTGTATCTCCTGGTGCAAACTCTGCTCGATGGGTCAACTATGTTGGTCACCGTCTAATTCAACAAGTAGAAGTTGAAATTGGTGGTCAGCGTATTGATCGTCAATATGGTGATTGGATGCAAATCTGGACTCAGCTTGCTACGGATGCCGGAACTGTAGATGCTCTAAACCAGATGATCGGATACACTCCTCAACTTGCATTGCCCACTCAACCTGATGGTTATACTCTACCAGCCCCCTGCTCTTCTGCAGACGCACCTGGGTCTTGTGCGCCTCTCAACGTGCTTCCTGATACTACTTTGTATATCCCTCTTCAATTCTGGTTCTGTCGTAACCCTGGTCTAGCAATTCCTTTGATTGCTCTACAATACCATGAAGTTCGCGTAAACGTCCAGTTCCAAACCCTTCAGAACTGCGCATGGGTCGGTGGAGCTGCAGCATCTACCACTTACGGCTCTCTCCTTGCCGCGTCTCTATGGGTAGATTATTGCTACCTTGATACCGAAGAGCGTCGCCGATTTGCTCAACAATCTCATGAATATCTAATTGAACAGGTACAGTTCACTGGTGCAGAATCTATTACTTCTTCTTCTAACAAGATTCAACTAAACTTTAACCACCCTGTAAAGGAATTGTTCTGGGTTGTACAACGTGATTCTTTTGTTGATTGCTCAGCTACTTCTTCTGTAAACGCATCTCTATATGGTCCTCAACCTTTCAACTACTCTGATGATTTTGATACGTCTATCTGGGCGTTGAGCACAGGGTCTAATGATATTAGTTCCAACTTTCTTCAGGCAACTGCATCAGCAGTGAATATTGGTGGTGCCGGAACTGGTGTACCCGGTAACGCTGGTGCACTTCCTAATACTGGCACTGTAGAATATCTACTTCCTTTCCTACTTTCTAAGGTAATTCTTGCTTCTGGTATACGATGTGAAGGTAAGAACCCTGTAGAAGTAGCCAAGCTTCAACTAAACGGCCAAGATCGTTTTACGGAGCGTGAAGGGTCTTATTTCGACACTGTTCAACCTTACCAACACCACAGCCGCACTCCTTCTCGTGGTATCAACTGCTACTCTTTTGCTCTTCGCCCTGAAGAACATCAACCTTCTGGTACTTGCAACTTCTCTCGTATTGACAAGGCTACTCTACAACTCACTGTATCTGTAGCAACTGTAGCTTCCGCTAACACTGCACAGGTACGAGTATATGCCCTCAACTACAACGTTCTTCGTGTAATGTCTGGTATGGGTGGTCTCGCATACTCCAACTAAACGTGATATATATCTATATATTTTGGTAATTAATTAGACTTGTAAAATAATACATTTGAAATTGAAAAATCAAAGTCAAATGTAGAATTATTAATAAGTTATATTGTATCTTAAAAATCTTCTAAACTATTCTCATTGATTATATTATTTTCAAATATTGTAACTTATCGTGAAAATATTCAGTTTTTAAAAGTCCACTATCTAAAAGTCTTTGTGAAAAATCACGATCTTCATCAACATTTATATTTTTAAATCTTATTAATTTAACAATGGATGTTTTTATTGGATTTAAATGATTTGGAGATTTTTTATCTTCACTCCATTCTTTATATTTCAAAGAATGTATAAATGATTTATCTTTAATTCCGTTTAAAAACAATTCACCATTTAATTTAATACAGTCATATTTTAATTGAGAATCTTCAATAACTTTTAAATAATCATCTGTTATTTTATCATCTATAAAACAACAAAATTCTCCTGAACATATATCTATTAAATTATTACGTTTTTCTCCAATACTAATTTTTTCTCGATCATCAAATAAAACTTCAACTATAACAGACGGCGTTTGTTGTTTAAGTTTTGAAATTCTATTTAATAAATCTATAAACATTTGTAATCTTGATGGAATTGTAAGTATTAAAATGCTTAAATGAAATCCATATTTTTTTCTTCTGAGGTATGTTTCTTTATCTATATCAAAAAATGTTTGGTTTATTTTATAAAGGTTGTCATTAGAAGTATTAATTATTGCGTTAATTCCTTTTTCAGTTAAAGGATGTTTGTGTTTAATTATAATATCATGAAAATATATTTGTCTTCCTAATCTATTTGCTTCATCCATAAATTCATTATCACACCAAAGAGATTTATATTCAGGATTGTAAATATACCCAAATCTTGAATAATATTTAGAACCACAAATAACTAAAGTATTTAGATAATATTTTTTATTTCCATCATTAAAAAATAAAACTCCATCTGTATCAGGAAAATGTTCTGACATTCTTGATCGTATAATATCATCATATCCTTGAATTTGAGGAATCATATCATCTGAAGCTAATAATAAAATATCAAATGTTTTAGGATCAGGTATATCTCTATTTATAGCACCAATTTTTCCTGAAGGGGGTCCTACAATAACTTCTATACAATCATGGAATTTCATACTATCATATTGTCTTGGATTATCGTCTTCATCTACAGAAACAATAATTTTTATATTTTGAATATTATTTGCCATATATACATATTTTTTAAGAACTTCAAGACTTTTCTTTAATCGACTTCTTGTAGGAAATTTTATAAGAATTCTCGACATTATAATAATGTGGGAGTTTATTGATAAAGTTATTTACATAAACTTAGACCATCGTCAAGATCGACGTGATATTATGAAAACTTTTTTTGAACAAGGACAAATCCCACAAGATAAAATAGTAAGATTTCCTGCTATAAAACATTCTTTTCCTCCTAAAGGTATTCAAGCAAGTCATACATCTGTTCTTGCTTTAGCTAAACAAAATAGATGGAAAAATATTCTTATATTAGAAGATGATTTACAATGGTTGTTAGATTTTGAACATTCTTATAAACAACTAGAAGAATTAGTTTCAAAACCTGATTGGAATGTTATTATGTTATGTGGGTGGTATCTTGATTATAGAAATCCAAGAATTTATAATGCTAGAAATGCTGGAGCTTATTTAGTAAATGAAAATTATATTGATACTTTATTACAAAATAGATTAGAGTTCTTACAAAAATATCAAAAGTTTTTTTATATGAAACCTAGAACAGAATGGACTGCGGATGTTGGATGGTCGCATCTTATGCAAAAAGATGTATGGTATGCTTTGTATCCTTGTATATGTTCACAAGTAGATGGTCCAAGTGATAATTCTAGAATAGAAATTAAGGCAAGTGAAATTGTAGGAATATATGATTCTAAAATCCACGAAAAAGTATTTGGTAAAAGATAAATGCCTAATAGTAAAACACAAAGAGTTGGTTCACGCGCACAAGTAATGCATGGAACAGCCGAACAAACTTCTGGAGGTCTTACAAAAACTGATTTAAAATATAATAAATCAGGACGTATAGTTTCAAAAAAGAAAAGTCAAACTATGCGAAATAAATCTTAAAAATGGATTGAAACATATACAATTAGGTAAACACAAGGAACAATGACACAACTCTCAGATTTCAATGAATGGTCAATAGATTTAACGACACAAGAAATGTTGAAGGATGCATATGATGTGGTTACAGAGCTTGAACTTTGGGATTGGATGAAATCTTATAATCCATCAGGTGGATTTATGTGGACACCACTCACTAAAGAACTTAAACAAATTAATAAAGCCATAAAATATAATGATCATACTGGGGCAACATATGGTTTGACAATGCGTACGATTAGATATATGGCAATAAAGGATTGGCGTGTAGGACTACCGTTGCCAGTTTAAACGCACGTAAAATTAACAACATAAATGACAGATTATATTGTTGAAGCTAAAACTGTACAAACTGGAGCAATTCGTACATTGAAAGAAGCTTTAAAATGTATTCTTGTTGAAATGAGTCTTATTTTCGACAAGGATGGTATTCGTATGATTGCTATGGATAATACAAGAACAGTTTTAGTACATTTAAGATTACATGCTGATAAATTTGAAAAATTTTCATATAATTATGATTCACGTAAATTTGTGATTGGTGTAAATACAGATCATTTATATCGTATTGTAAGAACAGCTACAAATGATGATACGATAACTTTTTATGTAGATAAATCTGATTCAAATTCATTAGGTATTTTGTTAGAAGATGGTGAGAGAAAACAAGTAACTCGTTATAAATTAAATTTATTAGATAGAGATGAACCTGATATACAATTACCTGAAACAGAATTTAGTGCACATATTACTATGCCATCAACAGATTTCCAAAAAATTTGTAGAGATATGACTTTATTAGGAGCTAAAACAATAGATATTAAAAATGTAGGAACATCTTTAACATTTGGATGTAAAGGACATTTTGCTTCAAGAACTACAATTATGGGAGATTCTGAGAATGAATTTAGTATACAAAAAAGATCAGATGAGATAGTAACAGGAAACTTTTCATTACCTCATCTTGTTTTATTTACAAAATGTACAAATCTATGTAATAATCTAGAAATTCATATGAAAAATGATTGGTTTTTAATGATTCGATATGTAGTAGCAAATCTTGGAGAAATTAAATTATGTTTAATGCCTTGCTCAACATAGCCAATACATAACCAATACCAACTTCGGAAAGTTTTATTATAGTATGTTCTAATGAATTACCTTGACGAAATATTCCTTCAAATAAGAAAAATCTAACATCAAAAATATATTGAGTTAATTGATATCCTATTGTAGCATATAAAACTTCAGGATAGAAATAACTTAAAAATCCTAATAAAATATGACTTATTAAATATATCATTGGTCTTGGCCATACTCTCATTCTATTATATATTATCTTCCATTTTATGAAAAATATAAATACATCTTAATCTTTCCATTGAAAATATAGTTTAGCAAAATGTGTTATGATACATGCTTGAACTAAATAAGGTATATGTTGAATAGAATCTTCATATTCTTCGCTTGCATTTGTTCCAAATATATGATCTAAAAAATCAGGACCAAAATTCTTTGTTGGATTTTCATGATGTGCTTTATGTATTTCAGAACCTAATATTGAATAATTAAACAAATGACTTAAAGAAAGAGTAAGAATAACTATACTTATTATACTTGGTGGTATAAACCATATATTTAAAAAGTATTGTAAAAGTATCAATGTTCCAGCAAATGAGAATATTTCAAAAAGAAAATCAATAATTAGTTCAAGATATCTTGGAATCTGAAAATATTTATAATGATGAACGTAAACATGAAGATTAATATCAAAAATATGTAATACAAATCTATGGTATAAGTAATAGTATAGATAAACCAAAAATACTTGTATAACAACATATTTACTTTGTACAAAAATATAGCATAATAGGTCTATCAAAGATCCAAGAAAAATATATCTAAAAAAGTAATTCATTTGCGTATAACCAACCTTATATTAAACTTTTCTAATAAACTAAATGATTTTACTTTCAATAGTAATAATATTATTTTTTGTATTTTTTCAAATTTTTTATCCATATTTTTATACTTTTGCTGCTTGGAATTATAGTTTATTTTTCATTTCAATGTTGTTATTATTTAGTAATATTGCAATATATATTGGATTAATTGTATTATATTTAATTCTACCAGACTCTATAAAAGATTCATTTTTAACATTTTGTTGGAATATAATTAAACAATCTCAACAAAAATTGATAAATAATGTAGAGCATAATATCAGAGAAACATTTCCTATTCATATTTTACACCCTATTCCAGAAAAGTCTATTCGGATTTGGCATCCACATGGTAGTGGAGCAACTACAATTGGAATTCATAATGTTTTTAGAATTACAGTTCCAGAGCTTACAAAAACAAAAACTGTAGTTCATTATGCATTTACAATGACACCTTTTCTTCTAGATATGGTTAGGTTTATGGAATGTATATCATCTGATTATCAGACAATCATTGAAACACTTAAAAAAGATTCAATAACAATTGGATTAGGTGGAGCAGATGAAATGGGAAGAATTGTAAATAAAAAATTAGAATTTGTTATAAAGAAACGTAAAGGAATATTTAAGATTGCATTAGAAACTGGAATACCAATTGTACCTGTTATAACGTATGGTGAAAATGAAATATTTCCAGAAACAGACAATGAATTTTTGATATGGTTTAACCAACAGTTCTATAATGTATTTAGACTTCGTTTATGGATACCAAGTTTATCGTCTGTTAAGAATTGGGCAAATTTATTGATAAAACCATTAGATCCAGTTCATACATATACAGGAAGACCCATATATGTAAAAAAGATTGAGAATCCAACAGATAGACATATTAAAAGTTTACGCAAGATTTATATTTCAAGAATTATTGAGCTTTTCGATGAAACGAATTCCGGCGACTTTTCTTTAAAGATTGTTTAGGTTTCTTGCGATATGTTTTTCCACCTTTTCGACCAAACAATTTTTTAGCGTTATCAGCTATACGTGTACCTTCACTTTTAACATTATTCACTATATCAAAACTTGAACCTAATGATCCCCAATAAACATATTTATATCTCGTACATTCAGGAAAAATATTTGCTACAAAAATTTTATTTACATTTGATCCAGGAACTTCTTTACGATCTTCTGTTGTCATAGCAGGATTACCCATACCAGCTAATCTTTGAGATCCTGCGAAAAACATACCAAAATATTCCATGTGAGGATTAGGTGCCCATCTTGATCCTCTTACTCTTAAATATGTTGAACGTTCTCCGCCTTTTTTATCTTCAATAGGTCTTTCACCAAGAACTGTTGTAACTGCTGTGTCTAACTTAAATTTATTTGCTATATCCCATAAAGTTAAATCTTCATTAAAAGGCCATGTAGCAGGATTACGTTTATTATCAGTTATTGAAACTCCTCCAAACTTTTGACGAATTTCATCCAAAGTATTTGTTTTATTTCCCCATCCAGGATGAACCATTGTAGGAGGCATATCTGTAACATTATCTCCAACTAATGAACCAACAGATTCTATACGAGTTAATGTAAAATTACCTTGATTTTTAATTAAAAAATTTTGGTTAAATGTATCTTTTGATGAAAGATCAACAATTCTAGGTGAGCCATATGAAACTACATGAACTTGTTCTACAAGTGGTAATAAAGTTTTCATACATAAAGAAAGCATCGTTCCAGCTAATTCTGCTTCTGCTCCACCTTTAGAATGACCAAATACAAATAAACGTTTAGCATTAGGAGATACTTCTTTAATAGCTTTCAAGATTTCGTTGAAAATTTCAACAATTGGAGTTACAAATGATGTAGCAACTTTTATTCCAGAAGGACAATCAGGAATTATACTACGAATTTCGTTTGATAAATCACCTGAAAAAACTGATCTTAGATTCTTTTCCCAATTACGTATACTTGATGAACCTTTAAAAACAATAATACAATCTGATTCTGTAATAATACTATTTGAGTTAGGTTTAAGAACAGAAGGATTGATAATTACACATGTTGTATCTGTAGGACTTGAAATATATCTTGCAGAAATAGGTTTATTTTCATTAGTAAAATCCGCACATTGTTCTAATTCATAAGAAGCAGGCGGAGTAAAGTTTATTCCGCGAGTAGTAATATTTCTTCTCTTACCTAAATATTTCCAATCATAATGTGTAATAACTTTATTTAGAATATCTGGAGAAAGACCAAAAGCTTTAAACATTGCATATTTCATAATACCAACATCACAATAAGCTAGACGAGAAGCTTCAGCTCCAATATACAAGATATGCTCAAATTTTTTTACCGAATCTAGGTTTACACCTAAAAGCTGATTATATGCTTTCCCAAAACATACTGGTAATAATGAAAAATCTTCATCTCCTAATGATACTTTAGCTTGAGTAACAGGTGGAGAATCTTGTGGTATAGGTGGTGGAGAAAGTTCTAGTAAAGGTTGTGGTGGTGGAGAAAGTTCTGTTACAGGTGGTGATGTAGGTGGTGGTGGAGAAAGTTCTGTTACAGGTTCCGGTAAAGGTTGTGGTATAGGGGATTGTATTGGAGGTATTAATGGTTGGGTTTCTACCGGTTTAGATCCAGATCCTCCCATTTTATTAAATATAAGATTTTATTTAGGTCTTGATTTATGGGCTGTATATGTAACATCATCACCAATTTTAAATCCAGACATTTCAGGATTTAGATATGCGTTTTCAGATACAGTAGTTGTTGTATTCCAAATTTTTATGATTGAAGCTGGACCTTTTGGTGAAATGGTTATTCCAACTAGTGTTTCTTTACGATTAATAAGAAATTCATTTGCAACACAATGAACCATTAAATCTACAAATGTTGTATGAGCTACGGAAGCTTCTATTTTTTTTGACCATGCTCCACCTGCTTCATTTTCAGGAGCGTCCCAAAGAGGTTTGAATCCATGTCTCATAAAGAAGAACATACCTGATTCCCAAGCTTCTTTTGATATTGAATCTATAATTGTCCAGAATTGTTGAGGTGTTGATACATCTGCAATTTTGATGTAACTTTCAAGAGAATAATCCCTATTGTCTGGATCATGATACCACAGAATCCAAGAATATTGGAATTTTGTGGTGTCTATATTTGATCCCATTTGTATTATTATTAGGATAGTTTAAGTGTATATATGAAACGGATTCGTTTTCAATCTACTTGAAAGAATACAATATAATACAAATGAGTCTCTCAATTTCTCAAATTTATTCGGTTCGGTTTGGAACCAAATTACCATTACCAACTCGTCTTCAAGCGAGTATAGCAAAGTTACGTATTACACCTGCTGCATATAAACCTTTTCGCCCTGTAAAACAAAATTTTAGAAATCGTCAAGAAAGTGAAAATTGGCGTATAAAAACATTAGGAACATATGTAAGTAAAATTGGTGATAAAACAGATCCAGAATATGGAACTATTATGGGAATTTTAAATAAATTATCAAAATCAAATCTTGATCAATTAACTACAGAAGCTTTAACAATTATTCATAAACGAGACCAAGATTTTAGATTAAGAGTTTCTGCACTTTTATTCAATAAATCTATAACAGAAAGTATATTTTGTGGTATTATGGCAGATTGTGCAGTAAAATTAGTAGAAGATATTCCTGAAATAAAAGATGATATTCAAACTCAACTTATGATGTTTCCTAAATTGTATGATATTCATGATACTTTAACATTTCCTTTATCTACAGAGCCTGATTTTGATGATAAAGTTATTATTTGGATGAAACAAAAAGAAAAAAGACGAGGATATGCTAAATTTGTAACCCAATTATATGTTCGTGAATTAGTTACAGAAGAATTTATGGCTAAAACATTTCAAAATATTATTGATGAATTGAAACAAACAGCTACACAAATAAAAACAGAACAAACAGAAGAAAATGCTACTCAATATGTAGATTTCTTATTTGAAAGTTCAAAAGTTTTACCTCTAACTGCAAAAGCTTTACGAGAAATTATACGAATTGGACTTGATTCTATTCTTGTTATTCCAAGAGTCGAACTTCCAAGTTTATGTATGCGATCAAGATTTAGAATTGAAGATACAATTAAATGCGTTAAGTTATAATGTTAATAAACATATTCTAAAATAAATGAGTTTACCATCACCTGGAGTATTGCTTCGCGCAGCAGAACTTGCTCTAACGAACGAACAACCAATTTATCTAGATTATTTTTCAGATAGTGTTTCTAAAACATGTTGTATTGGTGTTCGAGATGATAATTCTAAAAATCTTGTAAAGACGGATAGTGAATATACATCCTGTATTCAAACCATATCTAAATGTGAAGATTGTTATATTGTATGTACTGAAAATAGTATATATGTTGTTTCTTCATCGATTCCTGTAAAGAAAATTTTATCATCTACATCTACTGAGTAAATAAATAATAATGTTAGCATATCCTCCTCCACATTATATACTTTTTGAACCTTTGAATGATATTGAGACTCAAAAAGTATGGGCAGAATATAAAAAAACACACGGAGATATATGTGAATATACAGAAATTGATGGAGCAGAAATTAATTCTGTTGAATCTTTTGCTCCATGGTTTTATAATTGGATATCACAAGTTCCTAAAAAACAATCTCAACGTATTCGTATTCTTATTGTATATCATTCTGAATTTTTAACATTTTCATGTCAACAAACTATTCGAAGATCTTTAGAAGAACGTTCTTTTAAATGTAGAGTATGGTTTCATGTAGAAGATCCATCTACGATACAACCTGCTATTCAAAGTCGCTGTGTTGTAAAACGAATAAAAACTCGAACACATATTCCCAATATAGAGCAACTATGAAGGTTGAAATTTATACGGATGGAGCTTGTTTAAAAAATGGTAAATCAGACGCTCAAGCCTCGTGGGCATTTTATTTTCCTCAAAATAAAGAACTCTCAAAATCAGGAAAAGTTCCAGAAAATGAAGTCCAAACAAATCAACGTGGTGAATTAATGGCAATTTCAGAAGCTGTAAAAGCCGCAGAAACATTTCCATATCTTGAAACAGATCTAAAAATATATACAGATTCAAAATATTCAAAAGATTGTTTAACTACATGGATATCTGCATGGATACGAAATGAATGGAAAACAGCACAAGGAGCAGATGTTAAACATCGTGATTTAATTGAAGATACAGTAACTCGTCTTTCTAAATTTAAATCATATGGATTTGTTCATGTAAAAGCACATACAGGAGGAGATGATGAACAAAGTCGTAATAATCATATTGTAGATAGAATGGCAACCGAAGTTTTAAAACCATCAGATAAAAAAGAAATTGTTTCAAATACAGAAGAACCTATTTCTGGTTTACCTTTAAAATTAATGGGTCCACCTATATACGAATCTGACTTAATTAAATGGTGTTTATTTAATATCGATAAACTTGATACAGATTCTTTAAATGCCGCTCTTCTTACTGCCTTATCAAAAACGGTTAAGAAAAAAGGATTTGAAATGGTAAAACAAAGATTACATAGAAGTGTTTTATACAGATTAAAAACGGACACTGGTTTAATAAAAGAAGGAGTTACTATAATAAAAGAAGAATGAATATTGTAGCATACAAATTTTGGTCACCAACATGTGGTCCTTGTAAAGTAATTGCACCTGCTTTAGAAGATTTAAAAGAAGAATTTCCAAATGTTGAATGGAGATCTATAAATACACAGAATGATCCTGAATCTCTTGCTGTAAAATTCAATGTAAAATTTGTTCCAACTATGGTAGTTTTAAGATATGATGGAGATGGAGTCTTACTTTTCCAAGAATCACATACAGGAACATCTATAGCAGGATATTATCGTATTTTAAAGAATGCTCATAAAATTATGCCACTAAACTAGAACTTATTAATTCACCATCTTTATAAGCTTCACAAACAAATTCATCATTATCATTGACAGGAAGATTTTGTAAAATAGGTTCACCAACTTTAATTTTTGATGGATCTTTTTCTATAGTTGGTGGTGCTGAATTACTAAATACCATATGTTCTTGTAAAACATCTTTTTTATCTATAAAACTTTCAGATGTAGCTTTTAAAGTTCCATATGCAGTTCCAGCAAATACAATAGATAAGATTAAAGATATAAGTGGTGACCAATTTCCATAAATGTATTTACCTTCAAGACAATCTGCTCCATTTAAAGTTAACCATTGAAGACCAAATGTTAACAAAGAAGTAATAATTAATCCAACAGAACCATTATTACCTTGTGAAGTTCCAATACCAAAATTTCCTGCATTACCAGTTTGAATATCCCATTGTTCAATTAAATGACACCATATAATAGTTTGTGTTATTATGATTGAAGGAGGAGCTAACGTATTTGAAAAGAAACTACCAGTTCCAGGAATATCACATAAACCTTCTCGTGAAGAAGGATCAATCTTTATGTATGAACCACCAGCAGCAGGTGCAGTTTGATTACTTGGATTAGCAGATGTAGTAGCAGATCTTTCAGCTTTTACGCGTCTCCTAGTCTCTTCAAAAATACTTTTCTCTGAAGCTCTTTGAGAAGCACGTGCTTCCTTAGCTGTTTTAATTGCTGCCCTTTGTTCAGTTGTCAAAGGTTTACCAATTAACTCAAATCCAGATAAAGTAATAAGACCAGTTAAAACTGATAATATAGAAGCAGATATATTAGCATATTTAGAATAACCTGTAGCAGCCAAAGCAGTTGGAGTAGCAATCAAAGCAACAATTAATAATGCCATTGGGAAAGTTAAGACTCTAAATAATACAGACCAAATAGCCCAACTATCTGCTGTAAGTCCCCAAAAAGCAGGAACAACAGGACTAATAAAATATTCAGATAATTCAGTAAATTGACTTGAGTTAAAGATTTTAGTTATGATAACACCAAATAAAGATACAATACTAGCAATTGAATATCTATATTGTTGAGATACAACATCTGTAATAGGTCCTGCTAAAAATATAAAATAAGTCAATAAAGAAGATAATGTTGCTAAAGGACTTTCCCATCCTATCAATTTTCCTAACCAATCAACTAATGCTTCTTGTTCTGATGGAAGTAGAGTAGAATAATAAAATCCAAAAAATGCAAAGGGCACTAAAAGACTAACTAATAATATAGAAAATAATCCTCCAACTCCTCCAATATTATCTAACGCCATATTGCTTATTCCCAAGATACAAAATAATGCGAAACTACAAATGAGTGTGTTTGATTCGGCAGCAGCTTGTAAAAACTCCAACCAAAGTCCTATTAATCTATCACAATCAGGTGCCGAACCCTGTAATATTCTTTGTGATTTAGTCTTTGACGACGCATATATCGCCCAAGCAAATGTCGCAGTTACTCAATTTGGATTAATGATAGCAAGTTCAACAAATCTTGGAAGTTGTAAATATAATGGTCATTCATATTCATGTAATTTAGTATTAGTGAATCGTCCAAGTCATCATACAATTGATGGTATTCAAGCTGAAGGTGAAGTTATTGCTTATTTTAAAAGTCCAACAGAAGGTAATCTTTGTGTAAGTTCATTATTTCGTGTCAATCCTGGAAAAACACATTCTATACATTTCTTTAATGCATTTATTCCTTATGGAAATTCAGAAAATCCAACATCTATTTCATTAGGTGAACAATGGGGATTATTTATGATGGTTCCTCCTACAGGATCTTATTATGTATATGATGGTGTTACATTAGATGGACAATGTTCTTCTACAAAATGGGTTGTATTTAAACATATGATTAATATTGATCAAAATGATTTTGCTTTATTAGTTAGAAATACAAAGTCTCAATTTCGTGGAATACAATCATTAGGTGATCGTAAAATATTCTATAATGATGTTGAACAATTAACAGGAGGACCTATGCCTAAAGATGGAAAAACATATATGAGATGTAAAAGAACAGGAAGAAAAAATAATGATGTTAAAAATGTTTCTTCTGCTCCATTACAAGAAAATAAACCTTCTACTGGAATGATTAAGACTTTAAATGAATGGGTATTTGGACAAATACATACAAATGGAATTATTTCTATAATTAGTTTTTTATTTAGTATTTCAGCAATTGGGCTTGGTGTATATTATGGTTGGAAATATACAGGAACATATGATGGACTAACTCTTTCTAGATGGGCACAAAAACTTGGAGAATGGATACGTATTCCGTTTGAATGGTTATATAATATGCTTTTTGGTGCAAAAACATCACCATTAAGTTCTATACCTCCAATTGAAAAAGTTAGTTCATTTAAGGGAATGAACCCAGCATTTGGTAATCCAAAACTTACTCCTAAATCTAAACGCTAATCCCACTTATGTTTCCCCATAGGTTCAGGATTCCAACATGAATCATCTTCATGTTCATTCCAAACTGTCTCTTCTTCGAGTAAATTTCCTTCCTCATCAAAGATACTCTTAAAGTCATCTGATTTCTTCATATATTTCTTAGGTTTAACTTCAACCCATTCATCATCTGCAACAGGTAAAGGACTTGGACGAGGAATTTCATCTGTAAAATTACGAACATTATTAAATGTAGGAAGAACGAATGATCGTTTATCTTCAACTACTTGTTCAATAGGCTTATCTGTCTCCTTCCATTCTGCAGCAAGTTCTGAAAACTTCTTTCCACCACTCCATACATTTTCACGAGCAACATTTCCACCAAGACTAGGAAAATGCTCTTCTGTTCTTTCTTCCAAAATCTTTAGAGTTTGTTCTTCATGACTTTTTGTTTTCTTTTCTGCCTCTTCACTCTCAATTAACCATTGAGGTTTTGTGCGAACAGGTCTTGTTGTTTTTCTAGAATTACCAAACGGATTATGTCTTTCCAATGGTTCGTTAAAACTGACACTTTGCTTGTTTCTTAATTGAGGCGGTACATATGACATTTTTGATAGCGGTTGTTATTCTATAACTTTCATTTTATAGAATCCGTTTTTGATGAATAGAAAACGAAATTATTTTAGGTATGTTTTTTAAGTATAAAAATGACAAATGGTATAGCAATATCTATAAGTGGTGGTGTTAGTCAAGTTCAAGTTCCTACAAAAACTTCTGATATTCTTGAATGGATTCGTAAAAAATATAAAAATATTGAAATTCAATTTCAAGGAAAAATACAAGATCCATTAAAAGAATCTCAATATTTATCTGTATTTGGCTCTACTGTAGGTGATGAAGAACATTCAAATCAATATATTTTACCATTTCCGTTTAATGAAGAAATGTATTATGGTCCTATTTTAATTTTCGCAACTGAATCTGAAAATGAAGATCAATATGATTCAAATATTTCAGAGTATGTTAATTTAAAAATTGATCAGTATGAATTAATTTATCAAGAATGGACATTTGTTGATGAAGAGGAAGAAGAAGATGATGAAGAAGAAGAAGAGGAAGAAGAAGAAATAAAACAATCTCGTGAAATTTATGTTTCTTTACCTACAAAATCAACAAATGTATTTATAGATACACCTATTCGTGAAAAATCTTTACAAAATTTTAAAGAACTTTTAGATGATGAACTTGCTAGTCAACTTGAAGATTCTATATTACATGTTGTAGCAGACCAAGCATTTAAAGATGGTATAGAAGTTGAATGGGATAATCATGTTTTCTATAATATGTATTGTAGTCGTTGTATTTCATTTTATGAAAATTTAAGAGGTTCATCAAGTTATGTAAAAAATAATGAAGAGTGGTTAACAAAATTGAAATCAGGTGAATTAACTCCTCGTAATTTTGCTGAATTAACAGCTGTTGATTTATGTCCTTTACGATGGAAAGCTTCTATTGAAAAAATTATTGAATGTGAAAAGAAACTTTATTCTAAAAGTGAAAGTGCAGCTATATTTATGTGGTGTTCAGCTTGTAAAAAGAAAACTAAGTGCGATTATTATCAGATGCAGACTCGTTCAGCGGATGAACCGATGACGACCTTTGTAAATTGCCTGGAATGTGATCGAAGGTGGAAGTTTTAAATCTAAATACAGGAGATTCTACATCAGATGGATGAATAATAATAGGATCTAATCCATTTGTAATTTCTGGTTTTTTTACATCAGGTGTTGTATTAGCAAACCTTTTCTTAAATTCTTTAATTATATTATCTGGAACTTGAGGACTTATTTCTGCTAATCTATCACATTGTTCACGAACCATTTTTAACATATCTTTTGCTGCAATACGTTCAGATCTTGGTAAAGCTAATTCAACTAAAATAAATCTATAAATTTTTTCGTATGTTCTTGCAGCCATACGATGAGATTCAGATCTTTTTGCCCATCCAAAAAATCCAGAAATAGTATTTAACGCAGCAACAGAAATACTAATTCCTCCAATTGTAACATTCGCAAATTGAGAATTTCTAAATAATGATTCTGAACCAAATGATCCTGCTCCTGCTATTGTAGATAAAATAATAACAGGAATTGATATATAGGTGTGTAAATTTGTATAATATTTCTCAGATTTAGAATGTAGCCATGTAAAACATAATGATCGTTCACCTTCGTCTGAAATAATTTCTTCTAATTGAGAATTCCAACTTACATGAGAATCAATATCCATTATTTTATACACACTAAATAATGGTACTTTGGATATATGATAAAGAACCTCCTAAAGATTCATATCAACAAAAACAATATGATAATCTATTTAAATTAACTAAAAATAAAAAAATTGCAAAAAATGGTTCTAAAATAATTGATTTGTTTGATGTTTTAAATAAAAATAAATCAAACATTAAAGATGCGGAAGAATTGAAAGATTCAATATTTTTAGACGAAAATAAAAAAGAACATTTTTTTACAACTGAACAATCAAAAAAAGTATTTGAATTTTTAAAAGGAATTAAAAAAGGTGGAGACTTACCAGTCGAACAAACAGAAGAATCAGGAAAAGGAGCATTAAATAAAATTATTTTAAGATATTTGAATTTTCTAAGAGCTTTATTACCAGAATCTGTAAAACAAACTTCTGATATACCTATAAATTTTATTCATACATTTTCATTGAACAATTTAGAAAAGATTCCAATTTATGGTCAGTTTCTTGGAATGTCTGTATCTGTTGCTATTGCTATAAATAAAAATGTAGCTAAAATGTTACAATCATATACACCTAAATTAGTTGGTGTTACTGGTCTTCCATTTGGTTCTGTTGTAGGTGAAGTTATTGGATATGTTATATCTTTAATTCCAATTTTTTTGAATGTTATGATGTATGTAAGTCGTGAAAATCTTGGAGAAGCATATACACAATCATTAGCAGCTATTCCTGTTGTTGGAACAGCTGTACAAGGTTGGGCAGAATCAAGTGATCGTTTATTAGAAGAATTGGGTGAAAAGAGATCATCTATGATAAGACAATTAAAAAATATTGCTATACTTAGCTGGCTTGGTAATTTTTTAGATATGGTTATAATTGATCCAAACTATGTTGGAAATCCAGAAGCTGATGCTTTAGCAATTAAACAAAAACTTAATTCATTTAAAGAACAAGCAAAAATAAATTTTGAAAATGCAAATAATAAATTAAAAAATCAATTAGAAAAGTATAATGAAAATCCACAAGAATATCGTAATGCTGTTAAAGAAAAGATAAAATCACGAATAAAACCAAAAGGCGGAAAGAGATTTTCAACGTATCGTAGTAAGAATAATAAATGGAAGACTCTTCGCAAATTAAAGAAATATTAAAACAATGGATTGAATTTGATGATGAACAAAGAAGATTACGTAATGAAATTAAAGCATTAAATGAACGTAAAAAAGAAAATTCTGAATTAATATTGAAATTTATGCGTGATAATTCAGTTGATGATTTTCATCTAGAAGGAAATGGACTTGGTGTTCTTTCTCGTAGTACAAGAACTACAAGACCTCCATTAAAAAGAAATGTAATAAAAACTCAATTACTTCTTCAATTTTCAGATCAACCACAACGTATAGCAGAAGTTTTGAGAAATATTGAAGGTGTAGCAGAAGGTGCAGATGATACATCTGTTATAGGAACAACTCGTGAATTACTTGTAAGAAAACTTCCTAAGAAACTTTAAGATTTTTTAAAGCTTCTTTTGCTGCTAATTGTTCGGCTTGTTTTTTAGTTGGAGCACTTCCAATACCTAAATGTATATTTTTTTCATCTACCGCAGCCATCATATACATATTTGCTGCAGAAGATAACATTATGTATTTAGGTGTCTGATGAAATTTTGCTTGATAAAATTTCTGTAATTGTTCTTTAAAATTACGATTATTTAAAAGAAGTTTAGGTATATTAATATGTTTTTCAATAATATCTTTAATAAATGAATACATAACATTAAAATTATTACTTGAATCTATCCAAAGTGCTCCTAGAAATGCTTCTAAAATATCTCCAAGTTTTTTAGTATTTGTTCTACCATTACAAACATCTTCATTATGACGAGAAATAATATAGAAACTATCAAGACCAATTTTTTGTGATAAGAAACCTAACATTTCATTACAAACAATATCTTTCTTTAAATCTGTAAGAAATCCTTCATTTTGTGAAGGAAATCTATTAAATAAATATGTAGATACAGTTGCTCCTAAAATTGAATCTCCTAAATGTTCAAGAGTTTCATAAGAGTCATCAAATAAACCTAGACAGTTGATAGGTTTATCTGCTAATTGAGTAATTTCACCTGTTGGAGTTGTATACTCATCTCTTTTTACATAAGATGAATGAACCATAGCTCTTTGATATAAACTTAAATTTCGAATACTGAAATTACAGTTATTTTGTTCAAGAATGTTTTGAATGTTTTCTTTTTCGAAAAGTCGATTTTTTGGATTGTACGGATTGTACATTATGCTTTGTTCTTTTCTTTTTTCTGTAAGTCCGTTTTCTACCTCCTTCACGAAACCTTTTCGTTCCTAAGTCAACTAACGCCTCGGCGGCAGCATCATCCTGTCTAGAAAGAAAATCCGGAATACGATCTTGATATAATTTAAAATTTGTATAGTTAAACTGAGCACCTTGGTTTTCTAATACTTGTCTAAACGAATTCAGATAAAAATTTTTATATTCATCATTTTCATCTTCAATAATTGATTTTTGATATAAATAATCTATATTTGTAGGAATAGATCCAAGTAAATTAGTCAAAACTGTAAACTTAACACTAAGAGTTTGAAAATATGTTATAAGTGGTTGAATTTTTCGAATTATACTAGTTCTAGCATTTTGTTTTTCCGCATCACTAAATCCAACTAGATAGTCTAAGAACGTATTTATTGCAGGTTCATTTGGCACAATATTACCACCCTCTGTAAAATTATTAAAATCTGGAGTTTCAAATAATTTAATGAATAATAAATCTGATTTTGCTGAATTACAATTTGAATGGGCTAAACTATAATTCATTGTAAGCAAATTATTATAAGTTTCACCAGTCTCATCATCAACAGTATTTAAATTTCCAGCAGGTATTCTTTCATTTATTATTCCAAAAAATAAAAAAGCTGCTGCTGCTGGAAGAACATGTTCACATTGTGGTGTTATACTTGTTATATTTCCATTTCTATCTAAATTTTGATTATTATTATTTAAAATAAGTTTATCACATAACCAACATTTCATACCTTGTCCAGGTATTAAACCAATCGATTTACATTGTTCTGCTGCAGATAATGATGGTTCTAGAATTTTTCTCCACGTATATGTTGTTAAAACTTTACATAATTCTTTTGATAATGTAACATTTTTTGTTGGATGATAAGATAATATTACTCTATCGTCTTCTGGAATACTTTTATGAATAAGTTTAATTAAATCTTTTGGACCAAAACTTTTAGGAGGAGAACCTGTTAATACAATAGGTTGTACTGGAGGGTCTATACGTTTCTTTCTGTTTGTGGTGGTTTTTATTAGTTTTTCTTTATTATATTTTATATCAAGTTGCGCGTCATTTTTTGCTTCTTCATTATCGAGAACCTTTAGAGATGGGGTTCTGATTCTCGACAAACGCTGTGCTGGTGCTGCTGGTGTTTGCGGTGGCCGCGATATTGTTGGTAATTCAAGTTCTTGTTGCATCCCAGTCTGTGCTGGTGCTGGTGGACCACCAAAAAGATTTCCAAACATCGACATTATAATCCTACTCCTTAATTATTCTTGTGAAATTGTATTCATCCGTAACTTTTTTAGATTGTTCTTTTAAAATCCAATCATAAAGTTCATCTGCATTTGCGTGTCCACCCATATGATTTATACAATTTTCTAAATGTTCTTTCAATTCCTTTTTTGATAATGACCATGGTTTTGGAACACCTGGTTTTTCAACTTTAATTGATTCATTATCACCAATTTTTAATGATTCTAATGATGAATATTGTGGTAGTTTTACTAGATCAGACAATTCCATCTTTACAATTCCTAAAGCATCACGTAAAATTAAAACTTGTTTATTTAGTTCAAGTCTCTTGTTATCCAATTCACGATATTGCTTGACACATCTTTTGATATCTTCTATTGCATCCATTTTATATTAAATTTTTCTATTTATAATTAATCCGTTTTCAATATAATGGATACAGAAGAAATTGAGAATTTACGAAAAGTTTATAATAAAGAACATTCAAATGAAACTCCTATTCCTACAGGAACTATACATTCTGTATGGAAAGAAATTAAAAAAAGATTACATAAAAAATGTAAGGAATCAACATCTCAATGTATTATTCATAGTATGATGAATAAACCAAAAGCTCCATCATCATGGACTAAAAATCCACATGAATGGTTATCTTCTATAGATATTGAAAAAGTAGAAAAACAATATTCAAAAGTATTTTCAAAATATTATTTTGTTGGTTGTGTTCCTATTGATTTTGGAAAAAAATCTTTAGTTGGTTCTTGTATTGTTAGTTCATTATGTTCAATGAATATTCAAGATTTATATAAAAAAGGAAAAACAAAAATAGGTATTGTATTTAATACAGATAAAAGTACTGGACCAGGACAACATTGGATATCATTATATACAAATATTGATCCAGCTAATGAATATGCTCAAATAACTTATTTTGATTCATATTCACAACAACCTGAACCTGAAATTTTAAAATTAATGAATACATGGAAATCTCAATGGGATTCTACAAAAATACATAAAAAACCAACAGAAATAAATTATAATAATACTCGTCATCAATATGAAGATTCTGAATGTGGTATGTATTGTTTATTATTTCATTATTGTTGTTTATTAGAAATACCAATGAATAAAAGGTTTCCTGATAAAGTTGTTAGAGAATTTCGTAAGCTTTTTTTTAGTATTGATGATAAGTAATGGAACAAAACATTTCACCAATGAGTATTGGTATAGGTATTGGAATTCTTTTATTAGCTTTTGTACTTTATAATTCATTTACACCATCTGAATCAAAAGCAGCATCTGTTGCTGAAAGTAATTTTAGTGTATATCCTTTAGTTACAAAATTAGCTCCATTAGGATGTCCTCAATCTGAACGTCTTTGTGATTATTATCTTGCTTCTTCATCATATTCTGTATTTCCTGCGGCAAAGATATATGATTATATAAGTGATTCTGTTATTACAGAAGCTATAAAAGCAGGTGTTAGATTAGTTGAATTAGATATTTATAGTGATTCAAATGATAAACCTGTTGTTGGATTAAAAAATCAAAAATTAGGTATTGATTATGCTTATAATACTGTTCCATTTGAAGCTTGTGTAAACGCTATAGGAAATAACGCTTTTAATTCAGTAAGTTCTGCTGTTTCAAGTGATCCTTTTATTTTAAGTTTAGTATTTCATACAAATAAAACAATTGTAATAAATGCCGCAGCAGAAATTTTGAAAACTTCAGCATGTAAAACTTTTATGTTAGATAAAAAATTTGGATATCAAAGAATTAATTTAGCAATTGAACCTATATGTAATCTACAAAGTAAACTAATTATAGTTTCAGGTGGATCTATGAAAGGAACTTTGATGGAAGAATTAGTTAATTTATCATGGTCTGAATCACATTGTAGAAGATTAACATATACTCAAGCTTCACAAACATATGATGCAGAAGAATTAATTGAATTTAATAGAAATAATATTACAATTGTAGTTCCTGATATTGGAGAAGATTTAGTTAATAAAAATCCTCAAATATTATTTACATATGGTTGTCAATGGATTATGATGAATTATGGGTCATTAGATAGTATGATGGAACTATATATTGGTGAATTTCAACAAAAAAGCACATCTTTAAAACCTGCAGCACTTCGTCCTCAAATACCTAAACAATATAAACAACCTGCTGTTGCTGATCCTAATTTATCATTTCAACCTATGAAACAAACAAGTCCTATCTATAAAATCACTGTTTAATTTTTTTATACGCGTTAAAATAAAATGTCAGATTCAGTAGCAACAGGAGGACGTCGTAAGACAGCATGGATGTTACACGTAGAAGCTAAAATGAAAACTATGAGTGGTCAAAAGTCTAAATTAGGAAAGAAATGGTTTTCACATGTTCTAAAAACTGCGAAAAAAACTTATAAGAAGTCGGATGGTGGAAAGAAAACTCGTCGTAGTCGCAAGTAAATTATCTCAAAAAAAATTGAATATCTATAACATATAAAGAAATGGGAGGTGGTTTATTACAACTCGTTGCTTATGGCGCACAAGATGCATATCTATCTGGAAATCCACAAATTACTTTCTGGAGAGGCCTGTTTAAGCGTCATACTAACTTTGCTATGGAACCCTTTCGTGTAAATTTAACCGGACAAGCTTCATGGGGAACTAAACATTCAGCTATTCTTGGTCGTCATGCTGACCTTGTTTCTTCTTGTTATTTAGAAGTTGAATTGGATACTATTGATGCACTTACGTTTCCTATTCGTTATGGTCCTAATGATACTACTTCTACAAATAAAACTCAAGTCAAAGCCGCGTATAACCTTTTAAGATATGTAGAACTTGATATTGGTGGACAAATTATTGATAGATTATATGGTGAATGGATGTACATTTGGACTTTATTGACACATTCAATTGATAAACTTATGGCATTATCTGCTGGATTGTATGATACTGGTGTAGCTTCAAATACTTGTGGTATTGACGGAAGACCAGTTCTTGGTAATTCTTATCATATCCCTCTTCCTTTTTATTTTGCTCGTAATCCAAGTGCAGCTGTTCCTTTAATTGCTCTTCAATATCATGAAGTAAAAATCAATATTATGTGGAATAAGACTGAAATTGTTCAAAAAAACAATAGTACTGGTGCTGCTAAATCTAATGGTCCTCGTCAAGCTAATTTGATTTGTGATTATGTATACTTAGATGTTGAAGAAAGACGTCGTATGGCTCAAGAATCTCATGAATATTTAATTGAACAAACTCAATATAATGAAGATAAAGGAGTTACAGGTGCAATGATTCGATGTGATTTAACATTTAATCATCCTGTAAAAGAACTTGTATGGGTCGTCCAAAATTCAGCACTTGGAAGTTGCACTCTTGGAAACGCACAAGGTAGTGGCACCAGAAGATTTGATCCTCTAGATTTTACTGAAAATGCAATGTATAGTGCTAATCTTCAATTAAATGGTCAAGATAGAATGCAGACTTTATATTCTCCTTATTTTAATGCTGTTCAAGTTTATCAACATCATAGTGGTGGATTTCTTTTACCAGGAGTTAATGGTGCATATGGTGGTATTTATTGTTATTCATTTGCTCTAAAACCTGAAGAACATCAACCTTCTGGAACATGTAATTTCTCAAGAATCGATAGTGCCACATTAGTTATGACGTTGAATGGATCAACTCCTGTATCTCTTGCTGATACACAGAATTATGATGTTCGTGTATACGCGATAAACTATAATATTTTACGTGTGATGAGTGGTATGGGTGGATTAGCGTATTCTAATTAAAGTTGTTAATAAATAATGGAAGTAGATAAACTTCTTATAATAGCTCATCCTGATGATGAAGTTTTATGGGGAGGTATGAATTTAATATTACAATCAGGATGGTTTGTTATTTGTTCGACACATTTAAACGATCCTGTAAGATCCGTTGAATTTTTTAAGACTATGTCATGGTCTAATGTTACAAAATATATAATGTTTGATGTTAAAGATGAATATACAGAAGATCCTGATGAAGCAGAAAAATTATATCGTGGATCAACATTTGAAAAAGCTTTAAAAGAATTTTCAAAACATTCATGGAAATTAGTTTTAACACATAATGAAATTGGTGAATATGGTCATGAACATCATCGTATGGTTCATACATTAGTAAAAGAAAATTTTAAACAATCTAAATTTTTTAAAGTTGGTGAACATCTTTCTACATTATATACAGATCTTAAAAGAGAACTATTATTTTTTTATAAAGCTACACAATCAATATGTAAAAAAATATATAATAAAAAAGGAAATACATTAAAAGTATCTGAAAGAGAGCATTTTTTTAATGAAACTTTATATGTTCCATTAAATCGTAAAGTTTCTAATATAATTCATCAAATATGGTTTGGAAATCCATTAGATAAAACAAGTGTTCGTTATAATCTGATGAATGGAGTTCAAAATGTAGCTGAACGTAATGATATTGTATATAAATTATGGACAAATAATGATTTAAAAGAAGAAAATTTCCCTTTAACATTTCATTATATACAAAAAGCTATTGAAATAGGAAAAGAATTAGAACAATCAAGATTTGCACAAGTAGCTGATTTAGCTAGATATGAAATTCTTCATAGATTTGGTGGAATATATCTTGATTCTTTATTTGAAATTAGTGATGAATTTTGTAAATATATACAAAAACATTCAAATTTTGAATTAATTGTAGCAAATGAAGATCCTTGTGGATTAAAATGTAAAGGTGGTCCAGGACATTATGTTTCAAATGGATTTTTTGCTTGTATACCTGGGTGTATAAATTTAAAAAGACTTCTTCATCCTGCTAGTTTAAATGATATTGATTTCTATAATGTTCGTATTAATCAAGAAACTGGACCTTATTTTTTTCGTAAAGGAATACGAACACGTGATAAAGTACATGTAATTGATACAGATAAAATTTATCCTTTTATGGTGAATGATTCTGAATATAGACCTGGTGAAATTAATCAATGTATTTCAGAAGATGATAAATTAATTCATGATTGTTTAAAGAAAAAATATCCTAAATCATTAGCTGTGTATCAATCAGGATTTGGTGGATCATGGAGTTGGTAATTATTCCATTAAAATATCTTCTAAATTTACATCACCTTGTTCGGCATCTTTTTGTTCTTCTAATAAAATACGAGCATTTGCAGCATCTAAATCTGCTCCAAATACAGATTCATCTTCAGCTCCTTCAGGTAATTTTGTTTCATCTACTAAAATATCTACAAATCCTGTTCCACATGGAGGTTTTTGCCCAAACATAATATTTGCTGAAACTCCATTCATATTATCAAATTCTGCTGATAAAGCTGCATTAAATAAAATCTTAGACGTTTCTTCAAAAGATGATTTTGCTAAAACTCCATTTTCACCTTTACTCATACCAAATCTATTTGCTTCCATAATACGACCAAGATAGGTCATAGTATCTACTAATGTAATCATGTGATGATAATTTACTGTTTCACCACCTGCTTTAAATACTTCACTAAGTTCTTCATATAGACATACTCGAGCAGTTTCAATACCAAATACATTCATAATTTCATGAATATCATTTGAAAATGAACGATAAGGATCAACACCTTCTATAATTGAAAGATCTAATAAATTACTTCCTTCAGCATCAAGAACATATTGTTTTATAGGATTATATCCACCAATTTTTTCATCATAAATTAATTCATCATTTACTTCACGCAAATATACTCTTCCAATTCCATCAACACCTGTTAATACAGTATCTAATAATTTATCTTCAATAAATCTTAAAGACAAAGCATTCTTAACAATATCTTCTGTAAATACAATTCTTAATACAATTTTATCAGGAGAATTTGTATCAGAATGTACACATTTAAATACACGAAGAACTTTATTCTTTTCAATTTTACTTTGAATTAAAGTCATATCAATAACATGACGAGCAGCCATTTGTAGTTTATCTAATTCAAGTCTCATAATCCATGGTGAAGTACATGATACTCCTTGTGTCATAGAAAATTTCTGATATGATTCTAAAATATCACGATCTTCTTGAACAACTGTATCTGTAGATAAAGGATTTGGATCATAATAAATACGAACAGATTTTGTTATATCTCTTAAAGTAGTTTTTTGTATATCTCTTAATTTTGCTAATGTTAAATCTTGAGACATAGATATATTAGAATCTAAATAAACTACGTTTGCTGGATTTTTAGGATTTGGTGATGCGCTTAATAATTCAACAATACGAGGAACTCCTGCAGTAGCATTTGCCTTTGCTGTTCCTGCTGAATGGAAAGTATTTAAAGTTAATTGTGTTGTAGGTTCACCAATAGATTGTGCAGCTAAAGTTCCAACCATTTCACCAGCATGTACACGCGCTTTCATATAACGAAATGAAATTTCTTTTATAAGTTCATCAAATAATTGTTTAGAAAATCGGTGAACAAGAATAGACTTTTTAGGTGCTAAATAATATCTTAATAAAATATGAAATAATTTATTATGTTCTAACCATGATTGATTACATAATTTTTCAAGTTCACGAACTACATATTCAGGAGTCAAATCAGTTTTTGTAGAATATGGATTATTATATTTTTCAACTAAAGTTCTTAAATTTACAGGAGATGTTACTGTTGATTTCTTTTTAAACATAAACACATTTTTTACTAAATCTTCACGATCAATAAGTAAAGTTTCTATTAAATCAGGAGGATTTTCTTCAATATCTCCTTTTACAACTTTTTCACAATCAGATTTTGTAAAAGCAAATTCTCTATAAAGTTGTTCTAAAGACATAACACCTAATTCAATTGGAACAATTTCTGTAGAAACACTATCAATACCATCACCACCATAATGATATTGAAATATAGAACCATTAGCATTACGAACAGTTCCATCATATTCTACATGTAAATCTTCCATAGTTTTAACAAGTCGTCTTTGAATATATCCAGAATCTGAAGTTTTTACAGCTGTATCAATCAAACCTTCACGACCACCCATAGCATGAAAGAAGAATTCTGCAGGACGAATACCTGTTATAAATGAATTTTCTACAAATCCACGAGATTCTATTCCATCATCAAATCTTGGAAAATGTGGTAATGTTCTATCACGCAATGAATATTGAATACGTCTTCCAGCTACTTGTTGTTGTCCAAGAAGACCAAGCATTTGAGTAATGTTTAGATTGGATCCCTTTGCTCCTGAATCTACCATTTGAACCATACGATTTTCTTTTGGTAAACTTTTCATAGATGCTTCACCAATACTTGCTGAAACAGATTTCAAAGCATTAAATATTTGATTTTCTAATTCTTCACCATCTGCTCTTCCTGAACTATTTAAGAAAAGTCCTGAATGAACACTTGATAAAATATTCATAACTTCTTGTCTACCTTTTTGAAGTGCTTCTAAAATATACTCTTCAGTTTCTACATTTGTAGCTAAATCGGAAGGACCAACAGAAAATCCTGTAAACAAATTAAATTTAGTAACAATATTTTGAACATCATTAATAAATTGTCCAGCTCTTTCAGGACCAAATTCTGAATATATCATATGAACTAATCCATCTGAAGTTGTTGCAAATGCACCTTTATTTAAAATTCCTTTTACTAATTTTCCATCTTTTATAGTTACTTTTCCATTAAAATTTATAGCAGGAAGTGTTGTAGAAAATACATCTTGACCTGTAAGATAATCATTTTTTCTTTCATATGAAGATAGAGGACGTTTCATTCTAGCCATAATATTCATAGCAATATGTTCTGGAATTTTTACATTTGGCTGTGAAAGACGATATACTCCTGTTTGTGTATCTTGAAATACTGATATGATTGCAGCATTTGTTCGTGGAGATACAATTTGTCTTAAAACACTGGCTAAATATTTAATTTCAGAAGCTGATGTAATACTTTGAGGAACATGCATATTCATTTCATCACCATCAAAGTCTGCATTATAAGGTTTTGTAGCAGATACGTTTAGACGAAATGTAGAATATGGTAAAACACGAATACGATGACATTCCATAGAACCTTTATGCAAAGAAGGTTGCCGATTAAATAAAACTACATCTCCATCTACAAGATGACGATGTACAATATCACCACCTTTTAAATCTATTGTTTCAGGATTTACAAATTTTAAAGATATAGGTCTTCCATCTTCTTTTAAGAATACAGATTTTGCTCCTGGATATTTACCTGGACCATTACGAATATAAGACATTAGACGATCACGATTATAAACTGTAACTGTCTCTGGAAAAGTTAAATTCATAGCAATTTCTTCAGGAACTCCAAGTTCATCTACATCAATATTTGAATCAGGTGTAATAACAGAACGTGCTGAGAAATCTACTCTCTTTCCCATCAAATTTCCTCGAACACGTCCTGTTTTTGCTCCTAATCTTGATTTTAAAGTTTTTAAAGGTCTTCCTGATCTTTGTGAAGCAGTAAATCCTTTAATATCATTATCTACATATGTTGCTACATCAAATTGTAAAATATCTGTATAATTTTGAATAATATCTACTGAATCACCTTTATCTATTTTATTACGTAATCTTTGATTATTTCGAACTATATCTATTAATTTATGTGTTAAATCATCTTCCATACGTTGATTATCTTCCATTATGACAGAAGGTCTTACAGTTAATGGTGGAACAGCAAGAACAGTACATATTAACCATTCAGGTCTTGAAAATTTAGGATTAAATCCTATAAGTTCAATATGACGATCACTCATACGCTGAAAACATCTTAAAACCATTTCAGGCTGAATACGTATTTTCTCTGAATCTTCTGAATATGTTACACCTTCTAATGTAGCAACAGTTCCCATAACTTTTTCAGCTTTCTTTAGAACAGGTGAATTACAATGAGGACAAACAGAATTTGATTTAAGTTCTTTTGTTGTTTTAAATACTGCAGTTTTTTCACGAATCGCATTGAAACGATCCATACCTGTAAAAGATTTTTCAATTAATTCAAGTTCTTCATCAGGTAAATAAGGATTTGAACATACGATACATACATTTTGTAGAATTTTTTGAATTGTTTCAAGAAATTGATAAAGATATACAGGTCTAGCTAAAGTAATATGTCCAAAATGACCAGGACATAATAAGTTTGTTTGTTTACATGTTGGACAAGTCTTACCATTTTCAATAACACCAAATCTTGAATCAAATACACCTCCTGGAAAAGGAAGTTGACCTTGATATGTTTTATCTGTTATAACTTCAACAACACTGCGAGATAGAATATCTTCAGGGTTGGCGATTCCAAATTGAACTCCTATAATTGTATCACCCATTCTTGTTATTATTATTCATACGTTTAGATTGTTCCATTTTTAAGCACCGATTGTAACTTTTAAAGTTTTTTCCCAAAAATCATCATCATTTATAATTTCAATAACAATTTTATCAGAAAATTCTTCTCGTAATTCAGATACCCATATATCAAATTCTGGACCCATACGCTGTCTAAATTTTCCTTTATCTTTAATTTTTTTAGATTTTAATTCTATAAAGACTTTATAAAAGAATTTTTGAGTTGTGTTTGGTTCTTCAGAATCATCTTTCATTTCTCTTAAAAGTTTATACCATTCTTCCATTTGTTATAATAAAGAGAATGCGTCTAAAAACAATTCGTAGATCGCATAAAAAAGAAAAGAAATGGGATGCTGTATTTGAGACAGATAAAGGTAGTCAAAAAATAGTTCCATTTGGACAAAAAGGATACTCTGATTTTACAAAACATAAAGATGTAACTCGTAGAGCTAGATATTTAAATAGACATTCTGGAATGGGTGAACATTGGAATAAACCTGATACACCTGGTGCATTATCAAGATGGATTCTTTGGAATAAACCAACTTTCAAAGCTTCTTTAAAAGATTTTAAGAAACGATTTGGTTTATAAAAAACGGATTTATTATAGAGAAAAGTATATTGTATAAGACTTCAAAATGGACAATATACCGCTAGACGTAATAAGATATGTAATTATGCCAATGTTAGATTATGATGCTCGTTTAAACTTAAATATTTCATTAAACCCAGAAGATCGTTATTCACTTTATAAATTTAGTCAAAAAAGATTATTAGAGCATGAACGACATGTATTTGTACAAAAACAAAGAATAAAATTGAGTAAAATTGAATCGGTCGGCATCTTAGATAGTGAAAAAAGACGCGAGCTAATTTTAGATTTATTTGAGTTATTAAAACAACCTTCACATAAATTATTATTTAATAATAAAAATTATGCATCTGTATATGCTCTAAAAATGAAAGAATTTTCGGAATATACATTAACCGATTCAAAATACAAAAAGGAAATTCAAGATTCTGTTGCATTTCTTTCAAAGAATATTCCTGTATATGATGTTCCATATCAACTAGAATGTAATAAACCTATTACTGCTTTTGATGAAGCATTTACATATAAAAAGAATATATAAAATCAGTAGCTTGGCCGAGTGGTTTAAGGCGCAGGTCTTAAGAACCTGTGGAGCAATCCTCGTGGGTTCGAATCCCACAGCTACTACTCTTCCGATATGGTGTAACGGTTAGCATAAGGGGCTTTCAATCCTTAGACCCGGGTTCAACTCCCGGTATCGGAATTCGACCTAAATCATGTCGTTAAACTGATTTTTAAGGCCTCATCGTCTAGTGGTTAAGACAAAGGGCTTTGAACCCTTAAACCCCAGTTCGATTCTGGGTGGGGCCAACAGAAACCACTTTCGTAAGGAAATCTCCCAACGAAAGTGTTTTTTCACTTTCAAAATACATACTGGCTACTCGATTATAAGAATGAATATAAAGAAATATTGTTGTTCCAATAACAATTGGTAATAATTCCATTATTAAATTTTAAAGTGTATATATCCATTTCTTAAACGCCAAAATTTAGACGACATTGAATGTCCAAAAAAAAGGCTTTCAAAAGATGTTCCTGTCCAATAACGTCTTCTAATTCTATCTGGGATTAAAGATCCAACATATTCAGGACCTTTTTGTTTAGCAATAACTTTTGAATTAATTTGAATTTTTCTTATACATTCAAGAATATAACTTCGTTTCTCATCCATTTTAAGTTGTTGTTTACGAGTTTTAATAAATTCTTCTATATCTTTCTTTAATTGTTTTTTTGAATCTGTATATTCTTGAGTTGAATCTTTTAATTCATCTAATAAAAACTTTATATCAGGATCTCTTTTAATTTCTGATAAATGTTTTCTTTTTAATCCTTGTAAAGTAAGTTCTGTAGAAGGATTTTTTTGATTACTACATGAAGGACATTTCTTTCCTTCAATACTTAAACAACGAATAATACAAGTAGTATGAAAAGAATGTCCACATTCTAATTTATAACATGTAGGTGTTGAATCTCTTGTATCATTAAAATTAATCATATCCATATTTTCTAAACATACAGGACATATATCCATGTTAAAAATGGATTTATTAATAATAATATTAAAGTGTGTAAGTCTTTACAAATGGAACCAAAAACTCGTCAAGAAAAAAAGAAGAATCAAGGTGAGAAAGCAAAAGGTAAAAATCTTCATACATCAAAAGGAACTCGAGTAAAAGAACAACTAGAAAATAAAAAACATAAAAGATAATGAAGTTCGGAAATTTTAATATATTGCCTATTATTTTTGGAATTGGTATGGCTGCACTTGATATTGGTATGATGAGTGTTGCTAAAATTACCAGTAAAAATCAATTACCATATTCTACTGGTCTTTTATTATCTACACTTATTTATGCTCCACAACCTTATCTTTTTCTAAAAGCTTTAAAATTTGAAAATATGACTGTTGTTAATTTAATATGGAATTTATCTTCAGATGTTTTAGTTACTTTAATAGGTGTGTTTTATTTTGGTGAAACTATTAAAGGTTTAAGATGGATAGCAGTTTGTATGGCTTTATTTTCTTTAGGATTATTTGCTTACACAGATTAATAAATTTTTACAAACAATTCTTCTAGTTCTTTTATAATCTCTCTTTCTTTTTCCTCCAACTTTATTTCTACATGTTTTTCCTTTATAAGATTTTTTTGAACAACCACTTTTATAATACATAACTTCTTGAACATAATCTTTATAAGATGGAATTTTAGCGTGTATTTTTTCAGATAATTTTTTTAATAAATCATACATCCATTTCATATAGGTTTTTTGATTTTCTAAATTTGGTTGAGTATCTGTTATATATTTTTTAAATGTTTCTTGTAAAGATTTAAATGGGTATTTCTCGGACAGAGCTAACAAAAATTTTTGCTGGACCTCCTTCTGTTCCTGGAGAGGAATGTCAGGATAATTCGAAGCTATTGAAAAAAGAAAGTCTCTTCCAGGAACTTTGGAAGGCTTTAAAGAATCGTATCTCTGTTTTATTTCCTCAAAAGAAGGATCAGGTCCAGGATTTATCACCAGTGGATCGTCGACACATTGGGAACGTAATTTGTGATTAACTTTATTATGAATATCATATAACCATTTTCCAGGATCACCTTTTAAAGGTAATTCTTTCACATATTGTGCAGTAGATTCTCTACAAAACTTACACGGCAAAATATCTTTCATCATTTCAAGAATTTTTTCAGGGTTTGTCGACTTAAACGCAATCAAATGAAAAAGTTCCCATCCACTTGGACCCCAATATCTAGTATCGAATCCCATTTTGATATCTATTACTTATACACTATAATAATGTTAGGTAAAATTTATAAAATAGAAGGAGGGAGTAAATTTTATATTGGTTCTACGATCCAAGACATCACAAAAAGATTTAAAAATCATAAATCAAAATCAAAAGAAAATAAAAGGTCTAATACCCCATTGTATAAACATTTCAATGAAATTGGTTGGGAAAATGCTACAATATATGTTATAGAAGAATTGAATATAATTAATAAAATTGAATTATTAGAAAAAGAAAATGAAATTATAAAATGTCATTTAAATGACCCAAGTTGTCTAAATTCAAATCTTGTAAAAATTACAAAAGAAGAAAAGAAAGAAAAAGATAAAAAATATGCAAAGTTTAGACGCCAAGAAAATCCAACAAGAGAAAGAGAAAGGTTAAATAAATGGAGAGAAAATAATCCTGAAAAGAGAAAAGAGCAGACTAAACGATATCGTGAAAAAGAAATATTAAGGTAAATATAAAATGAATACGGATATTACTACTATCGCGGTCGGATTTTACTTTGGGACAGTTTTAGCTCAATTCTTTACTTCTTTTACTCGTGATTTGATAACTCCTATTCTTGGTGGAGTTTTACCTGGTGCTCAACAAACATTAGACAAGGTCGTTATTTCTGTTGGCTCTGTAAAGGTAGATGTTGGTA
>Ga0214923_10000359_pt1 | contig 70345 bp, 61 predicted proteins | sample LL1510_MetaG_FD_177993 | JGI IMG/M metagenome (GOLD analysis project Ga0214923, IMG submission 177993) | Freshwater microbial communities from Lake Lanier, Atlanta, Georgia, United States - LL-1510 | ecosystem: Environmental > Aquatic > Freshwater > Lake | place: USA: Georgia | collected...
CAGCTTCACACCGTAAATGAGCCAATCGCAAGAACCTTTCACTCAATTGCATTTTTGATATTAAATGACCAACTGGTAAATGAAGAAAATAGTAAATATGTACTTCTATCTGGTGCCGAACAAGATGCAGTAATAACTCAACTTCTTGCTATTGATTCACAAAAATTGGCACAAAATCCAAATTTAGATATCTGGCCTAAGGAGTTGATTCCAGCACTTACTACCCGAGGCTTTGCAAAGGAACTCCGAGATTTTATCGGTCGAGCCACAGAGCGGGGATCATCTCCGCAGGAGCTAAAAAAATATGCTCAAAAGTATGGGCAAAAGTATTGGCCAGCAATTTGTAATTTTTGGGATGAGTATCGAAAAACCTTAGCCCTACGTGATGGCACAACTACAAACAAATTAAATCGTATCGATCCAAGTGAGATTATTATTGCTGCAATTGAAAAATTAGAAAGTAATCATAAATTACTTGAAAAGTACCGAAATATTTTTCAAGTTATTTATGTCGATGAGTTCCAAGAATCAGATAGAGCTCAACGAAAACTTCTGAAATTGCTAAGCGGGTCAGAGTTAGTAATTTTTGCAGATCCAGATAGTGCAGTGGGGCGATTTAGAGGGGCAGATCCTGATAATTTATTAAATGATCTAGAGCAATTTGGAGTAAGCAATAGGGTAATTTTAGGCAAAAGTTTTCGAGGTACTTTAACTCCAAAAGTTGCGGCCCTTAGTAGTGCAAGTGAAGAAGCAAATTTTATTGCCCAACAATTTAGATCAGCACACTTAAGAGCTGGTGTGCCATGGTCACAAATGGCAGTTATTTTGCGCTCACCAGGTTCCCAGGTTTCAGCCTTAAGTCGAGCATTTGCGATTAATCAAATACCTGTTGAAATTGATGCTGCTGCTAATTCATTAGCTGATAATCCGGCAATTAAGCCAATAATTACAGTTGCTCAAATTGCGTTAGGAGAAATTAAATTAGTTTCAAGTAATTGGGATCTAATTGAACAACTTTTATATAGTGAATTTGCTGGTGCTGATGCGATTTCAATTCGGCAAATGCGAATTCTACTAACTAAAGGACAAAAAGGTGAGAACCAAAAAAATTCAACAGAGTTAATTTTAGATGCACTTACTGCTCAAGTAGTGGATTTGCCATGGGAGCAATTAACGCCATTAAAGCGAGTAAATGATCTGATAAGTGAAGCTAAAAAAACATTAGCAAAATCTAAAGATATTTCAGATTTGCTTTGGAGTATTTGGAGCAATGCAAAAAATTATGAAGGTGAAAGCATCTCTAATTCTTGGCAAAACCAAGCATTAGTGGGCGGTAATAAAGGTGCTATTGCCGATCAAAATTTGGATGCTGTGATTTCACTATTTGAAGTGGCTCGAAGATTTAGCGAGCGATTGCCCGGAGCACAACCTGGATTATTTATCGATCAACTTTTAGGTGAAAAAATTCTTTCAGATAGCATCACTGCTACTGCGCAACGAAATGAGGTTGTAAAGGTATTAACGGTTCACTCGGCAAAAGGCTTAGAGTGGGAGTATGTAGCACTTGCTGGCATGCAAGAAGGTAGCTGGCCTAATCTAAAACAGCGCGGATCCTTGCTAGGTAGTGAGAGATTAGTTGAAATTTTCAGACATGGGATCAGTAATCCGGATCAATTAGATGCAATTTCAGCCTCGGGCTTGGCAGAGGATGAGATGAGATTACTTAATGTGGCAACTACACGAGCTACTAAACAATTAATTGTTACCGCAGTTGTTGAAGAGGATAATCAGCCATCAAAGTATTTTGAAAGATTTGCTGGTGATGATTATCAATTAACACAAAATGATCGTGCCATAACTCAACCAGCATTAGTCGCAGAGTTACGGCGAATTGCTATGCGGAGTAATTCTGAAATCGAGCTTGCTTTTGCTACCTCGGCACTTAAGACCTTAGCTAGCAATGGCGTTAGAGCAGCTGAGCCCAGAAATTGGGTTGGCAATCTGCCAATCTCAACAGAGCTTGCAGTAATTTCTGAACAGGAACAATTACGAATTTCACCTAGTTCACTTGAGACATTTAGTGAGTGTGGCCTTAAGTGGATGCTGGAACAAAGTGGTGGTAAAGATGCAGATTCAACTGCACAGGTGTTAGGAACTGCAATACATGTAATCGCAGCTCAATTGAGTGAACAACCAGATTTAACCCTCGATCAATTGGAGGTTAAATTAAAAGGTGCTTGGAGTTTAATTGATATGAATAAGGGCTGGATTAAAGATTATGAATATCGAAGAGCCGCGCAAATGCTACAAAAATTTTATGGTTGGAATAGTAAAAATCAAAATACTTTAGTTGCAGTAGAGGCAAAATTTGAGTTTAAGCTTGGCAATGCCATTATTTCTGGTTCTATTGATCGAATTGAATTAACTAGTGAAAATCAATACTACATTGTAGATTTAAAGACTGGGGCAACTGCAATTAGTAAAGAGAAAGCAATCAAAAACAAGCAACTTCAAACCTATCAATTAGCAGTAGTAAAAGATGCATTTAAAAATAAGTTAGAGCATCAAGATGTTGCAGGAGCCTCTTTAGTATTTATCGGTGATCTTGAGGCTAAAGAAGCAGCCATTCGGCCGCAGGAAAAAGTAGAGGATGAAGTTGTTACCCAAGAACTTATTAATGTGGCAAAAGAAATGAGTGATAAAACTTTTGTCGCAAAAATAAATGATCGTTGCCGTAGTTGTGGCGTAAAGACGAGTTGCCCGATTCAACCACAGGGTCAGGTGGTGATTGGAAAATGAGCATCAACTTCTCAGCAACTGAAATTGCCAATCGGATAAAGGCAGTTGATCCAACCTTTAAAGTTCCAACAAAGGAACAAATAGCCATTATTGAAGCGCCACTTGCACCAGCGGTTGTAATAGCCGGGGCGGGTTCTGGAAAAACTGAGACCATGAGTCAGCGAGTTCTATATTTGGTGGCAAACTCAGTTATCACACCTAATCAATTACTCGGCCTAACCTTTACTAGAAAGTCAGCAGGTGAGCTATCAAAGCGAATTAAGCACAGATTAAAACAACTTAAAAGTGCCAAGTTATTACCGGAAAATCTAGATGAATCTGAATTAACGGTTTCAACTTATCACTCATACGCTGGCAGAGTTTTATCAGATCATGCAATAAGGATTGGTATCGATGCAGATACAGATCCGATTGGTGAGGCAGCGGCCTGGCAAATTGCGTTTGAAGAGGTAAGTAGATTTGCTGATGGTGATCTGCCTATCAATGGCTCGCCAAAATCAGTAGTAGCTCAGGTAATGGACCTATCTACTCAATTGGCAGAGAATAATAAGAGTGCGCAGGAGATTATCGCTTACACCAACAATTTACTTAATCATCTATCTACTTTTGGAGATCGTCAAACAGTAGCTGTCCTAGATTTTAAGGAGGTGCTCACTCAAAGACTTGCCATCTTGCCAATTGTGGCTGCCTTTGATGAACGTCGAAAACAACATGGTCTGCTTACCTTCAATGATCATATGTCAATTGCAGCTCATTTAGTTCAAGAAAGTAAAGAAAATCATAATGACGATATTGCAATTTTAGAGCGAAATAAATTTAAAGTTGTCTTACTTGATGAGTATCAGGATACTTCTTATAACCAGATTAAATTTTTATCTAATTTATTTGGACATAACCATCCTGTAACTGCCGTGGGTGATCCAAATCAAGCAATTTATGGTTGGCGAAGTGCAAGCTCTGAAACTTTAGATACATTCTCTAAATCATTTAATAGTAAAGCCACTAGATATACATTACTAACTACTTGGCGTAATGATGAATCAATACTGAACTTAGCAAATGTAATGATTGATAATATTTCAAAAAATAGCAGCTCTGAAAAATTAGCTGTAAGGCCAAAAGCTAAAACTGGTGAAATACTCTGTGGAATCTATGAAACGGCAGAACAAGAGGGCAAAGCGATTGCTGAGTATTTTGCAAAGTACTGGTTTGATGCAAATCGCATATCCAAATCAGATGCTGAAAAGAGTACATTTGCTGTTTTAGTTAGAAATAGATCTCAGATCGATTTAATTCAAAGTGCATTTGCAGATTTAGATATTCCAACTGATGTGCCTGGAGTAGGTGGATTAATTCATACCGCAGAGGTTGCGGACATAATTGCATTACTTCGTACACTTACCATGCCAGATTCTGGTACTTCTCTAATGCGTTTACTTACCGGTCCCCACTTAGCCTTAGGAGCCAGAGATTTAATGGCCCTAGGTGCATTTACAAAATCCATGGCTAAAGCAAATGATCATTCCCGAACAAATCAATTAAAGCAGGCGTTGGAGGAAAATATTGAGGTTGTGGCAACTGCTGATGAGTTTGCAACTGGCTCAATAATTGAATCATTAGAGCAGTTACTTTTACTAGATAAAAATGCAATTGAAAATTTTCACTTTACTCCAACTTTTACCCAAGAAGGAATAGAGAGATTAAAAAAGTTTGCTATTTCCTTAAGATCACTTAGAAGAGGTCTAACCGGATCAATTACTGAAGCCATCATTGAGGCAGAGCAATTTTTAAATCTTGATAGTGAGGTGTTAGTTAGAGATGGATGGCAAAATGGTAGAAGGAATTTGGATAGATTTTTGGATGAGGCTGCAAAGTTTCAGAAAAACGGTGGTAGCTTAAACGGTTTTTTGCAATGGCTAAAAATTGCCGAAGAGGCTGAAGGTGGATTAAAACCAGTTGAGGTAGATGTCAGAAGTGATGCGGTTCAAATCTTAACAATCCATGGCGCAAAGGGAGCTGAGTGGGACTATGTAGCGATACCAGGCCTTGCAACAAAAAGTTTTCCAAGCATTGGTAAAAAATCTGACAACTGGATAACAAATGCTGGATCAATTCCTGTAAGTATGCGTGGAGATTTTGATCAACTTCCAAGTATTACCTTTGAGAATTTTTCAAATAATAAAAGCCTAAAGGCAGGATTAGATAAATTTTCCGAACAATGGAAAGTAAGAAAGAATTTAGAGGAGATGAGATTGGCCTATGTAGCAATCACGCGGGCAAAACAGGGATTAATTTGTACAACCTCACACTTTAGAAGTGGTGATAAACCTGTTGCACCTAGTGTGTTATTTGAAATTTTCACTAAATCTATAAAGGAAATTTCAGGTGGCATTATTTTAAATGATGTTACAGCCCCGGTTGGGAAAAATCCTCTAAAAGAAAACCCAATAACTGGAAAGTGGCCAAAGCAAAGTTCACAAGTAGAAAAAATTCGTCAAATTGCAGATTTAACAGCTAAAGCCGAGGAGTTAGATATTGAAACTGAATTGGCGAGAGTAAAAAGTAAAGAGATGATCTCTATTTTGCAAGATATGCAATCAATAATTAATGAGTTAAAGAATAGAAAAGATTACCTGACAGTTACTCTTCCAAATAGATTATCTGTTTCAACATTGCTTTATTTAGCTAAAGATCCACAAGAGTTAGCAGTAAAAATCCGTCGTCCTATGCCAAACCATATTGATAAGTATGCTCGACGTGGAACTGAGTTTCACCAATGGTTAGAGTCCTACTTTAAACATCCAGCATTGATTTCAATGGATGAGATTTTTAATCAAGCTTTAAGTAAAACTGAAAAAGAGCAGGATGAACCATTAGATAAGTTACAAAGCGCATGGTTGGCAAGTGATTGGGCATCGAAAAATCCAGTTGATGTTGAAGTGGGATTTGAAACCATGATAGATAAAACCTTGGTACGTGGTCGAATCGATGCTGTTTATCAGATTGGAGTAAATCAATATGAGGTTGTTGATTGGAAGACTGGAAAGGTGAAGGATGGATCTGATTTAGAAAATGCTGCTATTCAACTTGCAATGTATAGATTGGCATATTCAAAATTAAAATCTGTTCCAGTAGCAAATGTTAGTGCGGCCTTTCACTACGTCTCCAGTAATGAAACAGTAAGACCAATTGATATTTTAGAAGAGGCAGACTTGAAGGCTTTAATTTCAACGATACCTATTGAAATTTGATTTCAACGCCAATGGGAATATGGTCAGAAATTCTAGTTTTAATCTTATTTTCAATTAGCTTAGCGGAAATTTGACCAGATTTTAATGATTTGCTTCGGGCCATAATATAGTCAAATTGAATCTTCACATTCCAACTTGGATATGTTGGGGTGTTAGCAAGGGATTTAAACCCACTTAATTTAGATGGAGTATTACCTGGAAGATTTAAGTCACCAGTTAAAATCTTCTCACCAGGAAGTTTTTTAATAAATGAACTTAAGCGATTTAATTGGAAGATATTGACGCCAGGTACAAATGAAAGATGCGTTGTAGCAATTGTTATTCCATTTGCAAGTTGTGCAACCAAAGCCACCCTGGGTTCATCTTTTACATAAATAAACTTAGTACCTTTACCATCCTCTCTTGGAATAAGCAGAGGTAATCCAATTAAAGATCTGCCCAATCTTTTCACGCTTAACTTTATAATTTTTTGATTTGTAGCAATTCCTATTCCATAACTTTTTACATCAGAATTATTTTTTTCATTAGTTAAAATTGCTTCCTCTAAATTCTCAACACTTTTCCATTTTTCTCCTGGAGTGCCAAAGATTGCTGGCAAAAATGCCCAGTATTTGAGCCCTGAATTCTCAGCGATAATTTTTGTCTGATTTATAAAATTGGATCGAGGTTGTAAATAATCAACTTCTTGAATTGATATAAAATCTGGTTGGAAATTTGCAACTATCTCATTAGTAGCAGAGGTTAGGCTTTCTTCCCAGTTTTGGTCTGGTAGAGGTGGAATTGCTTGTCCATGCAAAAGATTCCATGAGATTACCCGCAGGCTTTGAACGGGGGCGACAACCATGACGACAGGCTAGTAGGGTCGGCAGGTGATTGCGCCCAAGAAACCACTAAAACTTCCACTAGCAGCTGCTGAGGTAGATAGGTCAGCGCATCTGCGAACTGATGAAAAGTACCTAATCAAGGCTTGGCCAACTGCAGAGGTTTTAGTTTTTATTAATGAAAGATTTTCAACAACTAATGATCAGCTACTTTTTCAAAAAGGTAGTGAGTTAGGTTCATATCAATCTGAAACTGATTATTTTTTGGGCATAAAAGATAATAAAACTTTTTTTGTTCGTCACTTATCAATTGATACCGTAACAAATTTTGAGTTAAAAACTCTGCGTGAAGTAGGAGCTTTCTTACCATCAAGAGATATTGGGTTAGCAGTGCACGCTCAAGGATTAGCTAATTGGCACCAAAAACATCCAATGTGCTCCCAGTGTGGTGGCAAGACTGTGGCAACTGCTGGGGGTTCAATTAGAAAATGTTTAGCTGATAACAGTGAACATTATCCAAGAACTGATGGTGCCATAATCGTTCTAGTCAAGGATGATAGGGATCGAATTTTATTGGGCCGACAAAAGGTGTGGCCTAAAAATAGATTTTCAACATTTGCCGGCTTCGTTGAGCCAGGTGAATCTTTTGAGCATTGTGTAGGTAGAGAGGTTTTGGAAGAGGCAGGAGTTGAGGTAACTGATATTAATTATTTAGGCTCTCAGCCTTGGCCATTTCCAGCTTCATTAATGATTGCATTTGAGGCAATTACAAACACTCCAGAGCGTGCAAGAGCCGACGGTGAGGAGATTGAGGAGATTCGATGGTTTTCAAGAGCAGATATGAAAGCTGCAATTCTTGATAACTCTTTGATTTTGCCGCTAGAGATTAGTGTGGCTAGGCAAATGATTAAGGCTTGGTATGGTGCTGGTGCAGAGATTGATTTAAAAGGTAATGAGTCATGGCGGTAGATAACCAGCAAATATTAAGTGGCTTAGATCAAGAACAGCTTGCTGTAGTTACTGCAATTAGAGGCCCAGTATGTGTTATTGCCGGTGCAGGAACTGGAAAAACTAGAGTCATAACTAATCGGATTGCATATGCAATTAATTCTTCAGTTACCGATCCAACCAAGGTATTAGCTTTAACCTTTACAGCTCGAGCAGCTGGAGAGATGCGGGCTCGACTTCGAGCATTAGGTGTGCCAAATGTAGCGGCTAGAACCTTTCACTCTGCCGCATTAAAGCAACTACTTTATTTTTGGCCATATGCCTTTGGTGGGCAATTTCCTTCATTGTTAACCAGTAAATCTGGGTTTATTAGCCAGGCAATAGAAAGATCTGAGGTTGCAATTCCGGCACAAGTAAGCTCATTGCGAGAGATAGCAAGTGAAATTGAGTGGGCAAAGGTTTTAGAAATTTCACCAGATGAGTACTGCCAACGAGCCCTTGAGAGCGATCGATTGGTAAAACTTCCAAATAACAAAAGTAATAATGAAAATTTTTCGATGATTGCAAAAGTATATGAGGCTTATGAAGCATTAAAGCGAGAAGAAAGAAGCTTAGATTTTGAGGATGTCCTTCTACTTACAGTGGGCATGTTAGAGGAGGAACGTGGGGTGCGCGAGCGAGTCCGAGATCAGTACCGTTACTTCACAGTAGATGAGTACCAAGATGTATCACCATTACAACAGCGGCTACTTAATTTATGGTTAGGTAATAGAGAAGAGATCTGTGTAGTTGGGGATGCTGCTCAAACAATTTACTCATTTGCCGGTGCAACCTCAAACTTTCTACTAAACTTTAAAAATAGATTTCCAAATGCTCAAATCTTTAGATTAACGACTGGGTATAGATCAACACCTGAGATTATTAACACGGCTAATTTAATCCTACGAAGTTCAAATTTAATCTCAGATCAAGTGCTAGAGCTACAATCTGTAAATAATCACGGTGAAAAGCCAGCTGTAAATGGTTTTACCTCAGCAGCTGATGAGATTTCATATGTGGCTAATGAGGTATTACAGCAAATAAAAGCCGGAGTTGATTCCTCTGATATTGCAGTTTTGGCTAGAACAAATGCCCAGTTAGACCAGGTTAAATCAGCGCTTAATAATCTAAAGGTTGTTAGCCAAATTAGATCAGGTGAGCGATTTTTTGAGAGAGTAGATGTTAGAGATGCGATGCGCCTAATCCGAGGGGCATCGGTTCTGCCATCTGAGGGTGGTGATTGGTATGCCGATCTAGTAGCGGTTTTACAGCCATTTGGTGATGCCGATTATGTGACCGCTTTTTTACGCTTGGCAAAGAGTATTAAAGATAATGGTGGTGAAAATATGCGGGCCTTTTTGCGAGAAATAGAGGATCGAGCTGAACAAAATAATCCACCAACTCTGCCTGGGGTAACTCTTGCAACTTTACATGCAGCAAAGGGTTTGGAGTGGGATCACCTATATTTGATTGGGGTTTCTGATGGCGTATTACCAATGGGTAATGATCTAAATGAAGAGCGACGATTATTTTATGTTGGCGTGACTCGGGCCAAACAGCGGATTCAAATAACCTACGCCGGTAAACCCAGCGTATTTTTAGAGCAATTTAATTAAGTTGCGCCTTGGGCGCTAGATGCTCTACCCTTTGTCACATGGCAAAGTTAATTGATACTTGGACAGTAACTGCATTCGCAGTTGCTGCTGATTCCCCTGCCATAAATTCAGTTACGGCGAAATCAACATATCGCTCAGACTGGACCAATAAGCGCTCTAATAAGGGTTTTTATACCTTTACATCAGATCGCACCCCAAGGAGCTATATCGGATAAAACCGAAATAGAAGCCAAGGGGCCCGCGAATCTAATGATTCGGGGCCCTTTTTCTTTTCTCCAAAACTAAAAAGCCAACCGGCGAAGAAATAAATCAAAGCAAGATAACGAAAGGAAAGGTGAGAACGATGACCGTTCTCTTCAGCGAACTACTAATCCCAGGTTGGGCAGAGGGCCCAACTGCAAAAATTGGATTAGGAGATATCACCTGGGCTTATGACGAAGCTCCAGTGATCTCCTATACCGAGTACACCACAAACTCAACTGCAAATTCAACATATGCAACGAGCTCAAAGGTTAAGGGTGAGTACAAGCGCGCTGATAATCCTTTTCTACCTGAGATTAAACAAAGTATGAAGCCACTCTCCCTACCCTGCCACTCGGCCGATCCCGAGCTCTTCTTCAGTGAGAGTGCTCAGGTAATTGCCCAAGCTAAGGCGCTATGCGGCAGTTGCCCGATGAGGGCAAGGTGCTTGGAGGGGGCGTTATCTCGAGCAGAGCCTTGCGGGGTCTGGGGTGGAGAGTTATTTGATGAGGGTCAAGTAATTCAAAGCAAACGACTACCGGGTAGACCAGCAAAGGTAGCGGTTGCAAGTTAATTTAAAAACCAAACTGTTAACTAGAAAGGGTTAACAAAAAAGCCGGGATTGGTAACTTACCAATCCCGGCTTTACATTTTGGTTTACTGATGTATTAAGCCTTACCAAGAATACGATTTACCTTTGTGCCACACACTGGGCAGATTCCTTGTGCCATACGACGACCAGAATCAGAGACCTTTACATGTCCTTCAAAGGAGCGCTTCTCTTTGCACTTAACGCAGTAAGCCTCACCTTTGTACTCTTCTGCCATTTTCTTCCTCCATCCGCCGCACCCTTGGGAGCACACAGGGGAGTTCCTGCGTGAGAGTACGAATGGCAACACCATACCCCTCACACCACGCTCAACATGGGTTTTCCACGCGTAAAAACCTAAATATTAATCAGGAAGGTGGAAAAAAAGGGGTAAAACTAGATATTTATCGCCGACATCACGCCAGATCCACCAAATTGGCAACCAATCTCAAATCCCTCTAAAAATGCCTCGGCTCGAGCTTGATCCTCATACCGATTTAAATAGTATTTAAAATTATCATCATGGCCTGGCACTTGAAGGTGAATTAATTCATGAAAAATAATGTAATTCAAAACAAATGCTGGTGCGCCAATTAATCGGTCAGAGATTCTGATACTCCGATCAACAGTGGTGCATGAGCCCCACCGTTCATTCATTGCGCGCCAATTAATGCTGGCTGGAGTAGTAGAAAAATCTGGAAGATACTTTTTCAGTAGAGTCAGCCCAATATCTAACAATTGCTGATCACTTTTTCGCTCTTTAGCCTCGCGCCGCAAAACCATAGCGATCATCTCGGGGATAGCCTCTAACTCCTGACGTTTACTCATCTTGGCTGGAATGTGAATCTCAATCACCCCAGCATTTCGATAAGCGCTCATGCTCCGTCGCCGTCTCTGGTTTCTTACTACCTTAAACTCAGGCAGCCCTGTAGGCAGCGCAGCTTCATATCGTTTTCTTCGCTTTGATATTTGAGCAACAGGTGGCAGCAGATCAGTAAAGAGAGTTTGTTGCTCAAAGTTATCCACTATTACCTCTTTTTATCCACCATAATTAGCCATATCTCCACAGGTTAATCCACAGAGCCGCATAAATTTTACGGCTTCTACTACCTGTAATTGGTTTAGGCATACCGATAGATTAAGTACAGAAAATTTTTATGGTTTAGTAAGCGCAAAATCTCAAAAAATATTTTGAAAAAATTCACTACAAATGGTCATATCAAGTTGATTCTCATCATTTATTAACCTAAGTTAGCGCTACGAAGTCCCCGGATAACCGTTTCATATCTGCAAGGGGAAGGCAGATAGGAAATGTGCGGCCGGGGACTTCGCTTTTTTATCTTAAGATTTAGAGCAGACCAGAAAGATCATCGGGAACAGTAACGCTATCTAAAAATGCTTTGGCATCAGCTAAATCTTTTGGCATTGGCAAAAATGCTGGATCTTCCCAGCACTTATCCCGGCCATCTGCACCCCGTAAATTTTTTACCTCACTCCAAAAGGCGCAGGCCTCTCGCATTTTTCTTGGCGACACCTCTAATCCCAACAAGCTTGCAAATAATTGTTGCATTGGAGAGCTAGTAGCTCGCCGACGTCGTGAGTTTTCAATTAAAGCGCTAAAACTTGGAATGCGATCACCTGCAACTTGAGAAACTACATGATCAATCCAACCTTCAATTAAAGCTAGAGTCATCTCTAATTTAGTTAATGCTAACTCTTGAGCTGGAGTTTGTTGTGGGGTAAATAATCCTGAGTTTAAAGCGATATTTATCGCTTGCGGATTGTTGATATCAATTTGACCAGCAGAGATCGCCTCTTCGGCTTGGCGAGTAATGGAATCAACATCAATCGTAATTCCCTTACCGTAAGTGGTTATTGCATCACGAAGGTAGGTGTGTAACCAGGTATTTTTTGCAAACAATCTGCTTGCTGCTACCTCGCGAAGTGCTAAATATAAATTAACCTCAGACTTTTCTATTCCGAGGCCATCTGACCACTCTAAGATATTTTGTGGAATTAAATGTGGGCCACTATCTGGCTTTAACAACGGGATTGCCACATCATTAGCACTAGTTATTGAGTTGGCGAGTAATCCAATTCCCTGCCCTAATTGATTTGCAATCAAAGTTCCCATAAAACTTCTTAGCAACTTAGCCACCATCTGTTTCATCGCCTCTTGCTGCTCTGGAGACTGATCTAGCTGGCCGGCTAGTTCAATCGGAAGGGCGGTGGCAGGGTTAGAAACCACCTGGGCGAGTGCATCAGCCATTCCAGTTGCAAGTGGCTCAATTAGTGATTGCCAGCCCGCTAATGATTCATCCAACCAGGTGCCTTTTGACCAGGCGCTATCTGAGGGCAGAGTAGATGCCGGAAATAAAATTTCAGTATCAAGCCAGGTGTTGGCAATCGCAATTGATTGAGATAGCTGATCTTGATCGCTAACTCCTATTGGTAGGTCACTTTTTGTAGCAATTATCTTCTTTGCGATTTGTCGTAGCATCGACTGATTAATTAGATTTTGATTAGGGGTGGAAGAGTGCATATTCTCAATAAATGATTTGGCTCCAGCTAAAGATTGAGAATCAATTCCCATCTCTGAGAATTGTTTTAGCAGCGCCTCAAAGTCAGGTTGGCCATCACCTGGCAAAAAACCAAAACTCATCGGTCACTCCCTTATTCCTTCATATTCCCTAAGTGTTAAAGATATCTGATTCTCTATAACAATTCTGCCCGCCGATTTCTTCCCCGTTCAATATGATATTCCTATGAATTCAGCCCCACTCTCAGCATTGATCTGGTGGGCAATCCCTATTGGTGCGGTTTTCTGTGCAATTTTATATGGGGTGTGGCTAAGTAAGTACAAGTCTAAATTTGATAACCAAACCAGCAGATCTGTTAATAGGTTTAAGAATTTCCAAAAATCATTTCATCCAAAAAATAAGTAATAGATGAGATCATTACTTCCCGTCAGGCCACAGATACCTGGCCCTACAAAATTACTTCTAGCGATCTTGATTTTTGCCGCATTTTTTATTAAATCACCATATGTAATTCTCGCACCTGGAGATCCACAAAATATTTTGAGTTCAGCAATCAAAATCTCTGGAACCAATATTTATCCAACTACCGGAAAGTTATCTGTTACCTCGGTGATGGTAACTGATCCAGATTCCTACATGACTGGATTTGATGTTTTGTATGCCTGGTTATCTAGAGAACAAGCAGTTTTACCTCGGGTTGATATTTATCCAGAAGGTGAAAGTACTGAAGAGTCGATGCGAATTGGTGCGCAAGAGATGGCAGATTCTCAAGTAAATGCCACAGCTGCAGCATTAAAATATTTAGGTTATGAGTTAACTTCAAAGTTAATTATTGGCCAAGTCAATAAGCAAACTAATGCCTACCAGGTATTAAGGGTGGGAGATGAGGTCTTAACGGTGGACAATGTTAAGTATGCCTCTCAAGCTGAGATCGCCAATGCTTTAGATAAGAAAAAACCTGGTCAATACGTAAGTGTTAAGGTAATGAGATCAAACTCCCAAATCATTGAAAAGCAAATAAAGCTTTCTGCTAGAGATGATGGTTCTGCATTTATCGGTATCGGAATTAGAACTGAATTTGATTTTCCATTTGAAGTTGAGATTAAATTAAAAGAAACAGCTGGTCCAAGTGGTGGGTTGATCTTTGCCTTGGGAATAATTGATAAATTAACGGTGCAGGATCTGGTGCGCTCGCGAAATATCGCTGGCACTGGAACTATTTCAACTGACGGGCAGGTAGGGCCAATTGGGGGAATTGCTGAGAAGATTATTGGAGCTGAAAAAGCAGGAGTGCAAATATTTTTTACTCCTGTTGAAAATTGTTCAGATTTAGTAAATGTCGATCAAATTCTTAAAAACCAGGGCCCATCAGGCATGAAAATTGTGCCCGTCGCCACACTATCTGAGGCAGTCTCGATACTAAATAAGCCAAATAATTCTCAGTTTCCAAATTGCAAAAGCATCGCCTAGGAGTAGATAAGATCTGCGCATGAGCAACTCTGGTTTTGGTGGCGGCGGTTTTAATCGCAATAACAATCCATTTGGCGGTAGCGGATTTGGCGGTAACTTTCCCAACCCATTCACAAATAGAGGCGGTGGCCGAAGAAGAGTTAGCCCATTAACTATTACTTTTATCATCCTATTTATTTTGGCAAGTATCTTAGTTTCACTTAGTAGTTTTTATGCAGACCTACTTTGGTTTAGATCAGTTGATTATGTAAATGTTTGGCAAACCTCGTTATTTACCAAAGTATTTTTGTTTTTAGGTTTTGGCTTTGTTACTGCAGTATTTATAACCGTAAATATTTATATTGCATATCGGAAGCGTCCAGTTTACGTGCCAGTTGCGGTGGAAGCCGATAATTTAGAGCGGTATCGCTCACAGATTGAGCCAATTAAGAAATTGGTATCGATCGCAATTTTCCTAGCTATTTTTTACTTTGCTGGCACAGCGGGCTCTAGATTTTGGCAACCATGGTTACTCTTTAGAAACTCAACTGATTTTGGTGTAGTAGATCCCCAATTTGGATTAGATATTTCATTTTTTGCATTTAGATTGCCGATGTGGCAAGCATTAATTGGCTGGGGAATATCAACCATAATTTTATCTTTAATCGCTGCAGCTACGGTTCATTATATTTATGGTGGAATTAGACCAGCTGTTAAAGAGGAGAGAACAACTGTTTCCGCTCGCGTTCAACTTTCAGTGCTACTTGGTTTATTAGTGCTACTCAAAGCTGTTGCTTACTGGTTTGATCGATACGCCTTAACCTTGAAAGAAGGAAGGTTAATCACTGGACTTACTTACACTGATGTTAATGCTCTACTACCAGCTAAATCGATTTTGGCTGCAATCGCCTTAGTATGCTCACTTTTATTTTTTGCAAATATTGTTCGCAAATCTTGGCTACTTCCAACAGCGGGCGTGGCATTAATGGTAATTGCTTCTGTATTAATTGCCGGTATCTATCCAGCTGCAATTCAGCAGTTCCAAGTTAAGCCATCAGAGTCAACTAAGGAAGCGCCTTTTATTCAAAACAATATTAATGCCACTAGAGTCGCATATGGATTAGATTCAGTTGAGGTTAATGATTACCAAGCAACAGTTTCAACCTCAGCAGGGCAGTTAGCAAATGATGCGGCTACTATTGCAAATATTCGATTAATGGATCCAAATGTTTTATCTTCAACTTTTAGACAGTTACAGCAGATTAAACCTTACTATGCTTTTGCTGACTCTTTAGATATAGATCGATACACAATTGATGGTAAAGAACGAGATGTAGTAGTTGCAGTTCGTGAGTTAAACATCGAAGGAAATCCATCTAGAAATTGGATTAATGATCACTTGGTGTATACCCATGGATTTGGTTTGGTCGGTGCATTTGGAAATACGGTTGATGCAGATGGTAAACCAACATTTGTGATTGGTGATATTCCACCAACTAAAGGCTTAGGTGATTTTCAACCTCGGGTTTACTTTGGCGAGAATGTTCCAAATTATTCAATCATTGGTGGGCCAGCTTCAGGTAATCCAGTTGAGCTTGATTATCCAGATGATAAATCTCCAAATGGCCAGAAAAACTATACCTACACTGGTAAAGGCGGAGTGCCAATGGGCTCACTATTTACACGCCTGTTGTTTGCAATTAAATATCAAGAACAAAGAATATTGTTATCTAATTTAATCAACTCTGACTCTAAAATCTTATTTGAGCGAAATCCTCGCGAGCGCGTGGCCAAGGTAGCTCCTTGGTTAACCCTAGATGGTGACCCATACCCAGCGATTATTGATGGCAAAATTCTTTGGATTATTGATGGTTACACAACAAGTGCAGGATATCCAAACTCTAGAATTGTGAATTTAGCTAACACCGGTGATGCACTAACTAGTCGCGCAAATGCTGTTGCTACCTTAGATGATCGAAATATTAATTACATTCGAAATTCAGTGAAAGCAACAGTTGATGCCTACGATGGTACGGTTTCGCTTTACCAATGGGATGAGAAAGACCCAGTTCTTGCCACTTGGAGTAAGGCATTTCCAGGCAGTGTAAAGCCAAAGAGTGAGATCTCTACTGAACTACTTTCACATATTAGGTATCCAGAGGATATGTTCCGAGTTCAAAGAGATATTTTGAGCGCCTATCATGTAACTACAGCTGAGGCATTTTATGGCGGCCAAGATTTCTGGCGCGTTCCACTTGATCCTTCTAGCTTTGGCGCAAACTCTGGCGTACAACCTCCTTATTATTTAACGATGCAGATTCCAGGACAAAGTAAGCCAACCTTCTCGCTTTACACTCCTTTCGTTCCTCGCGGTGGACGTGAGAATTTAACTGCTGTGGCGGTTGTAAATGCTGATGCTGGTGATAATTATGGAAAAATTACGGTGTTGCAACTTCCTCGTTCAACAAATATTGCTGGACCTTCCCAGGTGGCATCTAATTTTGAAGCAAAACCTGAGGTTGCAACCTCACTTTCTTTACTTCGCCAAGGTGGATCAGATGTAGTTCTAGGAAATCTACTTACTTTGCCAGTTGGAAAGGGATTACTTTACGTACAACCAGTTTATGTTAGAGCAACTGGTAACACAGCAGCTTATCCACTCCTTCAAAAAGTATTAGTCTCATTTGGTGATCAAATTGGATTTAGTGAAACTCTTCAAGGAGCATTGGATCAAGTATTTGGTGGTGATTCTGGAACTGATGCTTCAAATAATCAACCAAACTCACCAATTAATGGTGGTGCCGGAAGTAGCCAGGCAATAAAAGCAGCTATTGCTTCATTACAATCAGCATATGCAGATCTTGAAGCTGCACAGAAGCGATTAGATGGCGCAGCAGAGGATCGCGCTCGAGCAAGAGTTAAGGCTGCGATATCTGCTTTAGTTTCCGCACAAAATAGATAATTAATTCATCTAATTGGGCTTAGGGCCAAACCTGCTCTAAGATTAAATATCCGACGCGGGGTGGAGCAGCTCGGTAGCTCGCTGGGCTCATAACCCAGAGGTCGTAGGTTCAAATCCTGCCCCCGCTACCAATTATTTAATTCGTAAACTATTTAACACTACAAATAATGAAGATAGTGACATTGCCGCTGCGGCATACATAGGGGACAAATTTCCAGAGGCAGCAAATGGGATAGCAGCTACATTGTAGAAAAATGCCCAACCCAAATTAGATTTAATAATTTTTACACTCTTTTTTGAAATTTTAATTGCTTCCAAAGCTGCAAGGAGTGAAGGTCTAATAAGAGTCACATCTGCAGCTGCCATTGCAGTATCTGTTCCAGAGCCCATAGCGATACTAAAATCAGCCTTTGCGATAGCTGCTGCATCATTAATTCCATCTCCAATCATCATAACCTTGCCATGGCTCTGGAGAGAGGAAATAAAATTCAACTTATCCTCTGGAGTTGCAGTGGCATAGATATGCTCGATATCAATTCCTACCTTTGAACCAATAGCTATTGCGCCATTTTCTGAGTCGCCGGTCAATAGCCAAGTTTTAACTCCTGCGCCTTCAAGCTTTCGGATTGCTGATTTACTGTCAGACTTAATTTGATCACCAACTTCAAATACCCCATAGGCCAAACCATCAATTGCCAAAACTGCTACTGAATTCGCTCGGTTTTGAGCGTTTTCAATGGCTGCACTTAATTTCGGTGAGAATTCAGTTGTACTTCTTGAAATTGAATGTGGTGAACCGATTAGTACCGCCTTGCCTACATCGGTACTAGTTGGTTTAACTCGAGCGGCAACACCAACTCCTGGAGTATGTTCAAACTCGGTAACAGTGAGTTTACTTACGCCCTGCTTTAGCAGTGCCTGTGTAATTGCGATTGCAATTGGGTGTGAATCCATGCTTTCAACACTTAACGCATAACTCATCAACATTGCAGCAGATATTTCAGTACTAGGCCTGTCTAATGGGTTATCTATCAATACCATTTCAATTAATTCCATTTTTCCGGTTGTGATCGTTCCAGTTTTATCAAAAACTGCATCTGTTATTCCAACAGCCTTTTCAATTGATCTAGGTGATCTAATTATTATTCCCTTTTTTGCTGCCTTTCCAGATGCCACCATTAGCGCAATTGGTGTGGCAAGTCCAAGAGCACAGGGGCAGGCGATTACCAACACTGAAACTGCTGTTGCAATTGATTTTGAGATAGTTGCGCCTGATATGAACCAAGTGATGTAAGTGGCTAATGAAAGTAATAAAACTATTGGAACAAATACTCTACTGATTCGATCTGCTAATTGTTGCGCCGGTGCCTTTTCGGATTGGGCTGCAAGGACCATTTTGGTAACTCTAGCTAACTCAGTATCAGAGCCAACCCTTGTGGCACTTACAACTAGATTGCCATTATTATTAATAGAACCGGCAAAAACTAAAGTATTTTCTGAAACCTCTACCGGTGTAAATTCTCCAGTTAAAAATGAGTTATTTATTGTGCTAAAACCAGAGATAACTTTGCCATCAGTAGCAATTCGATCGCCAGGCTTGACTACAAATATATCGCCGATTTCCAATTCACTTATCGGAATAATTTTAGTTACGCCATCTTTTTGTACCTCAACTTCAGAAGCAGATAATTTAAACAACTCTGCCAAGGCTGAGCCAGCTTTGCGCTTGGCCCGATGCTCTAAGTAACGACCAAAAATAACAAATAAAATTACCGAAGCGGAGACCTCAGCATAAATTGAAGGCATACTTTCAGAGATTGGATCAAATACAAAGGCCGAATATGCACTCCAGGAAAATGAAATTATTGAACCAAGCGAGACTAAAGTATCCATCGTTGGGTTAAACAAATTTTTAAAGGCTGCTCTATGAATTGGCCAGGCGAGGATAAAAACAATTGGAAGAGATAACAGAATTAGTAGCCAACTACTTATGGGTGCATTAGGATAATTTAAAACTAAACTTTGATTGTTTTCAGTTAGTATTTTATTAATCTGATCAATAAAACTAATCAAATGCTGATCAATGCTCATCTGCGCCTGATCAATCATAGAGATTGCGATAATTGGTGCAGTTAAAATAAAAGTTAATAGCAGGCGTACTCCTAACTTACTGGATTTTTCAAATGATTCGCGTTCGCCTTTAAAAGCACTGGCTTGGTAACCTGAGGCTTTTACCTCACGAATTAACTGTTCCTCAGAAATGCCTTCCGGTGCAATAACATGAGCTGTTTCCATGGCTAGATTTACAACAGCTCGCACTCCAGGTAATTTATTTAAAGATGTCTCAATTGTATTTACACAGGATGAACAGGTCATACCTGAAATCTGAAGGTCAATCTGTCTGGTTTTTAGATTCGGTTGACTAGAAATTGTGCCCATACTGAAAAGATTACTCTTATTTGAATTACTTGGTAGACAAAACTCTCCGCAAACTTGCTAATCGGGCATGATTTTTGTCATTAAATTTATCCCAAGAATTTAACACACAACTTTCCTCGTTATGTGAACAATTTTTTGGGCACATAGAAACAGGTTCTGCAAACTCGGGAAACGCCGCAATAACTCTAGAAGGTTGAATATGTGCAACTCCAAAGGATCGCACACCTGGCGTATCGATAATCCAACCAAAATTTTCACCAGCAAAAGTTGATGAAAGTGGTAAAGCAATGGCACTAGATGATGTGTGTCTACCTCTGCCAGTGACTTCATTAACATCCCCAGTTTCACGATATGTACTCTCATCATTATGTCCAGCAGGTTTATTTTTAGAATTAATTAAGAGATTATTTACTAGAGTTGATTTTCCAACACCTGAATGTCCTAAGAGAACAGTTATTTTTTTTGAGAGCATACTTCTTAAGTCGGATAAATTTGAGTTTTTATCTATCTTAAATACTGGTATTTCTAGATCTTTGTAAGTTTCCAAGAATTTATCGCCACTTCCTAAATCTTGCTTGGTCATAATAATAATTGGTTTTATCCCTTGGTCATATGCAACTACCAAGGCGCGATCAACAAAACCCTCTCTAGGCTCTGGATTGGTTGTTGCAATCACAATTGCCATTTGATCAACATTTGCAACGATTACTCGCTCATCATTAACATGATCATCAATGGTTCTGGTAAGGGAATTTTTTCTTGGCAATACGGTTACAACTCTGGCTAAAGTTCCTTCACTACCCGATGTATCTCCAACTATTGATACTAGATCTCCGACAACAACAGATTTTTTACCTAGCTCTCTAGCTTTCATTGCAGTAATTACTGCAGAATTTTTATCTTCTGTTATCAGACACTGCACTCTTCCTCGATCTACTTCAATTATGGTTGCAGTTTTTGCTTTGGAATAATCTGGACGATCTTTAGTGCGTGGTTTAGCTTTATTTGTTGCTCCAAATTGTCTAGATTTATTAATTCTTACATCATCTTCATCCCAATTTTTACTTGATCTAGCCATTAAGCATTTCCGCCCATAAGCCCGGAAAATCTGGCAATGTTTTCCTTGTAGTGTCAATATTTTCAACAACCACACCATCAACTGCTAATCCAATAATCGCACCGGCAGTTGCCATTCTATGGTCTTCGTAGCTTTTAAAAACTTGAGTTGATTTGAGTGGTCGAGGTTTGATAAACAATTCTCCAGGGCCTTCTGTGACATCTCCGCCCAGATTGTTGATCTCCTTAGCAAGAGCTGAAAGCCGGTCTGTCTCATGCAATCTTAAGTGTGCAATTCCGCGAAGTGTTGATTCACTTGATGCCAAGGCTGAAACTGCGGCAATAGAAGGGGTTAACTCACCAACATCATGAAGATCTAAATCAATTCCACTAATTTTACCCTGACCGGTTATTTTAAGACCTTTATCTGTAAACTCTATTTTTGCTCCCATGTTGCTGAAAATTTTTCTCAGCTGATCTCCCGGTTGCGAGGTTGTTCTGGGCCAATCCATAATTTCTACACTTCCGCCACAAATCATGGCTGCTGCCATAAATGGTGCTGCATTAGAAAGATCTGGTTCGATAATCAAATCCTGACCAATTAAATCTGCCGGCTCAACTTTCCAAGTATTTTCTCCAACTTCAACCTTGGCACCAAAGAGCTGTAACATCTGGATAGTCATTTGAATATGGGGAATTGAGGGCAATGTAGCGCCAGTATGCTTTACTGTAATTCCTGTTTCAGTTGCAGGTGCTAGTAGAAGAAGTGCAGAAACAAACTGACTTGATGAGCTTGCATCAATTTCAACTAACCCACCTTTAACCTTGCCAGATCCATTAATTGTTAGTGGAAGTCGGTACTGATTGTTGTGTTCAACAGTAACCCCGAGTTGCTCTAGCGCTTTAATGACTGGCGAGAGTGGCCGTTCGTGCGATCTAGCATCACCATCAAAATGAATTAGTCCATTTGCTAAAGCTGCAATCGGAGGAAGAAAACGCATAACAGTTCCAGCATTACCAACCTCAATTTGAGTCGGTCCAGATAATTTATTTGGATCTATCAAATAATCAAAGCCAGCATTTGTTGTTACTTTTTTAATTCCTACTCCAAGGTTTATTAAACCTTTTACCATCAGATCTGTATCTCTGGATGAGAGTGGTTTACGCAAGATCGATGGCGTCTTTGCAATTGCTGCCAAAATTAACGCCCGATTTGTTGCAGATTTTGATCCCGGTATTTTTATCTGAGCAGTTATAGGCTTACTGGCAGGGGTCAAACCAGCTCTATAAGGTGCTTCCCAGTTGGCCATATGCCACCAAGTCTACCTTCGAGTGCGAAGTTGAGAATCAAGATTATTAGGCACTGTAGTTGGGTTATGAGCGGGAATATTTACCAACTATTCGAGGTTGATTCAATATGAATGCTCTGCGGCCGGTTATTACTGCCAATAAAATTTTTACTACCAATCCAAAGTCCCTATTCGAGGTAGCCTTAGGCCAAATGAGTAATGAAGATTTACTACCAGCTGTGGTAGACCGTGAAAAAGAAACCTTGGTACAAAGAAAAGCAAGGTTTGAGAAGGATGCTTTAGTTTTTACATCACAGTTATATGGGGCAGCTTTAAGATATACAAAAAACTCTCACGATGCTCAGGATTTAGTACAAGATACATATGCAAAAGCTTTTACTAGTTTTCATCAGTTTGAACCCGGAACTAATTTAAAAGCTTGGCTTTACCGGATTCTTACTACAACATTTATTAACAATTATCGTAAAGATCAAAGACGTCCACAAATATCAGCAGGCGAAGTAGAGGATTGGCAAATAGCCGATGCTTCATCTCACACAAGTGATTTAGGAAAATCAGCAGAGGATGAGGTACTTGAAAATATTGCTGATAAAGATATAAAAGATGCCCTTAGTGCAATGCCCGAAGAATTTAGAATGGCTGTCTATCTTTCAGATGTAGAAGGTTTCACTTACAAAGAAATTGCTGAAATAACTGGTGTGCCAACCGGAACTGTTATGTCAAGACTACATAGAGGTAGAAAATTATTAAGAGCATCACTTGCAACTTACGCTAAAGATCGTGGTTATGGTAAAGATAAAGATGGTGACCAAAGATGAACTTTGAAGACAATAATTTAACCTGTTGTGATCAGATGTTGCCCAGCATAATCCTTTATATAGATCATGAAATATTTGAAAATGATGAATTGCGTGCACTTGAAAATCACTTTACAGAGTGCCTAGGTTGTAAGCAAGTTATGGAACAAGAAACCAGAAATCTAAACAAGGTGCGTCAGCTATTATGCAATGCACTAAGTGAATCAGTACCTGAGGATTTAACAGCTAAAATAACTTTGCAAATTGAGGATTTATATAATCAAATGCTGCAATCAAACCAACCTCAAACTATTACGGAATTCACCTATACTCAAACTACCTACACGGAATTTACCCCCGATGGTGCGACACAAATAGAAATAACTAGCGAAATACGTAGGGAGTTCCCGCTAGAGTAATTGAATAATCACTAATCTTGCGATTATGAAAGCAGAGCAAGTAATCGGGGCGATTGGCATGGCTAATATGACAATTCGTCCAGGGGATACCTCAGTAGCACATGGGGTAAATGATTTACCGGTGATTGGTTCAAATCAAATTGCTTCTCTCATGGAGAGCGCATGTAGCACTGCAATTATCGAATTTCTAGATTTTGGTGAAACTACAGTTACAAGTCGACTTGAAATAGAGGTATTAAGCGCGGTAGGAATAAACCATGAAGTGCATGCCACGGCAAAGTGTTTAGGAATTAAAGATGGAATTTTGGAATTTGAAGTCGAGGTCCATCAAAGTGCGCGGTTGATTGCTACTGGCACTATTACACGTAAGTTTGTAGAAAGAGTTTCATTCATGGCTAAAGTTGCAGCTGAAACTATGGTTGCCGAAAAAGCAAACTTAATTACTGAAAAGAAAATCGCTAGCAGCTTAAATTTCTAAGCCACTAGCGATATTTAAATTATTTTTTAGTTGCCCAAAAAATCTCCGCAATTTCATCAATTTTACCAATTAATTTATTTGCTACCGCAACATCGTTAGTACCTTTACTTCCGCCAGCGCCGGCTAACTTAGTTGCCTCATTAAATAGTGAATGAAGTTGAGGATATGCTTCAAAGTGGTTTGGCTTAAAGTAATCAGTCCATAACACCCAAAGATGATGCTTTACTAACTCAGATCTTTCTTCTTTGATTGCAACTGCACGTGCTTTAAAATCTGCGTCGCTACTTGCAGCATATTTTTCCATACATGCCTTTACTGATTGCGCTTCTATTTTTGCTTGTGCAGGATCATAAACTCCACAAGGTAGATCACAATGAGCAAAAACAGTTTGCTTTGGCTTGATTAGATTTATGATTGATTTTTTCATTTTTCTCCTTGATTGATTTAATTCCGAACCTATAGTGGCAGAATACTCTTCATGTTCGGATTTAGCACGGCCGAGGTTTCAGGAAGCTCTATGGCTCCAACCTACAGCGCTGGTGATTGGTTAGTTATTCGATACCTAAGTGGTAGAGAGCACACCTTAGCGATCGGCGGTGTTTACCTAATTGAGGATCCAATTCGTCCTGGAATTAAATTATTAAAGCGGCTTAAAGAAACTCGGATGGAGCATGGCAAAATTAGTTATTGGGTCGAAGGAGATAATTTGCAGAGTGCTGACTCTAGGCAATGGGGTTGGGTTGAAAAAGATAGGTTTATTGCAAAGGTTTTGTTTAGATATCGAAGGGCAGATTAACGAGTAAAAGCCTCAGTCATTAAAGCTTTCTCTTCCTCCTCATGCAGATGATGATTACCTGTTGCCGGACTTGCGGTGGCTCTGCGAGAGACTCTTCTAAGAGTTCTGCCATTTAACTCTTCATGGGCAACAAAAGCCTCAGCCACTGTTGCTGAAACAAATGGCCAAGGCCCTTGATTTGCAGGTTCATCTTGGACCCAAAGTAATGATGCCTTTGGATGTTTCTTAGCTTCAGCAATTATCGCTTCAATTGGAAGTGGATATAACTGTTCTACTCTTGCAATGGCAGTTGAGTGCTCACCTAACTTATCTCTTTCAGATAGCAAATCATAATAAACTTTACCTGACGTAAAGATTAACCTAGTTGCAGTTTTAACTTCCTCATCGGCAATAAACGGCTTAAAGTTTCCAGAAGTAAAATCTTTTAATCCACTTGCTGCTGCCTTTAACCGAAGCATTGATTTTGGCTCAAAGACAATTAAAGGCCTTCGTGCTGGATTTTTCATATGCCAGCGTAATAAATGAAAATAAGATGCGGGAGTTGATGGTTGAGCCACTGTCATATTCTGTTCAGCACATAAGGTTAAAAATCTTTCAATTCTGCCAGATGAATGATCTGGTCCTTGACCTTCATAGCCATGAGGAAGGAGTAGGACAACTGATGATCGCTCACCCCATTTTTGAAGTGCAGAAGAGATAAATTCATCGATCACAGTCTGAGCGCCATTAGCAAAATCTCCAAACTGTGCTTCCCAAATTACTAGAGCGTTATCTCGTTCAACAGAGTAGCCATACTCAAATCCCATGACTGCATACTCAGAAAGTAATGAATCGTAAATATGAAATTGATTTGGATCTGCTACTAATGACCTAAGTGGAAAATAATCGGCACCGGTATCTCGATTTACAATTACTGCATGACGATTACTAAATGTTCCTCTTCTTACATCCTGACCACTCATCCGGATTGGATATCCTTCAAGTAGTAGTGAGCCAAAGGCAAACATCTCACCGGCAGCCCAGTCAACTGTAGAGTCATCAAGCATCTCAGTGCGCTTAATCAGCTGCGGCAGTAATTTTGGATGGACCGTGAAGTCCGAAGGGATTGCTGCTTGAGTAGCGGCAATTTTTCTTAAAGTTGCTTCATCAACTGCGGTTTCAACACTCTCCGGTGCTGGAACAACGGGGGCTTTCCAATTTGGATCACTTTCTGGTTCAGTATTGTGAACGGCTGTAAACACACCTTCTAATTGTTGTTGGTAATCTCGCAAAACTTCTTCAGCCTCTTCAACAGTTATATCGCCTCTACCAATTAAAGCTTCAGTATAAAGTTTTCGTGTTGAACGCTTTGCATCTATTAGTTTGTACATAAGTGGCTGAGTAAAGCTTGGCTCATCACCCTCATTATGTCCTCTACGACGGTAACAGATCATGTCGATTACAACATCCTTATTAAACTTTTGGCGATACTCAAATGCCACTCTTGCTACTCGGACACAGGCTTCTGGATCATCGCCATTAACATGAAAAACTGGTGATTGAATCATTTTTGCGATATCGGTTGAGTAGGTAGATGATCTTGCTGCATGTGGTGAGGTTGTAAAACCAACCTGGTTGTTAACAATGATATGAATGGTTCCGCCCGTGCGATAACCCTTTAATAGTGAAAGTGAGAGGGTTTCAGAGACAACTCCCTGTCCGGCGAATGCGGCATCACCATGAAGCAAGATTGGTAAGACCGGGTAATCACTCTGTTCATCAACTGTTGTATCACCAGCTTTAGATCGCAACTTATCTTGCTTAGCGCGAACTATTCCTTCAAGCACCGGATTTACGGCCTCTAGATGTGAGGGATTTGCAGCTAAATAAATCTTGGTGGTGGCTCCAGATTCTGCAGTAAAGGTTCCCTTGGTTCCAAGGTGGTACTTAACATCTCCTGAACCGTGGACCTCATTATCATGATAATTACCCTCAAACTCCTGAAAGATTTGACCATAGGATTTGCCAGCGATATTTGCTAGAACATTTAGTCGCCCACGATGTGGCATACCAATACAAACCTCATCTAATCCAGTCTCAGCAGCTAGAGAGATTACGGCGTCTAATATTGGAATAACTGACTCTCCACCCTCCAGCGAAAATCTCTTTTGACCAACAAATTTAGTTTGTAAAAAGGTTTCAAATGCTTCTGCACTATTTAATTTCTTAAGAATTCTAAGTTGCTCTTCCCTGGCAGTTCTAGGAGCCCCAACCTCCATTTTTTCCTGAATCCATCTGCGCTCTTCCGGATTTGCGATATACATATATTCAATTCCAATTGTGCGGCAGTAAGAATCTCTAAGAATTCCTAAAATTCTTCGTAACTTCATAAATGATTTTCCACCAAAACCACCGGTTGCAAACTCTCTATCTAAATCCCAAAGTGATAATCCGTGATTAACCACATCTAGATCTGGATGTGATCTTTGTACATATGCTAATGGCTCAACATCAGCCATAAGATGGCCGGTAGATCTGTATGCATCAATTAATTTTTGGACTCGAGCTGTCTTACTGACATCATCATCTTTTTCAAATTGCATATCAACTACCCAACGAATTGGGACATATGGAATTCTCAATGCTTCAAAAATCTCATCGTAGAAGTTCTCTGCACCAAGCAAAATTTCATGAATTCTTCGTAGGAAATCACCAGATTGAGCACCTTGAATTATTCGATGGTCGTAAGTACTAGTGATGGTCACAACTTTACTAATAGCTAACTCGGCTAATGATTGCTCATTAGCTCCCTGGAACTCTGCTGGATAATCCAAGGCACCCACACCAAGAATTAAGCCTTGGCCTTGCACCAATCGCGGTACTGAGTGAACTGTTCCAATTGTGCCCGGATTAGTTAATGAGAGGGTAGTACCTGCAAAATCCTCAACTGTTAGCGAACCAGCTCTTGCTTTTCGCACCATATCTTCATATGCCGACCAAAATTGTGCAAAATCTAAATCCTCACACCCTTTTATTGATGGAACTAGTAATTGCCGAGTGCCATCTGGTTTTGCTAAATCGATGGCAATTCCTAAATTGATGTGTTCTGGATGTCCTATAGCCGGCTTACCATCAAGCTCAGTGAAAAAAGAGTTCATCTCTGGCATCGCTCTAATTGCCTTGATCATCGCATAACCAATTAAGTGGGTGAATGAAACTTTTCCACCCCTACCACGTTTTAAGTGATTGTTTATAACAGTTCGATTATCAATCAAAAGTTTTGCCGGTACAACGCGCACACTTGTGGCGGTAGGAACAGTTAATGAACCTTCCATTGATTGAACAACCCTTGCTGCAACTCCTCGCAGTGGTTCAACAGTTGAAGCACTTGGTGTAATTAATGTTGGAATTGGCCTAACTATTGGATCTGCTGGTTTGACCAGAGTTTCTGAAACAGTAGCGGGCGGTTCTTCCCTTATTAACGGGGCTGAAGGAATTGAATTTGCAACAATTGGCTGAGCAACCTTTTGTTCAGAGCTTGCTTTTGCTAATTGAGACTTAGGGATTGGTGGACCTGATGGTTTTACTGAATTTGAATTTGTTGAGCTATTTAATGAGGCAGTGCCTTGAAAATCTGCAAAGAAGTCCCACCATGCTTTATCAACAGAACTTGGGTCGCTTTGATACTTTTCATACATCTCCTGCACTAACCATTCGTTAGGGCCAAATGAACCACCAAAGTGGTTAGCGGGCGTATTCGCTCCTGCTTGGCTCACCAATCCAACTCCCTGCTTAGCTATCTTGAGTTTGTGCAACAGGTCAATCTTAACTCTCCAGTTACGCTGCCAAAGCCCGCTTGGAGCATATAGATCAAGTGAAAGTGGTCATCAGCACAGTTAAAGGGCTAGTACTGCCCCTTAAATAGCCGCAAAGATAGCCCGATGAATCAGACGGCAAAGTGGGCGATCGTAACTGGTGGATCACGAGGGCTTGGTTATGAAACCGCCAAAGGTTTAATTGCCTCTGGATTTGTTGTTTACATAATTGGAAAAGATGCAGAACGTGCTAAAAATAGCGCCAAAGTATTAGGTTGCAAGTATCGAGCAGTGGATGTTTCTGATAGTAAAAAGTTTCGGCAAGTTTTAAGTGAGATTGTAGAAGAAGCCCAAAATTCTGGACTTGGCTCATTAGATGTTTTGGTTTTATCACATGGAGTTATGAGTGAAAAGATGTCTAAGACATTACGTACTAGTGATGATGAATGGCGTAGGACTTTATCAATAAATTTAGATGCAGTTTTTACCGCTGTTAATGAATTAGCACCAGCCATGGTAGAAGCACGTAAAGGAAGAGTAATTGTGTACTCAGCCTGCTTAGGAAGAATGTCCGGGCCAGGTACTCATGGCGGCTTAGCTCCGTATCGAATTAGTAAAGCTGGCGTGAATGCATTTGTAAAAAATCTTTCTTATGAAACTGGATTAGGTGCAAGGGGATTTTTAGTGGATGCGATATGCCCAGGGCATTGCCGAACCGACATGGGTGGTCCAGATGCGCCAAGAAGTGCGCAAGAAGGTGCTGCAACTGCTATTTGGCTGGCAACTAGAGATTTTGATCCCGCAAAGGATAAAACAGGATTGCTTTGGGAAGATAATCAAGTAGTAGATTGGTAATTACTCTTTATATCCCAGAGTTGAGGAGAAAATAGTAATGATTGAAAGCAACATTAAAGGAATTCCGACCAATAAAAAATTACCGCTGATCATGTAGTAGGAAACTCCAAGTGCTATCAGATTAGCTAGAACGGCTGGAGCTCTGCCAAATGATCGTTGTTTTTCAAAGCCGATTGCACTTACCCATAATCCAATTGAAGCAAGTAAGCCAAATACAATTTCGGCAGATAGAGCATCAACTTCACTTACTGAGGAAATGAGTGGTGCCACTAATAAATAAATTACCACTCCGAGTATTAATATAGACTCGAACTTAAGAAGGTAAATTGCCCGCTTTCGGCTAGCTTCTAGTGAAAAAAACCTATTAATATTCACCTGCGAATACTACCCTTACTCAAGATAATGGAAATAACAAAAAATTAATGCCAGATCCATTTTTTAAGAATAATGGTGAGATTGACCTGCTAACTGGATCAATCGCACCAAATTTATTCAATCAAATCGTAAGACGGGATTTGCAATTATCTGACCGCAGCAAATCCAGAGTTAGCATTATTTGCATAAATATCGATCTGAGTAGATTTATACCACTACAAATAAGTGAGGATTTAGATAAGGCAATCGAACAGGCTTTAATTGAGGCATTTTTTAAACTTAAGCAAGTATTTCGAGATTCAGATTGCATTTGTAGAATCTCGCAACTGGGATTTTGGGTATTGGTAACTGGCGTAAATGATGCTGTCAGCAAGGAGCTCTTAGCACGAGTAACTGCTCTTCTACCAGATTTCTTTGCTATAGACATCTCACATCACATAAATGGTCAGAGCCAATTAGATTGGTATGGCCAGATTGATGAACTGCACTTTAAAAAGTAACTAATGGTATTTTCCTAGATTCAAAACGCTAGATTTAATTCACAATATATTTTTAGCAGGAACCTTGTTGTAAATAATTGGATCATGATAAATCAATCTGTCCAAAACAAAACCTTTGGCCCACTCCAAGATTTAATTGATGATCATGAGGTAGAGGAGATTTGGATTAACTCTCCCAGCCAGGTATTTGTTGCACGGCACGGCCAAAGTGAGCTTACAAATTTGATTCTGACAAGAGAGATTGTGCAGGATCTAATTGAGCGACTTTTGATCTGGGGTGGCAGAAGATTAGATGTAAGTACACCATTTGTTGATGCAAGGTTGCCTGATGGTAGTCGCCTACATGTTGCAATCCCTGAAGTAACCGCATCGGAATGGGCAATCAACATTCGAAAACACTTAGGTAAAGCGAGCAATCTTGATGAATTGGTAAATCTTGGATCCATTAGTGAAGAGGCTGCTGAATTCATTAAGCAGGCTATCGAATTGGGATTTAATTTTTTAATCAGTGGTGGCACACAGGCTGGGAAAACTACCTTCTTAAATGCACTCCTAAATCAAGTTTCACCACTAGAACGAGTGATAACTATCGAGGAGGTATTTGAATTAAAGCCAAATCTACCGGATTGGATTGCACTACAAACAAGAACTGCAAATTTGGAGGGTGAGGGTGAAATTTCATTACGACGTTTGATTAAAGAGTCATTAAGAATGAGGCCGAGTCGGATAGTCGTTGGTGAGGTAAGAGAGGCAGAGGCCTTGGATTTACTTGTTGCATTAAACGCAGGACTTCCTGGAATGGCAACACTACATTCCAACTCAGTTCGTGGTGCAATAAACAAATTACAACTACTACCATTACTAGCTGGCGAGAATATTGCACAAAAATTTATTACTCCAACAATTGCAAGCAGCATCGATTTAGTTATTCAATGCTCAATTGATAATTGTGGAAAACGCCGAGTAGTAGAAATTTCAGCAGTTACAGGTAGATGTGAGGATTCAATCATTGAACTTGAATCAGTCTTCAAATGGAATGGCTCAAATCAAATCAAGGGCTTAGGAACAATAGATACTTTGAAACTAAAGCGAGACCGAATCAATTAAATGAGTTTTATAACTTTAATCATCATTAATGTTATTTTAATTGCTGGGCTAATCCTGACTTACAAATCCTTAAAATCTAAAAAAGCTAGCAGCCAACAAGCAAATTCATGGCCGGAAGTTATTGACTTAATAGTTTCAACTCTTCAGTCAGGAGCATCAATCTCAGAGAGTTTATCAATGGTTGGAAAAGTTGGTCCAATCTCGGTACGTAATCAATTCCAAGAATTCTCTCAAAAACTCTCCAGTGGTGAAAGATTTGATTCGGCATTAGATTTTTTAAAGTCTAAGTTCTCTGACCCAATTGCAGATCAACTTTTTGAATCACTATATTTTGCCTCCGCATTTGGCAGTAAAAATACGATTAAGATATTGAGGGAGTTATCGGAGTATGTATCCTCTGATTTGGCATTACGAGGTGAGATACAGATTAGATTTGGCTGGATTAGAAATTCAGCAAATTTGGCTGCATTAGCTCCATGGCTTCTATTCTTAATTTTAAGAAGCCAAGAAAATGCCAAAATTGCATATGATCAACCAGTCGGACAACTTATAATCATCTCTGGTGTAATCACCACTTTTATTGCATATCTTTGGATGCAAAAAATTGCAAAGCTGCCTTCTCCAAAACGATTATTCACCTTAGAAATAATAAGTAATGAGTAAAATCAACCTCTATATCTTATTACTTATTGCGCCAGCGGTAATATTTTCATTAAGAATAATCTTGGAAGAAATAGCAAATTTACTTGCAGTATCTGATTATGCCAAACAACTAAATTGGTTAAATTTGATGCTACGAAAAATTTCAGGAAGTGAAGTAAAGCAAAGTGAAATAAATGAAGAGTTAGTAAGTATTTTACAGATGTTATCCATTATGATTTCTTCAGGTGAAAGCCCAATGTCAGCAATGAGATATGTCTCTCAGAGATCTGATGGAATTCTGCCAAATTTGATTAGGCAGAGTATTACTAAGTATGCAGATGGCAATAACATCACACAAACTTTAGATTTTCTTGCAACCGCCACGGGTTCAGCTCAGGTTCGCAGATTGACTAATTCAATTCAGATTGCAATTCATCGGGGGACTCCGATACTTGATGTGCTAAACAATCAGGTAATAGCTTTAAACAAACAGATTAATTTCAATTTAATGAAGCGCTCTGGCAAGAGTGAAATAGCCTTGCTAATCCCAGTAGTCTTTTTGATTCTGCCAGTTTCGATTAGTTTTGCAATCTGGCCCTCACTATATGGCTTAAACCAAGCGGGGTTTTAATCTAAAAGGTTAGACTGTCCCCATGTCTAAAGTTCTATCATCACTTCCAGTAGGTCAAAAGGTGGGTATTGCTTTTAGTGGTGGTCTCGATACTTCAGTAGCGGTTGCTTGGATGAAAAGTAAGGGAGCCAAGCCTTGCACCTACACAGCTGATCTTGGTCAATATGATGAACCGAATATCGATTCTATTCCAAACCGTGCTAAAGAGTATGGTGCAGAAATTGCGAGATTGATAGATTGTAAGAATGCACTAGTTGAAGAGGGATTAGCTGCACTTGCATGTGGTGCTTTCCATATTTCAACTGCTGGAAAAGTTTATTTTAATACCACACCACTTGGTAGGGCAGTAACTGGAACATTACTAGTTAGAGCAATGCTTGCTGACAATGTTTTAATTTGGGGTGATGGATCAACATACAAGGGTAATGATATTGAACGTTTTTATCGTTACGGATTGTTAGCCAATCCAAAACTTAAAATTTACAAACCATGGCTTGATAAAGATTTTGTTGGTGAGTTAGGTGGCCGCAAAGAGATGTCAAAGTGGTTAGCTGATCATAAATTGCCATATCGAGATTCAACTGAGAAGGCATATAGCACCGATGCCAATATCCTTGGTGCAACCCATGAGGCTAAATTACTTGAAAATTTAGACTCACATATTGAAATCGTGGACCCAATCATGGGAGTTAAGTTTTGGGATCAATCAACAAAGATAGAAAATGAAGATGTAACAATTGAATTTTTGCAAGGTCGTCCCGTCTCAGTTAATGGCAAATCAATCAAGGACCCAGTTTCCCTGATTAAGGAAGTTAATGCTATAGGTGGTCGTCATGGCCTGGGTATGAGTGATCAGATAGAAAATAGAATTATTGAAGCAAAAAGCCGTGGCATTTATGAAGCTCCAGGAATGGCGTTGCTATTTATAGCTTATGAAAGATTGGTTAGTGCTATTCATAATGAGGACACAATTGCGACTTACCATGAGCAGGGTAGGAAATTAGGAAGATTTCTATATGAGGGGCGTTGGTTTGACCCACAAGCGCTGATGCTTCGCCAATCATTAACCTCTTGGGTTGCGTCCACTATCACCGGATCTGTGACAATTAGATTGCGTAGGGGTGATGATTACTCAATTATCAATACTACGGGCGCCAATCTTTCCTACTCACCTGAGAAGTTATCTATGGAGAAAACTAACGACGCAGCTTTTGGGCCAGAGGATCGGATAGGTCAATTGAACATGAGAAACCTTGATATCGAGGACACCAGAACCAAGCTTGAGTTGTATGCCTCACAAGGTCAATTGGGTGGCTCGAATTTTGAACTAATAAAGGAAATTGGAAACGATAAAAAATAGACCAGCAATAAAGTAATATCCGACTTAATGTTTCCGGGGGTCGGTGTAATTCCGAACCGGCGGTAAAAGTCCGCGACCCAAGTGAAATTCATTTGGTTGACTTGGTGAAATTCCAAGACCGACAGTTAAAGTCTGGATAAAGGAACATATTGGAGAAAAGTATGTCTGTATTGCAATGGCTATTTGAAGCCCAAATTCAATTTGGAAGTAAATCAATTACTTATCGAGAAATAATTGGTGGCGTTTTAGGACTATCAAGCGCAATTCTTGGTTTAAAGCGAAAGGTGCTTGCCTGGCCTGTTGGAATAACAGGAGATGCACTTTTATTCACTGTATTTCTAGGTGCAGTATTTTCATTTGGTGCCGATGATCAGGAAAAGAATTTTTACGGTCAAGCTGGCCGTAATTTACTTTTAATCTTTGTCAGTATTTATGGATGGATTCGATGGAATCAGCATCGTAAATCTGGTGCACCTGGGACTCCTGCTGTGGTGCCTCGTTGGACTACAACTAAAGAGAAAATAGTGTTAATTCCCGCAATTATTATTTTCTATACTTTGGCTTATCAATTATTTAAGGCACTTGGCCAGACTGGAACTTGGTTAGCAGTAGATACTTGGATTTTTACTGGTACTGCTTTAGCAACCTTTGGAATGAGTAGAGGTTATGTTGAATTTTGGCTGGTTTGGGTAGCAGTTGATCTCGTGGGTGTTCCATTTGCGTTTAGCAATGGTTACTACCCTACAGGAACACTTTATGCAATTTATCTTCCATTTGTAATCTGGGGCTTTATTTCATGGCTTAAGATTTCAAAAAAAGAAAAGATCACAGCCTAAGTATTGCAAAATAAAAAAAGGACCGAGATTTTATCTCGGTCCTTTTTTAGTACTCCTGTAATTCCTCTGGGGTCCCATGAACTCCCATTAAATCTTGACCTAATTTATAGCCAATCCCATCTCTTTGAAGGGGGCGTTTTGATTTGTCCCAATTTGGCGGAACAACACCAAGCACACCTTTTTGAAAATCATCAAATGCTTTTAGAACCTCAGACTTTGTGTTCATTACAAATGGACCCATCCAAGCTACAGGCTCTTTTATTGGTTGCCCGCCAAGAATTAATACATCAAGCTCTGGCGATTTTGAATCTTGAGTCTTATTTGCGGAAATGACAATTAAATCTCCATCACGATAGGTAATCAATTGGCCTGTGGTGACCGTATGTTTTTCATCTCCGACACTCCCATTACCATTTAGTACATAAGCAAGAGCGTTATAACTCTTATTCCATGGCAATCTTAATTCGGCTCCTGGTTGTAAGGTGGCATGAACTAATGTAATTGGAGTTTGAGTTGATCCAGGTCCTTTAAATCCATCAATCTCACCAGCAATAACTCGTAGAAGTGCGCCACCATCCGCTGATGATAAAAGTGCAACATCTGATGCAACTAGGTGTTGATAAGCCGGAGGTGACCATTTTTTTGCCGCAGGTAAATTTACCCAAAGTTGAAATCCATGGAATAGACCACCACTTACCACCAAATGTTCTGGTGGAGTTTCAATGTGCAAAATTCCACTACCGGCAGTCATCCATTGAGTATCTCCGTTAGAGATAGTTCCACCACCACCATGGTTATCATAATGATCAAATATGCCATCAATAATGTATGTAACAGTCTCAAATCCACGATGCGGATGCCATGGGGTTCCTTTTGGCTCACCAGGTGCGTACTCAACTTCACCCATTTGATCAAGGTGGATAAATGGATCTAGGTCAGCTAGATCTACACCTGCAAATGCTCGCCTTACTGGAAAACCTTCTCCTTCATGACCTTGAGGCGCGGTTGTAATGCTTTTAACTTTACGAGCTCTAGCGGAGGGATTGGAAAGTACTCTAGGCAAGATTGTTATATCTTTAACAGTTACTGCTGGCACAATCTCTCCAATGCTTTGTCAACTAAATTATATAACTGCTAAATCTATTTAAATATTCCTTACAATGATTTTAAGGAGCTAACTACCTTAGTTAGCGAATCTTTTGCATCTCCGAAAAGTAAAGTCGTTTTTGAATCATAAAGTAGCTCATTTTCGATTCCAGCAAAACCTGGGCGCATTGATCTCTTCAAAAAGATCACATTTGCAGCAAGGGATACATCCAAAATAGGCATGCCATAGATTGGACATCCTGGGGTGGTTTTTGCCGCTGGATTTACTACATCGTTAGCTCCAACTACTAATACGACATCTGTTTGTGGAAAGGTTGGATTAATCTCTTCCATCTCAACTAATTGTTCATATGGAACATTTGCCTCAGCAAGTAAAACATTCATATGACCTGGCATACGTCCGGCAACTGGATGAATTCCATATGCAACCTCTATACCTTTTGCGCTTAGCAGATCTGCCAACTCTCGAACTGTGTGTTGAGCTTGGGCAACTGCTAAACCAAATCCAGGTACTATCACTACACGTTGGGCGTAATTAAGAAGTATTGCAACATCCTCAGCAGATCCTGACTTAACTGGTCGTGTCTCTGCACTCCCAGCGCTTTGCTGAGCAGTTGCAGTAAATGCACCGAACAAGGTTCCAAACAGCGATCTACCCATAGCCTCAGCCATTAATTTTGTAAGAATTGTGCCCGAAGCACCAACTAATGTTCCGGCAATTATTAGAAGTGTAGTTTGCAAAACATAACCAGAAGCCGCAACAGTTAATCCAGTAAATGCATTTAGTAATGAGATTACAATTGGAACATCTGCTCCACCTACGGGTAATACAAACAAAATTCCGAAAATTAACGAGAGCAAACCATTAATTAAAAGCGGCGTAGTTCCACCACTTGCAATAACCCAACCACCACTAAGTAATACCCCAATTAGAGTTAAGCCAATTATTTGCCTACCAAATGGAAAAATTACAGGACGTGTTGTCATAAGCTCCTGAAGTTTTAGGAATGTAACAATTGAACCTGAAAATGAAACACAGCCAACAATTACGGTAAAGACAGTTGCAATAACTACCGCGGTAGTGGCATCACTTCCTAACTTCAGGTATTCAACAATTGCAACTAAGGCAGCTGCCCCGCCACCGACACCGTTAAATAATGCGACCAGTTGGGGCATCTGAGTCATTTGGACTTTTCTGGCAGCTGGTACACCAACTAAAACTCCAAATCCAATCGCAGATAAAATCAGTGTTTGATTGTTTAAGGCCCTACCTTCATTTGCGTAAAAGAAAACAATTACTGAGGCCACCGTTGCACCCAATGCTCCGATGAGATTTCCTCTCCGGGCAGATTTGGGTGAAGATAAACCTTTCAGAGCCAGGATGAAGCAAATACCGGCCGCTAAGCCAATTAAGTCATAGAGATTGCGACTCATTTGCTATCACCAGAATCTTTTTTTGGCTTTGACTTACCCTTAAACATTTGCAACATCCGATCTGTAACTACAAATCCTCCAACCATGTTTATAGTGGCGAGAATTACCGCGGCAATCGCAAGCGTAATTTCAAGGGTAGTTTTGGCATGATCTGCAACTACAATCGCTCCTACCAATATAACTCCATGAATTGCATTAGCACCACTCATAAGAGGGGTATGTAATGTAGTAGAAACTTTAGAAACTACCTCAAAGCCAACAAATACTGAGAGCAAAAATATGGCTAGAAGAGCGATTTCATTACTCATTAATTCACTACTCATCATTTGCCCTTCTCTCTTCTAATGCCGTTATGAGTCAAGGTAGCTGAATCAATAATTTCATCTGAAAAATCTGGAGCTATTTCACCAGTTGCTTTTCCATCAACGCTCTTATTCATTAGTAAAAGTAGATTTACAACATTCCGAGAGAACAACATCGAGGCATGGTAAGCCAATTGGCTGGGTACATCTTTACCTCCCCAAATTTTCACGCCATTATTTGTTGTGATGATCTCACCAGCAACTGATCCTTCAACATTACCGCCACTTTCTGCGGCTAGATCAACAACTACTGAACCAGGAGCCATTTGAGAAACCATATTTGAAGTAACCAATCTCGGAGCAGTTCTACCAGGCACAGATGCTGTTGTGATTAAAACATCAGCTGCGGCGATATATGGAGTTAATAAATCTCTCTGTTTGGCAGCACGTTCTTCGGTCATCTCTCTTGCGTAACCACCTGCTCCTTCGAGTGCTTCTAACTCCAATGAAATAAATTTTGCACCCATAGATTTAACTTCATCTGCTGAAGAGGGTCGGACATCGTATGCTGAAACTACCGCTCCTAAACGTTTTGCAGTGGCAATAGCCTGCAAACCTGCAACACCTGCACCTAACACAATTACTTTTGCTGGAGTTACCGTGCCAGCTGCTGTCATTAGTAATGGAAAAAATTTAGGGGAGAGCTCCGCAGCGATTAGTGCCGCCTTATATCCCGCACAAAGTGCTTGTGAGGTTAGTGCATCCATTGATTGAGCTCTAGATATTCTAGGCACAAATTCAAGCGAGAGTGCTGTAATTGAATTGGTTACTGCGGCCTCGATTGAATCACCTGCAGTTGTAGGTGATAGGAAAGATATGGTTAATGCACCCTTTTTTAAAGTTTTTATTTGGTTAGGTGTTAATGGCTGGACCGACAAAACTACATCACTATTTGATAGAACCTCTGCAGATTTTACTGCTGCACCCGCATCGATAAATTGTTTATCGGAGTATTGCGCAGCTACCCCAGCTCCAGACTCAATAACTACTTGGTGACCAGATTTGGTTAATTTAGAAATGATATCCGGGACTAAAGCCACCCGTTTTTCGCCAGCTTTAATTTCTTTTGGAACTGCGATGCGCATTCGCCAACCTTATCTAAACTTTACTTAAATTATTGCCGACTAAATCACCTCTAGTTAGGTGATAGAGAAGTGCTTGAATCGTAGTCCTACGATGAAATGCTTGGCGCCAAACTACTGACTTAGGACCATCAATAACCTCAGCAGATACCTCTTCCCCCCTATGCGCTGGCAGACAGTGCATAAAAATGGAATCGGCTGCAGTTAATGCCATTAACTCTGGGGTAACCATAAAAGGTTTAAGAGTTGCAAATTTTTCGATTCGATCAGATTCAGAATCTCCCATCGACATCCAAACATCTGTATAGATAACACTGGCACCAGTTGCCGCGAGCCTTGCATCATTTGTTACTTCAATTTTAGCCCCTGATTTTTTTGCAATTTCATTGGCTTGCTCAACAATGAAACTCTTTGGTGCCCATTTACCAGTTGGTGTAGCAACAACTACGTGGGCTCCCATTATTGCACCCATAATTAACCAAGCATTGGCTACATTGTTCCCATCACCTAAATATACAAATTTTCTCTCCTTTATATTTTTGCCAAACTTTTCTCTGATAGTCAACCAGTCCGCTAATAATTGAGTTGGATGATCATCATCAGTTAAAGCATTTATGACTGGGATTGAAGCAAATTTTCCAAGTTCATCAACATCAGATTGCGCAAAGGTCCTAACTATCAGTGCACTGCAAAAACCAGAGATTATCTTCGCGGTATCTGAGATACTCTCTCCTCTACCTATTTGCAACTCATCACCGCGTAGAAAAACTGGTGTGCCCCCCAAGTGGGCAACTGCTGTCTCTGAAGCCAATCGAGTGCGAGTTGAAGATTTTGTCATATAAATTGCAACAGTTCTTTTTGCTAAGGCCTTCTTTGAGCGCAGCGGATTGTGTGCAAATTTGGCTGCTGTATCTAGCAATAGCTCAACATCTGCTTTAGATAAGTCAGCAGTGCGTAAGAGATCCTTTAATTTCGTGCTCACTGGTAAATGGTAGGCGATATTTTTAGATTAGGATTTGGCTATGGGATTTTTAGGAGATTTACGCGGTAAATCTAGTAATTCAGGGGTACTCGAGGATGAAAAATTAGTACCTACTGATGAGGGCGACCACGAGAGATTTTCACATTACGTTGATAAAAACAAGATCACAGAATCTGCGGTTACCGGAAGGCCAGTCCGAGCGCTTTGTGGCAAGAAGTGGATTCCAAATCGAGACCCTCAGAAATTTCCAATTTGTCCAACATGTAAAGAGATTCACGCTCGCTTAAAGTAATTTCTCAGAATTTACCGATACTCTAAAATTCATGGGATTGCGGAAATTATTCATTTCTATCATTGCATTAATTTTTATTTTTACTACTAGCATCCCAAGTTATGCAGACAAACCACCAAGGAGAATCCTTTCTGGCTGGTTACCAGATTATTCACTTAGCAGAAATTTGCCCACAGTAGAAGGTAACCTGGATTTAATTCGAGATGTATCTCCTTTTTGGTATGGCTTAGTTGGTGAAAATTCAATTAAAGATAAGTACGCTTTAGGAAAATATACAACTCCAAAAGAGCAGGTAATAGCAAGATTAAAATCAAATAATATTTTACTTTTACCAACTATTACCGATGATAACGGCAAATTAGTACTAGCAAATCTGCTAGCAAAGGAAAGTTCAAGAAATAACATTGTTCAATCGCTCAAGTCCTTAGTTTTGAGACAAAATTACGATGGAATAGATCTCGACTTTGAAACTTTTTATACAAAAGATGGTAGATCAAGTTGGCCAGCATTAAAACCAAATTGGATTTTGTTTATTCAGCAACTTTCGGCTGAATTACGAGCACAAGGCAAACTCTTATCGGTTACTACTCCACCTGATTTTGCAAAGGAGACCAAGCGAGCTGGAAACTCCGTTTACTCATGGGCTGAAATTGGGCCATACATTGATCGATTAAGAATTATGGCTTATGACTTTTCAACTACATCACCTGGCCCAATTGGTCCGATTGAATGGACCGAGGATGCAGTGAAATATGCAGTTACCCAGATGCCAGCTTCAAAAGTATTCCTAGGTATTCCAGGATATGGGCGTGATTGGGTAACAAAAGTTGAAGGCACTTGTCCAAGCGCCTTTGCCTCCTCAGTTGTTGTTGGAGCAAAGGCGGCAGTTGTAATGAGAGAGGCTTTAAATCTTGCCACTATTAATAATTCAGTTCCTGTATACAACGCAAAACATGCCGAATCAACCTTCAGTTATAAAAAGACCTATATGGATCCAACAAACTCAGCCATATTTTGCACGGCAAGTAGAACAGTTTGGTTTCCAGATGAAAAAAGTTATGCAATTCGAACTAACTTAGTTGGAAAATACCGGTTAGGCGGAATTGCAGTTTGGACTTTTGGTATGGAAAATGATGCTGCTATGAGTGCAGTTCGCGAGATCGCTAAATCAATTGCTCCTGATCAGGTAGTTGCAACACTTTCTAGCGATTTAGAGCAAATTTCCTACGGATCTATAGTAAATCTATCCGCAACATTTAAATTACCGGATAAGACTCCCGTTTCAGCCTTGAATGTTAGATTTGAAATTAAAAATAGTGGTGATGCTAATTGGCGAAGCTTTGCAGCTGGAATCACAGATTCAGCCGGAACAATCTCCGTTCCGGTAGTGATAGGGGAGAAAAGTTTAATTAGATTAATTTCGGAGGGAAGTTGGGAGCGAGAGGAGGGCAGGACTGCTGAAAAAAACATCTCAGTAATACCTAAAGTAATTTTGCCGCTACCAACCTCAGTTAAAGCTGGGGCTAATTACGTAATTACTGGGCAACTGCTTCCGAGGGTTGCATCCATAAAACTTAATGTGCTGCAGGATGGTAAGCCGAAGGAAAGTTTAACCACAGATGCTAATGGAAACTTTACCCTCACCATCGCCCCTACTACTACAGGCATTCATACTTATCAGTTTCAAATTGATGCCGGACCAAAAAACTCTGCTACAAGTAGTGAACTCTTTACCATTTTGGTTAGATAATTGGGGTATGAGCACTCATACTCAAGTTGAAGAGGTCTTAGATTTAAGTAAATTTTTTGACCAGTTATGGGTGACTATTGTTTGGGATGATCCAGTTAATTTAATGAATTATGTTACCTATGTATTTATTAAATTATTTGGGTTCTCAAAAGAAAAAGCTCATGAGCTTATGATGCAGGTACATAATGAAGGTAAGGCTGTTGTTGCATCTGGAACTCGTGAAGAGATGGAACGAGCTGTTCAAAGTTTGCATGAGCACGGTCTTTGGGCAACATTACAAAGAGAAGATCATGGGCGAATTTAAAGGCGCAGCAGGTACCGGAGATCTTTCAATATCACTTAGTAATGATGAATTACATATTCTCATCAACTTAGTTGAGCAATTATTGGAGTTACTTGGTGAGAGAAATTTCAATCACCATTACCAATCTGATGATCCATTTGCGCAACTAATGGCAGCAAGTATGGGGGGCTTTGATTCTCCAATTTCACAACCAGAGGATCCGGTACTTCGTAGACTTTTACCAAACGCATACTCAGATGTTGAAAGTGCAGATGAGTTTCGTAAATACACAGAACCAGCGCTTAGAAAGTTAAAGCAAGATCACCTGTTTTACCTTCGAGAGCAGTTAGTTTTTCCAGTAGATCATGAGTTAACTAAAGCGGATATTGCAGTCTCAGACCCAACTCAGTGGCTAATCGCAATTAATGATTTACGTTTAGCGCTCGCAGTAAGATTAAATATTGATCAAAATAGTTTTGAGAAGTATGAATTATTACCAGATTCAGATTTGCAAAAACCACTTTTTGCAGTTTACTTTTGGCTAGGTGGAATCCAAGAAGGCTTAATCAGCCATATATAGAAATAAAAAAAGCGGGGTCAATTTCTTGACCCCGCTTAAATTAATCTAGACGATTAGTGATCGTCCTTCATTCCTTCAGCTACGGATTTCATCTTTGCAATCTTTAGGATTGTTAGACCAAATACGCACTTAGCTAATACGTCAGCAATCGTGTAACCGATCTGGCGATTAACAAATGCCGCTGGATCCAGTGCATCTTGACCAAGAATTGGTAGCAAGTATGAAATTGGATAAACGCCCCAAGTAGCGATTAGAAGTAGGCGTAGACGACCAACGGTCGCTGCTACTCCAGCTGGTTGACGATCTAGAGACTTTGAAAGCTCTACGAACAATACATACAGGATGTATAGGAAAGGTATTGTTGACAATACACCCCATAGAACCTTGGTGTTGTTGTCAGTTGAAATCTCACCTGGATAACCAAGTGCGATCATTGCTGCCGATGCTGGTACTAAGCGGGTAGTTAATGAAGAAGCCGCTGCTTTAGCAAGAGCAAGTACTGCAACTACCTCTACTAGAAGTAGCGGTACAGTCAAAATCCAGTCAACATAGCGATATGCCTCGTTGAATGCTCCATGACCAGTTCCTACCTTTAGTGAACCATCTACAAATGAATCATCAAATGAATTGAAAATTCTAAAGTAGTGGTAGGCAGCAATAAATGTCACCATTGATGACATTACAAGTGCTGTGCGGTACTTAGGTAGTACGCGTGATTGTGAAACTAGTGTGTAGATAGTGCAGGCAAGCATTGATACAAGTCCAAATGAAAGGATGTTGTAAACAATTCCGAACTGATCTGCAGATAGTGCAATTGAATTCATCTAAAAAGCCTCCATAGGCATTTAGTTTGCTCGCATTCTTTTGAACACAAGCCAGCAAAAATTCGTAACCTCATATGCAGGCTGCGACTGATTGCCTAGGCAATAGCGTGGTGGTTACCCGCCAGTTCATCAAGGTAATCCACCCCAAATTCCCGCTAATTCTTAAGAATTTTAAGATAAAAGGGGGGCAAATCGGACATTTTGAGGTTAATGGCGGATCCGCCAGCGCCATTTACACTTACACAAATGGCGAGTGATCAGGCTAGTAATAAGAGTGCTGCGATCGGCATCTTTGATTCCGGTGTCGGTGGATTAACGGTGGCAAGGGCGATCATCGATCAATTACCTGGCGAATCCATTCTTTATATTGGCGATACTGCGCGCGGGCCATATGGGCCTAGGCCATTAGCAGAGGTTAGAAGTTTTGCATTAGAGATTATGGATCGTTTAGTTGCTGCTGGAGTTAAGGCAATTGTGATTGCCTGCAATACCGCAAGTGCAGCAATGTTGCGCGATGCACGAGAGCGATACTCAATTCCAGTAATCGAGGTTATTCAACCAGCTGTTCGAAGAGCGGTATCTGCCACGAGGAGTGGAAAAATTGGGGTAATTGGAACAACGGCAACAATAGATTCCAAAGCTTACCTAGATGCCTTTGCAGCAGCTCCTAATCTGCAAATTACATCAAAGGCCTGCCCCTTATTTGTTGAGTATGTAGAGCAAGGTAAAACTTCAGGGGAGCAAATAACAAAGGTTGCCCAAGATTACTTAAAAGTTATGCAAGAAAAAGATGTAGATACTTTAGTTTTGGGCTGTACTCATTACCCACTTTTAACTGGTGTAATTTCATATGTAATGGGTAATGATGTCACTTTAGTATCAAGTGCTGAGGAGACGGCAAAAGATTTATATCGCACCCTAGTTGAGGCTGATCTTTTAAATCCGGCTGGAGTTAAGGAAAATCATCGATTTGTAGCAACTGGTGACGCTGCCAATTTCGCGGCATTAGCACGTAGATTCTTAGGCCCAGAGGTAGTATCAGTCACCAATAAAATTTAATTTAGAGCTTTTAAAATTACTAATTAGGGAGAGAATTATTAGCAGAGTCGATGGCAGATCAAATGATCAATTAAGGCCAATTAAATTTACCCGTCATTGGTTAGATAATGCCGAAGGTTCTGTGTTAGTTGAATTTGGGAAAACTCGAGTTTTATGTGTGGCCACCTTTACACCTGGAGTTCCACGATGGTTAGTTGGTAAGGGTGAGGGATGGGTAACAAGTGAGTATGCAATGCTGCCTAGAGCAACTCACACCAGATCTGATCGAGAGAGTGTTAAAGGAAAATTAGGCGGCAGAACTCAAGAGATTTCTAGATTAGTTGGCAGATCATTGCGTGGAATTGTAGATATGAAGGCACTGGGCGAGAACACAATTGTGATTGATTGTGATGTGTTGCAGGCAGATGGTGGTACTCGAACTGCTGCTATTACCGGTGCATATGTTGCTTTAAATGATGCGATTACTTGGGCGAAATCCAATGGACATATTGCAGCAAATTTGAATCCACTCTCTCAATCTGTTGCAGCAGTTTCTGTCGGCATTATTGATGGTGAACCAACATTGGATCTTTGTTATGAGGAGGATGTTTCAGCGCAAACAGATATGAATATTGTTTGTACTGGTGATGGTAATTTCATTGAAGTTCAAGGAACTGCCGAAGGCAAACCATTTGATCGAAAACTACTTGATAGATTATTAGATCTAGGGGTAAAAGGTTGCACTGAGTTAGCCAAACTCCAGACAAAAGCACTTACTTCATAAATTTTTTAAGATGCGCCAATTAGTACTTGCTTCTAAAAATCTTGGAAAAATTAAGGAACTAGAAAGATTACTGAGTAAATATGCATCCGACATAGAAGTTTTGGGATTAAATGATTTCCCAGATATGCCAGAGGTGATCGAAAGTGGCGATAGCTTAAGTCAGAACGCTTGGTTAAAAGCTAAACAGATATCAAGTTATTCAAAACTACCTGCACTTGCCGATGACAGTGGCCTATTCATTGATGCATTATCAGGTGCACCTGGAATTTACTCTGCCAGGTGGTCAGGGTATGAAGGAAGTGATCCAAAACAGCGAGATCTATTAAATATAAGTAAGGCACTCTCGGAATTAGCAGAAACTCCAGTTGGTAACCGTGGCGCACAATTCAAAACTGTAGTGGCATTTTATAAGCCAAATAAAGATGGAAGCTTTACTGAAATAGAGCAGACTGGTCTGCTAAAGGGCCAGATCTCTCAAACCCCAATTGGTAACTTTGGCTTTGGATATGACCCAATATTTATCCCTGATGGATTCAAAGAAACCTTGGCACAGCTTGCCCCTGGGGTGAAAGATGAGGTTAGCCATCGCGGTATGGCATTACGTGCGATAGCACCATTTTTGCTCGATCATCTCTAATTTCACTCGGATAAATTAGATCTTTCCTGTTGTATCCTTATCTCATCCTTCCCTAGGGAAATTCTCAATCTGAATAAGGCTAGTAAACATTTCTAGCATTTTTAACTTAAGGAGTTTTAAGTGGCCGCAAAGAAGAAAGCAGTAAAAAAAGCATCAGCTAAGCGCAGCGCTAAAAAGAGCGTAAAGCGAGCTGTTAAGAAGAGTACGAAAAAATCCTCAGCAAAGCGAAGTGTTAAGAAAAGTGCAAAGCGCTCTGCAAGATCTACTACACGTTACTCAATTCCAGCGGTCCCAGTAAGTGGATCATCAAGATCATCGGTATCTTCAATTTCAACCACCCCAAGACCAGCAGCAGCTACTGCAAGAGTTAGCGGTGCAAGTAAAAGTTCTGGCAGTGGATCATCTAAGGCAGTTGTAATAGCTGTTGTGATTGGAATTTTAGTTTTAGCAATTGCTGTTATCTCTCGGAATTCATCATCTGATTCAACAACAGTGACTCCAACCCCAACTGCGTCAGAGAGCTCTGAGCCATCTACGCAACCAACAACTGAGCCAAGTGGTGAGCCAATTGCTGCTTATGAAGCACCTGTTGGAATTGTTTCGATCTATAACGAAACAGGCGCCATGGTAAATTGGAAGGCACCAGCAGCTTCTGCGGGAATCACTGGCTATAACATTGAACTTCGGGATAACGGAGTTGGTGAGTGGAAGTTAGTTGCCACAGTTCCAGCAACACAATTTAAGCAACAAATTACCAAGAATGACGAAACTGGATGGGTTCAGGTTAAGGTCTCAACAGTTTATGCTGATGGTCAGGTTGTTGCCGGTAAAGTACATGGATTGCCTGGTAGCTGGTCTTAAATCATAGATTAAATAACCCTCCAAGTAATTGGGGGGTTATTTTTTTAATTAATACTCTGTTTTACTAAATCTTTTAAAACTAAATCAACATAGACATCTGAACCAAGTGGGCTTAGATGAATTCCGTCTGGGGCGAATAACTCTGGTCGATCTTTTGAAATCCGATCCCAATCAATTAGTTTTACTTTGGGATATAAAGCTGCGACTTTGGCAATAATTAAATTGTTCTTTTCTCGCCAGGCTCTAGGCACAGCAGTATTTACAACAATGATTTGAGGTTGATTTTTAACAATTTCAAATATATCAATAACTGTTTGTTCTGTAAGTGCATTGTTATTTCCTAAATTAAAGATAACTGGAGAGGAGGGCACAGAGGCTTGATCAACTTTCATTGCCGCGAGTAGCTCTGGTGCTTGTCGGCCTACTCGGGCATTAACTAAAGAGATGTGCTCCTTAGCCTCTAATTTGCTACGAATTCCTAAAATTACACTGTCACCTGTTACCCAAAGTCCTGTCGTACTACCAAGATCTTGCGACTCTTGATCTTGATCGGTTATCTGATTATTTAAATCAGCAAGAGCTTGGTTACTTTTGTTGATTGCTTGAATTGAAATCGAGGAGGTAACTGCCAAAACTAAAATTATTGAAAATAATACCGAAAGTTGTTGGCGTACCCTTACTTTTGCTGATCGATATTTAATTCCCCTAAACCAATTTTGAACCACGCCTTGCCTAAATGGAATTTCAACCCAGCGAAGTGAAATATCAGCAAGGGCTACAGCCAGTAATACTCTTGCTAGGTATAGGGCCCAAGTTTCACCAGTTAAATCAACAGAGGGTCTGGTAACCTGAAAAATTACCCAGTGCCAAATATAAATTCCATAACTTCGCTGTCCAATCCAACGAAATGGTGCGGTACTAATAATTGGGGCAAATCTTGAGGCTGGGTGAACTAATGAGATTATGACAAAGCAACCAAAGATTCCAGCAAGAGGGAATGCAATTTGGTAAAGACTTGGATTTTTTTCATCAATAAATAAAAATGTAGTAATTAATCCAAGTAAACCCGCAACCCCAATACCATCAATTACATCCTGAGCACGCTTAGAAATATCTGCACTTAGATTTTGCGGAATCCACGAGACTGCAAGTGCTGATCCTAGGAATAAGCCTAGGGAATGTGTGTCAGTACCGAAGTAGATATGGCTTATTTGTTGAGTACCAGATTGATCAAGTCGGAGTGAGACCAAAAACAATGTAACACCCGAAACCATGGCAATAATTAAAGCTATCCGAGCAATATTTCGCTTTCCAAAGTATTTTAAAACTGTTAGCAAAATAATTGGCCAAATTAAATAGTATTGCAATTCAACAGCTAAGGACCAGGTGTGTTGGAGTAGTGGCGGTCTACCAATACTTTCAAAGTAATCTTGCTGGCGAGCCACCAGCGCCCAATTCATAGTTCCAGTTAATGCATAGGGTAGATCAGCTAAAAATCTTTTTATTGCTTCAGGTGCCCAAACTCCAATAAAAATAATGGTACAAACAACCATAAAAATAAATCCTGGATAAATCCTTCGGATTCTCGCCGCATAAAACGCACGAAGATCAAGTGCACTAGATTGGTTAATTGAATCTAAAATTAATCTAGTAATTACATAACCCGAGATGACAAAAAATAAGTCAACACCTAAAAAGCCTCCTGGAATCCAAGAAATTCCCAAGTGATAGAGAACAACGGCAGTTACCGCAATTGCACGTAAGCCATCAATTGATGAAATATGGCGAACGCCAATCTTTCCCGTAATATGTTTTGTGCTCATAAAACTATCCCAAAAATTGAAGTATTTAACTTCAATTTAATATTACTTCTTTTTCTTTTTATTATTTTTATTATTTGCAGCTTTTTGTTTTCTTGCCGCAGCAGCTGCAGCTTTCTTACCTGCTCCTGCGACATAAGTTTTGCTTACCGGTTTGTTATCACCATCTAGATTGGCATTAATATCCATTTGCAGCTGAGATAGTCGGTCAAAGGCATGCTTTAGTTTCTGTCGAGATTCTTGAATAGCATGTTCAGCAGCGTTTAAGGAGGCATTTTGAGTCCTATGTAATCTCTCAGCCTCAGAGATTGCAGAGGATAACCAGGATCGGTAATCAACGATATTTTTGGCAGCACTTTCTACTAATCTTTGAGCTTCTTTTTTCGCGGAGGAAGTAATTTGTGATGCATCTCTTGCAGCTTTATTTAACGCCTCTTCTGCCTGTCCTTCAGCATTTAATAATAGATCAGCAGCATCATCTTCTGCGGCTGAAATGTACTTACGGCCACGAGATTCAGCAGATGAAAGAATACTTTTTGCTTTTGCTTCGGCGCTTTCAATTTTTTCTTTTGCACTTCTATTTGTCTCATTGACTAAGCGGCTAACAGCGGCATTTGCTTTAGCCTCGCGCTGTTGAGCAGACTTGATCATGCTCATAGCAGTTTCAGTAGCTAATATTTCAAACTCTTCACGACTTAAGCCAGTGATATCTTTACGGGAGCGTAAGTCATTTAATTGACTTTCAAGTTCACGAATTCGTTCTAAAGCGTTTTGAGAAGGCGCAGGCTTATTCGCATCCTCGCCCTTAAACCCAACCCAGGATAAAAAATTTTTCTCTGCCATGTATCTAGCCTTCCCTACAAAGATATGAAAAACAACTGGTGCGGGAGGTGGGACTTGAACCCACACGCCGAAGCACAGGTTCCTAAGACCTGCGTGTCTGCCATTTCACCACTCCCGCATTTTTTAAGTAAGTGAGGAAGAAAGATTACGGCTTAAATGGCGGCATCACCAAAACTCAGCGACCTTTAGCAAGCTTGAACGGGTAACCTTGCTCAAATGAGTGCAGAATCGGTGCAAAGCAGGGTTGCAGAGGCAATTCTAAAAGCGCTGAAAATAGCCGTTGATTCCAAAGCCATTATCTGCGCAATACCTGACAAATTAACTTTAGAACGTCCAAAAAACCGCGACCACGGCGATTATGCAACTTCAATCGCTCTTGCCTTGGCAAAACAGGCAAATTCGCAACCAAGGGTGATTGCACAGGTGATTATTGATTGTTTAACAGATAATGATCTATTACTTCCTGCCGGAATTACCAAGGTAGAAATCGCAGGCCCTGGATTTATAAACATCACACTAGATAGTGCAAGCCAGGCTGCCAGTATTTTAAAAATTATTTCACTTGGAAGTAAGTACGGTACTGGTAATTTATTAGCTGGTAAGAAGATTAATTTAGAGTTTGTTAGTGCAAACCCCACTGGGCCACTGCACTTAGGACACACTAGGTGGGCTGCCGTAGGAGATTCACTAGGTAGGGTTTTGTCAGCTGCCGGCGCTGATGTAACTCGCGAATTTTATGTAAATGATCGCGGAAATCAGATGGATTTATTTGGTGCCTCCATTCGGGCAGCTGCCTTAAATCAACCACGGCCCGAAGATGGCTACCACGGGGCGTATATTGAAGATTTAGCAAAAGAAATTGTAAAAGCTAACCCTACTTTTACCTCACTACCTGAATCGGAATCAATTTCAGCATTTAGAGATGCTGGCTATAAATTGCAATTGGATGAACAGAATCGGGTATTAAATAATTTTGGTACCCACTTTGATATCTGGTTCTCTGAAAAATCTTTGTATGAAAATAATTTCTTTGACCATTCTATGCAAAAACTTAAGTCACAAGGTCATGTCTACCAACAAGATGGTGCGACCTGGCTTCGAACTACCGATTTTGGAGATGACAAAGATCGAGTAATGATTAAATCCGATGGTTCATTTGCTTACTTTGCTTCTGACTCTGCCTACTATGTGAGTAAAAAAGAGCGGGGATTTAATCTTTGTATTTATATGCTGGGTGCTGATCACCACGGATATGTTGGAAGAATTAAAGCGCTCGCTGCTTGTGCAGGTGATGATCCAGAAAAAGATGTTGAAGTTTTAATTGGCCAAATGGTAAAAATTATCGAAGCTGGTGAAGAAATAAAACTTTCTAAGCGTGCTGGAACCATAATAACTTTAGAAGAGCTGGTGGAGAAGGTTGGCAAAGATGCCGCTAGATATACATTAATCAGATATCCAACTGATACCCCAATGGTTATGGATGTGGATTTACTTCGCAAAAATACAAATGATAATCCGGTTTACTATGTTCAATATGCACATGCTCGCATCTGTGCTGTCTTACGAAATGCAAAAGACTTGGGGATCAAATTTGGTGCTAATGATTTTAAGCCAGAGCTCTTAGTGCATGAGCGTGAGCGAGAGTTAATTGGATTATTGGCAGAGTTTCCTAGAGTGGTTGCTTCAGCAGCTGAGATGCGAGAACCACATAGAGTTGCAAGATATATAGAGGAATTAGCTGGTCAGTACCATCGCTTTTACAATGACTGCCGTGTGCTACCGCTTGGGGATGAAAAATCAACGGAATTAAATTCAAGTAGGGCCAGTTTATGTCAAGCTACAGCACAAGTGATAAGTAATGGATTAGATTTAATGGGTGTTAGTGCTCCGGAGAAAATGTAATGGCTGCCAGTAATTACCCAACTGAATTGTTTTCTAGCAATTTACAATTTGAAAACGAAAATAAATTTGGTGGAAAGCTATCAATAGCTGGCTGCACAGCGGAAAAGCTAGTAGCAGAGTTTGGGTCTCCTCTATTTGTAATCGATCAAGATGATTTTTATTTACGAACTAAGGCCTGGAAATCTGCGCTAGAGGCTGAATTTGCTGATAATAATCTTTACTACGCCGCCAAATCATTTATAAGTGTTGAAATTGCAAAGTGGCTCAAGGATCTAAATGTCAGTCTTGATGTCTGTAGTGGTGGTGAACTTTTAGTTGCTCTAGCTGCAAAATTTCCAGCACCAAATATTGAGTTTCATGGAAATAATAAGTCGGAGAGTGAAATTCAGTTAGCAATAGAGTCAAACGTCGGCGTAATTGTTCTTGATTCGTTAGATGAGATTAATCGAGTTTCTAGTATTGCAAAAAGTTTAAATAAAACTCAAAAAGTTTATTTAAGGCTAACTCCAGGAGTTGAGGTACATACACATGAGTTTATATCTACGGCACATGAGGACGTGAAATTTGGCTTCTCAATAGCTTCAGGAGGTGCAGCTGATGCAATTGATAAGTGTATGAGCATTGGCAATTTAGAACTTGCTGGTATTCACTGTCATATTGGTTCACAGATTTTTGAGGTAAAAGGTTTTATTACTGCTGCAAAGCGCCTACTTGAAGTACTCGCTTTATTTAAAAGTAAGTATGGGAGAGAGTTGGCTGAATTAAATATTGGTGGTGGTTATGGTATTGCTTACACGCTTGAAGAGAAAGGTATTTCGCCAGAAGCAGTAATTCCAGCTGTTGCTAAGATAATTAAATCTGAATGTCAGCGACTGAATATTTCAATTCCTAAAATTGCAATTGAACCAGGAAGAGCGATAGTGGGTCCAACTACAACGACAATTTATAAGGTTGGAACTACTAAGGATGTTACGTTAGCGGATGGATCAATTAGAAGATACATTTCAGTTGATGGTGGGATGAGTGACAATATTCGTCCAGCACTCTATGGCGCGACCTACTCAGCATTTATAGCAAATAGAAGTTCAAATGAAATTGCAGTTAAATCAAGAGTTGTAGGTAAGCATTGTGAATCTGGTGATGTTTTGATTTCAGATATTGATTTACCAAAAGATCTCAAAGTTGGTGACTTATTGGCAATACCGTCAACTGGCGCTTACGGCAGAAGTATGGCTAGTAATTACAACCACATTCCAAGGCCAGCAGTAGTTGCAGTCCAAAATGGCAGCGCTAGATTGATATTGCGACGGGAAAATGAGCAAGATCTGCTCAATTTAGATGTAGTGCAAGCGCCACGGCAACTGTCATAAGTTTGAGATACTTAACTCTATGAAGACTCTAAAAATTGGAATGCTTGGCTGTGGCGTGGTTGGGCTGCAAATTGCTCGGTTACTTATTAGCAATAAAGCGGATCTATCCTCTAGAGCTGGTGCAAATTTAGAGCTAGTAAAGATCTCAGTCAGAGATGTTAAAACTAAGCGAGAGGGAATTGCTAGTAATTTATTAACATCTGATTCTAATTCTGTTGTTTCTGACCCAGAGATTGACTTAATAATTGAAGTAATTGGTGGTATAGATCCTGCAAAAGATTTGATTTTGAGTGCAATAAAAAATGGAAAGTCAGTGGTTACCGCAAATAAGGCACTATTAGCAAGACACGGTGCCCAGTTATATGCGGCAGCTGATCAAGCAAATGTTGATTTATATTATGAGGCAGCAGTCGCAGGTGCTATTCCAATCCTACGGCCATTGAGAGAATCATTAGTTGGAGATCACGTTCAAAGGGTTATGGGAATTGTAAATGGTACAACTAATTACATTCTTACCAAGATGGATGAAAATGGCACAGCATTTTCTGAAGCATTAAAGCAAGCGCAGGATTTGGGATTTGCTGAATCTGATCCAACTGCCGATGTCGAAGGAATTGATGCTGCAGCAAAAGCCGCAATCTTAGCTAGCCTAGCTTTTCATTCAAGAGTTACTGATTCTGATGTATATCGAGAGGGTATCTCAAAAATTACTGCAACAGATGTGAAGGTTGCAAAGGCAATCGATATGGTAATTAAATTATTGGCAATTGCGGAATTAACAGCAGATGGCAGTATCTCAGTCCGTGTTCATCCGGCTTTAATATCTCGTGAGCATCCATTAGCCTCAGTGCGAGATTCTTTTAACGCTGTCTTTGTTGAAGCTGAAGCTGCCGGAGAGATGATGTTTTATGGCCGAGGGGCTGGTGGAGAACCAACCGCTAGTGCAATTCTTGGTGATTTAGTTGCAGTTGCCAGGCATAAAGTTTCAGGTGGACTAGGACCTAAAGAGAGTGATTACGCCGATCTTAAGATTGCCCAGATTGGTCAGACTAAAACAAAGTATTTAATAAGATTAAATGTTGCTGATAAGCCCGGTGTATTAGAGTCAGTTGCCCACGTTTTTGCATCCCACCAAGTTTCAATTCAAACTGTTCGCCAAACAGGAGCAGGGGATAAGGCAGAATTGATTGTTATGACTCATAGTTCAACTGAATCTGCACTTAGCTCAACTGTCACAGATCTAGGCAAATTACCTGCAGTAACTGATGTTGCAAGTGTTTTGAGGGTTGAGGGTTTCAACTAATGAAGCTAGGTAATTTATTTGGTAAAAAATCCGGTGCTCACCAATGGCGCGGTGTAATTAATGAGTATAGAAGTTGGCTACCAGTAGGTGATCTAACTCCGGTAGTAACTTTGTGTGAGGGTGGCACACCACTTGTGCATGCAGAGTATTTTTCTAAGTTGTTAGGTAATGAGGTCTGGTTAAAGGTAGAAGGTGCGAACCCAACTGGCTCGTTTAAAGATCGTGGTATGACAATGGCAATCTCAAAAGCGGCAGAGGATGGGGCTAAGGCAGTAATTTGCGCATCAACCGGAAATACAAGTGCATCAGCTGCAGCTTATGCAACTAAAGCAGGTATGAAGCCAGTGGTATTGGTACCTCAAGGAAAAATTGCAATGGGAAAATTGGCACAAGCGATCGCTCATGGAGCAGTGCTCTTGCAAGTAAAAGGTAATTTTGATGATTGTTTAACCTTAGCCAAAGAGTTGTCGGAAAATTATCCAGTCTCACTAGTTAATTCAGTAAATCCATTTAGGATTGAAGGCCAAAAAACTGCAGCTTTTGAGGTAGTAGATATGTTAAAAACTGCTCCAGATATTCATGTTATGCCAGTTGGTAATGCTGGAAATATAACTGCTTATTGGAAGGGTTATCAGGAGTATAAGAAAGCTGGTTTAGCTAGCAATTTACCAATGATGTGGGGTTTTCAGGCAGCAGGAGCTGCTCCAATAGTTAAAAATAAAATTGTTAAAAATCCAGAGACAATTGCAACTGCAATTAGAATTGGTAATCCTGCTTCGTGGGATCAAGCAGTTGCAGCACAGGTAGGATCAAAAGGATTAATTGATTCAGTAACTGACAAAGAGATTTTAAATGCTTATCGATTAGTAGCTGCAAAAGAGGGTGTATTCATTGAACCATCAAGTGCGGCAGGTTTAGCTGGTTTAATTAAGAAAAAAGAGCAGAGAAAACTACCTAAAGGGCAGGTTATTGTCGTTACGGTTACCGGCAATGGATTAAAAGATGTTCAATGGGTTTTAAACTCTGCTGGAAAACCAATTGTTATCTCGGTAGATGTGAAAAAAGCTGCAAAAGTGATTGGTCTAAAGTAGTGGCAGCTCGCAAAGTAAATAGTGGCTTAACCTTTAAAGCAACTATGGCACAAATTAGCGTGCCAGCTAGTAGTGCCAATATTGGTCCTGGTTTTGACTCTTTCGGGCTGGCGTTGGAATTACGAGATCGATATGCAGCTCAAATCTTAGATGAACCAAATTTCGATGTTGATGTAAGTGGTGAGGGTGCAGATGAAGTTAAGAGAGATTCAAAAAATTTAGTTATTAAATCCATGCTTAGAGGATTTGAACACATGGGTGCTAAACCCACAGGTATTGCACTGCGAGCATTAAATGTAATTCCACATGGTAGAGGTCTTGGTTCATCAGCTAGTGCAATAGTTGGTGGTTTAACATTAGCTCGATCATTGGTTCTAACTGGTGAGCAATACATGAGTGATGATGATTTAATTACTCTAGCCACAGAGTTAGAGGGTCATCCAGATAATGTTGCCGCAGCATTTTATGGAGGAGCCACAATCGCTTGGATTGAAAAATCCACAAATTCATCTGGTGAGAGTAAAAATATTGGAAGAGCTGTTAGTTTAAAGGTTGATGAGCGAATTAAAGCGTTACTTCTGATTCCTGATAATCAACTTGCAACAGCCAAAGCTAGAAAGTTATTGCCTGAAAGCATCTCTCACCAAGATGCTGTACTTAACTCCTCACGTTCTGCATTACTTGTACATGCACTTGCCGAGCGCCCTGATTTACTTTTTACTGCAACTCAAGATTTACTTCACCAAAGTTATCGCCAATCTGCGATGCCAAAGAGTATTGCACTAGTAGATAAGTTAAGAGGAGCAGGGCTTGCAGCGGTAGTTTCTGGTGCTGGGCCATCAGTTATGGTCTTATATGCAAATAGTGAAGATGAGATTGATCAGGTTCCAGCGCTAGCCCCCGGCTTTAGCGCAATGAAGCTGGCCATCGCAAAAACTGGAGCGCAATAGCGTTTTTTCGCAATACCTATCTTGTTGTGGTAGATTTATGCCGGTCGGAAAGTACGACAGTTTAAATCCCAAAAAATCCCTAAATAAAATATTTTTTGCGGGCAACTCACATAAAGATAAATAATCAGAAAGAATGGCAATAGGTAGATGGTAGAAAAGAAAAAAACCAACCGCGCAGATGCGGTTGAGTTAGTGGACATGGCATTAGGTGATCTTAAGAAAGTTGCCGGGCAATTAGGAATTGAAAATGCTGCCACTTTAAAGAAAGCAGAGTTAGTCCAAGCTATTGGAGATCTGCAAGCAGCCAATCGTGAGGCTGCCAAAAATGAACGAGAGGCTCGTCGTATGGAACGACAAAATAATAGAAATAATCGTAATAATAATTCTGAATCTGAAGGCAATGACTCTGGTTCTGATAACTCTGTAAGTAATTCAAATAATTCTTCAAACAATTATTCAGATTCAGATCGTGGAGACAATCGTCGCTTTGGTGGTAGAGATAATCGCCGAGATCGTGGCCGAGATCGTGGCCGAGATCGCAATCGAGACCGCGGGCATCGCGAAGAGCGAGAAATCGTAATTGGCCCAGATGATGTCCTACTACCAGTGGGCGGATTACTGGATATTTTAGATAGCTATGCATTTATAAGAACTGGTGGCTATCTGCCATCACCAAATGATGTTTATGTTTCACTGCAGCAGGTTAGAAAATACTCTCTGCGTAAAGGTGATGTAATTACTGGTTCAGTTCGTGAACCTAAAGAGGGTGAACGAAGAGAAAAATTTAATGCCTTAGTTAGAGTTGAAACCATAAATGGTGTAGAACCAGAAAATTCAAAGGAGCGGGTTGATTTTTCTAAATTAGTCCCGTTATATCCTCAAGAGCGTCTTCGCCTTGAGACTGAACCAAATATTTTAACTACCCGAATTATTGACTTGATCTCACCAATTGGAAAAGGTCAACGTGGTCTCATTGTTTCACCACCAAAAGCCGGAAAGACCATGGTGCTGCAAGCAATTGCAAATGCAATTACTACAAATAATCCAGAGTGTCACTTAATGGTGGTATTAGTAGATGAACGTCCTGAAGAGGTAACTGATATGCAAAGATCGGTAAAGGGTGAAGTAATTGCATCAACCTTTGATCGACCTGCAGATGATCACACCACCGTTGCTGAATTAGCGATTGAACGTGCAAAACGGTTAGTGGAGTTAGGTCATGATGTAGTTGTCTTACTTGATTCAATTACCCGCTTAGGCCGCGCATATAACATTGCAGCTCCAGCATCTGGACGAATTTTGTCCGGTGGTGTTGATTCAGCAGCACTTTATCCGCCAAAGAAGTTTTTTGGCGCTGCCAGAAATATCGAAAATGGTGGATCATTAACTATTTTGGCAACTGCATTAATTGATACCGGTTCGAAGATGGATGAGGTTATTTTTGAAGAGTTCAAAGGCACTGGAAATATGGAGCTTATTCTCAATCGTAAGTTTGCAGATAAGCGAATTTTCCCGGCAGTCGATGTAGTTGCATCTGGAACTCGAAAAGAAGAGATTCTTATGGGAACCGAAGAGTTAAGTATTGTCTGGCGCTTGCGTCGAGTGCTTCACGCACTTGAGCCACAACAAGCTCTTGAGTTACTGCTGGAGAAGATGAAAGGAACTAAATCAAATGTTGAGTTCCTACTTCAAATTCAAAAGACAACTACAGGTGGAGAGGCACCTAGTGGAACTGGATCTGCAAATAAGGAAAGCAGCGAGGCCTAATAAGCGTAGATTTTGACCGCTTAGAAACTCCAGTTATTCTTTATCCCCTCTAGTACTTCACTAGTCCTACTGGTTCACAAATTTTCACTCAGAGGATTTGACCCAGTAACAATCAAGGAGAAATATGAAGAACGAGATTCACCCACAGTATGTAGAGACCAAAGTAACTTGTGGTTGCGGTGAAGTTTTCACTACCCGCAGTACAAAGGAGAATGGTTCGATCTACGTTGAAGTTTGTTCCGTTTGCCATCCCTTCTATACAGGTAAGCAGAGAATTCTTGATACCGGTGGCCGAGTAGCCAAGTTCCAAGAGCGTTTCGGAAAGGCAGATAAAACCGGCGGTAAGTAGTTTTTCTAAAGAGAGCACACAAGACATCAATTAGATGTTGTGTGCTCTCTTTTTTAATTTAGCTATTTAGATTAGAAAGGAGGATGTAAATGGAACGGTTTTCAAAAGTTAATGAATTGCTTTCGGAGTATGAGTCATTAGAAGCTCAAATGGCAGATCCAGCCATTCATGCTGATCAAAATAGAGCTAGATCTCTAGGTAAGAGATACGCACAACTTGGACCGGTTATTGCAGGATATCGTGCTTACAAGTTGGCCGAGGATGATTTTAATGCGGGCAAAGAGTTAGCAGAATCTGATCCAGCCTTTACATCTGAACTTGCAGCTTTAGAAAAGAGTAAAGATGAAGCTGCGGCATTACTGGAAGAGTTGCTTCTACCTAGAGATCCAAATGATGATCGCGATGTAATTATGGAGATCAAAGCTGGCGCCGGCGGTGATGAGTCAGCAATTTTTGCTGGAGATCTTTTTAGAATGTATTCAAGATATGCTGAAAAGCAAGGGTGGAAAGTTGAGGTAATTGATACCACTCCAAGTGATATGGGTGGCTACAAAGATATGTCTGTAGCAATAAAATCAAAAGGTGTAGCAAAACCAGGACAAACCCCCTATGCAAAATTAAAGTTTGAAGGTGGAGTCCATAGAGTGCAGCGTGTGCCTGAGACAGAATCTCAGGGCAGAATTCACACATCTGCAGCTGGAGTTTTAATTTTGCCAGAGGCAGAAGAGATTGATGTAGATATAAATATGAATGATCTAAGAATTGATGTTTACCGTTCATCTGGTCCAGGTGGGCAAAGTGTTAACACCACCGATTCTGCGGTACGAATTACTCATATACCTACGGGAATTGTAGTTTCCTGCCAGAATGAAAAGAGCCAATTACAAAATAAGGAATCAGCACTACGAATTTTGCGGGCTCGTATGCTCGCAGCTGCTCAAGAAGAGGCAGAACGAGCAGCAGCTGCTGAACGAAAAAACCAGGTAAGAACAGTCGATAGAAGTGAGCGAATAAGAACATATAACTTTCCCGAAAATAGATTGAGTGATCACCGCGTGAATTACAAGGCAAATAATCTAGATGCTGTGATGAATGGAGATTTGGAGGCCGTAATCCAGTCCCTACTTGATGCTGATCGAACCGCAAAATTAACAGCAGGTAACTCTTGAAAGAGTTGCTAAGAGCAGCATTTACCCAATTTGAAAAAAATAAAATTCCATTAGTTGATGCTGAAATCTTATTAGCCCATCTATTGGGAGTATCTCGCAAGGAAATCCATAGCCAGGGATTAGAAATAGATGATACACATTTGGAAAAAATTACAAACGAATACAATGATCTAATCAGTCAACGTTTATTAGGTCGTCCCGTTCAATACATCACTGGAAGTGCACCATTTCGATACTTAGATTTAGAGGTGGGTGAAGGAGTATTGATTCCACGGCCAGAGACTGAAGTTTTAGTTGATCGAGCAATAGGTTTTTTGACTTCAGCCAATGACAAAGATCTAAATAAAAGTGTAGTTGACCTAGGCGCGGGCAGTGGTGCAATTTCGATAGCTATTGCCAGTGAAGCTACCCTTAAGAATTTAAAGGTTTCAGTAGTTGCAGTAGAAAAATCAGAAAAAGCAGCTGAGTGGTTAAACAAGAACATAGCAAAATATGATTTACCAATTCGGGTGGTAATTGAGGATGTACAAACTGCTCTACCAGGAGTTAAGGCAGATTTGGTGGTTGCAAATCCACCTTACATTCCAAATGATGAACCTCTTCCGAATGAGGTTGAAAACTTTGAGCCAGAACTTGCTCTTCGGGGTGGAAAAGTAGATGGTATGCAGGTTCCTAAAATATTTATTGAAGCAGCTGCCAGATTGTTAAAGCCAGATGGTATTTTTATTATTGAGCACCATGAAAAACAAGCTGAATTGATAAAACAAGTGCTTAATCAAGATTTTAAATTACCACAGACACATGCTGATCTAACTGGTAGAGATAGATTTACTAGTGCGCGAAGGCGGTAATCAATTTGGCTGAGCGAATTAGATCTTTCACATCAGAGCAGAGTAAATTTAATGAAGCAGTTTCGTCAGCAGTTAGATATTTAAATGCTGGCAAAGTGATAATTGTGGCTGCTGAGTTTGGATATGTGTACTTAGCAGATGCATTTAATACCGATGCGGTAAGAACAATTCATGTTTTAAGGAGGGATGAAGCTGGAGTTGCATCTCAAGTTTTCATTAAAAGTGTAGATGTCCTCTCTGGCATTGCAGCACCGTTAACTCAAATACAAATAGAAGTTTTAAAAAAATTTTGGCCAGGATTACTCTCGGTAACTTTAAAGCCCCAAGCGGGTCTAAAATGGGATCTTGGTGATGAGCGAAGATTAGGTTTTATAAATGTTCGGATTCCAAAACGAGAGTTCTTAAGTAAGGTTTTAGAATCAACTGGGCCACTTGCATCTGCATCAATTGCATTTGCCGGCAAAACCGTTATTACTGATTTGTCCGAGCTAATATTTAGCGAGGCAGATGTTGGGGCGGTATTTGATGAAGGAATTTTAGATTCTGGCTTTGCAACCACAATTCTTAAATTTTCTGAGAATGAGATCACACTTATACGAGAGGGTGCGGTCTCACTTTCAGATTTACAAGTATTAATTCCTTCCATTTTGCCTGCAAACCTTTAGGCTATTCCCATGGCTAGAGGTGAAAAATATTATGGACCTGATTTCAATGCCCTTGAGCGACAAGATCCAGAGATTGCATCTGTCGTAATCTCTGAACTAGAGCGTCAACGCCATGATTTGCAATTAATTGCAAGTGAAAATTTCACATCCTCTGCGGTATTAGCAACTATGGGCTCAACACTTTCTAATAAGTATGCTGAAGGTTATCCAGGAAAGCGATATTACGGAGGTTGTGAAGAGGTAGATAAGGTTGAATTAATTGGAATTCAACGAGCCAAAGATTTATTTGGTGCAGAGCATGCAAATTTACAACCTCACTCTGGTGCTAGTGCAAATGTTGCGGTTTATCAGGCATTTACAAAGCCAGGCGATACTGTGCTGGCAATGTCATTACCTCATGGTGGTCATTTAACACATGGTGCAAAAGTTAACTTCTCTGGTAAATGGTTTAACGTAGTTTCATATGGTGTGCGACAAGATAATGAACTAATTGACTATGACCAGTTAAGAGATTTAGCACTTGAACATAAGCCAAAGATGATCTGCTCCGGTGCAACTGCTTATCCAAGTTTGATCGATTTTGAAAAGGTGAGACAAATTTGTGACGAAGTTGGCGCGATCATGTGGGTTGATGCTGCCCACTTTATTGGGCTAGTTGCTGGTAAGGCTATTCCATCTCCGGTTCCTTATGCAGATGTTGTTTCTTTTACTACCCATAAGGTTTTACGCGGTCCACGTGGTGGCATGATTTTGTCCAAAGAAAAGCATGCGGCAGCAATCGATAAGGCAATTTTTCCAGGAATGCAGGGTGGACCAATCATGAGTGCGGTCGCTGGTAAAGCGGTGGTTTTAAAAGAATGCGCTACTGCTGCCTATCAAAATTATGCTAAAAAAGTTATTGAAAATTGCCAAGCACTTGCAAGCGACTTACAGAGTGAAGGAATGCGCGCAGTTTCAGGTGGAACGCAAACCCATTTAGCTTTAATTGATATTAGATCAACAGGTGTAAATGGCAAGGTAGCTGATGAAAGATGTGGTAAATCTGGAATCTCATTAAATAAAAATTCAATTCCATTTGATCCAGAATCTCCAGCTGTTTCTAGTGGAATTAGAGTTGGAACAGCTGCTGTCACTACCCAGGGTATGGGTAGGGAAGAAATGAAGGTAATTGCAGGTTTAATTTCACGTGCAATTAAAAGTGGCGATGATGAGAATCAAGCCAAGGAAATTAAATCTGAAGTACACCAATTAACAAAGAAATTTTCGGTTTACCCTGAACCTAGTATCTAAAGAGATCTAGATGCGCGAGTACCTAGTAACGGTTTTATTGGCGGCGATAATTACATATTTGGTAACGCCATTAGTGCGTGATCTCGCTGTGAAATCTGGTGCGGTTGCAGCGATTAGATCTAGGGATGTTCACTTAGAGCCCACTCCAAGATGGGGTGGATTGGCCATGTGGTTTGCAATGGCGCTAACTTTAGTAATTGCAAATTATTTACCGCTTATAAATAAATCCTTTGGTCCTGAAGCGATCGGAATATTCTTAAGTGGCACCTTCATCTTATTTCTAGGAATGTTAGATGATCGATTTGATTTAGATCCAATTACCAAATTTGCTGGCCAGGCATTATCAGCTGGGATTCTTTTAATATATGGAATCCAAATTTTATGGTTGCCTATTAATGGAATTACTACATTACCAACAAATATCGGTCAGTTACTCACAGTTATTTTCGTTATGGTAGTAATAAATGCAATTAATTTTGTCGATGGTTTAGATGGCCTTGCTACTGGAATCGTACTAATTTGCGCTGCTTCATTTTTTGCATTTTCATATTTATTGGCAGTAATTAATGGGTTAAACCGAGCTGGTGCACCTTCACTTATTACCGCAGTTGTTATTGGCCTTTGCCTTGGATTTTTACCCCATAATTTCCATCCAGCCCAAATCTTCATGGGAGATTCTGGGGCGATGTTTTTGGGATTGCTAATTTCTGCTTCAGCTATAACTTTGACTGGTCAAGTTGATGCCTCAGCGATAAATGAAGGCAATGGCGGAAATGCATTACTGCCATTGTTACTTCCATTTTCAATTCTGGCTATTCCGTTACTTGATTTTGTTATGGCAATTTTGCGGCGAGTAAAGGCTGGCAGATCACCATTTGATGCAGATCGTGAGCACTTACACCACCGTATTATGAGACTTGGATTAACACAACAGCGCACCACAATTGTTTTGTATTTATGGACTGCTATGTTCGCATTTCCAACCGTGATCGCAGCATTTGTTCCAATTTGGTTTGCAATATTTTCTGGGGTATTAATATTTGTAGCTTCCGTAATTGTCATAAAAAGTACGAGAAAAAATGTTAGGAAATAATGTCAGATCAAAACAATGGTGATGCACAACTTTGGCGGGGCGCAATAATCCCCTCCTTAGTTACTGCACTAATTTGTCTAATCCTGTTAAGTTTTATAAATGGCAAATCAGGTGCGATCGGTGCTGCCTTAGCATCCATAACTGTAATAATATTTTTTAGTATCCATTTAATTGTGGCCAGAGTTTCTCGAAATCTAGACCCAATAACCACTATGGCACTGGCGATGTTTTCCTACTTTGCCAAAGTGATCTTCATGGGTGTTTTTTTATTTTTGGTCACAAAATATACTGAGCGCAGCACAGTTGACCGCGGTAGTTTTGCAATCTGTGCAATTTTGATTACCATGGCTTGGTTACTTGGAGAAATACGGAGTTTTCTAAAACTTAGAGCGCAGCTACCTTTGCCAAAGATAAAAGGAGATTGATAGTGAGCAAAAAGAATCCAAATAGTGGAGATCAAAATAATTCAAAGAATGAAGAGAATGCACTTTGGTCAATTGTTGGCTACCTTTTATCAGGGCTTGTAATTTGGGGCGGAATTGGCTGGGGAGTCGATAACTGGCTAGATACCTCATACTTTGTCTTAGTCGGTTTACTTCTGGGTGCTGGGGCTTCAATTTATCTAGTATGGCTTCGCTTTGGACGCGATTAAGATCACCAAAAAGATACTCTCAGCATTGGGCGGGGGATTTTTACCCCTCCTAATTTCACATTAATCTGCCATACCTAATAGGGTTTCGCCCGTAGCCGATCATCCCCTCCGGCTAGGTGAGTCCAAGAATTCAAAAATTCAGGAGATCTAAGTGGGCGTGTATCTAGCAAGTGAAGATGGTTTCAAACCACCTAGTACTGCAGATTTTAATTTGCCGCCAGTTTTTGGTGATAATCCATTTACAACAAAACCAGTATTTCTAGCATTTTTCTCAGTAATTTTAATCTCGGTATTTTTTATTCTTTCAGCTCGTAAAGCTGCGATTGTGCCATCGAAATTTCAGTTTGCAGGTGAATCCATTTACTCATTTGTTCGAAATGATTTAGCTCGAGATGTAATTGGGCATGAGTTCATGCGGTTTGTTCCATATCTATTTACCTTATTTACATTTATTTTAACTAATAACCTCTTTGGGATTATTCCATTTTTGCAGTTTCCAACAATGTCACGGGTTAGCTTTCCATATGTACTTGCCCTCTTTACATTTGTGATTTTCCATTATGTTGCTATTAAGCACAAGGGTTTAATCGCCTATCTAAAGGAGATAATGTTTATGCCGGGTGTTCCAAAACCTGTGTATATCCTGCTGACGCCAATTGAAATTGCAACCTATTTTCTAGTTCGACCATTGACGTTATCACTTCGTCTGTTTGCAAATATGTTTGCTGGCCACCTACTGCTACTAGTATTTATTTTAGGTGGGGAGCATTTATTACAGGGAGTAATTGGCCTCAAGCTAGTCTCACCTTTTGCCTTTGCCTTCGGTATCGCCTTAACTTTTTTTGAGTTTATGGTCCAATGCCTACAGGCGTATATCTTTACTCTTCTAACTGCCCTCTATATTGCGGGCGCGTTGGCGGATGAGCACTAAAAAAACCAAAGAAACAACTAACAAAGAAAGAAGGAAAAGAAAATGACAGGCACACTCAACCTGGTCGGTTATGGCCTATCTGCAATCGGACCTGCAATCGCAACTGGCATGATTTTCGCCGCTTATATAAGTGGTGTTGCACGCCAACCTGAGGCAAGATCTGTTCTGCAGCCGATTGCATTCCTTGGCTTCGCACTTGCAGAGGCTTTGGCGCTATTCGGTCTGGTTTTAGCTTTCGTACTATAAAAGGCGAGAGTAAATAAAACATGTCTTTAATTAAGTTTAATAACTGGGCAGCTGGCGAAGGTGCAAACCCATTAGTTCCGCACACCGCGGAGTTGATCGTTGGTTTTATTGCATTTTCACTTTTATTCCTAGTTCTTAGGTCAAAAGTTGTGCCTATGTTTGAAAAAGCATTCGCGGCTCGAACTGAAGCAATTCAGGGCGGAATGGAAAAAGCTGAACGGGCTCAACTTGAAGCTGAGCGCGCACTTACCCAATACACAACACAATTAAATGAAGCTCGTGGTGAGGCACAAAAAATTCGTGAAGATGCAAGAGCTCAAGGAGCGGCAATAATTGAAGATCTGCGTGCTAAAGCTGCAGAAGAGGCAGCCAGAATTACCGCTGCTGCAACTGCTGCAATTGAAGCAGAGCGTCAACAAGCAGTTACTGCGCTGCGTAATGAAGTTGGCGCATTGGCAACTGAGTTGGCAGGAAAGATTGTCGGAGAAGCATTAGATGACCAGGTCCGTCAATCACGCATCGTTGATCGATTCATAGCAGACTTGGAGAAGAGTAAGTAAATATGAAAATTTTGGGCGGAACTAGTAGAGCATCAGTACTAACTCTACGAAAAGCGTTAGCAGAGAGTGCAAGTAAACTTTCTGCTGCTGATTCTGCTCAATTTGCTAATGATTTGTTTACAATTCTTGAGGTTTTAAGTTCATCAGTTGGATTGCGCCGGGCATTAACTGATAACTCTAGAGATACGGCGGCAAAGAGTGAGCTAATTTCAAATTTATTTGGAAAAAATCTAGGTGCTGCTGCAACTTCATTATTTACTCAGGCAGTATCGCTTAGATGGTCTTCACCAGCTGAGATTGCAGATGCATTTGAGAATTTAGCGGTTGAGGCTGAAAGTTATGCAGCGGATAAAAATAATGAATTAGAGTTGGTTGAGAGTCAATTATTTGATTTTGCTCAAATATTGGTAGCAAATCCAGAGTTTCGCCAGGTTCTAAACTCCTCAGCTGAGTCTGATGCCGGTAAACAAGCGCTCTTAGAGTCAGTGGTAAAGGGCAAGTATGCAGGCTCAACTTTAAATCTACTTACTCGGGTTGTGGCCCTACGTCGTGGTCGAAATATTGATGCCACATTGGCTACCTACTCACACTATGTTTCTACCAGCCGTAATCGATTAGTTGCTCATGTAAAGAGTGCTGTTGCTCTGACTGAATCGCAGAAGAAATCATTAATAGCAGCCCTTACTAAACAAATGGGTAAGCAGGTACATGTGAACATTGAGATCGATCCAAAGGTTTTAGGTGGCATATCAATTCGATATGCCGATGATGTCATTGATGGCACCATAAGTAATCGCTTAGCAGAAGCGAGCAGATCGCTCGTAGGTTAGTTTTAACAGATACCCAAAAAAGTATCTGTTATTTAAAGAGAGAAGAGAGAGAAGATGGCCGAAGTAAAGATCAGCCCGAATGAGATTCGGGATGCATTGGCAAAACATGTCGCTGCATACAAACCAGGTGCTGCCGTCAAAGATGAAATCGGTAGCGTTACTGAAGCAGGTGATGGCATTGCACGTGTTGAAGGATTGCCATCTACGATGACAAATGAGTTATTAAAATTTGAAAATGGCACACTAGGACTTGCGCTGAACTTAGATGTTCGTGAAATCGGTGTGGTTATTTTGGGCGAGTTCACCGGAATTGAAGAGGGAACATCAGTTCGTCGTACTGGAGAAATTCTCTCAGTTCCAGTTGGCGATGGATTCCTAGGTCGCGTAGTAGATGCACTAGGTCGTCCAATTGATGGTAAAGGTGAGATCAAAGCTGAAACTACAAGAGCTCTTGAAATTCAAGCGCCATCTGTAGTGCAGCGCCAACCAGTTAAGGAACCACTTCAAACTGGAATTAAAGCTATTGATGCTATGACTGCAATCGGCCGCGGTCAGCGTCAATTAATTATTGGTGATCGTCAAACTGGAAAAACTGCAATTGCAGTAGACACAATTATTAACCAGTTGGAAAACTGGAAGAGTGGTGATCCAAAGAAGCAGGTTAAATGTATTTATGTAGCGATTGGTCAAAAGGGTTCAACAATTGCATCTGTTAAAGGTGCCCTTGAAGCAGCTGGTGCGATGGAGTACACAACAATTGTGGCAGCTCCAGCCTCAGATCCAGCAGGCTTTAAGTACTTAGCACCTTACACCGGCTCATCAATTGGTCAGCATTGGATGTATAAGGGTCAGCATGTACTAATTATTTTTGATGATCTTTCAAAGCAAGCTGAAGCGTATCGTTCAGTATCGTTACTACTTCGTCGTCCACCAGGTCGCGAGGCTTATCCAGGAGATGTTTTCTACTTACACTCACGTCTACTTGAGCGGTGTGCCAAGTTATCTGATGACTTAGGCGGTGGATCTATGACTGGTCTGCCAATTATTGAAACAAAAGGTAATGACGTTTCTGCATTTATTCCAACAAATGTTATTTCGATTACCGATGGTCAATGCTTTTTGGAGACTGATTTGTTTAACGCCGGCGTTCGCCCTGCGATTAACGTTGGTATTTCAGTATCTCGCGTGGGTGGATCTGCTCAGACTAAAGCGATTAAAAAGATTGCTGGACGTTTGCGCCTAGATCTAGCGCAGTATCGTGAGTTAGAGGCATTCGCAGCCTTTGGCTCTGATCTTGATGCTGCATCTAAAGCTCAATTAGAGCGCGGTGCTCGAATGGTGGAGCTATTAAAACAAGGTCAGTACTCACCATTTTCAGTTGAGCGCCAAGTTGCATCTATTTGGGCTGGTACTACCGGCAAGATGGATTCAATTCCAGTTGTTGATATCCGTCGCTTTGAAAGTGAGTTCTTAGATTTTATTGCTCGTGAGCGCAAACAAATCTTTGATGTCATCTCAACAACACGAGAGTTAAATGATGACACTGTGGCCTCTATGGAGGAGGCGATTGCAACCTTTAAAACTCAATTCAAATCATCAGTTGCACCAGCGGTTAATGAGAAAAAAGCTGAGGCATTAGATGAGGTTGATAATGAGCAAATAACTCGACAAGTGCCGGCAATAAAGAGATAAGAAAAGAGAAAAAGTAAATGGGTGCCCAACTTCGAATTTATCGCCGCCGTATGCGGTCGGTAAAGGCGACTAAGAAGATAACTAAAGCGATGGAGCTTATCTCAGCCTCTCGCATAGTTAAGGCGCAACAAAAAGTTGCTGCCTCATCTCCTTATGCCAACGAGTTGACCCGTGCCGTATCAGCGGTGGCATCTTTATCTAGTGCAAATCATCCATTAACTACTGCCTCTGCTAATCCAAAGCGGGCTGCGGTATTAATTATCACAGCAGATCGCGGTATGGCAGGTGCTTACTCAAATGCGGCAATTAAAGAGGGTGATCAATTAATTGCGCTACTTCAATCCAGAGGTTTAGAGGTAAATCCATATTTAGTAGGTAGGAAGGGAATTAATTTCTATAAGTTTAGAAATAGAAAGATAACCGCTTCCTGGAGTGGCTTTTCTGATAATCCAACCTACGCCCATGCCAAAGAGGTATCTGATGCATTAATTAATGCATTCATCGCTGATGCTCAAAGTGATCCAAATGGGGTAGATGAATTACATATTATTTATACAGAGTTTAAATCTATGATTACTCAAACTCCTGATGCAAAGCGAATGTTGCCGCTAGAGGTAGTGGAGTCAACAGGGCCGGCAGTAATTTTGCCGATGTATGAATTCGAACCTAATGCTGGTGAGGTACTAAATGCATTACTACCTCGCTATATTCAGGCTCGAGTGTTTAATGCCATGTTGCAATCTGCAGCAAGTGAACATGCAGCAAGGCGACGTGCTATGAAATCAGCAACTGACAATGCTGATGAATTAATTAAGTCGTTAACTCGACTTGCAAATGCGGCTCGTCAAGCCGAAATTACCCAAGAGATCAGTGAAATCGTAGGCGGCGCAGATGCGCTCGCCTCAGCTAGCGCAGGGAGCGAATAATGTCAGTCAAAACAGCAACCGGACGTGTTGCCCGTGTAATTGGACCGGTAGTGGATATTGAATTTCCAGCCGATGCGATGCCGGCAATTTTTAACGCGTTAAATATTGATGTCACCTTGGCAGGTGAGACCAAGAAGTTAACCCTTGAAGTTGCCCAACATATCGGCGATAACCTAGTCCGCGCCATTTCAATGCAACCAACTGACGGCATGGTTCGTGGTGCAACTGTTACCGATACTGGAAGTGCGATCTCAGTTCCAGTAGGCGATGTAACTAAAGGACATGTATTTAATACCTTGGGTGAATCACTAGATGTACCAACCTCTTCACTAGAAATTAAAGAAAGATGGCCGATTCATAGAACTGCACCAGCTTTTGATCAACTTGAATCAAAGACTGAGATGTTTGAAACTGGAATTAAAGTTATTGATCTACTTACACCTTATGTAAAGGGTGGAAAGATTGGATTATTCGGTGGAGCCGGTGTTGGTAAGACCGTACTTATTCAAGAGATGATTTATCGAGTAGCTGAAAACTTTGGTGGTGTTTCAGTATTCGCCGGTGTTGGTGAGCGTACTCGTGAGGGTAATGACTTATTCCTAGAAATGACTGAGACAGGTGTTATCAATAAAACTGCGTTGGTCTTTGGACAGATGGATGAGCCACCTGGAACTCGTCTACGTGTTGCACTCTCAGCATTAACCATGGCTGAGTACTTCCGAGATGTGCAAAAGCAGGATGTACTTTTGTTTATCGATAACATCTTCCGCTTTACACAAGCTGGATCTGAAGTATCGACTTTGCTAGGACGTATGCCATCGGCTGTGGGTTACCAACCAACACTTGCTGATGAGATGGGTCAGTTGCAGGAGCGAATTACTTCAACCCGTGGTCACTCTATTACCTCGATGCAGGCAATTTATGTACCAGCAGATGATATTACCGACCCAGCACCACATACAACCTTTGCTCACTTAGATGCGACAACTGTGTTATCTCGTCCAATCTCTGAGCTTGGAATTTATCCAGCGGTAGATCCACTTGATTCAACCTCACGTATTTTGGATCCGCGATATATTGGAGAGCATCACTTCAAAGTTGCAAACCGCATTAAGCAAATTTTGCAGCGTTACAAGGATTTGCAAGACATTATTGCAATCTTAGGTATTGATGAGTTATCGGAAGAGGATCGAATCCTGGTAGGAAGAGCTCGTCGTATTCAACGCTTCTTGTCACAAAATACTTTCGTAGCAAAGGTCTTTACTGGTCTAGATGGTTCATTTGTGCCATTAACTGAAACTATTGCAGCCTTTGAGGCGCTCGCAGATGGTAAGTATGACCATGTACCTGAGCAAGCATTCTTTATGTGTGGTGGCTTAG
>Ga0214923_10000360_pt1 | contig 70215 bp, 87 predicted proteins | sample LL1510_MetaG_FD_177993 | JGI IMG/M metagenome (GOLD analysis project Ga0214923, IMG submission 177993) | Freshwater microbial communities from Lake Lanier, Atlanta, Georgia, United States - LL-1510 | ecosystem: Environmental > Aquatic > Freshwater > Lake | place: USA: Georgia | collected...
CAGCAAAAAACCTTGAATTATTGAATTTGTATATGATTTCTTGGAAGTAGATATATCTAATTAATTAACGGCCGTTACTTCCAAGAAATCATATACAAATTCAATAATTCAAGGTTTTTTGCTGTAAGAAGTCCTATAGCCGGGAGGCTTTCCTACCCTAATCTCATATAAAAAGGGTCAAAAAGGGATAGACGGGACACTTTTGCTGTACCTACCCCCTAAAAAACCATGAAAAAAACAGGGATCGGCGAAAAGGCGTCCCATAAGACGTCCATTAGAGACCTATAATCGAAAGAAATCGACACACTAGGTCTCCTTGTACGGCCATTGTACGCCCAAAACCTCTATTCAAATAGACTCTTTGCTGAATAAATGCCCTATAAACCCCTATGGTTGACTCATTTGTAGGTCAAAGGACGAACATAGACGCCAAACAGAATACTATGAGGGACTTTGGTGTACTATTTCCGTAAAAACGGATTCTTTTTTTATAAGATTGTGATTGACAGGGACAAGACGACTTCCCTGCTTGTATCAAGAGGATATGATGAAACAAATATTAAATTGCTGGCCTAGATTCAGTTAACAGTATGAGTGTCGCTTAAATTTTTACTTTGCTGTAAAAATTTCGTAAAAACGGATTCTTTTTTTATAAGATTGTGATTGACAGGGCAGTGACATCGCCCGGTATATGACAAAGTATATTATCCAGGATTAAAAGAAGGAGATGCCGACATGAGAAACCAACCTTAACGCCTACGGGCAAGTGGAGGTAGAGTTTTAGATAGCACTTAAGTGATTTAGATAACACTTAGTGAAAGTTTTTTATTGTATGCGTTTATAATTCAGTAAAAACGGATTACTTTTTTATAAGAACAGCAGTTAGTGGGAACGAGATAAGACTACGCAGAAAGTAGATCACTAATCGATCCTTACTCACTCCACGCTAGTTAAGATGCACGGAGAATAGGAAAGATGCCTGCCCGAGAGGAAGTCCACTGGAAAAGGTGTTAAAGTCCTGAGTAAAAGAAAAAACTAATCTTTCCGGCGCAACACGGAGGGATGAAGTTTGAGCTGGTTACAGACAGTTTTTACTTTGCTTCAAAAATTTCGTAAAAACGGATTCTTTTTTTATAGGATTGTGATTGACAGGAGTTACTAGAATACTCCTGACGTTGCCTTATAGAAGGAACGGTAAGACAAAAAATTAGCAACGCAAATTGGTTGTGTAAGTTGTACTATATATGGTATCAGACTACATTAAACTGGAGCGTATGCTATAACCACTCGGACTAAGGCTAGAGTATAACTCTGCCATCAACCAAAGTAGTGAAGAGTTGTCTTTTTGCTTCAGGAAAACGAACTTTTTACTGTAAACTAATCTAAATCAAAAAATGGAACCATTATTAGTTGGAGGTAAGCCTCTAAAGTACAATGTACACACTTCACTGCAAGATATGCCTAAAGAGAAAGTACAAAAGATTGCGAAGATTTTGAGTCTTCCAATTGAGATAGCTATCTTGAACACAAAGTTTGCTATGAATGCTGCGATGATTATTCGTCAAGCATCATGTGAAGGAATACGCAAAGTTCATATCATAGGCCCAAAAGCTTGTGATATGAGATCTGCTGTTGGTGGACAGAATTATGTCGACATTGTTAAACCAGGAGATGTAGGACCAGAATACTTTAAGGATCTGGGAGTATATCCCATACTCATTGAGCAAGGTGGTGAACCTTTGGAAGACTTTAATTTCAAACCATTGTTTCGTGAAAGCAAGACAGTGTGTATCCTGATGGGTAATGAGTCTACTGGTTTACCAGAATCATATTTGAAAGAAAAGTTTCCACGTATATCTATTTCACAGATGGGTGTACTCAGAAGTATGAATGTACAAATGGCGGCAGGGATTGTTATCTACGAGATGACACGTCAATGGCGTCAACTGTACAGAGAGATATGATATAATTTCCAAAATATATTAATAAATGGATCTTATTTGGATTTTTCTTTTAGTGGGTCTTGCTCTAGGAGGAGTTATGTCAGCAGTATTTGGAGTTTATAGCAAAGCAGGATCATCTTCATATTCTAGATCAATTTTTGGGTTTCAATCTACAGAATTAATTACTGATGCGGTTATACTTATTGTTGGGGCTACTGTGATCTTTTTATCTGTAGTTTCTGCCCTAGTTAAAGATTTATCTTATCCTAATAAGAAACCCGTGAATTTTGCTATAGAAACATTAGCTATGGCTACATTCAGTTCAATGACTATTTTCTTAATGACTTATTTGCGTGGTGTTCCTTTTACTGGACGTACAGCTGAAGAGTTCTTTGTACTCTTTGCTAAGTTTGGTGTACTACACATTCTTCTTCAGTTTAGTGGATTTTATTCGTACGTATTTTCTTAAAACGAATTCTTTTTCTATAGAATTATGATGATCAGAGATTAAACCCTCTGCAAATTGTTTACCGCGCTTCAAGCCTTCAAGCTTAGCCAGTAGACTTAGCAAGATGGAAAACGGGGCAGTGCGTAAAAGCTACTGCAATGAGATAGACGCCATACTGGAGGAGGGGCGCAGGATAACATTCAGCGAGCTGATTGCCTGGGCGGTGAAGCCGTGGGTGACATCCCACAAGCTCAACCGCTTGAAGTTCCTCTTGGAGCTTTACGCTTCCCAGAAAATTGAAAACACCAAGGAGATCCTCAAAATTGAGGAGCAACTGGTTGAGATCAAAAGACTGGATGAGCTGGCAAAAAGCATGTCCTCTTCAGTCCCGTGCCTTGACTTGGTCGGAAATGAGGCAAGGGGGAAGGCAAAGATTGCTGACCTGAAAAACAAAAACGACTACATTGACCCGTTTATGGCATTCATAGCAGAGAAGATCAGCGCATTGGGCGGTGTGCCACCAGAGCCACCGCAAGTGTCTACGACAGGCTCTCTGAACGCCTAACAGCCTACCCGGGCTTAATACGGGACTAGCAAAGAAACAAATGGAAAAAAACCAAAAAAAAGGAAACCAAAAAGAAACAAAAGAGCTGGGAAATTTTTATCAAAACGGATTTTTTATCAAACGGTGTACAAACTAAAAAGATGTCGCTTTTGAATTTGCCTGAGATCGAGATTGAGGGTCTTTCCACGAATGAGCCGAAATATTTCTTCTTAGCAAGAGAGATCGGCCTTCGATTGGAAGATGCTGTTAGAAATAAGCTTCGCAGTCATGTGAAGGTCGCCAGAAACAAAGCTTCTGGGAACCTGGAATTTCTTGATTATTGTGGTACTAAGAAGTACTACACTACTCTTGACCAATGGGTTGCTGAATCGGGATGTCAAATGTCAAACGTTCTTTATGGACGAAATAACTTTGATGGCCGTCCTACGTATATTACGTTGGGTGACGTGCTTTCTCGTATCAACAAACCTGAACCAGAGACCGGCCTAGAAGCCTTGTTTGCGAAACTGACAATGAACTCAGTTCCAGCACACAAAATCTTCGTGGAAGTTACTACGATGGTTCCAGGCAATGTCTACGCAACTCACTATTAAAATGGAAACATTTTTTTACGGATAGGACCCATTAAAAAAATGGATGAATTCATGAAGTCTGTTCAGGCAAGAGCTCAGTCAGGAAACCTGATTAAGGACCAGCACTATCTTGTTCTACAAGACGGGAGACTACACTACGCTGGAAAATATGAACTGTTGTACCACACTGGTTCAGGCGATGGAATGGAAACAGTCTATCGTTTCAACAACCTAGGAGCTCCTCATGACGAAACTTGTTACAGGTGGCGAGACACAAAGCAGTTCATACAAATCTCTAGAGCAGAACTAGAAGTCTTTCTAACTATAAGTCTTTAGAGTTAATATTGATTCTTTCAAAGAAATCATTTTTAATCTTCGAAGGATTCTTTAATTTGTCAACCAGAGGCTGTAAACAAGGATATTTATCGACAATTGGAGGAACCTTTTTACGATAAATATCTATTAATTTTGGTATTAATTTTTTGTCATTAGTTTTATAGAATTGATATACTATAGCATCTTCATCCTTAGTTAGTCCTGCATTATAATTAATCAACATTGCTGGAACATAATCAATTAAAATATTTACTTGAAAATCACGTTTTTTAATCCAATCGTACACTGGCCAATTCAAAAATAATTCATCTACACCGTACGGAAAAGGAGATGGAGGTTTATGTTTGTTTGCTTTGTTTAACAACTCTATTTCGTTGTTATATCCACCATCTAAAACTTTATTTAAGAAACGAGTTAACAGAGCACGAGGTAATTGATGTCTTGAAATAAAACGTCCAGCACTTATTGTATATTTGCGTCCGTACACTTTGCGATCATAGCATAAATGTGTATAAATACGGAAATCCTTATCAGAATTTTCCAATGAAAAATAGTTATCGGGAATGTCTATATCAGAACTCCATGTAAGTTCGTGTTCTTCAAAAAGAGGGAGAAATCTGACAAATGTTCCAAATGTCCCTATATGCCCGTCTCCTTCACGAAATTGTGGACAGTCAAAATGTATGACTGAAACATTAGGATCCTTAGCTACCTTTAAAGCAAAATCCTTACCGGTATCATCGGTGTACACTCTAACTTCAAAATCTTTAAAGAATCGAACTTGGTGTAAAAACTTCTGTAAATGTCGTTCGTATTTTTCAAAAGAACGATAAGCATCTTTCATTGTAAAAAATGAACAGGATATTACCCTTGGATGTACAGTTCCTTGTTTGAGAACTTTAGTCTGTATCTGTGACATATTATTATTAAAGATCAGAAGAATTTATTAATAATTTTGGAAATATACTTGTTTTTAAGCTTTTAGGATCATTTAAAATGTCTAGATATTGTTGAGCACATGGATTTTTTTTAACAATTTCTGTATAGCATATTCTCAGAAGATTTTTTATTGCTGGTAGACTATCTTTTATTGGAGTTAGTCTCTTAATATAGTTTTGATACACTATTTTTTCATATTTTTCTGTTAAATTATTGTTGATAATAAAGAGGCGGAGTTCATGTATTAAAAAATCAAGATATAAGCATATTTTAAAATCTCTTCTTTTAATCCAATCATATATACTTGAAGAGACAAAAAGTTCATCTATCCCATATGGAAAGGGGGAAAAAGGTTTTGATTTATTATGATCATTTATTCTAGCAATCTTTTCTTTAAGAGATCCATCTAGAAATTTATTTAGAAATCTTGTTAAAAGTTGTTTGGGAAATTTAACCTTTGACAGAAACTTAAGAAGTACAATTGCGTATTTCTGTGAACGAACTTCAGTGTAACATAACTGATTGGAAAACCCAATATCTTCTTTAAAATTCCATTCTTGTAAATATGCCAAGTGTATATCAATATCAGAAATCCATACAAGTTCATGGTCTTCAAATAAAGGTAATAATCTAACTAAAGATCCAAAAAAACCTAAATGTCCATCTCCATCACGAAATTCTGGACAATCAAAATGTATTACTGAAACATCTGGATACTTTTCTGCAGCCTTTAGGGCTTCATCTTTTCCTGTATCATCCGTATAAATTCTAATTTCAAAATGTTTGTGAATTGTTTTAATGATACTCAACTTAAATAAAAAAGCATTTAAACTATCTATATATTTTTTAAATGCCCTGTAGGCTTCTTTAAATGTAAAAAATGAACATGAAATTACCTTTGGATGTACAGTTCCTTGTTTCAGAACTTTAGTCTGTATCTGTGACATCTTATTAAAAACGGATTCTTTTTTTATAGAAGAGTTAACCAGCATCTGAGCGCAAGCGACCAACTAGGAGCTTATTTAACGCGCTTACAATGAGTGGCAAGGCCGCCTACAAGAAGGGTGCAGCGGTGCCCAAGGAGACCGAGCAGGAGATGCTCGCTCGTCTGAACAAGAAGCTCCAGGAGAAGGGGCTTTCCGCAGCTGCCAAGGAGATGATCCAGAAGCAGATCACGGATATCATGGAAGCTGGCCTCAGGGAGGCAGCTCGCGTGAAGGCCGTGGAAGAGGCGCGTGCGGCTGGGGCCGAGCGCAATGCGGCTGGGGCCGCAGGAGGTTGCAGCGTTGAGGCCATGAAGGTCGAGGATGCGCTCGCAGCAAGGGAGGCTGTACGCAAGGAGATGAATGATGCTCTTGCTGCGGTCAAGAAAGAGATGGCAGTTGTGCGCAAGAAGCGCGACGCGTCATTCGCAGGGACAAACTTGAGATTCAATCTTGAACTTGCAGGGCTCGGGGCGCAGGAGAGTGAGATCACCGCAAAGGGCGAGGAAAGGCTGAAAGATGCCAATGAGGACTATGAGTATGCTAAGGCAGTTGCACGCGGTGACGCGGGGGCGGTTGCAAAGTTTGCTCATGTGTACGCCGCAAGGCAGGAGCGTGAGAATGCTCGGGCGGCAACCGCTGCCCACTGGGAAAAGCACTTTGCCGCAAGGGAAAGAAGGCTGACCCCCGAGGAGCAAGCAGCATTGTCTGCCAGCATAGCAAAGAGGGCGTCTGAGGTCAAAGCAGCAACTGCGTGGACAAAGAAAAACATGCCCGAATTTCTCAATCTCAGATCCGAGTTTGACGACGGCGTGCGCGACGAGATGATATTCATGTGGAACGCCGCGGGCGGCAGCTTGGAGTAAAACAGGACTATCCTGTATAAAAAAGCGGAAGAGGGAGTCGTTACATCCCAGCTCAAAGAAACAAAAAATGAAAAAAAACAAAAAATCAAAAAGAAACAGAAAGAGGCTTTTTACTTTTTTTAGTATAAGATGAGATGCCTAAACAGCTAAGACTATTGCAAGGTAAACGAGCTCAAAATAGAGCAGAGAAGATGAAATCCTTAACAACAAAGCATATGCTAACGTATATTAAATTTATATGCAATTATATCGGAGAAAAACAGGATCTATAAATAATGGAGTACTTAGTTGTTCTCAAGAATGGACTTGGTAATAAAATTTTTATTATGGCAAATATCTTACATCGATATCCAAAAAATAGTTTTTATGTAATAGATCAACAGAGTCACCACCAACAAGGCTCCCAACAAGAAAAGTTTTGGTATTTATTTCCTTTATTAAAAGAAAATCCAAGAATAAAATTCATTCAATGGAAAGAGTACGATAGTTTAAAAAAAACAATTCCTGCACTTGATATTAGAAATGAAATTTACTTAGATCCATCTGGATTTAAACCAGCAATAAAAAAACTTTTGGTTCCTGCGATAGAGTATCAGACTTTAGAAGATAAATATGATTTCAAGAATGGAATATTTGTACATTATCGATTAGGAGATAAAGTACAAATTAATTATCAGCGATTACAAAAAGGTCTAAACTCCAGGAATGTTGTTATGAAACCTGCGTTTTATACTGATAATATTTCTGAACTCCGAAAAAAAGATGAACCCGTATATATTTTTTCAGATTCTCCTAAGGAGGCTAAATGTTTATTGAAAGGAGATTATGTGTTTGTTAACGAAGGAGCAAATGAAACATTTTACTGTTTTTGGAAAGCAAAACGAGTTATTCTTTCGGATTCTACACTAACTATTGCGGCAACACTCTTAGGATCAAAGAAAAAAGATCTGATTGTTCCGGGGTTTATAGTAGCACCCGATGATTATCCTGAACCATTCAAGCTTATTCCATCTCCATATTTTTCTCACGGTGATCCAGATGAAAAATACATGATGAAAACATTAAAAGACTATCAAGACCTTATCAAAAAATGTAAACTTAAGGTCTAGATTTACGTCTTGTTTTTTTCTCAGAAATCGTCTCTGGTCTGCCTTTGACAATTCTAGGAAGACTAGATAGACTGATAACATCATTTAATTTCAACTGTATACTTAAAAATATTCTGATCTTGCTTCTCGTCAAGCAACTTCCATTTCACGTCGTTTAATCCGTGACGCCCTGTATCTTCTTTAAGATCTTCCCATTTTCGCATATTCTTAGCTCCAGGAATTTTGCGAGTATCAGGATGTTCCAAAACTTTAAATCCAGAAGAAGCTTGAGGATTCCAATATTTAATTCCTTTTTTCTTAAGTCTCAATTGCATGGCATCATCTTCACCACCCCATCCCCACAACATATTTGGAAATCCATTAATTGTTTTCATATCTTTCATGGATATAGACTGAACTCCACGAAAGTTAACACCTTGCCATTTTGTTTGCCAAACATGGCCAATATTAATAGGTTTTTCTGGAAAGCCTGTGTACAGTGGTACAATAGGGCTCAGAGGAATCAGATCAACGTCGTGAATGATAATATAAGTAGCACCCATTTTTTGAGCGTACCGAGTTCCTATATTCATCAAGGCTCCTTTATTAAACTGTTTTCCATCTTCTGATTGTTCGATTACCAACACAGGCCAATCAGGATGCCAACGTTTCATATGTGCCGTAAACTTCTTTAATTGTTCTCCACGTTTTTGTAGAACTTGTTCGCGAAATGGAACTAGAATAGTTGGAATCCCTTGAGGTAATTTTTTTGCGTCTTTGAGATCAAGTGGAATCATTATTAAAAACGGACATTTAAAGTATGAAAAAAAGTAAGTTAAACTTGTACCATGTTCATCAATCGACCCGCTAGTATCTCTCAAGAGGACCAAGAGTCTTATCTTGTCAAGCTAAAGGAGCACATCAAAGCATGGCTTGAAAGAAACATTGATGAGAAAGATTACGAGGAGGAGGGAAAAACAGAGTACCTCAAGTACCTTTATGCATTTATGCATTCAGGATCCTATAATGACATGCGTGCATACCAGACTGTATACCTAGAGATTCTGGATGTAGAATAAGGGAGAATTCCCTTTTTTACCTCCAGAGAATAATGGAGACTTGGACAACATTTGACCAAGTTTTGCAAGGTATAAAAGATAATCCACATCCAATAAAGAAAAAAACAATTCAAAGTGTCTTTAATACAAGAAAGGATTTATCTCGAATAAAAGACTATCTACTGTCTTCCTTTCAGAATGAAAAATATACGAATCCAGACTTTGAGTATACCTTGAAGTATTGTTTTGAACGAATGATGAGATTCTTATTTGTACAAATACGTTCTGGAAAAATAATTACATTTGCTCACGTAGAAAATACCAAATTTAGAAACAAGTGGAGTTCTCATTTAAAAACAAACGCAAAAACACTTCGAAAAAAATTGACTTCATTCACAAAAGATACCAGAAGATGTCGTCTAAATCGTATTGAAGAAGATGCCACAAAATGGTCGGCAACAAACTGTTTTGTAAATCCGTATTCCTATTCCGGAGAAGGAGTTGGCGATTCACATTACGAACAAGAACTGTACGATATGTTGCAAGAATGTACAAAAAAATATAAATTGCCTGATACGGACTTAATCATAAATAAAAAGGATTCTAACTTTTTGCGGTGGGATGATAAGTATCCGTACGATGTATATCGTTCAGAAAAAGATCCCGAACAAGTAGGTCGTCATTTTTATCCTATTTTAGCAATTGGAAGTTCTATTCATCACGCAGATATACCTATTCCTTATCCTCAAGATTGGGATTTACCAAAACCGGTACAGACACCTTGGTCACAACGACAACCACGAGCTGTATTCCGAGGAGCTTCTACTGGGTGTGGTGTTGAAGCCAATCCACGTATTCTTGCTGTACAGCTATCAATGAAATTGAAGTCGCAAGGTAAGGATATTCTAGACGCAGGAATTACAAAAGAGAATTGTAGATTGCGTGTAGTAGATAAGCAGTTAGATTGGATTAAACTGAAAAAACTAAATATTCCTATTGTTCCATTTATGAGTCGTGAAGATCAATCAACGTTCAAATATATCTTGCATATAGATGGAAATATTGCTGCTTTTCGATTATCTGAAGATTTACAGTCAGGTAGTACAGTATTAAAAGTTCAAAGTCCATATACGGTTTGGTTTACCCCGTTATTAAAAGAATATGAACATTATATACCAATTAAAGCTGATCTTTCTGATCTAGAAGAAAAGATTCTCTGGTGTCAAAGCCATGATTCTGAATGCAAACAGATTTCAGAACAAGCCGAGAAACTTGTTAAGTCTATTGTGACACATGAACGTATTCTTCAATATTGGAAATATGTAATTGATCTTTGTGGAAACGGAATTTAAATTTATAGAAAACTGATCCCAAAAGGAGGAAAATGGGCAACTGTCTTTGCGTCGCTGACGTAACATGGGCGCTAGAGTGCCCTATGTGCAAGTGCCAGGGTGTTCGGGGTTCAGGGAATTGTGGGGATACTGCAATATGCAACAAGTGCGGCACTTTCAGCATGTACGAAAACTATGCTCAGCGGTTGACTCGCGAGAACAAGGCCGCAGCAATCCGCGCACGAGATGCGCGCGAGAAGGCTGATCCCGAGCTAAAAGCCAAAAGGCTTGCGGCTGAGGAAGAGTATGAGCTTTCCCACCTCAGGTGGGTAAAGAAGCATCTTGCAGAGAAACACACTCCCTGGGGAGGCGGCGCTTACCCGCCACCCTCCTACGGACCCGACCCCCCATACTAAAAATCTCAGCTGAAAAAGCTGTAGCCTCCCCGGGCTTGATACGGGACTAGCAAAAGAAACAAATGGAAAAAAGAAAACAAAAAATCTAAAAACCAAAAAGAAACAAAAGAGCTGGGAAATTTTTTATCAAAACGGATTCTAAATTTATAGAAAACTGGTTACAAAAAGGAGAAAATGGGCAACTGTTACTCGATTGAAGCCTTCCAGATAAACTTCCTTCTTTGCATGTCAACCACAGATGTCGGGCTCAACTGCCCGCACTGTTTGGCCGGCAAGGGGTGTATGGACGAGTGTATTGCCGTGAGGTGTAAAAGGTGCGGTCAGTTCTTCAACCCCGTCGCCAACCATTACAGCTGGCCTACGATGTTAGAGATGCGCAAGAGACAAGTTGAGGGCTTGAAGGTAGAAAACCCTGAGCTGAGAAAAGTGCTTGGGCTTGACGAGCTTCCCCGGGCTTAATACGGGACTAGCAAAGAAACAAATGGAAAAAAGGAAAACAAAAAAACCTAAAAACCAAAAAGAAACAAAAGAGCTGGGAAATTTTTTATCAAAACGGACTTTTTTTTATCAAATGTACACGAGTATAAAGCTAAAATGGGTTCCCTCTTTTCGTGTATACGCAAGGAGGAAAAACGTAAAGTGAATTACTGGCAAACTCCAGTAATTCAGACTTACTATGTAGAAGCTCCGTTTGATCCAGGCAACCTGTCTCCGATCAGGATTCCGGTGACACCAGAACTATGTCCAGAAGAAGGATGCTGTGTAATGAAATGCAGAGGAAACTGTAATACGAAAGCTCCAAGGGCATAACAAAAATGGATTTTTTTCATAATGTTCGTAAGAACTAAAAAGAATGCAGTGTTGTGCTATCAAGACAGATGGCCATCAGTGTACAATTCGTATCACAGAAGGACTGCGTTGTAAGATGCATGAGGCCAAGTATCAAAATACTGGCCCGAATGCTACGCGTGTTACCGAGCTTAGGTACATTCACAAAAAAAATATGGATGATATCTATCACAGAAATCCGTTGGATAACCGAGAGGTCAGGCGAGCAGAAATTCGTGCCGAAAACATTCGGTACCTTACTGCTGTAGACGCTCTCATGAGATCTATCCAAGAACTTGGACAACAGAATGACGACGACCCATTCATAGCAAGGAGACTTGCTATGATTGAAGAGCGTAGGAGAGTACAACGACTTCAACAAGAAAGAAGGGCAAACGAACTTGAACGACAAGTAGTACCAGTTCGTCGTGAACTGGAAGCATTTGCTCTGGATACCCAAAATGTACACACTACTGTAGTAGTCGATGCTGTAAAGCACACGATTGCTAAAGTACTTGAAATTCCTGTTCCGATTGAGTATCGGACGGACACAATGAAAACACTGACAGAAATTATTGACCAGTGCCAGCCTTCAAGGAAAGCTGTTTGGCAAATGACTGCCAAGTTCTGCAATGATGAAGACATCTATGATATGGGACCAGGCATTTACGCCAAAGTTCTCAATTCTGTATGGCAATACATCAAGTCATCCGAGCACGGAGAAGATCTGAAAAAGATCTTATCCAGTGAGCTAGTTGACTGTATAGGCATGTGCGCACAGGGAAACCTGTCGCGCATTTGTAACGTACTTTCAGGATACATGGAAGGTCTGGAAATCAGATCTTCTCGTGAAATCCTGCAGGATAAATTGGCTCAGCTGATGGAAATTGATGATGTTACATCACGTATCCAAGTTGGGCGCGCCATTCTTCATAATGCTCATATTCCGGTAACGGAGTGGACAGCGTGGCTTGAAGCACTAGAGGGATAACGGTTGCCATTCAGCAACAGCGTGCCCTGCTTTCTGGAAAAAGTCCTGATGAGAGATTATCAAGACATTTCCGGTTTTTAAATCTGTGAAACGATCAAATATTTTTCTAAGTTTTCCAGAAGCATCATCAGATGAAGATAGATCAGAAATATAAAATGTATGATCACATTGAACACGATCCCTCACAAGATTGTACAGACTATTTGCGTCTTCTGAAAGTTCAAGATAAACAAGATCAAATTTATCAACTACTGAAAAAAGTTCTTCAAGATTATCATTTGTGGAGTCCCAAGAGAGAAGAACAGCAGGCATTACTATATAAGGTTTCTTATCTGAAAATGGAATTTAGGTGTAATTATACAATAGAGAAAAAATGCTGTTCTGTGAGAAGTGTTGTGAAGAAGTTTCAGATGAACGAGACTTGTTTGAGTTTGTAGATTTTATGGTCTGTGAAGATTGTTTAGAAATGTTTCTGAATGGTCCTAAAGAACCAGATGAAATGGATGATTTAGCAGAAGAACTAGGTAACATGAATACCAAGTAAATAGAATCCACGAATTTTAAACTTCGTGATCTTTTTTACTCCCAAGGTATTCAAAGAAAGAAACTTATAATTAGCAGGAACTTTCATAAAGATGTAGCTCGGTTTCCATTCAGAGTCTATTACTGTTTTCAAATATTCGGATACAAACTTGTCTCCCATTTTTAAGTCTAGTTCTCCTTCTTTGACATCTTTGTATTCTGGTCCGCCCCATGGAGGATCCAGATATAAAACATCAACACGTTTATGAAATAGCTCAGTAGAATTTCCTTCATGTACATCTACGTTTTTCAGATTATAAAGTTCTACATTGTGTTTGAGTGCTTTATAGTTTTCGGGATTCCATTCATATGAATCTACATGTTTAAAATTCATTCCAAATCGGATAGTATCTCCACCTACATTTCCTGTCAAGTCTACAATCGTCTTTTCTTTCAAAGACTTTACTTTCATAAATGTTTTCATACTTGCGATAATCTTTTCACTATCATGTTTTTTTGTTATTGAATATTCACCTTCTGTTGTCATCATCAATTTAGTATAGTCCACACCGGACTTCTCAGGAAACATTGTATTAATACGTCCACGACCTCTAAAACTCTGTTTGGGAGTATACGTAAAAAAGTATTTGAGAAATTCTCTTGAATTCTTATTTGTGCTCAATTTAGAATACATGTCATTTCGTTCCTTTTTCATCATTGCCATATCTTTTTGAACACCTGTACAATCTGTAGGTGTCAACAATTTGAATCTTCGTTTACCAGCATTTTCTGCCATGTCTACTAATTCTTTAGCTGTACAGACAATTCTTTGCTTGGAAGTATGTTCAATAAATTCGTGATCAGCGTACAACATTGCGAAGAAAAAGTTCAACAAGGTAGGAATAGATGCTATACGCATTCTATTTGGCAAAGCGTGATACGAGTGACATGCTTCTGTCTCAAATACACGAGCTACTAATTTATTTTTTACTGTGATATCTGTGTGAACGGGTAAGATTTCTGCGTATTCTGCGTAATCAGTTGATTCCGATCGTGGAAAAAGGTCTTTGACGTCTTTTACCGTCTTATTAAAATTTTCAGGAGTTACCAGAAGATCTAGAGGTAGTTTCCATGATCTTCCCGATTTCTGTAGAGTTGTGGCATTAAATCCTAGAAGAATAATGTTATCTTTTGCAAGAAGCTCTTCTACCTTTTTTGTGGTTTGGGAATCCATAACTTCTTCATGAACATCATCTTCTTTAGGACAATCAATAGGATACTCGGAGTCCAATAATTTTAATCGCGTGTACACTTTCTTCCAACGTTCTACATATCCTCGAGGGCGAGACAGTTCGAGATACATAGACATTCGTAGAAAATTAGGAGGTACATAGTGTATTCCATCCTTTTCAATCGACTCAGCCCATAATTTTTTGAATACTGGGCGTTCCATAGAACTGACATCAGCTACACCTGTGTAATCAGCAAAGACCTTAAAGGTTCCCAGATGAACTCCTGGTTTGACTTCAACATTCGGAATCCCTTCTCTGACTAGAGCATCTGCTATTTCTTTTGAATGAGCCTGAGGATTTTCTGTAAAAAAATCGTAGTCGGGAATATCTGTTTCAGGATTGTAAAATTGTTTTTCTGGAGGAAGAAGATTATTGATTGCAGTACCTCCATAGCAGAGAACACGGTTCTTTTGAATAAACCGTTTGACAACACTCATCATCTTACGTATCTCTGGTTTCGATGCTTCCAGTTTATCAATAATCTCCTGTGCCTTTTCGGCAGCTTCGGCAACTTCTTCCATTATTCCTTTTGTGGAAAGGAATTAAATGTTTTGTGCATTGTGAAATAAGGGAAGGATGCCTAAGCGCCAACTTCAAGAAGATAGAGCTGCTGATTCGGAAGACGAAAAGCGTAAGAAACGACGACGGCCTTCTGAAGAAGTTCTCTGGATTCCTGAAATTATCTCAAAACCTGTAGAACCATCTATCAAGTTAAGTAAAGCCGAACTTCAATTTTTTCGTGGGTTGACTCCTGATCTCCAAGAAGATCTGAACCGAAAGATGGAGAGATATAAATTGTACTCATCTTATGAGACAGAGTTTCCGTTACGTCTTCGAATTTTATCTTTGCCAATTTCGGATTATACTAAGTCAAGTGTTCTCAAAAAGCTCAAGGCTTTAGAAGAAGATGGAAATGAATCGTACAAGTTGAGAAACTGGATAGACTCATTCCTAAAAATTCCTTTTGGAAAAACTATTCCTTTACCAGTAACACTAGAATCTGGTAGAGAAAAGTGTTCTAAATTTATGAGACAGTCACGTCAATATCTTGATGATGCTGTGTACGGAATGGTTCCAGCTAAAACACAGATTATGCAAGTTCTAGCTCAATGGGTTACAAATCCTGATTCTATGGGAAATGTAATTGCTCTTCATGGTCCTGCTGGAGTTGGAAAGACATCTATTGCAAAGTATGGAATTTCTAAAGCTTTACAAAGACCATTTCAGTTTTTTTCTCTAGGTGGAGCATCTGATGTTTCTACATATGTTGGACACTCGTATACGTACGAAGGTTCTATGTGGGGACGTATTGTCGATGCACTGATGCAACATGGATGTTCAAATCCTGTAATGTACTTTGATGAATTAGATAAGATTTCTGGGACTCCGCACGGTGAAGAAATCGCATCTATGTTGATTCATTTGACAGACCGAACACAGAATTCTCAATTTCACGATCGTTATTTTGCAGGTATTGATATTGATGTTTCTCAATGTTTATTTGTATTTTCATTTAATGATATTAATTTGGTCAATCCTATCCTGAGAGACAGAATGCAAGTTGTTCATTGTGGTGGATACTCTGAAATTGAAAAGCAAGTGATCTTGAAAGATTATGTATGGCCATCTATCCTAAAGAACTTGAAATTCTCTCCAGATGATGTCATTCTTGGCGAATCGTACAAATTTATGGTTCGTGAATTTTCAGCAAAAGAACAGGGTATCAGAACTCTGATCAGATGTGCAGAAACAATTCTTACACGTCTGAACATCTTGCGTATCGCAGATGAAGAAACTACTTCTGAGTATAAATTTTTTATTCCTGTACAGTTTCCTTTAACGTTGTCAGATTCCATAATAAAGAAATTGATGACTGGCATTGAATATCGTGAACCTGAATTATGGAAGACTATGTATACTTAACACCCCCCGCCTGTAGGTAATTTGGGGTAAGATCCATTGTTTCCGGGACATGCTGCTGCACCCAATCTGTAATCTACCAAAAAATTATTGGATTGAATGCCTGGTAATCCTGAAGCATTATAAATCAATCCAGAATTATTTGTAGTTGAAGTTGGATTTAACGTAGTATACGTCATTCTACGTTTTAATAGTTGAGTCCAATTAGAGGCATCTCCTTGAATTCCTCCAGTTTGATTAGCGCCTATAGGACCTTGTGAACTCATTTATTTAAGTGTCCCTAAATTTAATACTAGAGGACCAAGATTTGGATTATAACTTTTATCTAATAATCCAGCAAGAGTTCCTTCTAATGTTGACAGAGGAATAGGTAGACTAGTAGGATTAATAATAGTTCCAGGACAAGAATTTGGTATCAAAAAATTAGTTTGAAAATTGAGTGCCGCGTTATTTTCGCCGATTGGGTTGTTTATCCGCTTATCAGCAATAATTTTTAAATATATTCCATAATTAGACTGTAATTCTGTATGTTGTCCAGTAGTAGGAATAATATTGTACAGTGTTGAAGGTGGATTATTCAATAAATAACTCTTCATTTACATAATGGAGCTGTTTTTATACGGATTATTGGCTGTTGTCGTCTATTATTTTACTCGTGTCTATCTCTTGAAAGAACATCTTACTTTAGAAGAAGTTAACTCTGACTATAAAAAGTTAGATAAGAAAATAGACTCTCTGGAACACGAGTACAGATCGTTACACCAGAAAATCGATTCACAGGAAAAAACAATGTCTAAAGCTTCTGATCAGGCAAAAGCTATAAACTCTTCACTTACTTCTGCGATCCGGTAACCACCATCGTGTAGCCTGATATGGTGGTAAAATATTTGTTGTTTGTTCTTCAACAGGAGGTACTTGCGATAATCCAGAAACATCCGAAGAACTTAATAAGGAAGGATAATATTGCAGATATCCTACTTTTCCAGCAAATCCTCCACCAGGTGCTACTAATAAAGGAGCACTATTCTGTTTAGGAAGTTGATTCATAGTATGATGAGTGTGTAAGGTACCATTTATGTACACATTTACAGCTGTCTGATCCACAACAATAGCAAAATGTATCCACTTTTGAGCGGTTAAATTAGAAATAGGAACAATTTCTTGTGAGCCAAATGTGTCTACATAAATCAAAAAAGTATTCGTTTGTGCGTCCAAGACTAGGGCCGGACAAGCTACAGATAAGTCAGGAGTACCTTTGACAAACACAACTTTCTTTTCACCATATCGGTAAGTATAATCTTGAACGTACAACCATCCTGCGTACGAGAAGGAAATTCCATTAGGTTGATTCTTAGATGGAGTAACACTCGAGAAAGATTGTTCTGTTTTGCCGTCCGCTGACTTTGCTATAATAGGAGTCTCAGGGCTAGACTGACCAAAATATTTTATAGCACCGTATACGAGTGCTGTAATAAATAAAGTTATCAAAATTGAAACAATGTAATCTTCCATTATAGTTATCAAAAAAAATCTTTTCAGATTTAGTCAATGAAGATAAAGCGGTCAGCAGTCAGACGCTCTCCGTCTTTCAGACCAAGAAGTTCACGAGTTAACTCGCCGTACATCTGTTCGTTGATGTGCTTCAAGATTTGGTCGGTAACATCTTCTGTTTCAAGCCTAGCTATGAGCTCATTCAGGGTTGAAACAGCAAAGCCAAAGTGACGATGCGTGTACTCAGTTTCCTTGTTCACAGTTATGCGTGTGCCGTCAAGCGCACACCACGGGTAACGCGGGCCATATGATGGCATCATGCCTGATAAGTCTAGCTTCGGTGGCTCCATTTTAGATTTTAGGGTTCTCATTTTAAAGAAAAAAGAATCCGTTTTGGTAAAAATTTTCCCAGCTCTTTGTTTCTTTTTTTTTCATTTGTTTCTTTGCTAGTCCCGTATTAAGCCCGGGGAGGCGTTTTCTTTTACAGCACCAAGACAGGACAACAGTCTGTCCCAGATATCCCACACTCCACGAGTACAGCATCTGGATCCAGCACTTTTCCGTTGTAGCTGAGACGAAACTTCGCTACATCATGTCCGCCGACTTTCTTCTCAAGTCTGCCGAGAACTGAGTGAACAGTATCTGTGGGCTTCACCACCACAGTCTCAGGTATGCCACGACCAGTAATTGTCATGACAAACTTATCCTCCCATAAAGGGTCCACGTCTGTGGGGATTGTTGGCGGGCTGTAGTTGCCACTGACTGGCACGCCACTGACTGGCACGCTTTGGCAGCTTCCCATTTTATGCGCGCAAAATATGTATACTTTGGGCACAACTTGAGAACTGTCTTTCAATAAAAAAAGATTCCGTTTTATTGGAACCTTAGTTGTTGAGCTGGTTCAGCTCCACTGGTGTCAAATTGCAAAACCAGTTTATAGCCGCCTTGACAGTATGATCAGCCCAGATCAACGTCGGAGCCATTGGCTCTTGGTTGTCCAAGTAGAGCCAGACGACCTGATTCATGCCCTCTTTGAGCTTTGAGTCATCTGCTGTTCCTGTGGGAGCCTGTCCTTTCAACGCAGCAATCACGCGAGGGTGAAGACCCTTGCATACCTCCACGAAGCAGGCAGAAAGCTTGTCGGGTTGCGCCATTTTCTCTGTTATAGTGGTCAAAATCTTATGCTATTAAATTCCGTTTTTACATCACAAACAATAATAAGATAATGATTATATCCTTTGATGTTGGATTACGAAATCTGGCATTCTGTATTCTAGATGGTACTGGAAAACAGGATGTCAAAATTGTACAATGGGGATTAATTGATGTTATGGCAGAATCTGCTGGACACGGAAACACCCAATGTTATAAATGCAAGAATCCCGCTTCGTGGATACAAGGAGAGAAATATGCGTGCACAAGACACCGAACGTCCGGGAAAACATTTACGAAGACTTCACTCATGAAGAAGACATTGGATCAGCTAAAGAAGGAAGCAGCACACCTAAACCTCCCGCCCAAGAAGAAAGATCTGGTAGATGGATTGTACTCACATTATTCTGCTTCTGTATGGAAGCGATGTATCAAATCTTGTAAACAAGGATCTGTAGTTGATCTAGCTCCAGCAATAGCTTCTGCCTTAACTGCCCGAACTTCTTTGTGGACTGGTGCTACTCAAGTTGTCTTTGAACAACAACCTGATAAACGTATGATGGCTGTACAAGCTATGATGCATATGTGGTTTGTCTGTCACGGATATAAGGTAAAAGGTGTTTCAGCTGTACATAAATTGACAAATATGGTGACAGTAGATGATCATACAAAAACATACAAGGGACGTAAAAAGACAGGAATCATTCACGCATCAGCTCTGTGTCCACCTGAATGGCGTGACTATCTTTTGAAACATCCTAAGAAAGATGATTTAGCAGATTGTTTTTTACAAGGATTATGGGTTCTGGAGCACCAGTGACAAGGTTCTGGAGCATTAAAAATGTGGGCTTTTAACCCTTTTGTTTTCTTTGTTTTTTTAAGAGCCGTAGCCCGCTCACGCCAAGCATCCCACAGGAACTGGTCCCTGGTTCCGCAAGTCCTCCCAGTATTGCTTTTCTGCCGCCTCCTTAAACACGCCAATGAGACGCCCTCGGATACCGAAGTAGCATTTCCAACTCCCGCAATACCTGCCTGCAAACGTGCAGTCGGTTGCGGTGTTTGGGTCGTACGGAAGACGGTGTGTTGCACTCCAGGTATATTTGCCTCGTAGCTCGAGAACAACTGTCTTTTTGGCAGGCTTACCACAGCGACAGTACTCGGGCTTATTTTGCCCACAATAAGCTTGCGCAGGAGTAGGCTTAAAGAATTCCATTCTTGCCTTTTGATCGCCGTTTTTCAATAAAAAAAGATTCCGTTTTGCGTTAAAGTTTACTAGTTCTCAACAGTCATAAATAACAAATGGAAGTTGTCGGCCTAGATTTTTTAACAAATCCCGCGATTACAGAAAAATCGGATGTTGTAAATTTAGATACTTTTAATTTAGACAGTACTCCAGAACCTCCTAAATTTACTCCTCAAGTAGATTTTTCTGGTCCGGCTGAAACATGGAATGGTGTTGAGAATCTGAACGCCCAAGAATTTATTCCTCGTCCGACACATCGTATGTCTGATGAACATTCTCAACGCAAGAAATATGAGATCTTGAGAAAGTTTGATCGTCTTGCGAAAATGGGAGTTCCTTTACGCAAGAGATTTACCATGGATTCTACTTTGGAAGAAATGGAGATGGAACTTGAGTTCATCCGCAAAGAAAAGGATATGGATCGTACAGTCCAACAATTTTCTGAATGGTTTGTTACTGGTATGGGTGGACTTGAATGGTCATCTAAAAATGTAGCTCTAGTTAAAGCGTTTGGTCTAAAACTAGATGGTCTTTCTGAAGCTGCTCAAATGAAAGTTGGAGATATGGAAGAAGATTTTGAGGAATTGTACGATCTGTACGGTGATAAACTGCGAATGCATCCTCTAGTTCGTATTCCCATTCGTACATGTATGATGGTGTACATGGTTCACTTGACTAACGAAATGGTTCACAAGTCTCCTATTCCCAACATTGATACTATCCTTAAAACTAATCCGGATATTGCTCGTCAATTAGCTACAGCAGCAATGCAGACTCAAAGTCAACAACGCCAAGCACCTCAACAATATTCCGGCGGTTCCGATCCATTGAGCGGACTTCAGAATTTTATGAGTTCTATGATTCCTCCTCAAGTACAAAGACCTCAAACAATTAAATCGCCGATAAAGATCTCCCGCCCTAATCCTCAACCTCCTCAAGCAGCAGTTGTAAAAGAAATGAAACCCCCTAGTATTCCTGCCGATATTTCTGATCTATTGAAATCTGTTGGAGTAGAAGATAAAAAGGTTACGTTGACTCCAGCAAAGAAAGGTGGTTCTACAGGAAAAAACTCAGTGAGCATTAAGCTGTAATTCTGAACTCTCGCGTTATAAAAAAAGGCCGAAGCCTAATCTTTATCCTTCCCAAGCATTTTCTTGAGCCTTCCAATTTTCCTTGCCTCTCCCCATGTCAGCATTCCTGCTGGGATCTTGAGAAGTTCGTTCAGTTCATTCTGTATCTTTGCCTTCTCTTCATCAGAAAGAATCTTTAGATCCATCTTTGGCGGGTCCATCCTGGGTTTACGTTCTACATTTTTATACAAAAAGATTCCGTTTTCAGCAAAAATGTATGCCTACATCTTTGCCGAGTACTATAAGACAGCTAATCGTATAGTACTCTAGATTCATATAAGGAATCATAACTCATTTACAACGACTCCCTCTACTTCGTTGTTTACCATTCTCTCTGGCCTCGGTTTTTGTTGTGTTGTCCGACACAGATTGTACGCTCCTCCTTCGCTACAATCTTAGAGTTATCCTCCCTTCCTCGTTTAAGGTACGTTAAACCTATCTATTGCCCCGTTCTTCCGCAATAGATTGTAGATCACACATCTGCCAAGCTCTCAACCTGACGTTCTGATCTTCCTATGATTTCTGAGATGAAACCAATTCCGTGAGTCCGTATTCAGTATTCTCACTTTATATTAAATTTCTTTCGAAATCATATACTTAGTAAGAACTCCTTCAAGTTTCCCACAGACTGCTATCTCTATAAAAAAAGAATCCGTTTTTCAAGGTAAAAACTTGCTTAGACTCTGACAATTCGACAAGAGCGGTCGCACCATTTAACATCCATTCAGTATCCTCGGTAATAATATTTAATTCTATTTGTCCACTGTCTCAGTCTCTGGCGGGTAAGTAAAACTCGACATAGTCTAGTTTGTGTCCCCGCTAATGATCTTTTCATATAAAAACATTCCGTTTTCCGGATTAAAAATGCGGGCTTTTAACCCTTTTGTTTTCTTTGTTTTTTAAGCTACTACCTTTACCTGCTCAAGTACCACTGGCTCACGAAGATCCAGATCTGGCTTTTTACAACAGCAACAGCAGCAGCAATCTAGCAAGAACAAGATGGCTATGTACAAACAACCAGCTGTAATCATAAGAGCGGCAATTGCGAATGGCACAAAGACCGGAGAAAATACGTAAAGTACAATCATCGGATCAAAGCGTTTGTCTTCTGGCGGCTCTTTGGCTGCTACTGAGTCGAGAGGGTTGATCCCCCTCGGGTAGTTGTTGTCTGTCCCTCTACAGCATGTACAAGTGTCTGCCACGCAGGCATTGCAAATCTGTGCGTGAGGGTAGCTGTGTGGCATTGTGTATTTATCGCCAATCACACAGCCATTTGGCTTTGTGTAGATGCCCCCAGTCCAGTTGGCCGGGTATGCACCTTGCACGGAGCAAACGCATGCTTGGCCGTAAGCCGTGCTCAAGAGCGCCGCTAATAACCAGATCATGTTTGCCTTTTCGGGTAATCTTTCTATAAAAAAACATTTCGTTTTTACTTATGTAAGTAAGGATATACCAATGCCAAGACAACTACAGCTAAAACAGCAATATCTACAGCTCGTACAATCTTTTTATATTTTACAGGAAGAGCATCAAACCCTTTGCGATATTCTGGAGGTTTAGCCCATCCCCACATCCATCCTAAAATAGTTATACGCAAATGATCATTGCAATCATATATTACATCATACCATGCCATCAAGACATATGCTGAACATGCTAACAAAAATGCGGCAACTGCACGATGACTCCATTCTTTAGGATGAGGTAACCAATACACTGCAAGAACAAATGCCGAAAATGCCAAACATTTAGGATTTAAGTACAAAGGTGTTCCAAATAGACCACCGCCCATTTTACTTAGTATATATCATATAAGAAATCGCATACGTAGCAAGAAACCCTAGGAATGAAGTAACTTCTATACTCTGAGTCTCCAGATAATACTGGCCCAGAATACTAGATGTAACCATGAGAGCATCAGCAATTAAAATACGATAACCCGATTCATCAGCATATTTTTTGAATAGATCGATTACAGAGTTTTGACCATCAGGTAATTTCTGGATCACCAGGAGATAAAAGAGACCATCGTGAACCATCTGAAGAATTAAACCTAGCAAAATAAGTTCCAGAATACTTGCTCCAGGATAAATAAAGTGTGCTAACATCACTACCAAAATAATGATCAGGCAATCAGATAATACAGCTACAGGACCGAATTTGGCATACCATTCGGGTAAATATGTTCCAAGAAGCTTGTACGATGAAAGTACAATGCCAATTAAGTCCACCCATAAGACAGCTACAACTAAAGCAATGATGTTCATTTATAGAAACGGATTAAAATTTAGTGAAATTCGAACCGGTAAATTGAAGGAATGTACGCATATTTTGCGCCTGGAGAGGGCGCTCCTTCGCCTGACGTGGTTGCCGCCGACTTTATGTCGTTGCTCATGTCAGAAATAAACAACCCAGATCTTGCAGACATATTTGTCAAGCAAGCATTGAGGCCTTTCAGCAAGGCTATGTACGACTACAGACAGCGTGGCCCTGATGAAGACGCGGAGATCAGCGATGATAACCCGTTTGTCAAAAGCATGTTCACAAAAGTCAATGGGCTGTCCATCTGGGACATGCTCTTGTTCTACCGCTACTATGGCAACGTAAGACGTCTTCTTGCTGTCATGTTAGTGTGGGGCTTTGATGACAATGAGGTTGGAGGGTGGACGCGAGAGCAGTCCAATAAACTTTGGAATGAGTTCGCACCAGATGACCCTGATCTACAAAAAGCTAGAGACTTGTGATTATTCACCGTCTTTTTTTTCAGAAAATAATGGTGGACTAGCATCTTGCATTCCTCCAAATGTCGATACAGCTCCTACAGCCATATTAGACATTCCTTCTTTGGATCCTTCTTTTCCGCGAAATAGTCCAGAAGCTAAGATTACGAATCCAGCAGTCAGAATTAAGGATGTAACCACATCTTTTGTTCCGACAAAACAGACAGCAAAGATACAGATACGACGTAACAGAATATTTTCTGAATACTCTTTTTCATCTGTAGAAAATTCATGGACAATATATCGAGATCCTACATTTAATAAAAGTAACATTATTCCTGCAAAAAATGTATTCTCATTCAATAGTCCAGTCACACTTTTAATATGGCTTAACACCATTTATCTAGTATGATGAAAAATTACTATAATGTTCTTCTTTTTTCTCAGGTGATGCTGGTTTAGGAACAGCTGCTGGCATAGGAGGTTTTGTTACATCCTTTCCTTGCATTGCCATGATTTTTCCTGCTAAGCCTTTTAGGTCAGGTTCAGGTGCTCCAGACTTAGGTTGTTCTTTTTCTTTTTCTTTTTCCTTCTTTTCTTCAAAATATTCAAGTGTAGGATTAGAACTCAGGACGTACGCGATTCCTACAAACAAGGCTGCTAAATGGGATACTCGTACAGCTACAACCAGAATACCAAGCAGACAGACTGCATGTCCCCAAGGCGAACTTAAAATATGTTGAACGAATTGGGGAGGAGGGTGTGTAAAAAAAGCAACATATGCGATAGAACCTCCTAAGAAAATCATTTCTAACTGTGATAACTTCATTTGTTTAACCTCTGGAAATTTTTATGGTCTTCAAAACAAGTGATGCAATATTCAACTTTAGAAGATGTTTGGGGATCCTTCCCCAAAAAAAGTCATTCAATGACTTCTAAGCAGCATCCTGAAGAAAAACGTGATCCTGTCAAGGAAGCTCGAATTTTTCCGACTCCTCAGCATCGATCAGCTCATGCTGTACAAACACATAAAAAAAGAATTGATGACTTATCAGGTTCATTACCTATTGTTCAAGATGATGAAGACAACTGGAACCCCGAAACTGTTCCTTCAACGAGAGAACAGTTCACACTGAATAAAAAAACATCTTCTCAACCATTTAGACCTTCAAATTGGGGAACTGATTTTCCTTACGCACCACAAGAATTTCAGTCTTCTGCTCAAGATATTAAACTTGAACGCATTATGAAGATGATTCAAGAATCTCAAACTGGTCGTGAAACTCCAGCAACCCAAGATATGCTTCTCTACATTTTTACAGGAATATTTTTCTTATTTACGTTTGATACCTTTGTACATCTAGGGAAAAGAATGAAGTAAAAAGTGTCCCGAAGGACTTTTATTTATTTGTACTCAATTCCAAACCACGGCCCAGTAGGCTTAAGTGGACTGTTTCCACGAAGCTTTGACAACCCCAATAAGGAGCGCCAGAAGTGCCTTGTTGCCTTCAATACCGTGAAGATCTTGTCGCGACGCGCCTGTTCGCACGCATCTTGGTATGCCCAAAAGGCACGAGCTTCAGCATAATCTGGTTCCTGATACCGCATGCTCTCCTCAAAGAGTTCAGCGCTTAATTCAGCCATCTTGTGCTGCCGTTTGGACATTACAATTCTATAAAAAAACATTTCGTTTTCACTTCTCCACCGAATAGACAACTTTACGCAAACCATACTCTCGCATACATTTCTCTAGAAATTGTTGGCAGTCTGGACAAGGTTTAGAATCTCTCAGTTCATTGTGCGCATTAAAGCGATAAACGAATAAAGTAGCACCATTCAGTTGTGACAAATCGCCAAGATTTTTCACAACTGATTTTTCTGCGTGCATAGTCTGATCTGAAAACCCACACCCTCGAGACCTAGATCCCAGAATGTTATGAGAAACTGCCAAGATCTTGTTTCGCTTCATAATCATCGCCTGATGAAAATGCTGTACATTACTTGGTAGCACGCGAGGCCTCCGATTAATCAGGGACTTGGACGACATCTTTTTGCTTCAAGACAAATATCTAACTAAATTCGTTTTATCGGAGTCTTGTTTCCATACTTGAAAAGTTATCAAAAGAATTTTCCATGGTTTCAATTTCGAGAGCTAGACCATATTCACGAGGCCAGAAAATAGTATCACCTCTGGGTTGAGTATGTAGACGTGTACTGATCTTTAGGCGATCGATACGACCTACTGGAGGCAAGTACCGTTGAACAATTGATTGACCACTGCTTTCAGTATAAATTACTGATAATGTAGAATCATAAATCTGAAACTTACCAAATACAGAATCTGTAAGTGCTGAACGATCTCCACTTATAGCAGTTTCATCCGATCGGTTCAAACCATCAATTTCAAGTAAAAAATAAAGAGTTGTAGATGGAAGAGTTGAACCGGTTACTCCGGTAGATGTTAATGTTTTAGCTTCAGTAATCACTGGAAACTCAGCAGATTTTATAGAAATAGATACGACACGTTCGTACACACGTGGAAGATATAGTGTATACGAACCATTTGTAGGATAGAACGTTCTATCACGATCTCCAGAATCCAGATAAACTGTACGTTTTGTAGTAGTCAGTACTGGATTTGGAGAAGACTTCGAAACAAGAACTCCACTATAATCGTAGACTTGCATTTATGTTTTCTTCATAGAATAAAGTATTCCGACACACGCACCGGCAACTAATTGAGCTCCTACAAGATACAGAGCATTTTGCTGAGATACCTTTCCAGACATCCACTTGAACAGAGTTACCGCAGGATTCAGATCAGATCCAATTGTAGTTGCTACAGCAAATGCGGCAATAACGTACACGGGAGTCTTGGCAAAGGCTACAGCTGAAATTAACAAAAGAGTCCCAACAAATTCAGCAATGCACATTTATTACATATATATAAATGAAATTTCTCCTTGTCAAATCTTTGATGGGGTTTGGCGATCGTCTTGAATGTCTTGCGATGTGTATTGAATTTGCTCAAAAAAATAATATGAAATTACGTGTAGATTGGTCTGATTCTATTTGGGGAGATTCATTTTATAACTATTTTTCAATTGGTGTTCCTTCTTTTGAGATGGAAGAATTGACGGGGTTATCTGTTTACCCGGCTTATTGGAAAGATCGACTTAATGAACCGTTAACAGAAGAAATAGTTAACACAAAACCCGAGCTTGAGTTACAAGTATTAACTAAATATGATGCTGATGTTGTAGTTGCTATATGTACAGGAAACAGAATGTTTTATACGGATTATAAGTTTATGGGATTAAAGGTTATTCATCCAAGAATTGTGGATACTATACAAGAGCGCCGAAGATTATTTAACTTAAAGGATAAATGGGGAATTCACTTACGAGGCACTGATCGATTTAAAATAAAAGAATTTCGTGAACGAAGATTTCAACAATTATATATTAAATTAGTACATAGGGGGTTATTAAGTAATGGAGTTGGATGTGTTGTCCTAACTGATGATCCAGAATACGCAAAATTATGGAGTTCTCGTGATAAGTCACCTATTTTATCAAAACTTCTTGATACGGAAAGTAAAGGAATACATTATTCAAACCCTGAAGATCTTGGAACAACAAAAGAGGAATTAAATATTCAACTGTTAATCGATTTTTTCACACTAGCTTGCTGTAAACAAATCTTTTCTACAACTATGGATTCTCGATTTGCTAATATGGCTCGACATTTAAAACCATATATAAATACGATTATCTAAAATGGATGGCCGTTTGTGTACCCATAAATAAGTAATGCTTTGTCAACGCGGATACCGAATTCTTAAACGTGACGTAAACGTACATCACATTAAAGGATGTCTCACCGTAAAACCTTATATTCCTTCTGTATTTGTGAAACCACAATTTGTTAAAAAGCATACACTGTTTACAGAAGATGATGAGTATCTATACGTTCCAAAACATTATGGTCATGAAACTTTTGGACCTTTTCTGAAAACAGATCGTGATGTTCCGAAAACTCCAGATGTACACTGGTTCTTTAACGGATCACTGAGAGATGTACAGATTCCCGTAGTTGACTCTTTTCTGAAACCAGAACCACATGATGGAATTATTTCTTTACAAACCGGTGGTGGCAAAACTATTTGTGCATTGTATATCGCATCTCGACTTAAAGTTCCAACAATTATCCTGGTACATAATACATTCCTTAAAGATCAATGGGTAGACAGAATTAAAGCTTTCTTACCTAAAGCTCGCATAGGATTCTTGCAAGGAGACACAGTAGACATTGATAACAAGGATGTTATAGTAGCTATGTTGCAATCATTATCTTTGAAAGACTATGGTCCTATCTTTGGACATATTGGATTCACAATAGTTGATGAATGTCATCATATAGCATCCGATTGCTTTTCACGATCAATTCCAAAAGTTACTTCGAAATATATGCTTGGATTATCAGCAACACCCGAACGTAAAGATCGTCTCATGCATGTTATTCATTGGTTGCTAGGTCCTTTGCTTTACAAGTCAAATACTGCTGATAAAGTTGATGATCAAGCAAAAGTTGAGTATTACGAATTTGAACCTTCCGATCCAAAGTTCAATGAAATAATTTTGAATCCTTCAGGAGTAATGTTTACGTCCTTGATGGTAAACAAAGTTGTAGCTTCGGAAGAGCGTAACAAATTCCTTGTAGAAATATTGGAAGATGTATATTCTGATCCAGAACGTCGTATTCTCGTGTTAACTGATCGAGTAGAACATACAAAGAAATTGATGTCCATGTTTCCTGAAAAAATGAGAGCAGATTCTGGGATCTTGAGTAGAGATGTTAAATCAGATCAACGTCAAGTATTGATGGAAACTAAACGTATTCTTTTGGGTACTTACCAAATGTGTAAAGAAGGATTTGATCTTCCGTCTTTAAACACTCTTATGATGGCAACTTCTCGACCGGATGTTGATCAAATTCTAGGAAGAATTATGCGTCAAGAAAAAGGTGTCAGAAAAGTTCATCCACTTATACTGGATGTTGTTGATCCAGCATTTCGTAGACAATTTCAAGAAAGGTTGACATTGTACAAGTCTCGTCAATACATTATTGAGAAAACGAAGATGGCGGATTCATAAGCCAATCACGAACTGTTTCAAGCATCCTAGGAACTTCAGGAGCAATATCAGAAACTCTTCGATAGACTAGAGGATAACCGGGAATATCTAGTTGTACACCTTTAAAAGGATCAATATCATTCAGTCCCGCAAAGATACGTTCCAGATAATCAATTACTTCAAAAGAAGTTTTTTCAGAAACCCAGACAGTTTTTGGGGCATTTCCATCAACAAATCTAACTAAGAATCCGGACACTTGTCTACGCCGAATTAAAATCGTGTCGTCTTCATCTTTATTCTCAGAACGTGTTAGTCGGATTTTTAAACTCATTTATTCTTATATATTATTCTTCGTCGAAAGCTTGAACCGCAGTATAATCATCATAATTTAAGACAGCTCGTTCACCATAATTTCCAAAATCAACTTCTAAAGTATTTCCCATAACGTCTACTGGCTGATCACCATTTTCTACATAGTCTCGTTCAAAGTCTCCTTCTGGTACCATCATTTCATCATATTCAACTTCTACTTTACGATCAAATTCTTGTGCGAATCTTCTACGATCTTCATTAGTCACAATAAATTCTGAGATACCAACATCTACTAACATCTTGACAAGTTCGCGACGTGTATCTGACATCTCACGATATCTTGCTTTCAGTTCATTCTTTTCACGTGTACGCAATTCTTCTTCTGCTTTCATTGCCTTTTCTTTGGACTGAAGAAACATCTTGAAAACTAGATCATTTTTAATAGATTCTAATAAAGTTTTCAATGGTGTAGCTGGGATATCATGTAAAATATTGAAGAACAGACCTTTTGCTACGTCTCGCATATATGATGATGATGCCAATTGTATTCCTTCGACAAGACTTCTCATTTCTTGGATTTTCTTTTTATCAAATGTTGTTGTAGCAAGAATGTCTAGAACTCTTGAAGAAAAGGAAACAAATGTAAAAAAATCACCTTTCAAGTCAGCAAACATCTTGAATTCTTTTGGAAGACCAAGACTTACATTTTTCTCCAAGTCTTTTTTAGGAATATCAACAAAGTGTAAGACAATTGTCTCAGGCAAAATTTGTTCATGATCAGGACTAGGTTTCATTTTTTCATCAAGTTTCAAAGGAATTTGTAATAGAGAAGGAGGTCGTTTTGTGATCCATCGAACTAATTCACGCCCTTCACAGTCTCCAATTGTTTCCGTAGTTTCTTTTCCTGGCAGAACTTGTACAGCCACAGACTTAACGGGAAACAAGATTGAATTAATTTCTTCATCTTCAAGTGGTTCTTCATATCTTTCACGAGCAGATTCTAGTAAGGACTTGAACTTAGAAGCAAATACTTTTAAGAAAGGCATAACTTCTTCGCGTACTTTTTGCGTCTTTGCCTGAATTTGTTTAGATAGTTCATTTAGAGGACCACGAGTTGAAGGAAGTTCTTCAAGAAGTTTTTTTGTTATTGTGAGTGTTGAATCCAGAACAGGACTTTCTTCACCAGGATCACGAGGATATCCTGAAACTTTAAACGGTTTATTATTAACTGATCTTTTGGGAATCAAAAAAGGTTGATGAACTTGTAATAAAATTACCATAGCAGGAATACACAGAATTCCTTCAATACGATCTTGATCTGCTTTAGCTACTTTACGAGCTTTCAGTGACTTTGTGATTTCTCGAATTAATCCTAGAATAGGTACAAGTTGACTTTCGTGAGGAAGAAGTTGTAATGTAGCAATCAATAAGAATAATCCAACTTCACCTCCATGATTTAAATCGAATACAGATTTCAACTTAGTTAATGAATTAGAATAACTTGAAATTTCTTGAGAAGCTTCAGATTCTAATGATTCGTATGTAGCTACAAGATGTCCCGATTCATCATATTCATCAGTAGCAACGGTTACTTCTCCTGAAATTTCTTCACCACAAAATTTGCATACACGTTTTCCGAGCGCCGTAGCCGTCCATTCAACATAAAAATTGCGTGGATTTTCTTCTAGATTACCTCGCAAGATAGACATTGTATGCTGGCACAATATAAATAAACCATTCTCAAAGTATCTTTTTTCCAGGACATCTGTGTTACGTAATATAAGTTCTATAGAATCTGCTTTGTCTTGTGGACTTCTCACAGGATCATCCAGGATACTCAAGATATCTTTTCGTAATTCTGATTCTTTTAATGACTCAAACTTTTCATATTTCGTAAAATTTTTATCGGAATACTGTACAAAACTTTTGAGAACTTTTGCATACTTAGTTTGAATATCTGATTCCAAAGACTCTGTCCATCCTAAACGACCTTTTGTTACAGCAACAGCCTTTTCTTGCTGAATATGACCAACTGTAATGCAAGTACCATCTTCAATTTCAATTCCTTCCTTATCTGTTTTTCCTAGACGATATAGTCCCGAATTCAAAAAAGCATCAAAATCAGATGTCAAATGTTGACAGATATCTATAGTTGCCCGAGGATGTTGAATAGGTCCTTCAGGAGAACCCAAAGCTACTAGGCCATGTTGACTACTTCGTGAAATTAATAAACGTGTAACAAACCATCCTGAATCGGTCTGTTTAGTTAACCAATATCGTTCATTAAAAGCAGGATACCAATCTGAATAAGACTTTGTTAAGATATCAGATGGTGCTTTTTCATCATGTTTAGGAAATTCTAGAGACTTAACTTGCTTTGAAGAATGTTTTTGATCAGCTGGTGGAAATCTTGTTTTCCAAAGAGACCAAGGAATCTGAGAAAATTGTAAGTCGTACACTTTTAAGTATTTCATGCCTTCTTCATAAGGATCTTCTGTCTTTGGTATTCCGTGTTCCATAATAGCTTCGATACCTGGAAATACATCTAGCAAGTCAAATTCGGTAGGATAAAAAGATGGTTTTTCAGATTTCAGGAAAGGATGATCCATCGGATTCGGAATGGAGACACCACGATTACCCAAAAAATAACCTTTTACATGAATATCATCTTGTTCGGACATAGGTAGATCGACCAAGATAAATGAACCATCATCTTGAATAATTTTTTTAGATCTTGAAAATCCAGGTAGAACTTTAATTGCTTTTTCTCCTTCATCGTTAACAAAAGTTCCTACTGTTTGAAACCCACCAGAAGAAGAATAAGGTCTTGGAAGTGCTTTAATAAGGCCCTGATAGTAATTAGGTTGACGAATTCGTACAGGTTCCATCAAAGGTAAAAATTCTTTGTCAATCGAATACGCTTTCAATTTAAAATCTGAATACACAGGATTAATCCATGGAATACTTACTTTGCGGTGTTGAGCAACTTGATATTCAGTATCAGTAGCTACAATTAAGTTCTCATATGCCTTTCTGATTCGATCACGATCGTACATCAAAGATTTCAATTCAAATTTAGTTGGTTTACCATCTGAAATACTTCGTTCAAAAAAGTCTCTGAGTTGTTCATCCAAGGTATAGAATCGCAATTCTTGAGGCTTGGTAACTTCTTCAGAGAAATCTATTGTTTCTAAAATTTCATAATCTCCTTGCTCGAAGACTAGTACGTCCATTATTCTATAGAGCTTTTTCAACGATGTCGGAATATTCGTGAATCTTTTTCTGAACTTCTTTTAGAACTTCTTCAGGCGGAGAATCAGAAATCCATCGTACAGACATATCTTTAAGCAGAGGATGTAAGATATCATAAGAAACAAATCCTGTCTTTCCTCCATGATAAATCATTTCTTGTAGCAGAGCACCTTCAGTATGATCACCTTTCTTCATGTTTACGGAATATACATGTTTCTCGGACTCTCGGGAAATATTGTCTAGAGCATCTGAAACCCAGTCATCAATAAGTTTACGAAGGTACTTGTTTGCCATTCCAAGAAGTTCTTTTGATTTTATCACACCAACACTTTCAATCTGAAAGTCTACCCAATTAGGACGTCCATGTTCATCGACAGAATATGATTTTTGATAATAGAAGTTATCAAATTCACGTGGATCAGCTCCTTCTTTTGTAAGGAACTTCTCACGATCTACTTTGAGACGTTCAGGATCAGTATGAAATTTATACGTTGCTGTACATACATGAGAACCTTTTTCTAGACTTAGTTTACATCCCAAATGAATTTCTTCACCCTTTCTGACTTTCATGAATAGCAGGGGTTTGTTCAGATCACGATCTTTCATCAAAAGACTAGAAGGGCCTTTTTCAATTGTGAAATCATCTGTGGTAATAAGCCGTTCTTTGTCAGTTGGAATTACTACCAAAGAGACTAGAGCATTCTTGATTGTTTCAGCATCTGTTGGATGAACAGCAACAGGTAGCAGGCTTACACGATGACGAATCATTTCGTGAGGCATCTGTGTTGAGTTTGTCACAATTTCTGTACCGGCAAGTACAACTTGAGGCAGATAGTTTCCTACCAAAATACGTCTCAAGGCATTGATATACGTCAAAGGGAAATTCTGAAATTCAACATCTAGCACAAAAGGTGTATTCTTTTTTACAGTTAGCATTTTCTTTATAATTGTCACGTTCTTGTTTATTTCCGTTTTTTCAATACAAGAAGCAAAATGTCTCAACCATACTTATTTTATAGTGAACGTTGTCCTCACAGCAAACAAATTATGGAAACTCTGAAAGCATTAAATAAAACTAGCTTGTACAAGTTCATTCTTGTTGAAACCTTGCCTCGCCATCAAATTCCTGAATTCTTAAAAAAGGTTCCTACTCTGTACAATCCTGAATCTAAAGAGGTCATCGTCGGAAAAGACATCTTTGGATACATCGGAAAACCTACTAATTCTAGAGCTGAATTGCCTACTAAACAACAACCGGTTGTGGGCGACATCAGTGCTTGGGGGTTTGAAGGTCGGAATTCTTTAACAGAAGCTTTCTCAGATTGGAATTCTCCTACATCTCATGGAACTGAAGGAAACAGTATGTACACTTTTCTGGGTGGTCCAGCTCCTTCAGGACCTTCTGAATCTAAACCTGAAAATACCTTGGAAAAAGGTGTTTCTGATGTAACACAGCGTATGCAAGCAATGGAAGAACAACGTAAAAAAGAATTTGGAGGAATTCAACGTAAGTAAACTTCGACAATCTCCGTCCCTATTCTGATGCTCAAGGTTAGATCAACCACGAGCGTAACTGTGTCTCCACCATGATTCCCAAGAGTCCACAAATGTTTATCCAGGTCAACGTCTAACAAAAGAAGTGGCTGTGTTGGATAAACAAAGTTCTCATTGATGACTCGAATAATCTCTGACATGTTCTTGTTGATCACATCTATTTCGTGCAACAAGTCCTTGTCTTTTTCATGGAACAACTTTGCCAGGGGACCCTTTCCTTCCGTATAATACAAAATAAGAGTCTCCATTTTTGTGTACTCAAATCCATCAAAAAAGTTTTCGTTTTTATCTGATACGGGAATTACACTTAGAACAAGTTGTATTTCCTTCCAGCGAAGAAGGAATACAATCACATAATTTAATAATCTGTACAGCAGGATTACATGACCCTCCTGAGCACCCCGTAGAATCTGATCTGATCTTATAATCTCCTGTATTCAGTCCAACACGATCAGTATTCAATGAAGCGTATCCACGAATACGTGAAGATCCGGGTGCTTTGGTATTCGGAATCACAAGACCACCTCCTGAACTAACAACTTGTGTAATATTACCTTCTGTATCCATAACAAACCCCTTGAAGGCTAATTGAGGAAATGTTAAACGAATATTCGTCATCAGTTTTTGAAGTTCAGTTGTATGTGGAGCAATATCTAGATCGGGATTATTTGGATCCCCAAACTTGATTCGCTTGTACGCACCACAATCTAAGTGATCAAATGTCCAAATTTCAGTAATATTATGGATTGCCAGAGCAATACGTATATGATCATAAAATACTGGTCCCCAATTGACACCCCAATGAGAAATTAAATTTGATGAATACGGATCACTTGCTGGTGGTCCAACTGATCTTACTGTGCCATTTGCTAGATAAGATTGATTTACACCTAAAGATGCTCCAGCCAAAGTAAATAAGTCATAATTAAATTGAATATCTTTATACTGAAGTAGAAATTGTGATAACAAAGCAGAATAGCGAGGATCGATACATCCAAGAACAAAAACAGAAGCACCTGTATTTGGTGGAATTTGAGTACAATATGGGGGGACAAGAGGTACAGCAGCTGTACCTACAACTTGAGAAAAACATCCAGTTCCAGCAGGGCATTCGGGAGAATCAACAATATATCCTGTAACATTTAATCCTGAAATAGAAGGAAACCCTGAAGTAGTTAACTCAGTTTTCATCAAATTAATTACGTTTACGTGTGGCTGTTTATCACAATCAGGACCATTCGGACCAGTCAGAGGTGGACTATAAAAGTTTTTGTACGCACCGCAATCTAGATGATCAAATACATACACATCTGTGATTGCGTGTAAAGCTACAGCAATTTGTAAATGTTCAAAAAATACTTCTTGATATAATGCTGGGTCGTATAATCCGGCCATAGCAGTCCCAGTAGCACCTGCTCCCAATGAAGCTCCAGCTAAAGCAAATAGGTCATAATAATGTTGAGAATCTAATTGACGAACTAAAAATTCTTCAACGGCATAGGTATACCGAGGATCAATACATGCTAGAACCATAGCTTTAGCTGTAGTATTATTGGAAGGAGCTCCGAATGGTACACCTTTATTGGGAAAATAACCAGGTTGTGGTCTAGAACCAAGTAAACGTTTATTATGAATCCACTCTCCAGTAGAAAGCATTTACTGTTTGTACTTATTTTTTATCGGCATCTAGGACATAGACCAGGTTTTTCTACGGTACCAGTCTGACAACCGCATAAAGAATTGACCGTTGTTGCTGGAATATCTCTTGAAACTCCAGTTGTTGTATTGAAACGTTCTGATTTAGATAAGTAACTACCAGCTCGCAAGGCAATCAAAGAAGTACGATCAGATGCTACATTACGAATTCTAGATGATCCAGTCTGATGAATAGATCGTACAGACCCAACATTTAAGATCCCTTGAATATCTGATGCTTTCGCAGAATTAAATACAGGGATCGAATCAGTACTTAAGTTAGTTCTAAGTCCCAAGAACTTCTTATTACGAATCCATTCGCCTGTAGAAAGCATTTATATATACAATAGATAAATGCCTACTATTGATAGGTCTGTGACAACATACACTCGAAAAAAACGAGCTGAGCTACTTACTACATTCAGCAAATGGAATCCTAATAAACGAGTTGAAGGACCAAGAAGCCAATCTAATATACCATATACAGAAATAAAATTAGCCACAGGGTTTAGCAGTTCAGAATACGCTCCACCGCCACCACCGCCACCGCCACCGCCGCCACCGCCACCGCCACCAGAAAATCTTTTTTTAGAAGATATTGCTAATGATGACGTTCTACTGGGCTGGGTTTTAAAGAATCCTAATACAACAATTACATCAAATCAAACATTATCAATTTTTAATAAACAAGTTCTTCGTGTACGTAGTGGAGAGACTTTTACTAATAATGGTACGATCATCAATGGCGGTGGAATTAATACCTTATTAGGTACATTTTCAAACTATAGCATTTTTCAGAATAATGGTGATCTTACACTCGAATCAATCTCTGGAAATACCAATAATTACGGAATAATTAATAACGTCTCCGCAATTCAAATAAACGCCGGAACATTTATAAATGATGTTACCGGTATAATTAATAATACTGGTGGTGGCAATATTCAAGTCAGTATTGGCACGTTTAATAATAACGGTGAAATTAGCAATATTGCCGGAGGTTCAATTAGTTTTGTTAGTGGTGCTTTTTCAAACGATGGTACAATTTATAGTCCAACAACAGATACGGGATGTGGCATAGGAACTATTATTATTGGAGCTGGAACTATTACTGGTAATGCACTTATGGACTCTTGTCCTCCTGCCTAAACAATTTTAACGATAAAATACTGTTAAAACAATAATGTCTCGCAAAGTATTCCTGGATGCTTTTTTTAATCAATTTTTGAGCTTTCTGGGTGAACTCAAAGAAATGTATCCCGAAGATCCCGATTTCTCAGGATTTCAAACAGCAATAACATTGATCCGGAATACCAATCCAATGTTAGCAGTTAATTACATTAAGTCTGAAGTTGTTGATCCCTTTCAAGATAAGATCGTAGCCCGCGATGAATCTTTCTTTATGGATCAAGATTATACTCAGAAGAACGCCGATATGAACGTGATCTACAAACTGAAAGAATATGTGAAAGGAATGTCACCTGCCTCAAAGGAAGTTGTCTGGCAGTACATTGAACTCCTGATGAAACTTACACTAAAAGTTCTGGAGAATTAAATGATGACCTACTGAAGAAAGAATATGAATCCACGAATACCATGTGTAATCACCAGTCCACAAACTATATCCGTGAAGTATGCCAACACATGTCACGAATATAACTGGATACCAAGATGTTACATTCAACAATCCGAATCCAATAATAGTCCAGATTGCTATCTGGTCTATCCACCATTTTAGATCATGATGTTCTTCGCTAAATTCCCATATAACTAGAGATGTACATGTCAAAAATAAAAATGACAGGCCGTATAAAGGTTTATTTTTAAGGAAACAATGTATTGCGTTTGTCACAAACAGAAGATACCACATTACGTGTTATTCAATATTACGTGAAAATCCGTACAATTCATTAGGAGTCAACGAAGATAGTTCAGAAACCGCTTTTGACATATCTTTAAAATTACGGAACAATATTTGATTTACTTCTGCAGGAGACCATTTATAGTCTAAAGAATCAAGACTATCATCCAGTGTCTGATCATAAAATGATTCAATCATTTCACGCAGGATAGCAGCAGAACATTTACGAAACTGAATAATCATATCAATGCGTCCAGGTCTAATCAATGCTGAATCAATTCGTTCAGGAAAATTAGTTGAAATCGCAATAATTCGGCCACTAGATTCCAAGGTACCATCCAATAAGTTTAAGAGAAAGGAAAGATCTACAGGATTTTCTTCTTCTTGAATGATGTTACCTAGTTCATCCATTTTAAGTTTCTTTTCTTGCGGTTTCTTCAATTCACGACGCAAAACTGTATCTCCCATAGCATCAATATCTTCAATTACATACATTCTTTCTCCAACAGGAATTGTATACCTCTCAGATTTTCCACCATCTACAACATTAATTTCATCATTAAAAAAGAGATGATTCAACTGTTCTTTGGACTTGATTTCGGACAAATGTAAATTAATAATATGACGATTTCCAACATTCGCAATAGCTTTCATTGTAGAAGTCTTTCCACAACCAGGTGAACCATGAAACATGAATCCCAAAGTATGAGGAATACCTTTTTTGTCATACCAATCCTTTCGCTCCAAAAAGAATTCAGTATGTGCTCGAACTGCTTCTTTCTGTTCGAAAAACACGTTGTCAAATGTACGAGAAGTCACAAACTTATGTTTCTGAAAGACTAGATGACTTGATGGTAAAGGATTACGAATACCAGGTTTTTTCTGATCAACCATCATATCAAAAAAGAATTTCTGTGTTCCCAACTTATTTGCCATATGCCGATCATATCCTTGAGAACAAGATTCCACATATTGCTGTAGAAACAGATTTTCATGTTCATAGCAAAACAATTTGAATTTCAAAAGTTCAATTGTTCCACCTGTGTACGCAATAGATATAAGTTGAAAGTATAAGTCCACATCTATTTGTACAGGATCAAATTCGTGAGGAATATAATCGTGATGCGTAATAGAGAGTAAATTACGTATTTCAGGAAGTTTAGACACTGAATGAATTACAGCATCCATCCTATTCTGGAAAAACGTTGTAGCTTTCTTATCATCTTTTTCACGTTCAAATGTGATAACTGATTTGATCTCTTTGTTTACTATGACACGCTGTGCACGACGACAACATCCTTGCGGTACAGATGTGGGCAAATAATGAAGAAGTTTTTCGAGTACTGTGATACCCAAAAAAGCTTTCCAACTTCCGGATCCACCAAGGATCATCTGAGTTTTCAAAAGATCCGCAATCTGACTATTCATTTTTTTCTTTTAGCTGTTTAACGTTTAATACACATATCAATAGTTTGTACATTTTGTTGCAGGGGTTTACTACGTTTTAGACGCAAAGATTCAGAAGCTTTATCAATAACATCATTTGCCAGAGAAACATATTTCTTGATATCTCGCAGAGGACCCTGAATATTCATTGATGGAAATACCGTTCGAATAGGAGGCATCTCAGAAAGAATAATTTCATTTGTTCCAGCAAGAAATTCACGAAATTGTTTAATATCTAGAGGGCCACCAAATAAACGTAGTAATTCTCTTGGCGGAGCTGGAGAAATAGGATCCTTATACAAAAATCCGTACAACTTAATTAGCAACGAATGACGATACCATTGATTATTATCTGAAACTGTATTATCTGCATACAGATGTGACAGACAACATTCCGGCGAACAGAAATTTCCTTCGCAAGTATATGTTTCTTTATAGGTATTATAAGATACTGGAATCTTGAATTGAAATCCTGTAAACTGATGACAGCACCAAAAACAAGCAGTATGTTCCGAATATTTTTCATCATGAATATGTTCTAGCAAAGGTCTCAGAATAGTCGCTGAGAATCTTTCCGTATCTTGTTTCACCGAATTATCTAAGATCTCTGAATAAGAAGTTGTTTGTCCTACGGGTATTACTTGTTCTTCCTTTTCGGAAATCTTTAAAAAGAAAACTACAGGTGTCTCAGCAATCTTTTCCGGCACTTTTTTACGAGGAGGCATTTTTAGTTTTTAATACGTGTTATACTAAAATCCAAAATGGATTTACTCATAGATAACCCAGAATTAAGTATTTAACATGGACAAGTATCAGAAGCATACTCATCGTGAGCACATTTACTCTCTTCCTGATACGTATATCGGAAGTATTGAAACTGCTCCTGAAGAACATTATGTAGTTTCTGGAACGTCATTTGTACAAAAAACAGTTCAATTCAATCCTGGATTTTACAAACTGGTTGATGAACTTTTGGTAAACGCACACGATCATGTTGTGCGTCTACGTCAGAGAAAGTCTACCAATCCTGTAAAAAATATCTGGGTCACAATAGATTCTGATTCTCTGACAATCAAAAATGACGGAGAAGCTATAGATGTGGAACAACATCCGGTACACGGATGGATTCCTCAGATGATCTTCGGGGAACTGTTGACATCTACAAATTATGACAAAGAAGAAAAGAAACTTGTTGGTGGAAAGAACGGTTATGGTGTCAAACTAGTAAACATCTTTGCAAAAAGTCTGGAAGTCACAATCGTAGATTCTCAGCGTGAACTGAGATATGTACAAACTTTTGAAGACAATATGACCAAAACTGGGAAACCGGTTCTCTCAAAGACAAAGAATAAGTCATTTGTTCAACTTGTATGGACACCTGACTTTCAAAAATTTGGAATGACTTCTATCCCAGAAGGAATGCTCAAAGTTATTCATCGTCGTGTACACGACTTGGCTCTGACTGCCGGACGTGATGTCAAAGTATTCTGGAATTCTGAACAACTAAAATTTAAGGATCTTACAGCTTACGCATCATGGTATATTCCTGAAACTAAGTTGATTACTGAATCAGTAGAACATTGGAATATTGCTGTATCCGATTCCCCGCAAGATAAGTTGATGACGGTTTCGTTTGTCAACGGTATCTGGACACGTTCTGGTAAACATGTAGATGAAATCGTGTCCCAGATCGTTTCCTACATTATAGCACATATTGAAACCAAAAAGAAGGTCAAAGTTAAGCCATCAATGGTTCGTGAACTTCTTGCTGTATTCATTCAATGTTCTGTAGAAAATCCTTCATTTTCATCACAAACTAAAGAAGTTCTGACTTCTAAAGTATCCTGTAAACTGAGTCCTGAATTCCTCAAGAAACTGTTGAAACTGGAGTTGGTAGAAAAGGTTCTGGAAGAACAAGAACGTAAAGATCAAAAAGATCAAAAGAAAACAGATGGACGTAAAGTATCAAAGATTGTTGTTCCAAAATTGGACGATGCTTCATTGGCTGGAACGCAAAAGAGTTCCGAATGTACACTGATTTTGACCGAAGGCGACTCAGCTAAGTCTATGGCAGTTTCTGGATTGACTCAAGATCAGAGAGCACGTTATGGTGTCTTTCCTCTTCGTGGTAAACTATTGAATGTCAAAGATACATCGGCTAGAAAAGTTGAGCAAACTGAGGAAGTTGCTAACCTGAAAAAGATCCTGGGTCTTGAATCTGGCAAGAAGTATGCGGATTCCAAGACTTTGCGTTACGGTCGTATCCTTATCATGACAGATCAAGATTATGATGGATCACACATTCGTGGTCTTCTAATCAATTTGTTTCATGAATTGTGGCACGATCTGATTCTGATTCCTGGATTCATTACGTATATGGCAACTCCAATTGTCAAAGCTACGAAAGCATCTAAGGTCTTGTCATTCTTTACTCAGTACGAATACGAAGAATGGAAAAAGATAAATACAGGTTGGAATATCAAGTATTACAAAGGATTGGGTACTTCAACTCCTGCAGAAGCTCGTGAATATTTCAAGTCAATGAATGTAGTCAAGTATATGTACGCCGATAAAAAAGATGATGAGTCTATTGAATTGGCATTCAACAAATCAATGGCTGATCAACGTAAGACATGGTTGTCTGGTCATCGTGAATCTGATATTCTGACTTCAGCAACTGAAGTTCGTTATTCTGAGTTTGTAGACAAAGATTTGATACACTTTTCTAACTATAACTTGGAACGATCAATTCCTAATATGATGGATGGCTTGAAAACATCTCAGCGTAAAATCTTGTTTTCAGCATTCAAGAGAAACTTGAAATCAGAAATTCGAGTTGCTCAATTCGCAGGATATGTTTCTGAACATTCTGGTTATCATCATGGAGAAGCATCATTGAATGATACCATAGTAGGAATGGCTCAAGACTTTGTTGGATCTAATAATCTTCCATGGTTTGTTCCGCAAGGACAATTTGGTACACGTCTACAAGGTGGTAAAGATTCAGCATCTCCTCGTTATATTCACACATTTCTCCAAAAATATGTTGCGAATCTGGTTCCACAAGATGATCTAGGATGTCTAGATTATCGTGAAGATGATGGTCTGCCTGTAGAACCGTATTGGTATGCTCCTGTAATTCCTATGATCCTAGTTAATGGTGCTCGTGGAATTGGTACTGGTTATTCAACCTTTATTCCGCCATGTAATCCTGATGTACTTATTGCTGGATTGAAATCATGGCTTCAGGACAAAAGTTCACTTGAAGATATTAATCTGGAACCGTGGTATGCTGGATTCAAAGGTTCTGTAAAAGACTTGACTGTTTCAGGATCATGGTCTGTAAAAGGTGACCTCATGGAAATCACGGAACTACCTGTGGAAACATGGACGTCTGATTACAAGGAATGGCTTGATGAACAAGAAAGTTTGGGTGTCATTTCCGGATACACAAATGTTTCTACTGATACGCAAGTTAATTTCAAAATTAAGATGACTGGTAATCCTGATCACAGAAAAATTCTGGAGAAATCATTGTCGTACAAACTGAAATTGACTAATATGCACGCATTCAATTCTAAATGCCAAATTCAAAAGTATAGTTCGTACACTGATATTCTCAAAGAATTTGCGGGTGTTCGTCTAGACCTTTATGTGAAACGTAAGGCTTATCAACTTGCTCAAATGAATGAAAAACTACCCTTCCATGAAAATGTAGTTAAATTTATTACGCAACAATGCTTTGACATGCCTGTTCCGGACTTGAAACGTAAGACTCTCGAAGAATGTTCCGCACTTCTTGAGACACAGAAATTTGCCAAGATTGATGGTTCTTACGATTACTTGCTAGACTTGCCATTTAGAAGTTTGAGTGTACAAACTGCTAAAAAACATCGGGATGCTCTAGAATCTTTGAAAGCTTCTATTAAAAAATTGGAAGCACTGACTCCAAAGAACTTGTGGTTGAATGATCTAGAGTTATTTGAAAAGATTAAGTAAATGGAAAAGACTTATTTGGAAATTTTGGCAGAACAAGATACAGAAGCTCGTGAAGAATTTCAGGTAAATCCCAAAGAACTTTTTGTTGAACATAATCGTTTTGAACAAGAAGTTAATGGCGATGATCATCATGAAGATGAACTTGAAGACCAAGAAGACTTTCAAAAATTTGGAGGATCACATCAACAAGCATCTCAATTAGGTGCCTTGTCTCCAACTAAGGCTACCCATACTACATCTGTAGAATATGATAAAGCTGTACAAGTTCATGTTATCAGTGTAGATTCACGATTTCGTACTAATCGTCAGGATGTCAATTCTGATTTTTTATTTAAATTGGTTAACAAAGTTAAGAATGTAGTTTCTGTACGTCTTTCTTCAATTGAAATTCCAAATACATGGTATACTTTTGCGAGGTGTCGTGGAAATACTACTTGTGTTGTATCAACCTCAACTCAAAATCCTGATAGTACTTACAGCACAAAATCATTTAATGTAGAAATTCCTGAAGGAAACTATTCATTGGATACTAATTTAGACAATTGTTTACAAACAGCTCTTGCTACTGCATTGAATACAGCTATACCTGGAAAACAGTTTTCTGTAATTTTGAACTCTGTTTCTGGATTAATAACTATTTCAGCAAATGATGAATTTAGTCTTAATTTTACTGGAGGACAGTTCGCAGGAAGAATCGATAATTGGGGTCTAGGATACAACCTGGGATTTCGTGATGGTGCTCCTCCGTATGGTAATTTTACTTCAACAAGAGTGACACCGTACGCAGAAAGTGTTACAGCTGTAGCATTACCTGATATTCTAGGATCAAATTATGTCTTTCTGTCCCTAAATTCTGATTGGAGAGTTGTTGAACATAATCATCCAGATCATTCAAATCTAGCATCTTTTGCTAAGATTGTTGTTGATGTGAATAAGAATGATATAATTTATGATAATGGATCAAATTTATTAACTAAAACATATAACTTAAAACAACCTACAGATATAAGTTTTTTTAAGATTTCTCTGTTTGATGAATATGGACAATTTCTTAACTTAAAGGGTGGAGAAGTTTCATTAACCTTAGAAGTTACAGAAGTTCTACATTCAGCATTATATGAATCTTTACGTAATTGATTCCTTCAAGACTTTTAGAGCTGTGTACGTAGGATCACGCTCTGCTTGTCCTTTAATATACGCTGACATGATAGACAGAATTTGTGTCTGTTTTTCTGCTAACAGAACAATATTTTTAATTTGATCAGTTTGTACAGTAACTACTGGAGGCAACAAAACAGGAGTTTTTATGCGCGATCTGTACATTTATTTAATCAAGACATTTAAGCTACAGTTAGTTGCCATCGTACAGTCCAGGTCTTAGCATCGGAAGCCACACTGTCATCTGCGGTGCTGGTTCCGCCGCCAATAATCACGTTGACACCATTCACCTTGAACTTCATTCCTGAGTTACCCTCTACGGTAGTATTATCGGTATCAGGGATGAAAGTACGGGTCTTCGTTAGCGAGAGTACAGTGTAAAAGCTGACAATATCTCCCGTCTCAAAGGCAAAGCCAGGAGATGCTCCAGATGGGAGATCAGAACCATTAGGAGGCGCGGTACTGCTCTGTTGGTATCTTCCGGCAGCCAGGGCTTGTAAGAATAGACCACGAACAGCTTTCTTATCATTGGCAGATAGGTCACCTGACTCGGCAGTAATAGATGCTCCTAGAATCGTACCGCCTCCAGCCATAACGGTTTTTGATAGATCAGCTCCTACTTTTTTAATAGAAATTGCACCAGAATAGTCTACATTGGAAATTGCTTCAGGGGGAATCTTGAGGAGAGGGCTAGTAGGATTGGCAGTATACGCAAACGTCTCAGTAGAAAATACTTTTTGTAGAGTTGGCTTAGCTACTGCTGGACTAGAATCATCAGCGAAATTTACGGGGGCAACACCCGGTCCAGTAACTCCCATAAAGGCCGCCCACTTTGTGTTTAATGCATTACCTACCGCAGATTCCCAATCTAGAGTTACAGTAGGGTAACCTACACCGGCTTCGGATTGAGCTCCAACGGTCATCAGAGTGTTTAATTGAGACGCGGTAACGTTAACCACTACAGTTTCATCGACACTAACGCCCGCTGGTGGTGCGTCTTGTTGTTCACCAGTGACTTTAAGGGTGGTAGTCTGGCTGGCATCGGCTGCATACACATAGTTAAAATACAAGCTAGCAGACATTTGTTATACTCTTAACTTAGACGAAAGTTCGAATTCGCAGGTTTTTAATACCTACCCCGAAGTAAATGGCATTGCTATTTAACGCAAAAAAATTTACTATTGATGTCATAACTGATCTTCAAGCTTTATTGGCATTTATGGACACCAAATTTGGTCACAGATATGCGTATGGACTTATGTATCCTGCAGTAGCCGGACAGGCAACAAAAGAATCGCTGACCTTGGAAGGAACTATGATCTATTACTTTATTCGATTAACAAACCGTCCTTATCCTGAAGTACCTACAGCAGAAGATATTAAGTACATTAATGCTATTTGGGATACATTAGGACATCCTGAAAAGAAACTTGCTATGGAATAAAATGAACTTTGTAAAACCGGAATCTGTGGAAAATAAGTACAATTTAACTTCAACGTCTCAACAGTTTCCCGCACCCAGAAACTCTGGTCGTGTTCCTGATGTACGTACTAAAGATGGCACACCGCCACTATATCTGTACAAACCTGCTGAACCTATCTATAAAGATGTTCGTCGTGAATTAATAGGTCATCAACACACAGCAACTCCGTTGAACACTACCTTTTTTTCAGATTCCAATATTGAACATATTCAACAACGTATTTCTGACCAAGTCTTCTCCATGTCCGGAAGCAAACATCGCATTGATCGTCAGTCTGATGATGATATCAAATTAATTATGAGATCGTATTATTTGATGTTCGGCAAAAACAATCCTGATAATGTAGCTGGTGATCTAGCCGATCTGAATGCTCGTGTAGTAGGATACGCTGCCGCAAAAATCTATTCTGAACTAGATTTTTACCTATTTTATCTCAATGATATCCAAGATTTTGCTCCACCCATCGCAAATCCTGTGAACGTCAAAGTGTACGGATCTAGAACTGGTGAACTCAAGTCATTTTTTTAACCCATACGTAGTACGGACGAGGTGTACTAGCCTCATAATAAAACGCACCTTCATATGTGAATCCTATCTTTTCAGCATAGTCTTTCATCAAAAGAATAAAAGAATCTACACCTTTATCTTCAATGTACAACACAAGATGTCCACCATCTTCTAAATATTTATAGGATTTGCGTAATAAAGGTTTCATAAATTCTGTCATGAATTCTCCTACTGTTTCCCAGATTTTCATATGCGCATACACTTCTTTTGTATAAAATGGTGGACTGGTAAATACCAGATCATATTTTTTTGTTAGACGGACACTTTGAAAACGTCCTAATTTTACTTGAACTTTTTCGGGATCACCGGTCTGACGAATAGCTTCGTAAGCAGGAGCCATGTCTATATTCGTGTCAACCCCCAAATACTCACATCCGTAGGCAATAGCACATCTGAGTCGGTCACCCCAACCAGCACAAGGATCTAACCATTTGCGAGGTTTAAACATGGACAAAACTTTCATGCCAGCAGGAAAAGGATATAACATACATTCTTTTCCAGTGACGGATTTACATTCACGTCTTTGTTTTCCCGAATACTTATCAGTTTCATCAATTAATTTCCATTCACGAGACCTTGGGATGAGAACAGTTTTTCCACGGAACTTCTCCATTATTTCTGGAATTTAGAATAATTTCCTAAATGTGGTTGCGGCTGTTCAGGACCTTTAGGAAATTCAGCAAAGGATGTATACGTATCTTGAAAGATAGCTGATTGGCCAGGAACTTGTATTGCTTCAGGACCATAAACTTCTGGATATACAGATGATGTATCCGCAGCATCTTTTTTCTTTGCTGCTTCGGCTTCTTTTTCTTGTTCAGATGGAATACGAGGACCCATTAATTGAGAATTAGTATCTGGAACTTTTTTCTTCATGTTCCAAGATGTAGGTTTACCCGCATGGAAATCAAGTTTCTTTTGTACATCTGCATTTGTCATAAATTCACGAGGATGCCAAGTTGATACAATTAACAAAGCAAGAATTCCTAGACAGAGCCACCACATTTGTAGTAAAACGGATAGTTTTAATGTTTAGAGCCAACCAAAAAGATGAGCTTGATGGACAAAGTTAAAGAGTACACGTATATCGGCATTGGGTCTGCTTCGCACACCCCGCTTGAAAAATACGATGACAGGGTTAATCAGATATTTCCACTGTTTGTCAGAGAACTCGGAGGATCGTGGACTATTATCCACGTTGATCCTTATTTCGAGAAACCTGACCATCAGGCATTTCTGGACTCCTATTTGAAAAGTATGGGTTTCCTCAAGAGAGGACCGTACAAATACGAGACCAACAACATTGATATCTTATTTTACCCTAAGTTCATGGAAGAGGAGCAACGTGAGTCGTTCCTTACAAATGTAACAACAAAGGTAGTCAACGCAGGAACAAAGCTAATTGTCCAGCAATATACTGGACACGATCTAATTCCGCTATTTAAGAAAGTTTCAAAGACATTTTCTCCTGAAGACTTCGAAGTCATCAAGAAAAATGTTATCTGGGACATTACTTATGGAGATGAACATCCGTGTTCACCAGACATGAGAACATGGAAGCCACTATTTATTGGAGACTCGTTCTTCAATTTGACATGTATGACAGACACGGAAGTTCTGGCATGTATGGGCAAAAATCCAAGGATTGATGAGATCATTGCTACTCAGTTCAACAAAGAGTACAACCATCTCATCAATGTACACCACGTAAACTTTCGCAGGCGCATGATGGGTCTGGAATGTCTTTCAAGGACACATGAGTATAATGACAGCGCAACACCGGAACAGATTATGGAGGTTTTCTCTGCTTATCTGCTACCAGTTGTACGAGTGCTCAAAGAGTTGACTAAACTCTCAGACGAAAAATATTCAGAGCAACTTGACTGTATCAATAACTACAAGAACTATGACGTATACAAGTGGTATTCACTTATGCGTGGGATCTATAAGTAACTTGTCACCAAGTTTGGCTTTCTTAATAAACTGGAACCCCAGAGAATTGTAAAGTTTTCTGGCAATCTTGTTTTGAGGATCAACATAAAGTATGATCTTCTTTTTTTTAGGTTTTAAAAATTCTAATATCTCTGTCATAATTCTGCGTCCCAAACCAGTTCCTCTACGATCTTCTTTTACAAAAACATCACGAATTACATATTCTTCCTCGTAGCGTTTTACGTATAAAGACGCAACAAGTTCAGGATCTTTTAAAGATAAAAAATAAGAACCTTTCGGTAATTCTGTAGGAGGATTTCCCAATAATTTAGAAGGTTTATATTGCGATGGTGTACCAATCATTATTTGTTTAAAGTGAATAAATATAATGTCTGATTTAGATCAGTGGCAATCGTATCACGTATATTTAAGAGTTCAGTATCTGTTTTTTTCAATTTTTGGGGAAGATCGTTTTGTAACCATGAAACAGCATCTTGTACAAACTTAGTCATTTCGGAATCTTTGTAATTATGTAATTTGATTGTTGAAGTTTTTCCGGTAAACTGAGGTCTGCCATATTTGCTGATATAGACTTCTACAAACTGATCAATACTTGCGTCTAATTTTGTTACCAGATCATTTGTAGCAACATGTCTTGGATAAGAAAGTGTCTGCCAATGATAAATTTTAATTTGTTCACGCATAGTCATAAAAATATAGGGAATAACAGAAGACATTTATTTATTCTGATTATTATTTACTGGTTGGAATTGTGAGACGGCAGATTCTGATGCTTGTACACCTTTCCAGTTTAATGACATTGGATCATATTTAGCTTGTTGTTTAGTGTTAGCTTTCCATTCCACAAATCCAGTTGACTCTGTATTTCCTTCGGTAGTTGGAAATTCTTTAGTATCTTGCGGTATTTTTGCCTTTCCAAGAGCTTTCAAGTATCCATTCCAATTAGATTCCATTTATATTAATAAATGACAGTTTCAAAAATTTTGGCTCAACCTAATGTAGTGGTCTTTTTTCATATGACCGGTTGTCCTTATTGTATTCGTACTCAACCATTTTGGAATCAATTAAAAACCAAAATGGGTAAGAAATATAAATTTGCTGAAATTGAAAGTGCACAAGTATCTCCGAGTCTGCGTGAACAAAAAGGGATTACTGGATATCCGCATTTTATTGTGAGAACGAATGGACAAGAAATAAGTTCTCCGGGCAGCAAGGGCTCCTTAAAAGAATTGATGGATGCGTTACACCTTCGGCCGAGTAGGAGAAACACCCGTAGGCTTACTCGTCGAGTTAGGAAGACTTCCTAAAGATCCTTGAGCTTCAACGTACGCCTCCGATTTAACCTTAGCATTTCTTGCTGGAAATGCGCTAGAAAAGTCCGGTTCATCAATACCTTTAGCCAAGAACTTCAAGAATTCACCTTGATCATTAGGAATTTTAGCGGATTGTAAGGTGTGAAAAGTTCTCTGGGCCTGAGCCATATCAAATCTGTCACTGGTATCCATGTACAGTTCTTCTGTTTGTTGAAATGCTTCTTCGATCTCTTTCTTTACTGCCTTATCGGTTATAGGCGCCGCATCACCACGATCAGGATTATCCAAAATTTCTGTCAGCAAGGGGTTCATAAAAGGATTCGATGCTGTCGGATGAGTTAATTTCTTAACAGCCGTATGAAATGTTTCAACTAAGGGGCGAGTAGTTGGAAACAATTCATAAAAAATCGCAGAGACTACCAAGACTAATGGAATTGCCAGAAGATATTCGTGTTTAGATGTACACGCGTACAACAGAACCGAAAAATATACTGTAAATCTGACTACAGAATTCAAGGCAGTTGGTACGTCCATATCCTTAGTAGGAACAAACTTCTGCCATGTTCCCTGTGAAAATAAAATAGAAGGACTGGAATACCAGATTGGTTCACTCATTATTATTTCTTGCCCTCTTTTAATTTTCGTTTCATTCTGGCGATCATTCGAGCTCTACGTGCTTCGGGAGTATTTGCAGTCACAACTTCGGGGGCAACTTCTGCTTTACGAGTTCCCAGAACATCATTAAACGCATTTCCGAATAGTTCTTGAACTTTTACTTTGATGGATTCAACATCACGCATCACAATTTCTTTCGTAAATTCTCCAGTTCTTGACTTTTCTTCAATAAACGACTTCAAGTCTGCCTGAATTTTTTGGATAGAAGGATTATTCTGCAGTTCATTGATCTTTTTAGGAATGTCATCGAAAGATAGATCAACATCTAACTGAGAAAAATCTAGTCGTTCAAATACAGACATCATAAGACCTGCCATCTTAGTTTCTTTCAGGAACTCAAGAAACTCAGTAATGCTTGACTGTTTAGTCTCGTCATTCAGAATATCATCAAGTTCAGATCGTTCACCGATGACAGACTTCAGCATGGTAGAAAGCAGAGGAATATTACCTTTTAGTTTATCTTCTAGCTTACCGTGGAACATGGAACAAAATAGACATCCTTGCATGTTTCCCCAGATGACAGAATGGGATGCCTCATCTTTCCAAAGTTCGGATAAGTCTTGGCCAAAGATTACTCGAGGAACAGACCAGAGACCAGCGTCTTTTTTAAGAATTTCTAGAGAATGTTCGACAAAAACAGCATGAAACTGTTCAACATCTTCATCTTGTACACGAGTTACTGGAAATTTTTCAGGGAATTTAGAGTTCAATTCCATCAAAAATTTTTTAAATGGTTTCACTGAATTCATTTATTGTTGGGAAAGATGTTTATTGTTCAACGATTACCGAAGCGTGAGTTCATTTCTTTACGATCTTGGCCAGTCAAGCAAATACAACCTGAATCAGAAGACAGACCGGATGCTGGGCAACATTCAGGGGCTGATTTGTTTCCTTCTAGGTACATAAGCTTATTCTGTTCAAGAGCTACATTCTGAGGAAGATTACCTACTGGCATTGGTTCAGAAGAAGACCATCCTCTAGGCTGTTCATCATAAGGTCCCATGGGCGACCCTGTGACCGGTCGTGCTTGACGTTGACCAAAGTTATCTATTTGTACAAACTTCATTAATAGTCCAGAAGCAAGTGCTGCCACAAATAGGAGTCCGACAAGCATTGTGCGATTCATCTTTTCTTATTACCTTAGAATTTATTAGAAAACGGACTCTTTTATTGTAAAAATGTTAACTGTAAAAATGGCTGACTTTGCTACAAAAAAAAGCCATGTGGCCCTCATGGTCCAAGGCTTTCAGACGGACAACAGACGCTGGGCTCGTGATCCAATAAAAAAGCTTCGGATACCGAGACGTGTCCTGCTCATAAACTTCTTGCAGGAGAATGTACTTTCTTCCAAGAACTTACAGGAGTTAGAACACGGACTCAACAGGTACAAGGAATATAGGGAGAGTATTTAACAGACTTTCTTTTTTTTATGCGCTCTGAAGAAGTGATGCCAGAAATAAGACGAGTGCTAACAAAGGAAAATTAAAGAATGCCAAGACAATAGCAATAACTAACATAGCAATAACGAACGCTTTAACAATATTCATAAAAAGAGCTACAAATCCTTCAATAAAAGATACAGCTGTCAAACCAAAAAAGGCAGAAATATACCCTGAAGCTGTCATTTTGCGAATGAGATCCTGAATCTTGATCAGTAAAAAGGAAAACGCACTCAATGGCCCAGATGCTTTTTGAAGTGTAGAATTCGTAAAGGACAGAATAAATCCACGAATTCTCGTAATCAAACCACGAAAGAGTTTTAGAGGATTCAAGATACTGCTTAACGAATCAAGAATTAACGACATCTGAGCTCCAAAAATATCAGTCATTCCACCAACTAAATCTTTCCCCATCAAATTCATACATTTTTGAAAATTTCCAGCAGTTCCTGTATCTGGATCTATCCATCCAGCAAGAGGCATGTACAAAGGATTACATCTGTACAGACTCCAATTATTGCGTAATACTTGAATATTTTGAGAAATCTGTAGGTACACTATAGTACCTATAACAGCGGCATTTACTGCCAAGAATAAATACATTATTTCTTTACCAGACTATAAACTTCCCAAACCACGCACGATCTTACCAGGCGCACCATTCCATACCGATTGACCAGTCTCCATACCAGTATAGAAGCTGTAAATGATCGTAGCAAAGACACCAACAATACGTCCCATCAAGGTCTGAATTCTGATCATCAGATACTGCATAGATGACATTAAGTTTGCTATCTTTCCAAAAACCATCTGAAATACCATTCCGAAGCCACCACGAACATTACTGAACAGACCTCGCATATCACTCAAGGCTCCTGAGATTGAGGATAAAGAGTCGCCGACGATAGACATCTGTCCATGTAAAGGATCCATCGCGGCACCAGCATAGTCTCCAAAACTTTTATTTGTACATTTCATGAAGTTTGACATTGGATCTACACCAACTACACTCGCCATAGGCATATAAAACGGGTTACAGCGTAATTCAGACCAATGATCTTTTAAATATTTGACTTGAGCTTGTCCAATGTACATCAAGGATAAAAGTGTTGCTGCCAAGGTTGTTAAAATAAAGAGAATCATTTACTGAAAAGCTGGGATATCATTCTCGTCCATTTTTTTCCTTTCTTGAACATAAATATGAAAGTGTCTCAGACTATGAAACTCGGCCTTGTTTTAGGAGGTGTCGTCCTCCTTGCTTTTATGATGAATAGTTATTCTGGTACCAAGAGCATGCTATCCGAAGGCATGGATAAACTTTCTGGATCCGCCGGTGTACAATCCCCTTTGTCTGATGGTCCTCCCATGAGTGCTAGCAGTCACCTTGTCGGTGGAAATGCTCAGCCTGTAGAATCCTTAAAGGCTCGCCACCCAGCTTCTCAGGGAACTTATACTGAGAACACGCTATCCTCGTCTGAACTTCTTCCCAAGGGTTCTCTAGGTGCGTCTTTTGCGGCTGTGAACCCCGGTAGCATGGATGACCTCAAAGGTCAGAATCTTCTTCAGGCCGGATACCACACTAATACGGCAGTAGCTGGTGTGTCTCAGACGTTCCGTAATCCTTCTCGTGATATTCGTGCCGAAGATCCTAATCCTCAAGGCCAGACCACGACGGGTCCCTGGAATCAATCTACGATTGAGACGGATTCCTTCCGTAAGGGCATCGAGACGTAAAAAGGGACTTTCACCCTCACTCCCCCTCCAGGGTAATTGGCGAGATCTCATCCTCCAGATTAAGAAACACTGTCTCGCACAAATCTGGGCACCCCGTTGAAGGGACTGTTCCAGCTGTGACGATTGTTTCGTCTGGGCCAAAGCCCTCGTCATCCCCACCGCTTGGCGGAGATCTTGCCTTGCCAACCGACGGCAACGGCAATGGCAGTTCTATGTTGACCGGGTTGCTTACCCAGTGCCACGCAATCTCTGCTGCCTTTTTCCATTCTATGTACGACAAGGTGATCTTGGTTCCGTCAGAGCGCGAAAAGCTCCCAAATGAGCAGATCAACGCAATAAACGTTGGTGCCATGCTAGACATCCAGGGAAGACCAACAGCGGGAGGATAAATCCTACACCACTTGAACGAGTCGTAAAAGCAGTTTGCCATTGTAAAGACATCCACCCAACGGCATCTCTCCTCCACTTCTTGTACAGAAGACGGGCGCGCCATAGTAGCGGTATTCGAGTATTTAGATACCTGTTTTCTATACATTTCAAATCCGTTTTTAAAACGAATTTAGTAGACAGTAAGTTCTGGACTAAAAAAATGAATCTTAATAAAATTCATGCTTTGGCATGGATTGCGTTGACTCGAGATGATCTTCCAGGTCAGACTTTTATCCAAGTATACCAGACCATCTTTGGTGATGAACCAAATATGGCGCTGATACGTATTGAAGCACATAAGTTTAATAAATTTGTTTAAGGGGAAACCCTTTTTTCTTAATCCTAAATAATGATTCCACTTCTTGCAGGTACTGGTCTTTTTCTAGGAATGTCATATTTATCTGGACCTAAAAACAATGTCCCAGTTCGAAGTGCTTTAGATGGAAAAACTTATTATGTACAAAATTTACCTGATAAACAGGAAGCAGCAGACAGAATCTCAAAATTGAGAAAGAATCTTACCAAGATTGTAGAAGGATTTAGGTCTGATGCTAATTTTTCAGCAGATCCTCCTTATCAAAGATTGATCGCTAAATTTAATCCTGAAGTTTTTCAAGAAAATGATATTGATGCGTCTAGCACATCTTATTCTGAAAATAAAGGCGAAAAAATAGTAGTCTGTATTCGTGATAAAAAAGAACCATATCCATTTGTTGATGAAAATACAGTGATGTTTGTATTACTTCATGAAATGGCTCATTTAATGACAGAATCTATGGGACATACTCCTGAATTCTGGTCAAACTTTAAAAAGTTATTACAAGATTGTATGAAAAATGGGGAATATACCCCCACCAATTATAATCAACATCCAACTCAATATTGCGGTATGACTATTTCAGATACACCACTGTAATCTGTCTTAACAGAAACCCGGCGTGCCATTTGGCGTGCCATTTGGTGTACCAACTGTAGGCGATTGTGGATAAAGTGTTCCAGTCCACACTCTCTTCGTCGGGATTACAATATCCGGATGAAGAGGTGCTTTTGCTCCGAGCTGTTCTCCCTTTTCAGGGTAGAATGCAGGTGGTGTCACTGAAATTACCCATTGAATAAAGTCCATTCTTTGCCTTAGTTGTTATCCAAATTTTTATAAAAAACAATTCGTTTTTATAAAATTTGTTCAAATAAAGATTTTTTATTAAATAATGTTTTTAATAATTCTGGAATAATAAATAATTCTTCAACTAATCCAGGTTTTTTATTAAATTCTATTAAAATAGGTTTTCTTTTTTCAAACATTATATCAGCTCCAAATATATAATAAGAATTTTTTGAATTCCAATCAGGTTTTAATTTTATATCTTTTAATACTATTTTAAAAATATCTTTAAATTCAGTTTTTCGTTTCCATCCATCTGGAAGAGTTTCAGGATAATATTGTTCTTTTATTGGTGTAATGTCATAACTTGACTCATGTATATCTTTATCATCCCAATTATCTTGTTTATAAGGTTTCTTTGAAGTATAAAATTCTGATTTATTGCAGACATATACATGTGTATCAATAACTAAAACATAAACTCTTAAATGAAATTTATGTCCATTAATTAAAGCTGGTTCTTTTATATAATCTTGTAATGCCCATTTTGGATGTTTATGTTTTTTCATCCATTCTTCAATTTCTTCACGAGTTTCTACAATACTAATATCTTTTCCAGAAAATCCATCAACAGGTTTTAATATTTTTAAAAATTTAGATGGTAATTCTGGAATTTTATCTGTTATTGTTATAGAATCTTTTATAAATGATTCACCTTTAAATTTTTCATATAATTTTGATTTATCAGTTATATCAGGATACTGAATTAAATTTGTTAATAATGATTTTTTTAAATTAATATGATTTTTATAATATTCCCATTGTCCTGATAAAAATACAAAATCTACAGGAAAATTAGAAGATTCTTTCATACCATATTTTTCTAATTCTTCTTTCATAGAATTTGTAAACTCTTTACAATCTGTTTTGACATAATAAGTCATCTTATATTTTATATTGATTTAAAAATAAGATGTTTACAACTAAAATTTTAAATATGGGTAGACCTGTCAAATTTTTTGAAGATGATACAGTAGACATAGTTCGTCAACATATTGGTGTAGCTATGGACATTCATCCTGATCGTTTGTACATCTTAATTGGGATTGAACTTTCTAGGCATTATTACACTCAAGATAAACGAAATTGGGACTTACTTTTTCATCGTCTTTCTCTAGATGGTAGACCTATAGAACGAGAAATGTTGGATTCTTATTGTGCTGATTATCGAGTTCCTGCAGTTCACCCCCCGTTCAAAAACTATGATCGTGATGAATGGATGACATATCCTGCTGAATTACATGATTTATGGGATCCAGTAGGAGAATTCACAGAATATTGGATTTTTGGAGTTGAAGATCAACGATCATTTTGTTTACCTTTAAAACAATCTGTTATAAGTTCACGCATTATTTCAGCAGAAACTCCTATTCCCGATAATTCCAAGCTTTTCATGAGTTTTTATCAAAAAGAAAAAGTACGTGGATTCTGGGTAATTCCTGCAGAAGGAAACTATACACCTTTACTGAGAACAGGAACTCCTCAGAAATTACCCGTTTCTCAAATCACTTTACTCCAAAATAATTCTCAACATCTTGAAAAATTGTTAAGCTTAGATCCTCCAGCACCTAAGAAAACTGCTTTATTAAAAGCTATCTGGTTTGTAGAATTAGTTGATACTGAAATAGATCATGTCCGAACACGATTTGAACAGATGTTTTACGGTCTCACAGTTTCTACAAAGATTCCATGCGTAACTCTGTTTACATCTCAAACAGAAGTATCTCGACACAAATTCTTTACTGATAATGTCAAAACAAAGAAACCTGTTCTGGAAACTGCTTTGTGGTCAAGATGGTGGACAAAGACAAAACCTCCCGGAAGTCGTCCAAAACTTGTTTTGTACAGAGGAAAGTCAACTGAATCATTTGATAGAATTTCTATTTCAGCAACAGATATTTCATTTGGTGTGTACAGAGATTCTTCTGAAACTAGAAATCTTGAAGAATTACGTGAAGAATTATGTAAATGGTTTTGGACTTTAGATTCAATCTCGCCATTTTTTGCTGATACAGACTTAAAAAGATGTCGTTGGTCACTTCAAGAAATTAAGTTTGATCTAGAATTCGGTAAACCATTAGAAGAATTGGATACTAGACGACTTGGTTGTTTATCTACAATTTTTGATCAGGATCGCAGACATCCTGATGTATTCAAATTTTTGAGAACAGATTATGCTTTGGAAGGATTGACTGTTTCTGATCTGTACATCATTGATCTCCTGAAAGAAAATGAGTTCCTGACACCTCAAGAAGTTCAAGAACAATTAAAAATTTCATTGGAAGACTCTACACGCGTCTTGAATACAATTAGATCAAAAATTCAAGATGAACCTAGATTGTTAGAACGCAAGACTCGTGGATTTCCAGTTCTTCAATTTTTGCCAACATCAGTAGTTGTTTCATCAGTAGTAGACATAGAACGACCAGCCTTATTCGCATCTATTCTTCGTTATATCCTAAGTGATCCAAAGTCCAAGACTTTAGACTCTATATGTCCTAAGAAAATTGAAACTTCAGAAACTAAAGTAGCTGTATCCCAATTTGAATATGATCTCGATGAATCATTTGGAGATCTTTTTTCTTATCTTGAAGAAGCTAAACCTGAAGAAAAAGTAGAAGAACAAAAACGTGGAAAGAAGGCATCGAAGTATTCATATTTCATTAAACGTTTAGAAGAGTTTGATCCTAAAACATTTAATCCTGAAAATCCTAATCCTGATTATCCGGGAGCATGTGAGCAATCGCATCAACCTATAGGTCTGAAAGATACTGATATGGATTCTATGCCTCCCGAATTTGATCCTCGAAAAAATATGGATGATAAAAAAGTTTTGAAATGGGAAGATCCAGATGGACTTATTGTTTGTCCCGAATATTGGTGTATGTACGACAAAGTACCCCTGAAAAAAGATCAGTTGGTAAATGATGCATGTCCTCTTTGTGGAGGAAAAATACGATCACAATCTGATTCAAAAGCAGATACTCGTGAGTTTTCTGTAATAGCTCGTACAAAAGGATTTTCTTATGCGGGGTACAGCAAGAATCCTCCCATTTCTCCAGCCAATCAAAAAGAACTTCCTTGCTGTTTTCGTACAGAACATAAACCAAAAACATTATCTTCGGATTCTCAAGAAGGTAAGTATTACATTAATAGAGAAACAAAGACAGAGCTTGAAGAACTACGTCTTGCTTATATTCCAAATGATCTACTAGATCTCTTAGATGTTAAAACTGACTATACATATTTCAAGAAAAATGGAAGTCGTATTCCTTCTGGATTCAGCGCATTTTTTCGTGTAGGATTAGGAAGAAGTTCAAAAACAATTCCTGATCTATTTAATGATTCTGAAGTTCCTCCTCCGCATGAAGCAATAGATGTATCTTTAAATTGTTCATTCTTACACTCATGGTTAACTCCATCAGATGAACATCTTGAAGAAATTGAATCAGAATTACTTGATAAAAAACCTTTTGATACAGATGATCTTGCTCGTAACAGAGTTGCTAAAATTATTTCGGGAATGTCAAAAGCATTCAGAGATGGTACAATGACACAATTACAAGAAATTGAGTATACCTGTATTTTTTTAGGTATTGATATTTATCGAGTATTTTTACATGAAGGAACTATGGGATGTGTTTTTTATTCCCAACAAGTAGAAGGTGACAAAGGAATAGTTCTTTTACAATCTGGAAATGATGTAGACTGTTTGGCATTTGTATCACGTAAAGGTCGTCAATTTACATATTCTGCTGATCTATTTAAAAAACCGTTTGGAGAAACTTCAGTAGAAAAGTTATCTAAATTACGCGAACGTGTATGTCAACTAAGTATTCCAACATCTACAGAAGCACTGGAAGCATTCTCAAAAATATTTCCTGATGAACTTCCTACCTTAATTTTAGATCCATTTGGACGTATGCAGGCACTATTTTATCCGAACGAATTATTGATTCCTTTTAAGAATTCTCCAGCTCCAAAAGCTTTACGAGAACTTGTTACTTATGATTCATACCTTGGCATTAAAGATCAGTTACCTACTCGTGATAAGATGAAAATTTATCTTGCGTTGATTACAGAGTTTCACGCTGGATTTGCATTAGAACGTGAATTAGTTGATTCTGATGGTCAGATTGTCGAACTCTTATTAAAATGCGGACTGCGTGTTCCTGTAGTTCCTGAACAAGGAGCCGGTGTAGCAGAAGATGTTGTGGCCACTGTTCTCAAAGAAGGAGAAACTGAATTTACATTTGGAGATCAGAATCCTGAAGATGTAGCAACGTACAAAAGTATTTCGTATGCTGATGAAGTGTACAACTTTATTTTATTTGAATTGACTCAAGACTTACAAGGAGAATCGGATCTTAGAACAGCTTTATCTAATACACCTATTCGCAAAGAAGTTGAAGCTTTATTGGATGCCTGGTTTTCAGAAAAAGTTTATTTTACAAGAATAGATGAACCTATAGAATTCATTACAAAAATTAGAAAACCTTGTGGACAGTTTAAGACTAAAGGTAGTTGTGACAATGCAAATATGTGTGGATGGGATGGACAATGTAAGGTTAAAATTCGTGACACTCTTAAAAAAGACAAATTATTTAACAAACTTTTGACAAATCTTTTAGAAAATTCAAAGACCAGATATATGGTCTTAGATGGTCGTACAACTCCTTTTTTTAGTACAATTCTTTACTTGGAACTTCCACATGAAAAAATCGTGACAGATCTTGAAATAAGAGCTGGAACGGTTTAAACAGATAACACTAAACTATAATGAACACGGATGACCGAGTGGTTAAGGTGGCAGGCTTAAGATCTGCTGGAGAAATCCGCGTGGGTTCGAATCCCACTCCGTGTAATCCCTCTCAGAGCGTGTTTGTACACCTTCTGAAAGAAAAAAGTTGAGCCCTTGCCCACACTTCCCTCCTTTTAAAGTCCATCGACTCTAATACCCGCAGATTTCTGACCAGCTCTGGTTCATACCCAGCTTGTAGTAGTCCTCCAGGTCCTTCGTGGACCCAACTTGCGGGACACCCCTCACAGCGGGTGCTACTGGTGCTGGCTTTGTTCCCAGCAATACCCCGATATCGCGGGGCGCTAGTGGTGAGGAAACCACAACTGCGTTCCGCTTCGTCGCGGCCGCATAGTTCATTGCAGCCCGCTTGGCTGCCTCCTCCTGAGCACACACCTCTTTCAGGTTCTGCTCCTCTGCGCGAAGCCTCTCCAGCTCCGCGTTGACATTCTGCAGCTGCAACTTCTCGTTCCAATCTGCAAGTACCTCGCAGGCCCAGAGGAAGGCCTGTTGCCTCTCCTCCTCATCCTCCATTAGCCTATAAGCCTCTGCCTTTTCCGCCTCAGCCTCATTCTCACACTCCTCCATGAAGTTTTCAAACTCCTGCTGCTCGTCGGAGCACTCCTGCATGAAGTTCTCCTCGTCTGGCGTCAGTTGGTTGAGCTCATTCTGCTGCCTCCACCACTTCTGTATGGTGATGGCTGCTAGCTCCGTCTTGCTGACCTGGGGCTTGGCGCCCACCTTGTTGGCAGCGATGAAAGACTGGACCGTGTCCACGTCAATCTCGCCACCCGGCTGATCGGGAAGCACCTTAAGTAGCTCCACGAGGCACGGCGCATCTGCCCTGACCTGACCCTTCATGAAGCTCCATGCCCCACGTTTGATCTTCTTCAGGACGTAGTTGCAGCGCGCTGGCAGAGTGGCCTCAACGTAGTTACCAAGCTTGTTGCGCTTGTTCTTCTTGTTGAGCGCCTCCCTGTCCAGGTGCGCGCAGGTGCACTTGTCACCCTCGGGGCAGTGCCCCGTGATCTCCCAGACCACGCAGGGCCCAGGCTTCCACTTTGCGGCATCCTCTGCCGTCAAGTACCACTTGCCCTCCCTCACGTTGAAGTAGGACTCTTTCAGTGGCATTCCCGTTGCGTTTGCGTACAGGGCTTTAAGCGCGGTAAACAATTTGCAGAGGGTTTAATCTCTACTAACACCATTTCATACAAAAAAACATTCCGTTTTCTTCCAGTCCCAGAGTCCTACAACACATATTGGCTTAACTGTTTTCCTGTAGCATCATACACACCAAACTTGAAACCATATCCTGTAGTCTTTGTTGCCAATGAAGCATCGGTAGCAGATGTACAACTTGTTCCTTGAGAAAAGAAGGCAGAAGCGTCATCTGGTGTCAACATACGAGGATAATGATAGAAAGAACATAAGTATCCTGAAAATCCACCACCTGAGTTCAAATAGATATCTCCAGCTACCGGTTTAGGAACTCCAGATAAGACACAAGATTTTACAAGTTTGCCGTTTAGGTAGACATCTAAATTACGTGAGAATAATGTCACCGAAACAGAACACCATGTTTGCAAAGGAATGTCAGGAACTTCACAAATATAAACATCATCAGTAGCTCCAGAATGTCCAGCAGGTGCTGGTTCGGATTTAGATGAAGATCCATCACCAAACACTGAAACACTAATTTTTAATGAATTATCAGTCGGATGTAATGAAATTGAAGGATTCATAATTGCTGGATTTGTAGGATCTGATCGTGAAACAACATGTTTTTCAACACCATACTTATAATTCCAATCTTGTACATACATCCAAAACTGCATTCCGTAAGCACCATCTTGTCCTCCAGATAGGGGAGCTGAAGCGGAAGGAATCAAAGCTTCTGTACGAGCTTCTTTTGCGTAAGGAAGAAGATCAGCAGAACTACCTGTCGTATTAAATATACTTCCTAGACGTCCTAATAGTGTAGGACCGGCTTGTTTGGCTACTGGAGCTTTCTTTACCTTATTTGTAAAATGTTCACCCATAGCATTAGCTAAAGAAATATCAATGGCTTCATTTACATCCCAAGGTCCCGGGTTTTTTGTAGTTGTATCCAATCCTTGCTGACTTCCTGAAAAATGATAAGATATTTTTACACTCCCTTTAATTAGTGTACATGGTGCTTGAGGACCGGCACCTGTGGCACCTGTGGCACCTGTGGCACCAGTAGATCCCGGAGGGGTAATAAAACAAGACATGGAATTTACATTAATAAAAGGAGCCACACCTTTTTCTAAAAATAAAGAATCTCCTTTGACTTGAGCATTAACTTGTGCTGTAATATCTGAGTTTACATACATAGGATCCATCAAGGTAGCAGAATCAATTACCAAGGTAGCTTCTTGATTAGATTCTAATTTTTGGATAGTTAAATAGGTGTACGCATAATATAAGCCTGCTCCGATTCCACCTAATAATAGTAATGCTCCCAAAATCCAAAATCCAGTTTTGGCATATCCCCACGTAGCGGACTGAGCTGTAGCTACTTGTGTACTCAGTTGTCTCTGAGCATCTTGAACTGACAATGTAGCATTAGATAAATCTAATTTCGGTGCTGATGTTCCTGCTCCCATTTGTTTACACGTAAGAAACTTTATAGACTAGATGTATTGCAACAATTGCGGTGAAAAAGGACATGTGTTCCGCGATTGTAGTAAACCTGTTATGTCATGTGGACTAATTCTTCTGGATTCATCAAAACTTCCATGTGATCCAGAATCTGTAAAGGTTCTCATGGTCCGGAGAAAACATTCTATGGCGTTCACTGAATTTGTCAGAGGAAAATATGATCTTCATGATCATGATTTTATCAGAAGATTAATTGAAAATATGACATTTGGAGAACATTCATTGTTGACCAATTTGTCATTTCCTGATATTTGGACACAACATTGGGGAGTGGGTAGAGATCATCATTCTCATGAATATGAAGTTTCCAAGACAAAGTTTGAAAGCTTGCCTATTTCTTTGTTTCAAGGAGGAGGATATGAAGAATCTGAATGGGGATTTCCAAAAGGACGTCGCCAACATCGTGAAACAGACTTGAATTGTGCTATTCGAGAATTTTCAGAAGAGACTGACATTCCTCGTGAAACCTATACAGTATGCAATAACCTTTCATTTGAAGAAACGTACAAAGGCACTAATGGTGTAGAATATCGTCATCTTTATTTTTTGTCTGTCACAACAGGTGAGATCGTTCTGAATACAGTAATGACCCATGAACAAGAACGAGAAATTTGTGAAGTTAAATGGATGACATTGGCTGAGTGTTCAGGAACTACACGTCCCCATTTGTTGCAAAGATCCAACCTTCTCGAAAATTTAAAGAAAACGATTACACTGTTTAATACATAAAATGAACTTGACAACAGGTTCTCTGTTTGTGTTAGGAGGATTGTATATTTTTGGGTTTGCGATGTCTTTATTTATTTCCTATATGAAATGCTCTAAGATTTCTTGGTCAATTTCAGCAATGGAAGGCTTATATTGGACATTTTTGCCGACATTATGTTATTTTCTCGGATCTTGGAGTCCATTTGTTCGTGATGTGTTTGCTGTTCCTTTGAGAGGTTGGTTTGGTCTTGAAGAAGAATATTCTCATTCTGTAGGTATTGCGTATTTTATGATGCTAGGTTCTTGGATTAGTACAACCAGAATGCTTCATACAACAGAATCACAAGTATGTCAACCAGACTCTGCTGAACTCGCAAAATTTGAAAAAGATTTAGAAGCTGAACTCAAAGAAAAAGAGAGTAATAATAATGGAAGTGCCGTACCGACGGTCAAAGCTACTGATAAAGATAATTCCTAAAGGAACTTTATTGTTCCGTTATACCAAGACTCCAGAGAATGATCTGCGTGGAGTTCCTGTAGATTCTGGTAGATGTATGACTCCAAATTTTAATGTATTTTTTCATCCGAATCCATACATAGGGTATCATTTGTACCACGATTATCGTGATGAAATTGGAGACACAGTTTATGCGTACGTTTTAACTAATGATGTCAAAGTTCTCTGGTTATTAGAACCGTCTCCGTATTCGAGAATGACTAGAAAAAAGAAAACATTTATCAAAGAATGTTCTCGTGTTCCTAAAGGATGTATGCCTCGACCAGGAAATTCGTATGATCCCTGTATGTCCGATACAATGATTAAAAAGTATCCCGATATTGTTGGAATTATGTCTTTGGCACCGGGAGATAATAAATTAATGCGAAAAGCTGAAAAACGTGGTATATCTCAAAAAGCAAAGAAGTGGTTTCATAAGGCTCGCGATTCATTTGGAATTCATGAAGTTCCAGAACTTATCTTACATCCTTTAACCAAACGTAAAAAAGAAATGATTGTACACGAAAATGATGTCTTGGAAAACAATTATCGTCTTCTGAAAAAAATGAAGTACTCGGAAGTAGATTCATTTATGAAGAATGTTGTCTACGATCCAGAAACATACTTTTACAAGTCGTCCAAGTTGACCTCTTGAGGCTCGAACTCAAAGCTCTCTTCTTTTACGATAAACTTAATCGCAAGATCATCGAGAACCTTCATACGGGCGTGAGTGACAGTTAAATCTTCATCTGTAACCAGAACCAGAATTTCTGGAGGTTTGATTGACCGAGGAGTCAGGAGTACAAGTACTAATGGCTGTTGGTCAGGATCGTGAATCTTGTTTTTAACAATTTGTCCGATCATACTAGAAAGAACCATGTTTCCAGGACACCCTGCGAAATATTCACGATTTTCTTTCGAAAATACGCGAAAGATTCCATTGCCTTCCATGTTTTCAACACGACAAAGAATAATCTCATCAGTGTCTCGTTCATGAGCCGAAAGTTTCCTTTGGCGAACAATCTCAGAAATAATCCTGGAAAATTCCTGATTATTTTTGTGTGGCCCACGCTCTACAGCGCTAGGCTTAACCCTCTTCTTCTTGTCTTGATCTTTATGCCTGGTCATTTTTCTGTTGTTGTACTACTAGATCTTAAATCCATTTTAGATAGAATACTTAGTGAGAACTGTAACAAGTAAATATGATAATGCTGCAAAGATAAACATCCACCACCATACTGGAAATACAGTTGAACCCTTTTTCTGGGTACCAAACGGTTTAATATGTCCATCTGCTCCGAAAGCTATAGAAGGTTTCAGATAAAGAAACCCAGCGACCATGAAAAGATAAAATGCTAGCATCCATAGTCGAGGTTGTTTGTGAAAGGATTCTTCCATTATCATTTCCTCACTAAAAATAAGTGGAAATGTATGTTCTGCCAAATAGAAGAGCTTTTTCAGATGCTGTAACTCGAATCTTTATCAAAAAGAATTACAGAAAAGAGAAGGATGATGAAGACGAATCCGTAGACTTATGTACAAAATCCAGTTCAGGCAATCGTGAATTATTTCCTTATCAAAAACTAGTTCGTGATTACCTTTTGATTGAAACTCCCTATCGAGGTCTTCTAGTTTATCACGGTCTCGGTTCAGGAAAAACATGTTCTGCTGTAGCTGTTGCTGAATCCCTTTTAACCAAAAAGAAGATTTTTGTGATGGCTACTGTGTCTTTGCTTACCAATTTTAAGCAACAATTACGTGGATGCGGAGATCCAATTTATAAGCAAGAAAATCACTGGGTTGTACACAATTTGAGTTCTGAAGCTGATAGGGAAAAAGGTAAGGGTCTCGGTATCTCCGAAAAATTTCTAGATAAGAAAGGGCGTTTTTTCATGACAGTTCCCGAAAAGCCGTCAAATTTTTCTTCAATGGACTTAAAAACTCAGAAAGATATTTCTGAACAAATTGATGATATTATTGATCAGAGATATGAGTACATTCCTTATAACGGTATTACTTCTTCAAATATTGATAAATATTTACCTGAGTCCGATCCTCATAAGTTTGATGATTCTGTTATCATTATTGATGAAGCACATAACTTTGTAGGAATGGTTTTGAATAAAAGCGAATTGAAAACTCGGTTCTACGATATGATTTACCGTGCTCGCAACACTAAGATCGTCTTGCTATCAGGAACTCCAGTAATTAACAGTCCATTGGAAATTGCTCTTCTCATGAATTTAATTCGTGGACCTATTGAACGTGTACGCATAGGTTGTTCTTCTGTGATCTCATGGGATGAAGGAATGATGACCGGATTTTTGAAAACATTGAAAGATGTTGACACAATTGAATACGATTCTGTAAAACGCCAGATTTTGTTAACCAGAAATCCTCCTTATTTTGAATCTGTTTTATCTGAAAAAGGTGAACGTATTGCTGTGAAATACAATAAAGATTTTACTCAAGAACCTGATATTCTCAAATGGGTAGACAGTTTTAGATCAAAGTTTCAAGATAAGATTGCTGGTGTTGAATTATTACCGCAAGATAAACTTTTAAAAGAAGATCTGGAATGTTTACCTTCTAATTTCGAAGAGTTTGCTCAGACATTCATTGATGGTTTACAAATCAAGAATGCTTTACTTTTTCAACGACGTATTCAAGGCTTAGTTTCGTATTACAAGGGAGCGGACGAACGTCTAGTAGCAAAAGAGGTTAATCAGGATAAACGATTAGTAAAAGTTCCCATGTCTTCCGAACAATTTTTACGATATTTGGAAAAGCGTTGGATTGAAATTCAGATTGATACTAAAAAAGGACGTTCTTCAGACTTAAATGAAGATTTTGGTTCGTATCGTACAAATTCTCGTTTAGTATGTAATTTTGCTTTGCCTCCTGAATTAGAAGTTCAAAAAGAAGGCGAGAACTTTAAGGAAGTAGCATTTGAAAAAATTCGAGCAGATCCTAAACGTTTCTTAGTTGATGAAAAATTAAAACATTTTTCTCCTAAGATGCACGAATGTCTTCAAGCAATTAAGAAAGATGTCAAACATAAACAATTTGTTTATTCTACCTTTACAGGTCTGGAAGGTACTGGTATATTCGGTCTTGTTCTTGAACAGAATGGCTTTCAACCTTATAAATTAAAACGTGAACATGGAATTGTTATTGAAGATCCTGATATGAAACCTGGTGTTCCTGCCTTCGCATATTTTACAGGTGATGAATCACAAGAAGATCGTGATTTGTACAGACAGATTTTTAATGATCCTGAAAAGTTTTCAGCAGATTTTCCTCAAACTCTGAAAGAATCTATTAAAGAACGTGGTCGCTTATCTGTTTTGATGGCTTCTAGAGCAGGTGCTGAAGGTATCAACTTAGAAAATGTACGTCATGTACATATCTTGGAAGCACAATGGAATCCTGCTATTGTTGATCAAGTTGTTGGTCGTGCTATTCGTATTTGTTCACACGCTCGTCTACCTATGGAAGAACGTACAGTTGAAGTAAAAATTTACGTTTCAGTTTTTTCGCAAGAACAGGCTGTTGGAATTGAAGGTCCTAACATTGCTCTAATCCGTCGTAGTGATATGGGTCTGAAACGTTATGATGTAGAACAACCTACGGAAACATTTTTGTCAACTGATGAATACATGTTTGATTTATCTTACCGTAAAGGACGTATCGCAAAAAACATTAGTCTTTTATTGAAACAGGCTGCCGTTGATTGTGAAATTCATCGTAAATTACATTATCGTGAACAACCTGTAATTCAATGTATGCGTTTTGATACAACAACCAAACCTGAAGATATAGCATGGGCTCCTGCTATAAAGACAGAAGAACGTGATACTTTGTACCTCAAAAATATTGTCAGAAAAGCAAGAAGATTACAACGTGTTTCTATTAAAGGTTTGCTTCTTATCGTAGATCCAGATACACAAGAAGTCTTTGATGCTCAAGCATTTGAGGATCGCCGTTTACTAAAAATTGGTACAAAGAAGTCTCCAACTGAAATTGAATTTTTCTAAGGTATAACAATGATCGCAGATATTTTTGGTGTTCTTTTTTTAGTTGGAATCGGAACTTATATGTGGAGATCTGTTCCAGAAAGTAAAGCTCCAGTATTTAATATTCAAGATGGAAAACAGAGATCTTTACAGGCTAAAGGAGATGCTGGATTGTACATTGAAAAAGTCAGACGTCGAGCTGTACAACAAGTAGGACGTCTAGATCCAGGAAAACTCCGTGAAACTCGAACACAATTTGGTTCAGCCACTGGTATTATAGAAACATTTATGATTACTGGAATTTGTGATCCTTTACCTTGTATCTGTCCACCCGATATCTTATTTGATGGCGGTGGTCCAGGATCAGAATTCTGCCCTGCTTCAGGAAATCTGGATGCTGGTAATAATAAAACTAAAGTATGTGAAGCATGTCCTCCAGATACACTTTTTGATGGTGGTGGAACTGGAGCAAATTTTAAGACCATCAAAGGATCTGGAACTCTTGACGCCGGTAATCAACCAATATGTGAATCTTGCCCTCCGGATACAATTTTTGATGGAGGTGGTACAGGATCAAATTTTAAGCCTATTAACGGATCGGGAATCTTAGACGGAAAATTTCACAATACTAAAGCGTGTGGAATTTAACAAATGGCATGTCCACCATCAAATGTTAAATTTCAATTGAGAAGAGCTCTGGCTTCTCAATGGCTTTCTACGCCAAGTCTTATTTTACAAGCTGGTGAACCTGGATATGAAACTGATACATTTAAGTTAAAAATAGGAGATGGAATGACACCATGGTATTCATTACCATATATTGGTCAAACTAACAAAATTTTATCCGATGAAATTTCTCCTATATATACTTCTAATACAACAGCTGAATCTGCTTTTTTAACGTATAAAATTGTCAGAGTTCAAACAGTTTCACAATTAAAACTTCCAGCGGGAACAAAAGATTTGAATATACGAATCTTAAATTTATCACGACAGGATCTAACTGTTAAAGATTCTTCAAACGCAACAATATGTATCATGTACAGTGAAATGGTTCATTTTATTTATGATGGGTCATCATGGATTTTTTATTCTGGCTATTAATTTAAAATGAGCATTCGTACGGCATTGGCAGAAGCGTTTTATAGGATTGAGACTTTAAGTGCAGCAGGTGTAACGGGTTTAAACGGTGCTACCGGAGGAGTAAATTTAACTTCTACTGACAGCTCAGTTACAATTACACCGAATACCGCGGCAAAAACAGTGAACCTATCAGTATCAGCAACTTCGTTTCCTGTAAAGACCACGATCTATCCGGCAGGACCTTCTGGTTGGCAAACTGCACTTGATAACGATATTGCTGCTAATATTCTTAGCAAAACACGAGGTCTTATATTAATACAACCTCAAAGTGGCCCTGCAGTGTACAGTTCTACTGTTTTTGACAATGTTCTCACTAGTGAACCATTTTTTGCATATTCTATTATGAATGCTGCACCTGTAAGTAACTCCGGATATACTCTTGAACTTAAGACCTCGGGAACCACTCCAATTGTCACAATCTATCCCCAAGAAATTGTAACACTTGTAGCCAAAGGTGGTATAGCAGGTGGGGATTGGCTTGTTTTACCCGGTGCTGTACTTGCTACGGATTTGACTGTATAAAACTTATGTCATATTAGTAAATGTCGGGATACCTTTTGCGATATAACCCTGGTGGTGGTACATGTAATATTGGAGCCAATTATAAAAATATTGGCCCCCCAGGTCCAACAGGTCCAACAGGACCAGCATCATCTGTTCCAGGTCCAACAGGTCCAACAGGTCCTCCCAATGGTCCTACGGGTCCTACAGGTCCTACAGGTCCTACAGGTACAACAGGTCCTACGGGTCCAGGAGCAACAGGTTCAACTGGAGTAATTCAGTTCAGTAATGGTGCCGGAACCCTTACAGGGAGTACGGGATTAGTGTACAATACACCTGCCGGTAGTACAGCAAATCTTCTTTTACAAGGTAATTTTTTGCCGTCATCATCTCTAACATATGATCTTGGAGCTACCGGTCAACGATGGAGAGATATTTATTTGGCCGGAAATAGCATTTTTCTTGGACCAGCCAAAATTTCTACCGATACTAATGGTAACATTTTATTAACAAATGGAGATGGTAGTACCGGAGGCGGTGGAGGAACTGTGCCCATAGGTCCAACAGGTCCTACCGGAAGTACAGGTCCAACAGGTCCTACGGGTCCTACGGGTCCAACAGGTCCTACGGGTCCTACGGGAACTACCGGAAGTACAGGTCCAACAGGAACTACCGGAACTACCGGAACAACAGGTCCTACGGGTCCTACGGGAACTACCGGAAGTACAGGTCCAACAGGTCCTACGGGTCCTACGGGAACTACCGGAAGTACAGGTCCAACAGGTCCTACAGGTCCTACGGGTCCTACGGGAGAAACAGGTCCTACAGGTCCTACAGGAAGTACAGGTCCTACGGGTCCTACGGGTCCT
>Ga0214923_10000361_pt1 | contig 70192 bp, 73 predicted proteins | sample LL1510_MetaG_FD_177993 | JGI IMG/M metagenome (GOLD analysis project Ga0214923, IMG submission 177993) | Freshwater microbial communities from Lake Lanier, Atlanta, Georgia, United States - LL-1510 | ecosystem: Environmental > Aquatic > Freshwater > Lake | place: USA: Georgia | collected...
GGTGTTTAGAAAATAATTATAATCTCAATTCAATTTCAAGAATGGGTAAAGGGAAAGGCAAAAGGCACAAAGATATTGTAAAAGTAGAAGTTTTGCAACATAATGCACTCTGGGTAGAGTTTCAAGAAAGAGAATCAAAAGAGTGGAAACAAGATGTAGAAAACCTTAAGAATTCTTCATATTCCTAGATATTGTGTTAGAATGCTAACATAGCATCAAAGAATTATGACTCTCGCAAAAACAGGAACAGCAGAACTTACAACCGAAGAATGGGAAGAATTGAATGCACTTCGTGAAGCAATCAATTTAGATCCTCATCAGGTTCATCCAAGTAAGATGGAAAAGTTTACTGAATTGTTTGTAAGAAGTCTTGAGGGAAAGGGAGACTAATATAAATATCTAAAAAACTTAAAATGAGAACGTTTTCTGAGTTTTTAGAGGAAGCAACAAAAAGAATTAGTCTTAAAACATTTCATCATGGTTCCGATAAAGACTCTGTGGCATCTATTAAACGTACAGGACCCAGACCTTCTCCAAAAGGAAGTGAGGGCCCTGGACATTATGTAACTCCTGATAGTAAGAAAGCAATACAATACTCCATATTTACCTCACAACAAAGAGGAAAGAACCCAGCAGTAGTGTCATATAAAGTTCCTACAACAAGTATCCAAAAGACATCTGATATTCCAAAAGGACTTACATCTAAACCAAAAACAAGTAAAGATAAACCAGTTGTGCAGAATACAAGAACTGGACATGTTGCAATGGATGCAGCGTATGCAAATAAAAGAATGATTCGTAATCCACAACCTATTATTAGAAAGGGGAGATAGTTATGGCAGCAACAACAAGAGCACAATTCTTCCAAAAAGTCCTGCAAAGAAAGTGCTATTGAACTGTTTCTGTTTAGTATTCGCAGAACCACTGGCGATTGCACTCCATGAAGACTTATTCAGTTCGTGACTGGATGATGATTTCCATGTCATTTGTAGTCGCAATGATTGTTTCAGTAACTTTTTCTACCTATTGTTTCAGTTTCACAGAAAGAACCAAAACACTGATGGTGATAAGATAAACAAGAGAGGCAGAAATGCCTCTCTTTTTTTCTAAATACTTGAAAAAGGATTATGGCAGATACTACTAAACAAAATGAAGATCTTGCTTGCGTTGCTTTAGGATATCTGTCATTCTATCCTGAAGCAACATATGAAGATTTTTATAATTTTATTCAATCACCAGGTCAAGATTGGAACAATGTTAAAAATGTCTGCCAATTAGAAGTTACAACCAGTGGCGCATTTCAAAAAAGATTTAAAAATGAAGAAGAATGGGTAAAAGGATCTTACATGACTGCTCTTGCAATTCGTGAAAGATTAAATTTGGACTTATCAAAATATATTTTTTGTGGAGTTGGTTCAAATACTAAAGGTGTCATAAAACATGGTGTAAAGGGAAATATTGGCGAGATATTAAAAACAAAAGCAGCATCTGCAATAGCAAAAATATATAAATTTAAAACGGGTAAAACAAGTGGCATTATTGCCAATTTGAATCCAGATAAGTTAAACATTTCTGATATATTTTTATGTCCAAGAAATAATAATCCAAGATTGTCTAAGTTTTTAAAAATAATAACTGATGCTGATAGTATTAAAACTGATATTGCATCTATTAAAAACACTTTAAAAGATTTAACTGATGAAAAAGATATTCTAAAATATAAAGGAAGTATAATATCAAAATCAAATTTAACAGTAACAAGATATACTCGTATAATGAATGCTTTTTATGAATCTAAAGATATTATAGGAATATCTCTAAAGAAACTATTACCAGTTCCTGATAATATTTCTAAAGTTCCATTTTCATTCCATAGTAGTGGAAATTTGCCTACTGAAAATTCTGATGATGAATTTTTACAATTTGTTGGGCAACTTTTAAAATTAGCAAAAAATGGAGATACTAAGTTTCCTGAATTTGAAAAAGCAATAGATGAATTTATAACATTAGATGGTGATATTAAATTTACTACTAATGATAGGTTAGAAGTCAAATACACATTTAACTATAAAGGAAATAAAAAACCATATAAAATTTTTACTAACTTTGGTGCAGGAAATAATTTCTATTTTCAACCAGATAAAGCTGGTGGTTATCATGAAGGTGGAACTACAATCACACGTTTTGAGGATCTTTGTGATGAATTTTCTCAACTCAAAACTTTTTTCATGAATCTTTCTAAAAAGAGAGAATTTTACTTTGATAAAGCATGTAAAAGTAATGGATTTACTGGATCAAGTCAATTATATCAACTTCAAAGTGTACCAAATAATTTAAAACTTTCAAATACGACTAAAACAATTTTTGCGTCTGGTAATTATGAGAAGTTAATTTCACTATTATTAAAAACAACTCAAGGAAAAATAGGTGCTGTAGTTTCTACCGAAAATGGTAAAACAAAAGTTTTAACTGGTGCATTAATTGCAAAAGCAAAAACAAAAACTTCTCCAGCACAGAGATACTATCAAGCAAAATATGAATCGGTTGAAACAAATTATTTAAAAGTTTTGGAACAATTTTATGAAGAGTATACTCAATACCTTTCAAAATCAAATAGAATGGGTAAATTTGTTGCTTTGAAAAGTACTACTTTAAATGAGATGAATAATTTAATTCAGGAAGCAAATAAGTCAAAAAATAAAGAAGAAACTGATAAAATAATGAAAAAGGCAGTTGGAAAAGTACAAAAATCTTACGCTATTTTGTCCAATGCAGAATTTGGGCATATATTCGCAAATCATAATATGCAAATAAGAAAAATTCTAAAGAAAAAAATGATATTGTCATTGTATGCTCTTGCAACAGGAAGAGGATTTATTATTTTTAATGGAAAAAGATTTAAAATTGATGATATTTACGCAGATAATTTTAGAACTCCAAAATATGTTAAAGTTGGTGTTTGATGGGTATTGACAAAAGCAAAATGATGTGCTACTCTAAAAAAATAGATCAGTAAAATCATGAAATTCAAGATCTTCTACACACAATTTGACTTAGACGAAGATGGAGAAATTTTTGAGTTTAATTGTGAGGCAGATAGTTTTGGACATGCTGTAGATAAGATTCCTGCGGATAATCCTGGAATTATTGAATGGGATTATATCGAAGACACTTAAGCAACTGGCACACTAACTTGCCAAACCACCAGATTTCTGGTATTGTTACTTCATTGATGCAACTTACATGATTTCTCTGTCTCTGCGTCCACATCAAGTTCGCGGTACTGATGCTATGCAAAAGCACAGCAAGGGGCAAATCATTGTTCCTACCGGCGGTGGTAAGACTCTCAAGATGATATACGATTGTCTGCGACAGTTGCAGTCAGAAACTCCACAGACGATTGTAGTTGTTGCTCCACGCATTTTATTGGCAGAGCAGTTGTCTTCTGAGTTTCTTGAGTTTATCACTAATGCCGCTGTATTTCATGTGCATAGTGGAGAAACTCATCACGAGTCTTCTACTTGTCCTAATACTATCCGTGAGTGGGTTGATAGCAATGATGGACATAAACTTATCATCACTACTTACAACTCCTTACAGCGTCTTGTAGATGCCGATGTGAACGTAGATACTATCTACTTTGATGAGGCACATAACAGCGTTAAGCGTAACTTCTTTCCTGCAACAGAATACTTTTCTGTCAATGCAAGTCGTTGCTACTTCTTTACTGCAACTCCCAAACATTCACTTGCTGTAGGTAAACCAGGAATGAATGATGCTGTTGTTTACGGACAGGTAATCTGTAGTGTTCCTGCACCAGAACTGATTGCTGGTGGATATATTATTCCACCTAAGGTTGTTGTGAAGAAACTTGATATGGTTACCAGCAATATCTGGGATAGAGATTCTGCACATCTTCTAGAGACTATTGACGATCAAAATGTCTCTAAGATTCTAATTTGTGCCAAGGCAACCAAACAGATTATCAATTTGATTGGTGAAACTGACTTTTGCAGTGAACTTAAGTCTCGTGGTTTCTCTTGGATGACAATTACATCTAAAACTGGTGCGATTGTTGATGGCAAGAAGGTGAATCGGGAAGAGTTCTTTGATACTCTTTCTGCATGGGGTAAGGATAACTCTAAGAAGTTTGTTGTGCTACATCACAGCATTCTTGCAGAAGGTATCAATGTTTCTGGTTTTTTGGCAGTTATCTTCATGAGATCTATGGATTACATTGGAATCTCCCAAACTATTGGAAGAGTTATTCGATTGCATCATGATGATGCAACAAGACTTCGTGATGGTGTGATTCAACCTGGAGCACTGAACGAATATACCAAATCATTCGGACTTGTGTGTATTCCAGTGTATAATAATGTTGGTATCACAACTGCCAAAAAGGTTCAGGCAGTTGTTGATACCATTTTCTCCAAAGGAGAACCTGCAATTTCTGTGATTAAAAAATGAAAAACGGATTTACAACACCAGATGGATATGCTGCTGTACCTTGGGGTAACCGTCTAGTTATTCTCTACGATGGAGAACAATTAGCTGATGTAAACACATTATTACAAGCAACTAAGTTTATTCAGCAGCATCGTGCCAATTCCCAAAGTGGCACAGTGTTTGTCTGATGCTCCGAATTTCTGCTATTCTAATTCTGTAGTCAACTATTTTCATGACTCTCAACAGCATTATCTCTGACAACTTCGAAGAGATTATCAATGAAATCAATCAAGAGATTCTTGATTTTCGTATTCTCAAGTTCTGGAAGAAAACTAATCCTGAACTGACTCTTACTGAACTGCGCGATTATTTCTGGACTGATGCCAAATCTAGGGCAGAGTTCAGTGTAGATTTGGGCGTAGAATTTGGTAAGATGTTTGAACTCTTTCTTCCCTTTTATCTTCAGAGAAAAGGGTATGATTGTGAACCATCATTTAACAGTGAAGGTGACATGGTTTTTCGTAAGAAACCTTTTGAACTTAAAACTGGACAAGGTAACGATATTCAGGGGGCAACTCATTCTCCTAAAGAAAATAAACCAATGAATCTTGTTCAAGTTTTGTGGGAGTTCAACAAAACTTCTACTCTTACTCAACTTCTTGAAACAAAAGCATTTGTTTCTTGCCTGAATATTTGTGTTCTTGACAATGTTAATGCCATTAGCATTGGAGAAGCAAGTGACAATAGTTCTCGCACTAAACTGAAGTTTCCAAAGGAAATGTGTGATGTAATTCAAGAAAGCACAGTATTTGGTAAGTGTCGTCCTGGGCGTGATTATGTTATTTTTGAGAAAACACCTATTGTGTATTTCTGATATTTCTGATAGAATATTGGGGGAGTTCTCTCCCCCTTTTTTGTTGCTCTTAATTTTTCCATGAACGCTGTATTCCAAGAAAATTGTATTGATGGCATGAAGAAGTTGCAGGAGAAGTCTATCGACTTAACTGTAACAAGTCCTCCCTATGATAATCTTCGTACCTACAATGATTCATCTATGTGGGACTTTAATGTGTTCAAGGAAGTTGCAGAACAACTCTATCGGGTTACAAAACCTGGTGGAGTTGTTGTCTGGGTTGTGGGTGATGCAGTAATTAAATCTACTGAAACTGGCAGTTCTTTTCGACAAGCACTATATTTCATGGATTTGGGATTCAAGTTGCATGATACCATGATTTACGAAAAGAATGGTTCCTCTTTTCCTGCACGGGTAGATGGTAACAGATACTCACAAATCTTTGAGTACATGTTTGTACTTTCTAAAGATATAAAACCTAAGACTGCAAATCTAATTTGCGACAAAGAGAATAAGTGGGCAGGGTGGACTAATTGGGGCAAAGGTACATTTAGGGATAAAGAGGGAAATCTGGTTGAGCGCAAGCAGAAACCTACCCCACAGTTCTCCCCACGCAACAATATATGGAAATATAACACCGGTGCAGGATATACGACAAAAGATAAGTTTGCTTTTGAACATCCTGCAATGTTTCCTGAGGCACTGGCACTAGATCATATTCTTAGTTGGAGTAATGAAGGAGATTTAGTTTTAGATCCTTTCATGGGAGCAGGTACAACTGCTGTCTGTTGCATTGAATCGAATAGAAATTATGTTGGATATGAAATTGATGAAAAATACTACGATATTTGTCGTCGTCGAATTGAAAAGCGTGTGACAATTCAAGAACCGTCCACTGAGCAGTCAAATGCTCTGGTGGATGCCCTATCCTAACAAGGTAATCAATCGAATCAAATGGCAACTCGCTCACGCACCGGCATTCAACTCTCTGATGGTTCTATTCTGTCAGTATATTGTCACTATGATGGTTATCCTGAGTTTAATGGAGTCAAACTTGTTGAACACTTCAATTCCTATGAGAAAGCATCTGAATTGATTGATGGGGGAGACATCAGTTGCCTGTGGACTAATTCCGGTTGGAGTAATGAAACTCTGCCCGTCACTGGTCCTTTGTATTATTCTTCCCGTGGAGAAGATTGTCCTCCTCGCCTTGATTCTTGCCTCACTCAATATCTGAATGATGGAGAAGAGTATGCCTATCTGTTTACTCAATGTGGTGAATGGATATGTTATGATTTGCACGGTCCTGTTCCTTATCAAGTAAACATTCCTGTTCCTGTTGCTGTATGAAAGACAAATCAAAGTTTGTAACTGTCGAACCAGTTTCCAACAAGGCAAAGAACAGATTTGCCAATACAATGGATAAACTACACTCCTGTGTAGTAGAGCAAGAGACAGATAAATCTCTGTTTCTTGCATCTATCAACAAGTGCTACTTCTTCTGGGTTGATAAAAACAATGACGCAAATTGGAGGATTGTAAAGTGACTGAGGATTTTGTGAGACTAACGATTGATGAGATGGAAGTGCTAATGGAAGCACTTCAATTGATTGATACAGGAAATGAGGATATTATTCACAATAGAACTGGTATATCACTTCCTTCTTTGTATAATAAACTTTATAGTTCTGTTGAGGAAATCAAGGCATCACAATGAAAAGCACACAAATCACCTACATCTATCTTGCATTTATTGCACTGCTTGTGTATAACTCTTTGTTATCAGTGCGAGATACAAACGGACTCAATTCTCTGGATCAACAAACTACTGTAAGGACATCAAAGTGATTGAGTACAACAAAGAACAGAATGACTTGCAGGTAGATAAACTGCACGAAGACTTTATTGCCTGGGCTGAGTCTGAGGCAGCAAAACTTGAGATTACTGTTGATTATTTCATTCAGGAGTTCACTTGACTTTTCTTCTTGGTATTGCACTGGGTTCATTGATTACAATCGGAACTTCGTTTCTGGTTGCCGGACTTGACGAAAACGACTCAATCTACTAAAATTAAGAGGTAATTTACAACAAACAATGGCAAGCAAGTTTCTTTACATCGTAAATCACGCAATCGGATTTCCAAGTTCGGAATATGGAGGAATCTGGAATGTGATTGCTGATAATGATGACGAATGTTTTAATTTAATTTCCAATTCATATCAATATGAAGGATATGAAGAATGTTTTGGAAAACTTCGTGAAAATGTAATCAAAGCACAAAAGTTTGCACTTGCAAATGATGAATCTTCCCGCATTGTTGAATCCTTTACCACCTGATTATGTCTAATTTAGTACACCTGAATGAAATGTTGTCCGAACTTCGTAAGCAACATCAAGAACGAATTGATTACCTTGAGAGTAAAATTGCAGAGCACGAAAGAGAAATCACTCAACTCAAAAGTTTAGTATTGGAGGAAAGAGTTTATGATGTCTGATATGGTGATTGATTATGCTGCACACCTAAAAGCAGGTAGAGTGTGGCGAGTTGAGATTCAATTGCCGATGCAAGATGCACCAGATGATGTACCAGACTTTCTCAATGTATCGGTTGATGTAGTGGCACCCAATAAGCACCTGGCACAGTATATTGTGTCTACAATATATACGGATTTTGAATCATTGCGTATTTTCGATGAGCCTCTCAGTTGACGTAATTCCACAGTTTCTGCATAAACCACCCAAAGGTTATAGTTACGAAGTCAATGAGTTCAAACGTGGTATTTTTGCGATTTGGTTGTGCTGCTCTCATAGTTTTAGTTACAATGATGGCAAAACTTCCAAAAGTATTTGGGGTTTCTACAACTACAAGGAGTGTAAGTTTTATGCACCAGTAAATAGTAAGACAGTAGGAAAACAGGTGCAGTTCAAGAACACAAGAGATTACTCTGCAATGCCAATCAAACACTATCCATTGGAGCAATTCTTTACATGAACTCATTTGCAACTGGTGTAATCGTTCAGTACAAAGAATGGGTTGGAGAAGTACGCTTTGTTTGTAAGGATTATGTTAGTATCTGTACGTCAATAGGAAAACATATATCAGAAGATATTTGTGTTTTGGTGTATAGGCAGAACTGGGCAAATGTAAGACTTTTGAAGGAAAGTGACAAATGAAAAGACTCTGGAAATTATGGGCACAGAGTCTAGGTGAAAAAGTATCCAAATGTGATAGAGAAAGCGACACGGTAGCGATTATTCGCACCGTGATTTTTAGTACATATCTCATCACCAATCTGCTCATATGTGCCGGAGTAATAAGACATTGGAATGATGCACAAATACCAAATACAAAAGAAATACTTTGTAAGTAGTGGACACTTCAAAGACTGTCCACCATTTCACCAAAAGCACCCAAATTACTTGTATATTGTATTTGTTCAGTCAACTGAAACACATGGACACCTTTGACGACATTCAAATTGAAGAGTTTTCTCATTTTGACTTTGTTGAAGAAATGAACGAATCTATCGAACAAGATGAAAAGTTCGATGTCAATGATTACATCAATTCAAACTACGATTATTGATTATGCCTCCCACACTAAGCTTCACCGGTGATGCTGTTACCTTTCTAGGTGCAGTTGGAGTTGTCTCCACACTGATTATTGTGTATACTTCTTTCGTTCGCTTCTACAAATCACCTCTAAACAAATGACTGACACTGTAAACGTTCTGCCTCATCTTCGTGAACTTCGTGCTGCATGGAGGCAGCAAGATTTTCAGTTCACCAAGGAGCAGCAAGAAGAATATGAGATTCTGACTATTGCTCGCCATGAACGAATAAAGTTTTTCAAAGAGAACGGACTTGTTTCCAAAGGTAGTAAAGTTGTCGATCCTCAAGAGGTAGAATGATGCAAAACAAACATTTAGAACATCCCGAAGATAGCATCCTGACAGGTGATTTGTCTGTTCTGAATTGGTTTACTGCTCAGTCTAAGATTAGCATTAAGATTGATGGCGCCCCTGCGCTGGTATTTGGTACAAATCCTGCAAACGGTAAGTTCTTTGTGGGCACCAAAAGTGTCTTCAACAAAGTAAAGATTAAAATCAATCATTCTCACGAAGAAATTGATGCTAATCATGAAGGTAATGTTGCAGATATTCTGCACGTTGCATTTGATTGTTTGCCTCACATCGACGGAATTGTTCAGGGTGATTTCATTGGGTACGGTGGCAGTGACACTTACTGTCCCAATACTATTACTTACAAATTTCCAGAAGTAGTGAAGCAAGAGTTTATCTTTGCTCCTCATACTTCCTATGTGGGCGATACTCTTGCAACTGCAACTGCATCGTTTGGTGTTCCAACTCTACCACAAGTTCCAAATGTTTTGTGGGTGCAACCTGATGCGAGCATCAATCCTATCCGAGAAGATATTGGTGATTTTTGTCAGTTTGCAAGGCAAATGAGCACATTCTGCACCTTTGTGACTGATAGGCAGGCAAAGGAAATCAAAAAAATCATCAATTCCTACATTCGTGAAGGAAAGGACGTGAATGAAGATGAAATTGCCGAAAATTATGATTTTGACATTAACCTGCTACGATTGTGGAAACTGATTGAATCTATCAAGATGGATTTGTTCTGCTATATTGATTCCGATGCTAGCATAGTGTGTGAGATTGATGGTGAACGTAGCGATCATGAAGGTTATGTAATGACAAATAAGTTTGGCACCTATAAGATTGTAAATCGTGAGGTATTTTCTCATCAAAACTTTGTTCTTACCAAATCCTGGTAATTGTTACTACAATGTCAAAAACTGATAAATTAATTTTTATTTCATCCTTCGTTTGGTTTCTTCATTGGTCATGCACTCTATCATTGAAACTACTGGATATGGTTATCGCAAACGTCTCTGCGAAGATGTTACTATTTGGTTTCTGAATAAGTTTCTGCCACGCCACAAAGTTAATGTGGAAATCTTACATCGTGGACTGAAACGTGATGGTGTCTATGGTTGGTGTGATTTCGTAGATGAATCTTATCGTCCCCGACGCTTTTTAATTGAAATTGATACCTACCTGCAAGAGGAATTGTATATAAAAACACTTTTTCATGAGCTGACTCACCTGAAACAGTGGGTGGTGGGTTCTCTCCGCCAGAAACGTGGAAAAATGTATTATTATAAAGAATTGGTGGAAGATTATGATTATGTGAATCAACCTCATGAAATTGAAGCAAGAGAGCAAGAAGAACTGCTATATGCACAATATATCAAAGAGGTGTGCCAGTCCTGAAAGTGGCACAGCATTTCGTTTTGGGCGCCCAGATCGGTTATTCTAATTCTGTTGAGACAAACAAACCAAATGACTGCCATCCAAACCAAGACTCTTTTCCAAACTGGTAACGATCTCTCTGACGACTTCAAATCTGTTTGCTATCGTCGTCTGAAGAATTTTTCCTTCGATGTGTATGAACTGCTGCAAGATTCTGATGTCAGCATCAAGCACAGTGCCCGTCGTGGTGCATCTGAATTGATTGCAGAAGATCCTATCAAGGGTAACACTTACATCGCCGGAATTGCCTATGATTCCTTTGATGTTTGGGTTCAAGAAGTTCATGCCGATTCTACCATCGGGCGTCCGGGTGAATCTCGTTGTGTTGCACAAGTTCGCACTTTTGCTGATGCTGTTGCAATCGCACAGGAGTGTGTGAAGTGACTATTGGAATCTTTTTCCTTGTCGGGTATGTATTTGGTGCTTCCCACATTATTGCTCTTCACTATTACCTCAAAGATTGATTATGTCTTCTTCATCTTCGGGGCGCATTGGTTTCACCGGCGCCCTTACTATTCTTTTCATTGGTTTGAAACTTGCCAAGGTGATTACTTGGAGTTGGTTGTGGGTGTTATCTCCCATCTGGATTGATGTGCTGCTTGCACTAATAATTCTGAGCATTGTTGCCCTGTTTGTTGTCATTAAGCAGTTTACCAAATGACATTTTTTGTTCGCTTTGAATCTGATGCACTCAATTCTCCTGAGTATATCGGTCCTTTCTATTCTGAGGAGGATGCGTATAGTTATGCAGACGACCGTAATGGTTCATTAGCACTGTCTGGCATTCCTTCCTCTGTTGCATCTTACTCTGTCACCAATTCCTGAACTCAAATGAATCGCACACTTCAACAACTGAAAGAATCAGTAGAACGTCTAATTGAGCAACAAGGAGCAGACGCATCTTGTGCTGCTTACATCTTCACTAAAGAGGACGTATTCGTGATGAATGATGATGGTGAAGAGGTCTATTTTGATGAGGAAATCACTAACAAAGTCCTGCGTAATTTGGATGAGACCGATTACATTCTAGAACAGGCATTCGATTGTATTGAAGATTACATTCGTGTTGCTGGAGTATTAAACTGATGATTACCACTCGCAAACATCTTCGCATCACTATCACTGGTGAAACTTATGGTGACCTTGTAGAAGCACTCGAAGAAGTTCATCGTAAAGTTGAAGAAGAATATACCTCTGGGTTTGATAGAAATGAGACAGGTGATTATGAGTTTGACATCACTGATTGACATCAAACCAAAAGAAACAAAATGAACAAACAATTCCTAATTGATGCCCTGGGTGAGACACTTATTGCCCGCCTTGAATACTTTGCTCAACAAGATGATTCTGCCACTGTTGCAGCACTTTATTCCGAATGGATTGTTGATAGTGTAGATCCAGAGAATGGAGAGTATGAGTGGATATTTATTCCAAATCTTACATTCACTCAGTAACATCATGAATCCCGAAGAACAACTGACACTTTATGATAAAGTAAGCATGGACGGTAAAGATTGTGATGTGTGTGGTAAGGGAACATATCAAACCACAGATTTGAATGATGAAATTCATGTTGAACTTCATTGTAACAAATGTGGACACTATACCAGATTATGGAGAGAGGTTTGGCCATGACTGAAACACAAGAACAACTGATTCGCAGTATTGAACAACTGCTTGAGAATCTAATGACTATTGATGAGGATCTTGCTTATCAGTATGAATGTGATTTGTATTATGATTGCAATGATGATGAAGAACCAGTTCCGATTGTAGAAAACTTCACTCCCGAACTTCTTGCTGAATTGGATAAAGTTTCTTATAACTGATTTAGTTTATTCACGTTCTCAACATTCACCGAAAACAATGACTATTTCCACTGAAAAACAAATTGTGCTCGAAGCATTTGGTAGACTCGTTGGTAGTCTCATTTTTAATGCAATTATTGCAGGTTTGTTGTATGCAATTCTGCATCTTTTGATTGGTTTGAGTGTCACCTACCTGCAAGTCTTTGGTGTGATTTTGTTACTTGATTTCATCAAATTCTTCATCAAAAAATAACATCATGTGCCAATAGTTCTTCTGGCACAATAAATGAGCACTGCACTCTCAAAGTGGTATTCTTAACAAGTTCAAACAATTCTGAAACTCAAATGACTGCAACTCTTCAAGTCCAGGCACAACAAACCATCGCAGATAATGTTCTCAAGAACACCTACCTGCTGATTGAAGCACTGAAAGATAACTATCGTCAGTATTCAATTCGTAGTCATCAGCGAGCGGTTGAGAACTATGACTTTACCTATGATGGATCTCCTTCGGTTCAATCACAATATCATCAGCGCAAGGTTGATGAACTGAAGGCAGGTGTCTGTCCGATTGATTATAAGGTAGAAACTGGCAAAAAGTATCACAAAGTCATTTTAATTGATGGCGGTGGTTCTCGCTCTGTTCATGCCTTTATTGATAAGCAGACTGGTGAAGTTTATAAGTCTGCATCCTGGAAAGCTCCTGCCAAAGGTGTTCGCTATGATTTGCGATTGATTGAGGATCGTGAGTATCTGCTACAGAATGCAGACTGGGCAGGTGGTTATCTGTATGCTGCCTGATTTATCATGAAGTACAAAGATTTCATTGCAGAATTACTGAAACGTGGTTGCCATTTGCATCGCTCAAATGGCAAACATTTAATCTATCGACATTCACAACTGTCACGCAATTTGATAGTCACCAAGGCAAAAGTTGTGAAACCAGGATTATATCACGAGTGCAACAAGTTATTGTTATCTGTTGGGTGCTGATTAAATGTTATGATGTGCCAAAAGTATAAGTGGCACAATAAATGAGCACTACCCTCTCAAAGTGGTATTCTTAAAGAGTCAAAAACAAATCAAACAAATGACTGCAACTCTTCATCCTTTCACTTCACCAACTTCTTCTCTTGGTTATGGTGTAAAGTCCAGTGCAATTTCTAAGATTGCTGTTGTGACAAACAATGAGAACACCTATGACTTATTGGTGATTTTCAATAACAATTCCGAGAATGTTTATCGCTATAATTTCTTGAATGATAATGTTGCATTTAATTGGAATGATTTGCTGAATGATGATGAATCTCGGAATGAAACATCTTGGGGTTCTAAGTTTAATCGTGCTCTGAAGAATGGTGATATTGTAATAGTTTAATTCTCACAAATAAACAAACAAATCAAACAAAGGAGTTCAAACCAATGTCTCAAAAGTTCCACACTGTCTCGATTGAAGATCGTGAAATGTTTGCATATAACGCACGCTATCAAAAGCAGCAGGCAGAATTGCAACGCATTCTCTCACATCCGGAACAGCGCATGAAGTATGCCTTTGAGTTTATGATTAGTGCCGATGATGGAATGAGAGTAAAGTGTTATGATGCCATTGCAAAGTACAGTGCCCAACTTGATTACTCCGAATCACACTTCTGAAACTAAGATGAACACTACTGCACTTGTTACTCCCAAATCTAATAAGTCAAGAAACAGATTCTGTAATCTGATGAATCATAACTCAGAGTGCATTGTAGAACAAATTCAAGAGAATCGGGTGTTTCTACGTTCACACAATGGCAGGAACTTCTTCTGGGTAAATCTTCACAGTGACAGTGATTGGGAGATTAAAATGTTATGATGTGCCAATAGTTCTTCTGGCACAATAAATGAGCACTGCCCTCTCAAAGTGGTATTCTTAAGAAGTTCAAGGAGTTCAAACCAATGAAGTTCACTAAAGCACAAGGGGCAATTCTTGATGAGATTGGAAACACCAATTCTGTGCTTAACTATCAGCAACGGATGAGAGCAATTCAACCCTTGCTTGATGCTAATATCATTCGACGTACAGTTATTTTTGATAATTACAATCTTTCAACTGGTTATCATTGGGAATTGATTTAACTTTATACCAACTTCACTCACACTTCTGAAACTCAAATGACTGAACAATCCTACTCTTTCCGTGGCATCTTCACTGACAAAAACTACTCTGCTCGTCTTGGTTGTATAGCAGAAACTGCTCAAGATGCTTGGAATACGATTACAGAACAAAATCCCACTTTTCTTATACAAAACTGGGGATTTGAGGGTCAAGTTGACTGAAACTATTCAAACCAAAATGAACACAAACTCAAACCAAACTCAAATGACACACTACAATCCCTACGTTCAAAACCTAATTGAAATGGGTTATGATGAACAAGACTGCCGCAATGTTGCTGCGGTTGGTGAATCAAATGTAACATATCCAAGAACAATCTACGGTCGCACATTTGCAACCGAAAGTGAATATAATGATGCGGTTGCCGACTTCATCAACGGTTTCTAAAGCTTACAGTATAAGCACACTAAACACACTCTCTCAAACCTCAAAAATGTATCAAATCACTTATCAGGTTCCTTATCCATCCGCAGGACTATTGGAAGAGTGGAGAACACAATCATTTCCCACACTTGATGAGGCAAAGAGAATGGTAGATTTCTATCGTTCTTGTGGTTCACCTGCCAAACTAATTTCATCAAAGTAAATCAAATTGACACACTCCAACCTCTCAAAGATTCGCCCTAAACTGAGAACATCTGGTAATGTGACAGGTAATTTTGGGCGCCCCAAATCAAGGGCAGGTTCTTCACTCAATGATCTTGGTGGTAATGGTAACATAGGTGTGACACAGAATGAGTATTTGAATCGCCTTCATTATGCTTTTGAGCATACCACAGATTCTAAACTTCGTCAGTTCATTTATGGCGAGATTAAAAAGATTCTCATTCAGCAAGGCAAATGGTAGTGTCCCTATAGTATAAACACAACATTCACACTCTCAAACCTCAAATGACACAAACAACTTTCACCTCTCCAGATACAAACAAGGTTTATACTATTGTTACATCGATTTCGAAACGTGGCAACTGGGATGATAATGGAAACTATACATCTGTAGAGTTCACACAGTACAGCATCTATGATAACAATTACTTTGTACAGTTTGCATTCAAAGAAGATGAGATTGTGGCAGCAGTTAAACACTATGAACTGCCCGGAGCTGATATTTCATCGCGCTTTGATTAAAAAAACATTTAAAAACATTAATAAATGTATTAATTAATGTATAAGTGTTGATGAGATAGTTTTCCACAGGTGGTACAGATGTCTGTGGAAAAGTATTGTTTATGAGCAATTAAATGTCTCTGGGTGCTTGTGTTTATGTCCCTTTAAATGTCTCTGGGTGTTGTGTTTATGTCCCTTTAAATGTCTCAAAGTCTTGTTATCTTAGCGAGCAGTTTATCACACTTCTGCCCAAATGTCAACCCCCCGGAGATACCAAAATCCCACACAAACCCTTATAAAACATTAGTAAGTCTCATAAATAACCCCAACCTACTTGACACCTATTCCAGGGCATTGTAGACTATTCACATACACCAAGGAGCACCATTCTCATGTCGGTATCTTATCTTCAAGGACAGAAACAACGTTATAGAGTAACACTTGAGCTTGATGTATTAAGTGACTTCGACCCACACAATATGGAATGGGAGAAGATATTTGAGCTGGAACCGACTGAGAACGTCTCTGCATATGTTGAGGATCTCGATGTACCTGTTCGCTGGTAGGAGTTATTAACACTAACCTGTGGAAAAAAAGTTTTCCACAGGCACTTGAACTAACACTATAGAGTCTACCTGTGGAAAAAAAGTTTTCCACAGGCAATTATATAAGTGTCACACTAAAAGGGCACTGCACTGTGGATGGTGTATTATTAAGAAGTTCAAGACAACCAACGAACACCTCATGCGTAAGATCGAATCCCAAATGAATGCTGCCATCACTAACAGCAAGGATTGGAAGTCTGGTAATACCGAAGTCACCAACATCGATGGCGTGAGCTATGTCTACCTGCACGGTAATAAGATTGCAGAAGTGGGCGATAGTTTCATCCGGTTGTTTGATGGTGGTTGGCAGTCAAACACTACTAAGAGTCGTTTGAATGCACTACTTAGTGCTCATGGATTGCCCGGTGAAGGTATCTTTCAGAAGAAGTTCGAGTGGTTCATCAATCTTCGTACTTCTGGTGGTATTGATACTGTACCCTTCTTCTCTTCGATGCGTCTGGCATAACAATTAAGTCCTGAGTAAGACTTTAAACTTCTCCGTGAACTTGGGCACAATCACGTTAATCATGCCCAGGTAGGTAAGTAATGCAATCTACCGTGAATGGCAGTGATACACGTCACAACTCTGCCAAACAGTTCACTACACTCTTCTTCGTTATTATGTCTAAGTCCGTGATTCTTTCCCTTCTGGCACAAGGTAACACTGGCGCAGAAATCTTGAGCATTCTCGATGCACTCGTTGCTGATAATGTGAGTGGTTTCGATTATATCGAGTCGCCACAGATTGAGGCAGCACTTGGTATTTCTACTCTGGAGGAAGTAGCAGCGTAAAGTATAGTCAACCGGTGCGTCTCTTGCGTGACAGTGAGGGACGCACTTTTCGTTGATTGTATAAAGAACTCACAGTGTATTAGAATTAAACAGTGAGTTCGTATTCGTATTACCGTGCAATCGTATTCGTGGTTAATACTTTATACTTAGTTAAATGTAAAGAATTAAACAGTGCTGTTTAACAGTAATTAGCAGTTATTATTATTTGTTGTTAATTGTTTATGGCGGGCGATGCGCCGGTTTTAAAAAATCGATAAGTCCCTAACCTACAGAGGTGACAATTCGACCTCTAAATATCACGCTCTTTAAAAAATTTCTCACAGAAAAAAATGCTCACACACTCTCATAGAAGAACACCATACTGGAACTTCTGGAAGGTTGTTCTTGCCGGTTGGTGTATCAGATATCCACGAATAGTTTTTGTGCCCCTGGGTATTTTATTTGCTTTCATATATAATGCAGTTGTGAAATAATTTGCAACAAAAAAATTTTGCCCAGAAAAAAATGCCCAATACCCATAAAGAAAAAATATATCACATATACGCAAAGGATAGATGTTTGTTTCATTCTATCAAGGAAGAAGAATTTATCACCACCTGGAGCACCATTCAGAATATGGTAGGACTCATGAAGACTGACTATACTACCGAAGATCTATCCTATGAGGAACTGGTTGTCAATAAAGAAGTATCCATAAATTCTTCTCACTGAAAATTGACAAGTACTATATAAACTGTTAAAATTGAACTGAATTGATTTCGAAACTTATGGCAAAAGGATTTACTGTTAAAGCAACATCTCCAAAGCCCACCTCAGAGGAGTGGGATTACGGAGCGATTAAAGAGCGTATGCGCGGTAAGAGCATTGTGTTCTGCTTACCAGGACGCGGATGCTCTTTTATCTTTCTCAAGGCATTCGTTCAACTCTGTTTTGATTTAGTACAAAATGGAATGAGTATTCAAATTTCTCAAGACTACTCATCAATGGTAAACTTTGCCCGATGCAAGGTACTGGGCGCAAATGTACTACGTGGGCCCAAGCAAATTCCCTGGGATGGAAAACTACAATACGATTATCAACTTTGGATTGACTCGGATATTGTCTTTGATTCAAACAAGTTCTGGCAACTTTGTGATCTTGCTCTCTCAGAGGATGGTACGGAACGTGAGATTGTTGGTGGATGGTATGCCACAGAGGATGGTCACACAACCTCAGTCGCGCACTGGTTGGAAGAAGATGACTTCCGCAAGAATGGTGGTGTGATGAATCACGAAACAGTGGAATCTATCTCCAAGCGTAAGAAGCCATTCACAGTTGATTATACTGGTTTCGGTTGGGTTCTGATTAAGCACGGCGTCTTTGAGCGTCTTGAGTATCCTTGGTTCGCACCGAAGATGCAAGTCTTTGATTCGGGTAAGGTGCAGGACATGTGTGGAGAAGATGTCTCATTCTGTCTCGATGCAAAAGAAGCAGGTATGGTAACCTGGTGCGATCCGCGTATTCGAGTTGGACACGAAAAGACTCGTGTAATCTGATGAAAGAAAAACTTTACAATCTTTTATACAAAGGTCGTAAAATTTATACGAATCTCACTACAGATGAATGTGGTGAGATTCTTCAAGACTTCTCCGAACAGTTTTATGCCGGAGAAGATGTTGATCCAAATGAACTTGAAATGGAGGAAATTTAAACATGGCAGCAAATCGAAAATCACTGAGCGGTTCAGAAGGTATTGCTTCTCATCCAAAGAATACTCGACAGGGTAATGGAAAGCATACAAAGTATACTGCAACTAGCAGGAACAAGGCACAAAAACCATCCCGAGGGCAGGGTAAATAATCTCTCAAGGCATTCAGAGTTTTCTCTGAGTGCTTTTTTATGATAAGTACTTATGTGATTTATAATTATAATCGCGCTCCGCCGCTTCTCGCTTGAAGAAACCCCATAGAAAGAACCAATCCAATGAAAACATCCGAAGTCGAAAGAAACATTCGCAAATGGATCAAAGAAGTATCAAAGGTAAGAAAGGAATTAGGTAATTTTTCTATCTGCCCATTTGCAGCAAGGGCAAGATATCTGATTGTGGAGTGCGCTGCGAGCGCCATCGTGCCGGTCGAAGGGTATCAGGTGATCATATATGCCATTGAGACATCATTTGACCTTTCAGAGGTTCAGAGATGGGTAAAAATTTACAATGAAAGGTATGATGAATGGAAATTTTTTGAGGATTGTGCTTCTTATGATACCTACATAAAAGATATAAAGACCAACAATGGACTTTATAATTTAATTCTAGCTCAACCAAAAGAAGAATTGCGTCAATTTCGAAAAAAATTGGCAAAAACCAATTATTATGACAATTGGAACGAAGAATATTTAAAGGAAATTCTTCAAGATGACTATGATTTGATTCAAAAGGGATAGAAACCCCTTTAAAAGTTCTGATTTTCAAAAAATCAGGAGAAAAAAATGGGAAAACCTTCAGATAGAGACAAAAATTATATGAGAGAGATGTGGGGAACCGAAAGATTAATCACTGACTACACAAAAACTCCATCAAAAATGCTTCGTGAAATCAATAATGACGATTTGACACCCAAAAAACACGATTTTGTGGTGCAAAATGAACTTCACGAAAAAATTCGCAATGATGATGACTATGATGATTGGGAATATGGTACTGAACCAATTCCATTAACCGAATTTTGACGAATAAATAAGATAGATTTATAATATTCAATGCCTCTAGAGCGAGTCAGTAAAGGTTTCAGAGACATCAGTATGTCATTTCAGGTAAATCCCCTGAATTTAGATTTGATTGCCCTGAAAAATGAAACCTCAATTGCTCGCTCCATTCGTAATATAGTTTTTACTCTTCCTGGAGAGAAATTTTTTAATCAAAATTTTGGATCCAGGATAAACAGAACTCTTTTTGAAAATGTTGACGATATTTCTGCATCCATTATTCGAGATGAGATTCAAAATTCACTCAACAATTATGAGCCACGAATTGAATTGATTGAAGTGAATACAACTCCAGACTATGATATTGGAGCATTTGATGTAACAATCAACTATAGAATTATTGGTGCAGACGTTCCTGCACAACAATTACAATTTGTTCTGCAACCTACCAGATAATCAGGTAAATGCCCTTAGTAAATTTCACAAATCTGGATTTTGACCAGATTAAAGCCACACTTAAAGATTATTTAAAATCAAATTCCAATTTTACGGATTATGATTTTGAAGGATCCAATCTTTCTACGATTCTTGATGTTCTGGCATATAATACCTATATTACTTCATACAATGCCAATATGGTGGCAAATGAGGTATTCATTGATAGTGCAACACTGAGAGAGAATGTTGTTGCACTTGCAAGAAATATTGGTTATATTCCCCGTTCAAAGAAATCAGCAAGAGCAACTGTAACCTTTTTTGTCGATGCAACAAATATCAATCCGACTCCGGCAGCACTGACATTAAAGAAAGGTCCGATTGCAAGTACTTCTGGATCCTTTGGAAATCAGTCTTTTATTTTTTCAATCTTAGAAGATGTTACTGTTCCGGTAATAGATGGTTTTGCAACCTTTACAGATCTTCAAATTTATGAAGGAACTCTATTGACTTCGAGTTTTACTTATAGTACAAGAAATCCAAATCAAAGGTTTATACTGCCAAATAGTGGTATTGACACAAGTTTAATTTCTGTGATTGTTAAATCAAATTCTTCACCACAAACTCCTTCCGTAAAATATAGTCTTCAGGATAGTCTATTTGCTATTGATAAAGAATCTGAGGTTTATTTCTTACAAGAAATTGAAGATGAAAGATATCAATTATTTTTTGGTGATAACATTTTTGGAAAGGCACTTTCAGACGGAAATTATATTGAAGTATCTTACATTGCAACAAATGGTGATAGTGGAAATGGAGTCAATCAATTTAGTTTTTCTGGGAGATTGACATATACAAGAAATTCTACAGAGTATGTTGTAACTTCTGGAATTTCTTTGTTAACAACCGGTTTGATGGCATCAGGTGGAGAAAATATAGAGTCGGTTGATTCTATCAAAAAGTATGCGCCCAGAATATATGCTTCTCAAAATAGAGCTCTAACATCAAATGATTATGAAACTTTAATACCAGCAAAAATTTATCCCGATACAGAATCAATCTCCGTGTTTGGTGGAGAGGAACTTGTTCCCCCACAATATGGAAAAGTTTTTATTAGTATCAAACCAAGAACTGGGGATTTTCTTCCAAATCTAATCAAAGAAAATATAAAACTCAAATTAAAAAAATATGCAGTTGCAGGAATTGTTCCTGAAATTTTGGATCTAAAATATCTTTATATTGAAGTTGATTCAAAAATTTATTATAACACAAATCTTGCACCAAATGCAGCATATGTTTCTAGTATCATTCAATCAAATGCAAATAAATATGCCGAATCTACTGAATTAAATAGATATGGTGCAAGATTTAAATACAGTAAATTTTTGAAAATCATAGATGATGGGCATATGTCGGTCACATCAAATATTACTAAGATTCAAATGAGGAGAGATCTTAGAATTGTTTTGAATACTTTTGCAGAATATTCTATAGGATTTGGAAATCAGTTTCATATTGGTAGTATGGATGGATACAATATAAAATCCTCCAAATTTAGAATTGCTGGTATTCAGCAAGATGTTTATCTTTCTGACATTCCAAATACAAATAGAACAACAGGTTCTATATTCCTATTCACTGTTCCATCCACATCTTCTACTACTGCAACAATTGTAAGTAGAAATGTTGGAAAAATTGATTATGTAAAAGGAATTATTACATTAAATCCTATTAATATCACATCTGCTAAAGTTAAAGATGGTCAGTCTATTATAGAAATCTCCGTTGTTCCGCAATCAAATGATATTATTGGATTACAGGATTTATATTTGCAACTAGATATTAATAACAGTAATTTTGAAATGGTTGTTGATGAGATTTCTTCTGGTCTCGACCCATCAGCATCAAATTACATTGTAACATCCAGCTACACTAACGGAAATCTAGTAAGATAATGACAGAAACGAGAATCAAATTCAGTAACATTGTACAAAATCAACTTCCTTCATATGTTAGGGAGGAATTTCCGTTAGTTTCTGAATTCTTATCCCAATATTACATATCTCAGGAGTTTCAAGGAGCCCCAATTGATTTAATACAAAATATTGACAAATATGTAAAAATTGATGAGCAGGCAAATCAGGTTGAAAGTGTAATTTTAATAAATGACACTGAAGTTAATGGTGAAATTGTTTATAATGACATCTCTTTTCTTGACGATACTATCAAAGTAGATAATCGTCTATCGCCTGCAGGCACTAGCGGATTTCCAGAATCATATGGATTGTTAAAAATAGACGATGAAATTATTACATATACCGGAAAAACAGATAACTCATTTACCGGATGTATACGGGGTTTTAGTGGTATTACCTCCTATAATAAGCAAAATCATCCGGATGAACTCGTATTTTCCAAATCAGAAAGTACAGAACATATTGCTAGTAAGTATGCTCCTAATGGAGAATTAATATTACGAGGAGCAGAAATAATCAATCTAAGTTCTTTGTTTTTAAAAGAATTTTTGATCAAATCAAAAAATCAATTACTTCCTGGATTTGAAAATAGATATCTTTACACAAATTTAAACCAATCTATTTTTATTAAACAGTCTCAGGATTTTTATCGGAGTAAAGGAACCGATGAATCTTTTAGGATTTTGTTTAAAGTTCTTTATGGAGAAGATGCATCAATAATTCGCCCCAAAGAAAATCTTTTTAGATCATCAGATGCAAAATATTCAATAACCAAAGATTTAGTTGTTGAAAGTATTTCTGGTGATCCAGAAAATCTTATAAATTCTACATTAATTCAAGACACTTATGATAATATTTTTAAGGCATATGCACCAATCACAAAGGTTGAAAAATTAGTATCTGATTTGGGCAAAACATATTATAAATTAAGTCTTGATGGTGGGTATAATAGAGATATTAATGTAGATGGATCTATATATAGCAATTTTTCTGTTCATTCAAAAACAAAATTAATTGGTCAAGTTTCTACTGGAACTACAGTACTATCTGTAGATTCAACGGTTGGATTTCCTCAAAGTGGAGAATTGTCAGTAGACTATACTGATGGTACTACGGGAATTATATCATACTCTTCAAAGTCATTAAATCAATTTTTTGAGTGTCAAAATTTATCAGGAACAATTTCTGATGGTTCAAATATTGGAATTAATACTTATGCATATGGTCAAGTAGTTGTCGGAACAACAACAGAGACTATCAAAGTAAGAATTAATTCTGTTTTAGATAATCTTAATGTTGTAGATGATACTTATTATTATACTGCTGGTGATACTGCAATAATTAAAACTCTTGGAGTAAATGAAAAAAATTCACCATCGAACAATTGGTTATTCAATATTTCAACTTCTTATGATGTAATATCATTATCAAGAATTGATAGTTTAGTTAATTCTTATACTATTGTAACCGGAACCGATCATACCTTTAAAATTGGAGATAGTTTAAAGATTATAGATGAAAATAACACTGAAAAAATTTCAACAATTAGTGACATCACATCATCAAAGTCATTTACAATAAAGGGGCAGGGCGAATTATCAACAACATCTTATTATACAATAAAAAGAAATTTATCAAAAGTAAATTCAATAAACTTTCCATCAACTTTGGTGGTAAATGCAGATGTTCAAAATGTGTACAAAATTAAGGATAGAATATTAGTTGCATCTCCTTCACTACCATATTATGGTGAGCAATCTCTTAACGTTACGGATAGATCCTTAATTTTTTATGGAACATATAGTAGTGACACCTTCAATATAACTTCTTCGACAGATCATGGATTTTATACTGGAGATTTAATTTATTATACCCCAGAAAAAGTTATTGTTTCTTCTAAAGATTCTGATGGGAATATACTATCAAAAGAAGTTACTCAAAGTTCTTTATTTGATGAGGGACTTTATTATATAAAAAGAGTAAGTTCAACTAGTGTTAAATTTGCAAAAAGTGAATGGGATATATTAAATTCAAATTTTATATCTGTAAGTAGTACAACCACTGTTAAAAATAATAAACTAGAACTTTATAATTTAAAGTCAAAAACTTTAAAATCCCAAAAACTTTTAAGAGAAATTTCTCCTTCAGAAAGTGATGGCGAGTTATATCCAACAAAGCCTGGATTAACAGGAATATTGATTAATGGTGTTGAAATTTTAAATTATAAGTCAAAGGACACAGTTTATTCAGGACCACTTGAAGATATTCAAGTAATTTTTTCTGGATCTGGATACGATGTAATCAACCCACCTGTTTTAAATATTAGCGATTCTGTTGGAAGTGGGGCTACCGGATATTGTGCAGTAAACGGAATTTTGAGCGAAATTAGGATTATAAATCCTGGTTTTGATTATGATGAAACTCCGATTATCAATATTACTGGTGGTAATGGAGTTAATGCAAAGGCATTAGCAAATATGAAGTCAATAACACATCAAGTATCATTTAATTCTCAAGGAAATTCTGCACTTATTGGGTTGGGAAGTAATTTATCCACTATTGGATTTACTACTTATCATAAACTTAGAAATTCAGAAAAAGTTATTTACCGAACAAATGGAGAAACATCTATTGGTGGATTGTCAACAGATTCTGAATATTATGTTTCGGTACAGACTCCATATATTATAAAATTATATAATACTTTAGATGATTCTGTATCTGGAATCAATACAGTTACATTAACTTCTTATGGTACAGGAAATCATACGATTGAAGCATTTAATAAAAAGTCTATTCTAGGTTCAATCAACATAGTTAATTCTGGAAGTAACTATCAGAACAAAAAACGAACCGCACAACACACTGGTGTAAGTACATCATTACATTCTATTGAATTAAAAAATCACGATTTCAAGTCAGGAGAACTTGTAAGGTATACGACAGAAGGAACATCTATCGGTGGATTGTCAACAAATACAAATTATTATATTACAAAAATTGATACCAATAATTTTAAATTATCACAGATAGGATCTGGATCAATAAATCAAGATTTTTATTATCAAACAAATCAATATTTAGAGTTTAGTTCTGTTGGATTTGGAACACATATTTTCAATTATCCAGATATTTCAGTAGAAGTTATTGGAAGAATTGGTATTTCTTCTACTAATGGCGAAACATTCCAGGCAGTAGTTCAACCAATTTTTAGGGGAAATATTACATCTGTACATTTATCCTCAGGTGGAAATAGTTATGGTGCAGAGATATTAAATTATAATAGATTACCTTTGATTTCTTTGAGTAGTGGTTCTGATGCACAACTTACTCCGATTATTTCTAATGGAAAAATTATTGACGTAATCATCAACAATCCAGGAAAAAATTATAATTCTCCACCAAATTTATCTCTTACTGGTGGAATTGGAGCAATTTTAACTCCGGTATTGCAAAATGGGCAAATTATATCTGTAAAGATTATTGAGGGGGGAGCAGGATACACTTCAAGCGCAGCATCAATCACCGTAACTGCTGCAGGATCTTCATCTATATTACTACCAAAAATAACTTCTTGGACTGTCAATCTTTTTCAAAAATATTTGAATACTATTACTGGTGATGATGGATTTTTAACTGAAGGAATTAATTCTGAATATGAATTACAATACGCACATTTATATGCTCCAAGAAAACTAAGAGAAGTAGTTTATTCGGTAGATTCAAGTGGCAAAATTTTATATGGAAATGGAAAGACAGATTTAAAACAAGTTAATAATATTGAAGTCACATCTTCAGATCATTCGCCAATTATTGGATGGGCTTATGATGGAAATCCAATTTATGGTCCATATGGATATATTACTAAACAACGTGGAACTGTAACCCAGATGAAATCTGGATATGTGGAATATCTAAAACCAAATAGACCTTCTGTAAGTGAATTTCCTTTTGGATTTTTTGTTGAAGATTATATTTATTTGAATGTTAGTGATGAAACTGTTTTGGATGAGAATAATGGAAGATTTTGTGCAACTCCAGAATTTCCAAATGGAACTTATGCATACTTTGCAACTATTAACAATTCTTCCGCAGATTCTTCAGGTGTTTTTGCAAAATATAAAAAACCAATTTTTCCATATTTGATTGGAGAAAATTACAAATCAAAACCAAATGAGTTTAATTTTAAAAAATCTTCTAATCAGGATGATATAGATTTAAATCAAACTAATTGGATAAGAAATACTCATCCATACAATTTAATTGACAATAATGCATCATATGATTATCTGACAATTCCAAATCTATTAAATCAAACAGCAGATATTAGTTATGCTTTACCTGGATTTATTGAAAATGTTGGAATATTAACCGGAGGAAATAACTACAGAATTAATGATTCTGTAGTATTTGATAACTCTGGAACAAATGGATATAATGCAAGTGCAAAAGTTTCAAGAGTGGAAGGAAAGCAAGTAAATTCTGTTAGTGTAGCTACTAGTACGATTTATAATGCAGAATTATACACATCAAACAGTAATGGATCCATTCTCATTTACTCACAAAATCCCCACAACTTTACCAATGATGATATCATAACAGTTTCTGGATTAAATACAACTTCTTCCCTGATTGAAGGATATTATCAAGTTGGTATTTCTACCTTAAACACACTAGTACTTACTACTGGTGTCGGTACAACAGGTGCCACAGGATTAGTAACTTATTTTTCTGTTAGAGGAAATTTAAATGAAGAAAATATCCGAGAAAATGATATATTTACCATAGGAACAGAAAAAATAAAAATTTTGAATATAGATTCAATATCATCAAGAATTAGAGTCTTAAGATCTACTAATAATACCACAGGATCTGCACATACTGCAACAGAACTTTTATATGAAAATCCAAGAAAACTGACAATAAATACTGGATTTAAAGCAAAATATGATTATACCATTAATAAGCAAATATATTTCAATCCAGCAGAATCTGTAGGATTAGGAACAATTTCTGGTGTTGGGATTGGTACAACAATATCATTTTCAAATCCAGGTGCAGGAATCACTCAAATTTTTATTCCAACTAAAACAATTTATATTCCAAAACATAAACTTGAGACTGGAGATCAACTTACATATTCGCCAAATGATGGCAGTGTTCTGGGTGTTTCTACAAATGGAATTTCTACTTCGGTTACTCTTTCAAATCAATCAACTCTATATGTTGCAAAAATTTCTGATGATTTAATTGGTATCTCTACTGTAAAAGTTGGAGTTGGATCTACTGGCACATTTGTAGGAATCACATCTACAACAAACAAACTAGGAACTTTATATTTTACTGGTATTGGATCTGGAACCAACCATAGTTTCCAAACAAATTATTCTATTATTAGTGGACAAATATCCAGAAATATTGTTACAGTTTCTGTTGCAGAAACTCACGGTCTGCAAAATAATGATACTGTTTATATTGATGTAAATCCATCAATATCAACCACATTTACAATTAAGTACAATGATTATAATAGAAAACTTCTTGTAAATCCAAAAGATTTTTCTGCAGTTGGAATCAATACAGTTGATGATTCAATATCAATTACAAATCACAATTTTTCAAAAGGCCAAAAAGTAGTTCATACTTCATCTTCTCCTGCTGGAGGACTGCAAAATAACGAGATTTACTATGTGGTTATTGTTAACAATAATACTATTAAACTTTCGGATAGTTACTATAGTGCTATTAGTTTAAATCCATCTATTGTAGGAATTACTAGTTCCTCAAGTGGAACTCTTTCTGCAGTCAATCCACCAATTAAGGTTTATAGAGATTCACAAATAATATTTGATCTCTCAGATTCTTCACTTTCATATACTAATCAAGGAAATCTTTATCCTGCATTTAATTTAAATCTTTATAAAGATTCAAGTTTTACTCAAGAGTTTAATTCAACAGAAAAAACTAATCAATTTGAAGTGAAGAGATATGGAACTGTTGGAGTTACTACTGATGCAAAAGTAGTCTTATCAATTAACAAATATATTCCAGAAAAACTTTATTATACATTAATACCAATTTATAATAGTTCATTACCAACAATCAAAGAAGAAGTAAATATAGATTCTTCCGTATTTGCAAATAATGAGATTCAAATTAAGGTAAGTGGTTATAATGGAAAACATAACGTAACGATTGCTTCCACATCAACATTTACATACAATATAGCAGAAACTCCAGAGACTGCTTCTTATACCTCCAGCACAAGTGCATCTATACTAAAATATGAGACGGATTCTACATATGCTTATGGTGCTGTTTCAAAAATTAATATTTTAAACAAAGGTCAAAATTACTATTCCTTACCAGCAATATCCACAATTAATTCTGAAAGTGGATCTGGGGCATTATTGGAAGCACATAGCACATCAATAGGAAAAATAAATAAGACTCGGATTAAAGATATTGGGTTTGATTTTCCTTGTGATCGCACAATTAAACCAAGCGTTTCTCTTCCACAAATTGCAAAAGTTGAACCTTTGGCATCATTTGATTCTATTGGAATTTCTTCCTTTGGTAGAGGGTATAGTTCTGCTCCAAAATTAGTAGTTTTGGATGGAAAAACAAATCAAGTCGTACCAGAAGTTGATTTGAGATACAATCTTGGTGACAATAAAGTAACCATATTAAAAAATGCTTATGGATTAAACAATGTAACACCCACAATCATACCCACACAAAATTCAAATGGCGTGGGAATAAGTTCTGTAGGTTTTAACACTACATCCAATGATGTAACGGTTACTTTATCTGTAGGATTTAGTACCGCCGATTCTTTCCCCTTTGCAGTAAATGATAAAGTTTTAATTGAAAATATTAGTATTGGAATTGGTTCAACTTCTAAAGGATATAATTCAGAAAATTATGAATATCAGTTATTCACAATCAATTATGTTGATTCAAATCTTGGTGGAAATAATGCCACTGTAAGATATAGTTTAAATGGATTTTTAAATTCGGGAGAAATTCCTGGAAACTATGACTCAGCAAATTCATCAGGAAGAATTATTCCACAAAAATATTTTCCAATATTTAATTCAGTTTTAAAGAAAAATGATTTTATTATTGGAGAAAAAGTTAATTCCACTTCTTCTAGTGGATATGTTGGAAATTGGAATTCTAAAATAAATCAATTAAAAATAATTTCCAATAAAGATTTTATAGTTGGCGAAGTTATCGAAGGTTCTGTATCAAAAACTCAAGGAGTTACTTCTTCTATTGATAAATTTGATTCATTTTTTGATTTGAATTCAAAATCCACAGTAATTCTGGGGTGGCAAACTCAAGCAGGATTCTTAAATACAAATTCACAAAAACTTCAAGATAGTGATTATTATCAAAATTTTTCATATTCAGTAAAATCAAGAATAGATTATGACACTTGGAAAGATGCTGTAAGCACTCTAAATCATACTTTAGGATTTAGAAAATTTGCCGATTATCAATTAGAATCCTCAGCATCAAATTCAATGGTAGTTGGATTTTCAACATATCTTACATCAGTTGAAGTTATAAATGACATAGTTGAAGTTGTCGATTTAAACTGTGTTTATGATTTTGATTTAGTAAAAGAAAATTCAATGAAGATTGGATCTTCAATATTCTCGGATGAAGTAACTTTCTCAAGCAGAATTTTGACTGACTATTTTGAGTCAGTTGGCAATAGAGTTTTGTCAATTGACGATATAAGTTCACAATTTAATAGCAATCCTAGAGCAACAAGATTTAGTGAGGTTCATAGATTTGATATTATAGATGGAAGAGCTCAAAAATATATTACTTATATTAGAGATAAAAGATATACCTCACAAAGGCAGGCAATGCTTTTAACTCTTATACACGATGATTCTATTGGGTATATTAGTCAATATGGTAGAGTTGAATCTACTTACGATTTGGGTTCATTTGATTTTGCGGTTGAAGGCACAGAAGGTGTCATATTATTCTATCCAACAAAATATTCCGTAAATGATTATGACATATCTACATTATCATATAATTTAAGAGATAGTCTTTCTGGTGTCGGTACATCTAGTTTTGGCAGTATTGTTGATTTAAAAACCAGTAGTGTTAGCGTTTCTTCCGGAGCAACTACAATTGTTGGAATTGCAAGTACATACACATCAGCAAAAGTTTTAGTTGAAATTGCCGGTTCAAATGGCGATTATCAATTTGATGAATTGAGTATTTTACATAATGGAACTACTGTTGAATTTATAGACTATGGACAATTGACGACAATATCTCAAAACATATATTCAAATTCTGGTTTGGGCACATATTATCCATATTTGTCTGGATCTCAATTAAAAATTGATTTTACTCCAAACGTAGGAATAGCGGCAACGATTAATACAATTCAAGTTGCTATTGGAAATACTCTATCATCGGGTATTGGTACTTTTGATATGAAACACGCTCGTCTACAAGCAACTTCAACATCAATAGCATCATCAACATCTCCAGTAGCAACAGTAATTGCAGAATATCCGGATGAATATGATTGTGCATATGCTGTACTTCAAGTTTCTGATACAACTAATAATAGACATCAATTATCCGAACTTATATTTTTGGATGATGGAACAGAAACTTACATAACAGAGTATGCAAATATTGACACTTTTGGTGGTGCGGGACTTGGTACTGTAGGTGCTGCAACAACATCATCGACAAGATTAACCTTTACGCCACAGGCAAATATCAATGTAGCAGTAAAAGTATTTTTCAATGCTGTAAGATACCAAGATGACGAAAAAGATACTGTTAGTTTTAATAACGCTAGTTTAGAAACAAATGATGGCACATATTATGGAACTGACACAAGTATTAAAAAGTCATTTGATTTAACTCACGAAGGATACAAAATATTCCAAAGAACTTTTGATGGAAGTAATTCTTCAATAGTTAATATTTCTGCAAATACAATATCTCTACCAAATCATTTCTTTGTTACTGGAGAAGAATTAGTCTACACTAATGCAGGATCTGGAAGTACAACATCAATTGGTATTGGCACTACAACTTTTGTAAGTGTTGGTTCAACTGATAAATTACCAGCAAGTGTTTATGCAGTAAAATTAAATAATAACAGCATTAAACTGGCAAGAAGTGCAGAGGATGCTCTAAAAGGAGTTGCGGCAACCTTAGATTTTACAAGTGTAGGTATAGGCACTACACATTCATTTACTTCAAAAAATCAAAATGCAAAAGTTATAGTTGCAATTGATAATCTTATTCAATCCCCTGTTGTTGCAGCTGCTGTGACTACGACTTTATCAATTAATGCATATACTACAGATGATACATTATATTTTACGGGAATATCTTCATTTTTTGGCGGAGATTTAATTAAAGTTGGCAATGAAATTATGAGAATCAATAGTGTTGGTATTGGTAGTACTAATGCTATTGGAGTTAGTAGGCCCTGGTTAGGAACTGTTATTGCCGGATACTCTACTGGAACTTTGGTTACTAAAGTGTTTGGAAATTATAATATTGTTGATAATACTCTCAACTTTGCAGAGGCACCATATGGAAATATCCCAATAGTTACAGATGATCCGAACGAAAAAGATTGGTCGGGAGTGTCAACTTCTTCAAGTTTCCAAGGTAGAAGTTTCTTGAGATCGGGTACACCAAATACAACTAATGAGACGTATTATAAAAACTACATTTTTGATGATATTTCACTAACGTTTAATGGAAACAAAAGAGATTTTACACTAAAATCAAATAAGTCAAACTTAACTGGAATTTCTAGTGAAAATGCTATCATTTTAGTAAATGACATTTTCCAAGCACCTGGACTATCCGCTGGATATACATTATCAGAAAATGCTGGAATAACTTCAATCAGTTTTGTTGGAACTGGAATTTCGGTTGAATATGATGCAAATACTTCAAATCTTCCAATTGGTGGAATTATTGTGTCGGTTGGTTCATCTGAAGGATTTGGATATCAGACACTTGTTTCTGCTGGCGGAACTGCGATAGTATCGGCAGCAGGAACAATATCATCCATTAGTATAGGAAATAGTGGTTCTGGTTATAGAGTGGGCGTACAAACCGTCAGAGTGGGCGTAGGAACCTCTTCAACAGGAATACCTAATATTCAATTTATTGGAACTGCTTCCGTATCTAACGGACATATTGTTAGTATTGCAATCACAAATCCTGGAATTGGATATACGAGAACCAATCCACCGTATGTGTTTATTGATGATCCACTTTCATATTCAGATATTCCATTAATTTACAGTTCTTCTTCATCGGGAATAGGAACTCAAGCAACAATTGATATAGTTGTTGGTCAGGGATCAAGTATTATTGATTTTGAATTGAAAAATACTGGGTATGGTTATATTGCAGCAGAAACTTTAACAATTCCAATTGGAGGTAATACCGGAATTCCAACAACTTCTAGTTCAAGTTTTAGAGAATTTCAAATTAGTATTCAAAATACATTTACAGACAAATTTACTGGATGGTCTCTTGGTGAATTGCAATCATTAGATAGTCTTGATAGTTTATTTGATGGGGAAAGAGTTGTTTTCCCAATTACATATCTTGGAGGTTTAATTTCAATACTTTCTTCGAGAGGATCCAATATTAACGTACAAGATTCTCTTCTTGTCTTTATTAATGATGTACTTCAAGAGCCTGGAAAGGGATATATTTTCCCAGGAGGAAGTGCAATAACATTTGCAGAACCTCCAAAAGTTGGTGATACTTCAAAAATTATTTTTTACAAAGGAAGTGGTTCTATTGATGTTGTTGAAAGAAATATTTTAGAGACTGTGAAAATTGGTGATGAATTGACTCTTGGATATGATTCATCAATTGGGCAAAGTTCAACGTTACAAGAAGATGCAAGAACTGTTACAAGTATTAATTCTACCAATTTAGTAACCACAAATCCATATTTTGGACCAGGAAATATTGATGATGCAACTCTCGTAAGAACCGTTGTGTGGTGTAGACAATCTGAGGATAAAATTATTAATGAAAAAGAAATAGGAAAAGATCGTATTCTTTATGAATCTTTGATTTATCCATCATCATATCTTATTCAATCTGTTGGAATTGGTTCTACTATCGCATATGTTGATAATATTAGACCATTCTTCAATGCAATAAATGAAAGTAATGTGTCTCTATCTTTCCAAAAGGATATTAGAATATTGTCTCAGGATTCTAAAGTTGCGGCTGCGGCGACAGCAATTGTATCTATTGCGGGAACAATATCTTCATTGGTTATTTCTGATGGTGGAGTTGGATATACAACCAGTCCTTCTGTAATTATTGAAAATCCCGTTGGTCTTGGAACTACTCAACGAGCATCGGCATCAGCATCAATTACTTCTGGAATTGTTACTTCAATAATCATCACTTCACCTGGAACAGGATATACTTATGTTGATACACCTCTTGTTTTAATTGAATTTCCATCATTTACATTTGAAGATAATACTGTCAGTTCATATGAAGGTGATTTTGGTATTATAACAGGTATAGCAACAACTTCTGTTGGAGTGGCTTCAACTGGAATTGTATTTGATTTTGTTATTTCAAAAAATTCTTTTCTTAGAAACTCTTCAATTACTGGATTAACAACAATTAGTGGAATTCAAACTGGTTATTATTTTGCGGTTTATAATTCAAATGTTGGTAGAGGAGTAACTTCACTTAATTCTTCTAGATCAACAGTTGGAATAGGATCTACTTTCTTAGATAATGTATATCAAGTAGCAGCAGTTTCAATAGCACAAACATCCGCTGTTGGTTTTGGAATTACATATGTTGCAAAAGTAACTGTAAGTGTTTCAAGTTATAATGGATTAACTGGAATTGGATATAGTAATTTTTATGGTGAATTTAGTTGGGGAAAAATTACTCTTGGATCTAGAGTCAAACAAAATTCATATAATGCTTATACATCGAATGGATTTACTGGTATCAGTACCGGCACAATTTTGAAAAGAACCAATTCTTTAAAGTATCTAAATTATTTGTGATAAATAGATAAAAAACTTATAAAATGGCAGCAATTATAACTGATCAAATTAGAATATTGAATGCTAAGAATTTTGTGGCAGGAGTTACTTCTTCCACTAATTCTTATTATTCATTTATTGGATTGCCAAATGCAACCGATATTCAATCTGATTGGAACACCACACCGCCCGCACCAAAGGATAATTTTGATGAGGAGAGCAATTATTGGGATACAATGATTGCTTTGAAAAAAATAAATTCAAGTGATGTAAGACAAGTTATACAAAAAAGAGTTTGGTCTTCTGGCACAACATATGATATGTACCGTCACGATTACAGTAGATCAAATACTGCAAAAGTTTCTGCTGTTACAAATTTATATTCGTCAACATATTATGTTTTAAATAGTGACTATAAGGTGTATATTTGCCTCCAAAATGGAACTTCTCCAGAAACTCCGAATGGAAGACCTTCTTTAGATGAACCAACATTTACTGATTTAGAACCAAAATCTGCTGGATCTAGTGGTGACGGATATATTTGGAAATATTTGTACACGATTAAACCAAATGATATTATAAAGTTTGAATCCACAGATTTTATGCCAGTTCCGGCAGATTGGGAAACTAGTACAGAAAATTCTGCAGTCAGAGATAATGCCGTTGATGGATCAATTAAAGTTATTACTATTACAGGTAGGGGAGTTGGTGTAGGAACAGCAAATAGAACATATACAAGAGTACCAATTAAAGGTGATGGAACAGGTGCAGAATGTACTATTATTATTAATAATGATCAGCAAGTAGATTCTATTACAATTTCAAATCAAGGATCTGGATACACTTACGGTAATGTTGATTTAGTTTCTGGAAATGCTCCTACAGGAACAACAAGACCAACTTTTGACGTAATTATTCCGCCTCAAGGAGGCCATGGAAAAGACATTTATAGAGAACTTGGTGCATATAATGTTCTCCTTTATTCCCGAATAGAGAATGATGTAGAAAATCCAGATTTTATTACGGGAAATCAGATAGCTAGAGTTGGAATTGTAAGAAATCCATTAACTTATGCATCTTCGCAATTATTGAGTTTGGATAAAGCAAGTGCAGTTTCTGCAATTAGATTAACGGGAATAGGTTATAGTTCTGCATCTTTTACTGCTGATTCATTTGTCACACAAACTGTGGGAACAGGTGTGACTGCTGTTGGAAGAGTAGTTAGTTATGATCAAAACACTGGAGTTTTAAAATATTGGCAAGACAGAACTCTTGCAGGGTTTAATACAGTTGGCACCGCACAATCAAATCCACAATATGGATTTGATTTAACAGAATTTACTAGTTCTCCATCAACTGGCGGAAGTTTAACAGTTCTTGGTGGTAGTGTTAGTTTGTCAATCAATTCCACCTTTACTGGTATATCAACCTCAATAAATAATAGAACATATTACTTAGGTCAATCTTTTACAAATGGTCTTGCCAGTCCAGAAGTGAAAAAATATAGTGGCAGCGTAATTTACGTAGATAATAGACCATCTATTACAAGATCATCAAACCAAAAAGAAGATATCAAAGTTATTTTGCAGTTCTAAAGAATTATGTCTCAACAAACTAACCTCAACGTATCGCCATATTTTGACGATTTTGATGCGAATAATGACTACTACAAAGTTCTCTTTAAGCCTGGATATCCAGTTCAAGCAAGAGAATTAACAACTTTACAATCAATTCTACAAAATCAAATTGAGAAGTTTGGGCAGCATTTCTTTAAAGAAGGTGCTAAAGTTATTCCAGGTAACACCGCATACAATTCAGTATATTATGCAGTACAATTAACTAATACTTATCTTGGGGTTCCTTTATCTGCTTATATAAGTCAAGTTGTAGGTTCAAAAATTACGGGACAAACTTCTGGAGTTACTGCAGTAGTTGAAAAAGTATTGCCCTCAAATGAATCTGAAAGAGGAAATGTAACTTTATATGTAAGCTATATTGGTAGCAGTACGCAAAATAATTCATCTCAACAATTTTCTGATGGAGAAACATTAACATCAAATATAGTAATTAGTTCTGGACTTATTGGAAATAGTTCAATAAATCCAGGGTCACCGTTTGGTATTACTGTTGCAAATAATTCAACTTCTATTGCATCAGCATTTTCAATTACTCAAGGCGTATATTTTATTCGTGGGCAATTTGTAAATGTAGATAGTGAGACATTAATTTTAGATCAATATAACAACAAACCAAATTATAGAATTGGATTATTTGTTAATGAGCAAATTGTCAATTCCGATCAGGATCAAGGATTAAATGACAACTCTCAGGGATTTAACAATTATTCATCACCAGGTGCAGATAGACTGAAGATTTCAGTTTCATTGTTTAAAAAAAGTTTAGATGATTTTAACGATAATAATTTTGTAGAATTAGCGACTGTTAGGGATGGTGTTATTTCTTCGCAAGTAAGAACAACTGCATATAATACAATTACTGATGAATTGGCAAGAAGAACCTATGCAGAATCTGGAGACTACTATGTAACTCCTTTTGATGTTTCTGTAAAAAATTCTTTAGATGATGGTTTAGGTAGTCGTGGTATTTTTAATGTAGGTCAGTTTACATATGGAGGATCAACTCCATCGGATAATCTAGCAGTTTATCAAGTATCTCCTGGAAAAGCATTTGTGAGGGGATATGAAATTGAAACTATCAGTCCCACATTTTTAGATTCACCAAAACCAAGAACAACAAAAACATTAGAAAATTATTCAGTTAACTATAATACAGGACCAACACTAAAATTAAATAGAGTTTATGGTTCACCAATTATTGGAATTGGCAATACTTATGTATTAAGTTTGAGAAGTGAGAGAGTAGGAATTACTTCTACAACAGCACCAGGAAAGGAAATTGGTGTATCTAGAGTTTATGATTTTAAATTAGAGTCTGGATCATACAATTCTTCAAATTTAAACTTAAATCAGTGGAATATTTCCCTTTATGATATTCAGACAACAACAGAAGTAACTTTAAATGAATTAACAACACTTACAATTCCAACATTCGTAAAAGGAAATTCAAGTGGAGCAACAGCATTTTTAAAAGACGCTGTTTCCAATTCAAAATCTTTAGTTTTGTATGAAAAGAGTGGAGATTTCATACCCAACGAATCCTTTAGTTTTAATGGAATTAATAATGGAAGAGTTGCTGTTGCAGTAACATCATATGGAATTTCGGATATTAAATCTGTTTATGGAATTGTAGGTTCTGCATCAACTTTTAGTGCGGATACAGTTCAATCTACTGGATTTACTGTTGGTATTGCAAGTATTACTCCAGTAACTTACAGAGACTTTGGAATCTTAAATACTACACTCACATCAACAGTTGGTGTTGGTTCAACTCAAATTTTCGTAAATGATGTTACCGGAGTTTCTGTAGGTAGTTCTATTACAGTTGCTAATTCTGGAATTGCTCTTACAACAGTGTATGTTACTGGAGTTGGTGCAACTTCAGTTTTTATCGGCACTGCATCAACAGCAGGAGTAGGAACTACATCCACAACTCTTAGTGCAAATATTGGTATTGGATCAACAACGATTTATTTGAACCAAGTGTCACCCGCACTTACTTTACAATCTCTAATTACTGTTTCACCATCAATATCTAATTCAGCAATTACAGGAATTGGAAGTACATATGTCACAATTGCTCCCGGATCAGCATCAAATGCCACTCTAAGTCTTTTAATCAATAATCCAGTTAGTGCTGGTTCAACGCAACTTTTTGTTTCAAGTGTAACAGGAGTCTCTGCAGGAAGTTCTTTTAATCTAGTAAGACCAAATTTAGTTACGACTATTACTTCAGGACAAACTGTTGGTGTAGGATCAACTCAAATTTTTGTTACAAGTCTTTCCGGAGTTTCTATAGGAAACTCCATTAGTGTTGGTGCAGCAATTACTAATGCACCAGTTGTCAGTGTCGGTACAACATCCGTCTTTATTGGATCAGCAAGTACAGTGACCGCCACATTAACTGCAGGAACAGCAGTAACATTTTCACTTGTAAATTATGGAATACCTGTTGTTAGTATTGGTATAGGATCAACCTCATTATTCATTGGAACTGCAAGTACAATATCATCTGCGATTGGTATTGGATCTACACTATCATTCACAAATGTTTCGTCAATGGTTGTCGGAACTGCAGCTTCATTCTCTAATGTATCTACTCTTGTTGTTGGGGCTGCGGTAAGTTTCACAAATCCACTGTACACAAGTACAGTTACATCACCAAATACATTATTTCCAGGAACTTTAGTTCAAAAAGACAACGTAGTTTCATATTCAAATACAAATACTTCAGATCCATTTTATGGTAAAGTTGTTTCTGTTGGAACAACATCCATAACTATTGGTGGATTTAAACTTCCAAACCTTGCAATTGGTATTGCAACAGTTTCTGGAATATGTGACGGAGCACTTCCTATTACATCATTATCTGTAACTGATTTTAAAATTTTAACAACAAATTTAGAAACTTCAACCGATAACACACTTTATACAAAATTACCAAAAAATAATATTTCTTCTGTTGACTTAACTAATGCATCTTTAGTAGTAAGAAAGAAATTTACTGTTAACATTTCAGGAAATCAACTATCAGCACCAGTCACTGCTGGAACAAATGAAACATTTTTACCTTTTGACACTGAAAGATATTCATTAATTAGATCTGATGGCACAACTGAAGTATTGACTGCAGATAAATTCTCATTTATAAGCGGTTCTAACCAGTTACAAATTTATAATTTGGGTTTAAATAACACTGGGGCAACTCTAATTGCCACTTTAACTAAGATTAAACCAAAATCTAAAATAAAGAGAAAAAATAGAGTCAATTCAATTCTGATTGATAAATCAATTTATTCATCTTCAGGAATTGGTTCTACCACCCTCAATGATGGATTATCATATGGAAATTATCCATATGGCACAAGAGTTCAAGACCAAAATATTTCTTTAAATGTTTCTGATATTATTGAAGTTCACGCAATTTATGAATCTCTTGATACTGCAAATCCATCATCCCCTACTGCAGTATTATCTTCAATTAGTGGTCCTTCAACAAAAACAAGTGATTTAATTATTGGAGAGAAATTTACAGGTCAAACAAGTGGAGCAATTGGGATATGTGCCGAAAGACTTACAGATTCTCAAATTGCATTCGTTTCAAAAAATAATAATAGTTTTAAAGAAGGTGAGACTATTATATTTGAAGAATCTAAAGTAAGTGCGATTGTCGTAACATTAAACTCACCAAGTTTAAATGTTTCATCTAATTTTACCTTTACAAATGGGCAAAATTCTTCATTTTACAATTACGGATTCTTAACAAGAAAATCCGATGTTGAGAAAATTTCCAAGAAACTGAAAGTATATTTTTCAAATGGATATTATGAATCTTCTGATGATGGAGATATTACCACAATCAACTCATATAGCACTTTTGATTATGAAAAAGAAATACAGACTGTTAATAATATAAGAAATTCTGATATTATTGATATCAGACCAAAAACTAGTGATTATTCTGTAGCAGAAGGATCAAGATCTCCTTTAGAATTTTATGGAAGATCCTTCAATGGATCCGGAAATTCTGCTACAAATATCCTTGCTTCCGATGAGTCAATTTTAACTTCATTTTCATTTTATCTTGGAAGAATAGATAGAATTTATTTAACAAAAGATGGTAAAATGCAAGTTAAATATGGAACTCCATCAGAAAAATTTGAAAAACCAGTTTCTGTTGATGATGCACTAGAAATTGCAACCATAACACTTCCACCATATTTGTATAAAGTATCTCAAGCTTCCATAGAATTTTTGGAGCATAAGAGATATAGAATGGTTGATATTAAACAACTTGAGAATAGAATCAAAAATATTGAATACTACACAACATTATCACTTCTTGAAACTAATACTGCAAATCTATTTGTTCCAGATTCGGATGGTCTTAATAGATTTAAATCAGGTTTCTTTGTGGATAATTTCACATCTCTTCTTGCCCAAGAGAATAGTATTGAATTTAAAAATAGCATTGATCTTGAGAATAAGGAGATTAGACCTCAACATTATACAAATTCTATTGATTTAATTCCAGGTCCAGTTGTTGGTATAGATCCAACTGATGATTTACAATTTTTACCAATTGAAGGTATCAATGTTCGTAAATCTGGAGACATTGTTACTTTAGATTATGCTGAAGTGGAGTGGTTTAAACAAACATTTGCAACAAAATCTGAAAGTGTTACTCCATTTTTAGTTAGTTTTTGGCAAGGAACTGTTGAGTTATCTCCTTCTTCGGATACTTGGGTAGATACTGTTCGTCTTGAGGCAAAAATTATTAACACTGAAGGAAATTATGCAGAAACTCTTGCAATTGCATCAAGAACATTAAATGTCAATCCACAAACAGGTTTTTCTCCAACACTTTGGAATTCTTGGCAGACTATTTGGACTGGTACAGAAGTTATTAGTAAGACTGAAACTAGAAGAGAAATTAGTAATTGGTCTGGTTCAATGGTGTTTGAAGGAGATTTCGGCACCACTGGCGGAACATTCCAAACAATTTCAGTAATTCAGGATAATCTTAGAGAAACTATAGATACTGGTATTGAAAGAAGAACTGGTAATAGAACAATAGTTTCAGAACAATTGGATAAAACTTCAGTTGGAGATAAAGTTGTAAGTAGAAATCTAGTTGCATATATGAGATCAAGAAATGTTCAATTCATTTCTAAAAAAGTTAAACCCCTTACGCAACTTTATGCGTTCTTTGATGGAGTAGATGTAACAAAGTATTGTATTCCAAAATTACTACAAATTGCTATGATTTCTGGAGTTTTCCAGGTTGGAGAAAAGGTAATAGGAAAAACGCAAAAAACTGGACTTGGATTAAATACAGATTCAAATTCTGCTGGAATAACTTTTAGAGTTGCTCAATCAAACCATAAAGAAGGTCCATATAATGCGGCAGTTTCAACCTTCGCATATAACCCATATACCAGCCAAATTTTACAAGCAACCTATTCTTCAACATCAAATATTTTAAATATTGATACATTTTCTCTTGCAAATCAACAACAAGGAGAATATAGTGGATATATTGAAAGTGGAATGACTTTAATTGGACAAACAAGTGGTGCTCAAGCAACAATTACTGACGTTAAACTTATTTCAGATTTATCTGCAACATTAATTGGAAGTTTCTTTATTCCGAATCCAAATATCAGTTTTCATCCAAGATTTGAATGCGGAACTAAAACCTTTACTATTGTTAATAATAATTTAAATGATCAAAATACTGCCACAACAATCGCAGAAGAAGGGTTTGTTTCAAGTGGAGTATTGGAAACTATTCAAGAAAATATTATTTCCGTTAGAAATGCTAGAATTCAAAATAAACAAGAATTTGAAGACAAGGCAGTTTCACGAACCACTGGAACTCAAATTGTAAGTAGTAATACAATTTCAAAATCCACAACAGTAGTTCAAAGAGCATGGTATGATCCTCTTGCACAATCATTCTTGGTTGAAGATGAAACTGGTGTTTTTCTAACAAGATGTGATATTTTCTTTAGAACTAAAGACGATATGGATATTCCTGTAACGTTCCAATTAAGAACGATGCAGAATGGATTTCCAACTCAAAAAGTTTTACCATTCTCTGAAGTTATTCTTGATCCTGCAGATGTTAGAACTTCTGGAGATGGTTCTGTTGCAACATCATTTACTTTTAAATCACCAGTTTATGTTGAAGGTGGTAAAGATTATTGTGTATGTCTTGCATCAGATTCAACAAAATATAGTGTATATATTGCAAGAATTGGTGAGTACGACTTGCTTACTCAAACTTATATTTCAAATCAACCAACTCTTGGTTCATTATTCAAATCTCAAAATGCATCTACTTGGGAACCAAGTCAGTGGGAAGATCTCAAATTCACTCTTTATAGGGCTGATTTTTTAACATCAGGAACAGTTGAACTTTATAATCCAGAATTGACAGAAGGAAATCATCAAATACCAACATTAATGCCCAATTCTTTAAATACAAACTCAAGAAGAGTTAGAATTGGAATTGGTTCAACTTTAATTGATTCTGGATTAACTTTTGGAAATACTATTTTACAGTATAATACAAATGCATCTGGAAATTATGTTGATAGTGCTGGCATTGCTACTGGAAATTTAAGTGTTACTAATTCGGGTATTGGATACACTCCTTCCTCCGGATCTTACACTTTTAATAACACTTCATTAACAACTATTACTGGAAATGGTAGGAATGCGACTGCAAATATTACCATTAATAATGGTGTAGCAATTGCTGCAACTATTGTAAATGGTGGTATTGGGTATAAAGTTGGTGATGTTTTGGGAATCACTACAATTGGAGCCTCTTCCGTTGGATCTAATGCAAGATTGTCTGTTGGAATTATTACTGGAATCAATGAATTGATTTTAGATAATGTTCAGGGCGATTTTGCCGTTGGCGCTGCAAATACTATTAGATATGTGAATAGTGCAGGAATTACCACAAATCTAAATCAATCTTCTGGCGGAAATGTGGCAGCAACACAAATTATTACTGAAAATGATGGATTGCATATTAAAATAAATCATAAAAATCACGGAATGTATTTTAGTGATAATTATGTTGACATATCTGGAGTTGAATCTGATATTATACCAACAAAACTAAGTCTTGCATATAACTCAAATTCCACTTCGGCAATTTCTATTGATAGTGTTACAAATTTCAATACTTTTGAGGGTGTTGGTGTTGGTACAACTAATTTGGGATATATTTTAATCGGAGATGAGATAATCTCATACACTTCTGTTTCTGGATCAACAATTGGTGGAACTATTACGAGAGGAACAAATCCCAAAAATTATCCAGTAGGAACACCAGTTTACAAATATGAATTAGCAGGTGTTTCTTTAAATAGAATTAATAAAACACATAATCTTGTAAATGTAACAGTATCTAATCCTATTACTTTTGATTCTTACAATATTAAACTTGATATGTCAACAAATGGTAATGATAGATCTGTTGGAACTGGTTTTCCAAAATTATATCAAAATAAAACAAAATCTACTGGTGGATATAATATTAAAGCAACTCAAAATATGCCTTTTGAATTAGTTACCCCAATGATTCATAATGTAACTGTTCGAGGAACAAATATAAGTGCAGAAATGAGAACAATAACTGGTCAGAGTATGAGTGGAAATGAAATTCCATATATTGATAATGGATATGAATCAATTACATTAAACACTACAAATTATCTTGACAGTGCAAGAATAATTGCATCTAAGGTGAATGAAACCGCAAAATTATCAAATTTGACCGGCAATAAATCTATGAATATAAGACTTTCTTTAAATACAGTTAATAGTAAATTGACACCAGTAATTGATACGCAAAGAATAAGTTTATTGACAACTTCAAACAGAGTGAATAATGTCATTACAAATTATGCAACGGATAGTAGGGTTAATAGTATTACAGATGATCCTACTGCATTTCAATATATTTCCAAAGAAATTGTATTGGAAAATTCGGCTTCATCAATTTTAATTCTTCTAAGTGCAAATATTAATATCTATTCTAATATTCGTGCTTTCTATGCAACCTCACAAAATCAAAACTTTACTCCAATCTTTGTACCATTCCCAGGTTACAATAATTTAGATACTAAAAAACAAATTATTAATCCTGCAAATAATGATGGTAATTCTGATACTTTCATCAGTCCATCAACACATTTGGCATTTTTACCACAGCAATTGGAATATAAAGAATATTCATTTAGTATTGATCAATTATCCCCATTCAAATCATATAGAATTAAAATTGTGATGACATCAACAAATCAAGTTTATTCACCAAGATTCAAAGATCTTAGAGTCATTACACTTGCATAGCACAATATGAACAATATTAACTACATAAAAGTTGAGGGCCACTCAAATTTAATGAGAGATCCAAATACAAATTCCATTATTAATGCAAATATGACAGAATATCAAGAATATATTACAAGAAGAGAATCAAAAAGTGACAAGAATCAAAAAATACAAAATCTTGAGTCTGATGTTGCTAATATAAAAAATGATCTTGATGAAATAAAATCATTACTTAGGAGTTTGCTCAATGGATGCTGATAAAATTGAAATTGAAAGTTTAAGTAAAAATTTTGAATATTTTAAAGTGTCATCGGAAATAGATAATATACATGATATTGAACTTGTCAAAAATATTGCAAAATGCTATTTGAAATTATATCTAAAACAGCAAGAAATAGTATCATCTTTAGGAATTTCCTCCTCTCCCTAAATATCTTAAGAGGTATCGTATAAATGGCGCAACCATCTACCAGACAAGAATTAATAGATTACTGCAAAAGAAAACTGGGGGCGCCAGTTTTAGAAATCAACGTAGCTGATGAACAGATTGAAGATTTAGTTGATGATGCAGTTCAGTTTTTTCAAGAACGTCATTTTGATGGTGTTTATCAAACATTTTTTAAATATAAAGTTACGCAGAATGATATTGATAGGGGAAGAGCAAGAGGTAATAATTCAAGTGTTGGAATTGTAACTACAAGTGCAACGACAAATATTGTCGGTACTGCAACAACGTTCAATTATGAGGAAAATAGTAATTATTTGCAGGTTCCTCCCGGAGTAATAGGAGTAACCAAATTATTTCAATTTGATAGTTCAAACACTATCACTCATAATATGTTTAGCGTTAAGTATCAGTTATTCCTGAACGATGTTTACTATTGGGGAACAACTGAACTTTTATCATATGCAATGGTAAAAACTTATCTTGAAGATTTAGACTTTTTATTGAATACTCAAAAGCAAATTCGTTTCAATAAAAGACAAGATAGATTGTATCTGGATGTTGATTGGGGATCATTGAGTAAGGATACTTATATTATTATAGATTGCTATGCAGTTTTAGATCCAAATGATTATAGTAGAGTTTGGAACGATTCTTTTATCAAACCATATTTAACATCATTGATTAAACGTCAATGGGGACAAAATATGATGAAATTTATTGGTGTCAAACTTCCAGGTGGAGTAGAACTCAATGGTCGTCAAATGTATGATGATGCCCAAAGAGAAATTGATGTACTGATGGAAAAAATGTCAAATACTTATGAACTTCCACCTTTTGATATGATTGGTTAATCTTATGTTAAATCCATTTTTTCTTCAAGGTTCAGAATCAGAAAAAGATTTAATTCAAGATTTAGTCAATGAACAGTTGAGAATGTACGGTATTGATGTTTATTATTTGCCCAGAAAATATATTACACAAAATACTGTTATAAAAGAAGTTATACAATCTTCATTTGAAGATGCATATCCAATAGAAGCATATCTTGTAAGTTATGAAGGATATGGAGATAATCCAACTATTCTTTCAAAATTTGGCATTCAAGCACTGAATGAATTAACTTTGACTATATCAAGAGAAAGATTTGAAAATTATATCTCACCACTCATAAAGAACGAGCCCAATATCAAATTATCAAATAGACCGAAAGAAGGAGATTTGATTTATTTTCCTTTAGGTGATCGTTTATTTGAAATAAAGTATGTTGAGCACGAGCAGCCATTTTATCAAGTTAATGGAAATACTAGTTATGATTTAAGATGCGAACTCTTTAGGTATGAAGATGAGGTGATTGATACTGGAATAGGTGAAATTGATGATACGCTTTCAGGAAGTTCTACTAATACATCATCTACAGATAATATAACCAATATTGTGGGATCAATCCAAAAACTAACTCTTGTTGGAAGTGCAGTAACTGCTTCTGCAATTTCTTCAATTGTTAGTGGTGGCATTAGATACTTTACAGTCACCAATAGAGGCGGTGGATATACATATCCACCAAGAGTTGCAATCTCTTCTGCTCCATCTGGTGGAATAACAGGAGTAGGATCTGCAACTATGATTGGCGGAATAGTTGTTTGTAATAGTAATGTAAATCCAGTTTCATCTTCAGTACAATCTGTTGAGGTAATAAATGCTGGTTATGGATATACAGTTGCACCTGGAGTTTTATTCGTAGGAGATGGATCCGGAGCTGCTGCAACTGCAACAATTGGTGACGGAGTTGTTGGAGTAGTTACCATTACAAATGGTGGATCTGGATATACAACTTCTCCAACAATTACATTTACGGGAATTTCTACAGTATCTGCAGCTGCGACTGCGGTTGTAAGTTCTGCTGGAGTAATTACACAAATAAGATTGACAAATACTGGTCTTGGATACACTGTACCACCAACTATAGTAATTGGAAATCCATCTCTCAGTTCTTTTGGAGATTATATCTTTAATGAAGTTATAGTTGGTTCTATAAGTAGCACAACTGCAAGAGTAAGGGCTTGGAATTCAACCACCAATCAACTTGAAATTTCCAATGCATCTGGAGAATTTTTAATCTCAGAAAATATTGTTGGATCTGCTTCTAGTGCTTCTCATTCACTAAGAATAATTGATACATATCCAGTTAATGATGGATATACTGATAATAGGGATATTGAATCTGAAGCAGATTTAATTATTTATTTTAGTGAAAAAAATCCTTTTGGATCTCCTTAATATAAATATATTTTATATCATTAAATACTAATAGAGAGTTTATAGAAATGTTTGAGTATTTTTACAACGAAATTTTAAGAAAAACCATCATTTCTTTTGGTTCTCTATTTAATGGTATGAAAATTAAGCACACAGATTCAAATGATAATGTTGTTAGCATAATAGATGTTCCTCTTGCTTATGGACCAACTCAGAAATTTTTAGCAAGACTTGAGCAATCTCCCGATTTGAATAAACAAACTCAGATAACTTTGCCAAGAATGTCATTTGAGTTTACGGGATTGACTTATGATTCTTCCAGAAAATTAACAACTACTCAAACATTTGTAGCAAAAGATCCTAATAGTGGAACAGAAACAAAAAAAGTATATATGCCTGTTCCATATAATATGCAGTTTGAATTGAGTATAATGTCAAAGTTAAATGACGATGTTCTTCAAATTGTGGAGCAAATTTTACCATATTTTCAACCATCATATAATATCTCTGTTGATTTAGTATCGAGTATTAATGAAAAGAGAGATATTCCTGTAGTTTTGGAAAATATCACGATGCAAGATGACTATGAAGGAAATTTCACAACAAGAAGAGTTCTCATCTATACATTAAGATTTTCTGCAAAAACATACTTGTTTGGTCCAGTACATTCTGCATCAAAAGATATTATCAAGAGAATGTCTATCAGTTATATTGCTGGCGAAACAAACTCCACCCCATCAAGAGAAGTTGTCTATTCGGCAAGTCCAAGAGCAATTAAAAATTATACTGGAATTGTTGTTACAAATATATCCAAAGATATTACAATTGAAGATATTTTAATTGCAGTAAATGATGCAACTTCAATTGCTGCAAATACATATCTTGATATAGAAGGTGAGGAAGTTTTTGTAAAATCAAAATCTGGAAATGTGCTTACTGTTGATAGAGGAAGAGATGGAACAAAGGTTTTATCTCATGTTTCTGGAGCACAAGTAAAATCAATCACATCATCAGATAATATCCTCATCCCTACAGGTGATGATTTTGGATTTAGTGGATCTACCACGTAGTAGATTAAAATTAAAATGACAAATAAATTTGATAATTTGAATGAAGCATTTAATGTTACTGGAGAAATAGTTTCCATTGATAAAGAAGAATCTTCTACAAATAAAATAGAAAAAGTTACCTCTGCAATTGATGATGTAAAAAAAGATTATGAATACACGAGAGGAAATTTATATTCCCTTATAGAAAAGGGGCAGGAAGCAATTAATGGAATTCTTGAACTTGCCAAAGAAAGTGAAATGCCTCGTGCATATGAAGTTGCTGGGCAATTAATCAAAAATGTATCCGATGCTACCGATAAATTGATGGATCTTCAGAAGAAACTAAAAGATATTGAGGAAGAGAGGGGTGTAAGAGGACCAACAAATGTTACTAATGCACTTTTTGTTGGGTCAACCGCAGAACTTGCTAAACTTCTAAAATCAAAGCAATTAGAAGAAAATAAATAGATATAAATGACTTTCTAAATGTCTGAATATAGGAATGATATAAATGATCAGCATTTACCTTCAGTAGATGATTTGATTGATAGTGGAAAAAATTTAGAAACAGTCGATAACTTATTAGAAAATTTAAAAGAAAAAAATTTAAAATCTATTGATGACTATTTTTGTGAAGAAGAGAATATCCCAGAAGAAGATATTGATGAAAATCTTCCGTCGATAGATGATTATATTAAAGAAGTAATAGAAGAAGAAATCATAGAAAAAGAAGTACCAGAAGAAGATACCATAGAGGATTTAAAGGTACTCATAGAAGAAGTAAGAAATAGTATTCCAGAAATTCCAGAATTTAAGTCGTATGATGAAGAAATAATACAATTATTAAATTTAATTGAAAGCGTACAAAATCAAATTCCAGAACCCGTAGAGGTTCCAGAAGTAAAATATTACGATGAAGATATTAATCTTTTAATAGAAAGAATTGATTATATAAGACAAACTATATTAAATTTGCCAGAAGTAAGATACTACGAAGAGGAAATTCAATTAATTGAATCCGAGGTATCAAATCTTCAAGAAAAAGTTGATGAGTTGTCGGAAGTAAAATATTATGATGAGGATATCTCAAGACTAGACTATAAGATAGATGATATCGTAGATTTAGTTGATAAGAAGATAAATGATCATTCTGAGAATATTGATGCCAAATTCTTTGAGTCTAAGGTAGATTCAGATTCAAATATTAATGATAGAATAACTAATTTAAAAAATTCTTTAAAGAAAGATATTGATTTATATGAAGTAAAGATTTTAGATCTTAAAAATATCAATAAACAAGATGTAAAATCTCTCAAAAAAGAACTTAAAGAATTATCAAAAAATTTAGATAAAGGTTTTGACAAAAAGATTGAGGATCTTAAGAAAGAGTATACATTATTTGATACCAAGTTTGGGAAATATTCTGAAGAAATTGAGAAATTAAATTCAACAATTTCCAATTTTCCAAAAGTAAAATATTATGATGAAGATATAAAAAAAATTCAAAAAAATGTCTCTTCTATACAAGATTCTTTTAAAGTTGAATTAAAAGAACTTCAATTTATTGTTGAGAATATTAAATCTTCCCAAAAAGATTTGAAAGAAGGACTTCTAAATCAACCACCAGATATAAAAAACTCTGATCCACTTACCCCATTAGATAAAAACTTTGCAACACTTGATGATCTTCAAAATCATTATCGCCTATTCATCAATCGTATTCAACAACAACTTTCTACATTAGGTGGAGGTGGTGAAACTCGTCTTGAGTTTCTTGATGATGTTGACAGGAATAGCGCAAAAGTTAATGGTAGATTTTTAAAATATGATTCAGCATCTGATAAATGGATTGGTGCTGCGGGTGGAGGTGGTTCTCAAACACTTGATGATACATTAGGTATTGGTAATACTTCCAGTCTTGGAATGTCTGTTGGTATTATTACTGCAACCTATTTTATTGGTGATGGTTCTTTATTGACTAATCTCCCTGGAGGTGGTGGAATTGCAACAGCTGCAAGAACTCTTGTTTCTAACGAAGCATCAATTTTAACAGGAGTGACTACCACGACTACAATTTCAGAAACTCCGATCGATACTTTTTCATCATCAACTTATCGTTCTGCAAAATATTTGATTCAAATTACTGAAGGAACTTCATACCACACAACAGAAATTTCAATAATTCACGATGGAAGCACAACATATAGCACAGAATATGGTACTATAAAAACTAATGAGTTATTATCAACTTTTGATTCAGATATTACTACCGGAAACGTTCGTCTTCTTGCAACACCTGCATCCTCATCATCAACAACTTTTAAAATAGTTAGAACATCAATTAATTCATAAATATCTTTACGGCAATCAAATGATAAATGAATAGTTTTTCTGAACAATTAAAACCCCATAAAACAGTTGAACAGATTGCAAAGAAGCATCGCATGGATGTTTCCGATATTCAGAAACAACTGGATATGGGAGAACCAATTGAGCACGAACATACTAAAGATCATACTCTTGCGATGGATATTGCTCTTCAACATTTAGATGAAATTCCTGACTATTATACTCGTTTGAAAAAGATGGAAGCATCGGCAAAAAAAGAACATAAAAAGTTCAAAGATGTAAATATTGATGAGGCAGGTTCTCTTCATCATTGGTTTGCTGGATCGAAATCTAAAGACGGAAAACCGGGATGGGTTCAAGCAGATGGTTCTCCATGTGCGAATGAACCTGGAGAAACTAAAGCACCAAAATGTTTTAGTAGTGCGAGACTTGCTGCTTTAAAACGAAAGGGTAAAAAAGGAGAGTCTTTAATTAGATCAGCTGTTAATCGTAAGCGTCAGGAAGATTCGGGGCAACAACAAAAATCTGGAGCAGCAAAACCAACAAATGTTCCAACCTTTGCTAAAGGAAGAAAAAGCAAAGATTATGTAAAACCAGAACCAGGATTAAAAGAAACAATGGAAATCCAAGAAGCACAAAAAGATACCCCAAGTAAAGGCAAAGGAACAAAAGATGCCTGTTACAGTAAAGTAAAATCTCGTTACGATGTTTGGCCGTCGGCATATGCCTCTGGAGCATTGGTAAAATGTCGTAAAGTTGGTGCTGATAACTGGGGAAATAAATCAGAGGCAGTTGAAGAACAAAGATACTGCCCATTATGTGACAAAAGAGAATCCAAATCAGAATGCTCTTATGGCAATAAAGCATGGGAAGATTTTTCAGTAAAAGATCATGAGTATTCTATGGCTCGTTCAGAACTCTCTACGATTATGAATGCTGCCAACAGACTTCAGAAAAGGATGGGTAAGGGTGAAGGAAATATTGAGGCATGGGTTCAATCAAAAATTACTAAGGCAGCAGATTACTTAGATACTGCAGCAGATTATGTTGAAAGTGGAGAAATGAGTGAAGCAGCAATTGCAATTAATATGAAAAAGAAAGGCATAAAACCAAAATCAAAAGTTGATGAAGCATGTTGGGTTGGATATAAGCAGGAGGGTTTAAAGAAAAAAGGGAAGAGAATGGTTCCAAACTGTGTTCCAACAAATGAAGCAAAAACACTTGGATTTGAAATTAAACCTTCTAGGGGTGCTGGAGCACTAACTCCCTCAGCAGCAGCACAACTTGGAGATAAAGCAGTTGCACTTCAAAAGAAAAAAGCAGCAGCAGTTGCTCTACCAAAATTAAAAGAACATAGAGGAATTGTTGCAAAAATTCTTGAAGAACTTCAAAAAGAAGATGTAACAATTGAAGATGCAAATGGCAATACATTTGCAGAAGTTGTTGATGTTATCAAACCAGAACCAATCAAAGGATTTAAGCAACAAGTTGATGAAGCAACTCGTCTTCCTGCTACAACCGGTAATATTATTTCGGTGATGTTGAATTGGAGAGGAAAAACCTATGGAACAAAAATGTTTTTCCCTCAAACAAAACTTCCATCAAGAAAAGATATTGAATATGAAATTCAAAAAGTTTATCCTGATTGCAGAATACTGACTTATAAGGTTGCAGAATTTGTTCCAGGACAAGCACTCATTTATGTTGATAATACAAAATCAAAAAACTATTTGATGAATAATAAGACTATTGGTGAAGAGACAATTGAAGAAGAAGGTCCTGTATTATCGGTTGGAAGAGGCGAAAAACTTTCAGTAAAAAGAGGTGGTGGACTTACTGAAAAAGGTAGGGATAAATATAATCGTGCTACTGGTTCACATCTTCAAGCACCTGTAACTGGTGATGTGGAACCAGGAAGTAAAGCAGCACAACGTCGCAAAAACTTCTGCTCCCGTAGTAGAAGTTGGAAGGGCGAAAGAGGATTAGCAGCAAGAAGACGTTGGAAGTGTTGATAAATTATGTCTGATGTATATCTTGGTAATCCGCTTCTAAAAAAAGCAAATACTCCTATTGAATTTACAGAAGATCAGGTTCTTCAATTTATTAAGTGTAAAGAAGATCCAGTATATTTTGCAAAGAATTACGTACAAATCGTAACTCTTGATAAGGGATTACAACCCTTCAAGATGTATCCATTTCAGGAAAAGTTAGTTAATAATTTCCATAATCATAGATTCAATATTTGTAAGATGCCACGTCAGACTGGTAAGTCTACAACTGTTGTGTCTTATCTTCTTCATTATGCAGTATTCAATGATAATGTAAATATTGGTATTCTTGCAAACAAGGCAGCAACCGCAAGAGAACTTTTAGATCGTCTTCAAACTGCATATGAAAATCTACCCAAATGGATGCAACAAGGAATTATATCTTGGAACAAAGGTTCTCTTGAACTGGAGAATGGAAGTAAAATCTTGGCTGCTTCTACTTCTGCTTCTGCGGTTCGTGGTATGTCTTTCAATATCCTCTTTTTGGACGAATTTGCATTCGTTCCAAATCATATTGCAGATTCATTCTTTGCTTCGGTATATCCAACAATTACTTCTGGTAAAAGCACAAAGGTTATTATAGTTTCCACTCCTCACGGTATGAATCATTTCTACCGTATGTGGCACGATGCCGAACGTGGTAAAAATGGATATGTATTCACAGACGTTCATTGGAGTGAGGTTCCTGGTAGGGATGAGAAATGGAAAGCAGAGACAATTGCAAATACCAGTGAACAACAATTCAAGGTTGAGTTTGAATGTGAGTTTCTTGGTTCCGTTGATACTCTAATTGCACCATCCAAACTCAGAGCCCTCGTATACGACAATCCTAAGACACGTAGCGGGGGTTTAGACGTACATGTGGATGTAGAGGATGGGCATGATTATCTAATCACTGTAGACGTAGCCAGAGGGGTAGGAAATGATTACTCTGCATTTACAGTTGTTGATATTACCAGTTTTCCACATAAAGTTGTTGCAAAGTATAGGAATAATGAAATTAAACCTATGCTATTTCCAAGCGTAATTTACGATGTTGCAAGAAGTTATAACAATTCCTACATTTTATGTGAAGTAAATGATGTTGGTGATCAAGTAGCAAGTATTCTTCAGTATGATTTAGAATATAATAATCTTCTTATGTGCTCTATGAGAGGAAGAGCTGGACAAATTGTTGGACAAGGATTTTCCGGAAAGAAAACACAACTTGGTGTGAAGATGTCCAAAACCGTTAAAAAAATTGGATGTCTAAATCTCAAAACAATGGTTGAGGAGAATAAACTTATCTTCAATGATTATGAAATTATGAGTGAATTGACAACATTCATTCAAAAGCATAACTCATTTGAGGCAGAAGAAGGTTGCAATGATGACTTGGCAATGTGTTTGGTAATTTATGCCTGGTTAGTTGCACAGGATTATTTCAAAGAACTTACAGATCAGGATGTAAGAAAGAGATTATATGAAGAACAAAAAAATCAAATAGAACAGGATATGTCACCATTTGGATTCATTTCAGATGGATTTGGTGAGAATACTTTTACTGATGTTGACGGAGATACATGGCACGTTGATGAGTATGGAGATCGTGCTTACATGTGGGAATATATGTAAATTGGTTTTTTAATAAATATTTTTTAGATAAACTGAGACTTTACGGAGAAAAACATGGCGACTCCTCAATTATCTCCAGGCGTACTCGTCAGAGAGGTTGATTTAACGGTAGGGAGAGTTGATAATGTTTTGGATAATGTTGGAGCAATTGCAGGACCTTTCCCAATCGGACCTGTAGATTATCCAATTGATATCGCAAACGAACGCGATCTAATCAATACTTTCGGAAAACCACTTTCAACAGATGCTCAATATGAGTACTGGATGAGTGCATCATCCTACCTCTCATATGGTGGTATTCTTAAGGTTGTTAGAACTAGTGGCAGCACACTCAATTGTGCAAATGCTGGTGTAGGAATTGGAACAACCACTGCACTCAACATTAAAAATTACGACGACTATCAAAATAATTTTTCAACTGCAACAAATTTTACATTTGCGGCAAGAAATGCAGGTTCTTGGGCAAACAGTTTAAAAGTTTGTTTCGTTGATGATTTTGCCGATCAAACAATCGGTATTGCAACTACAAATCCATCTGTTTATGGAGCATCTATTGGATTTGGAGTTACAACCACACTTACAAATGCAGTAATTCCTGGTGTTGGATCAACATCAACATTTACTGGGTATTTGAAAGGGATTATCACTGGAGTTACCACTGATTCCACAAACGGGAACAGTTCAATTGATGTTCACATTGTTTCCAGAGTTTCTTCTGCAGGCACAGAAACTTTAATTAATTATTCTCAGGGAAATACTTTTGCATCATTTGCAACTTCCCAAACTTTGCGTTTTATAAACAACTCTGGTATTGCAACTGGAACCAGTGCAGCAGCAGGATTTACCCCCGCAACGGTTGTGGATTGGTACGATCAACAAACTCTTGGTCTGACTAATAGCACTGTTTATTGGAAATCTATTGCACCAAAACCAGTAACTACAAGTTACACTGCTGCAAGAGGTGGAGAAGGAGATGGTATCAATATTGCTGTTGTTGATGATTTCGGTACAATCACCGGAATTCAAGGTTCAATCATTGAGAAGCACGTAGGTCTTTCCAAGGCACTTGATGCAATTTCTGCAGTTAATTCACCACAAAAAATCTGGTACAAGAATTATATTGCAGATTTCTCATCACAAATCTACGCAGGATACAATGCATCCAGTGCTGCTGATGCTTTCTGGGGAACTTCGCCAAGAGCAGTTGCATTCTCTACGTCATTTACTCCAGTAACATCTGGTGGTGGAATTTGGGGACAAAATGCACAAGGTACTACCTTCAATGCAATCGGTAACAAAACTTACACCTTAACTGGTGGTGTAGATTATTCTGCTTCCGGTGGAATGACGGCTGCACTTGGTGATTTAACAAATTCATATAATCTCTTTAATAATAAGGATAATATTGCTGTTGATTATTTAATTATGGGTCCTGGTTTAACCAATGAGTCCGATTCACAAGCAAAAGCAAATAGTCTAATCTCAATCGCAGAATTGAGAAAGGATTGTATGGCAGTGGTTGGTCCTCATAGGGCAAACTTGGTAAATATTACCAATACAACAACTCAGACAACCAATTTGATTAGGTTCTTCAGTTCACTTTCTTCATCATCTTATGCGGTATTTGATAGTGGATATAAGTACACCTATGATAGATTCAACAATCAGTTCCGATATGTTCCTTGCAATGCTGATATTGCAGGTTTAATGTGCAGAACAAATATTACCTCATATCCTTGGTTCTCTCCTGCAGGACAACAAAGAGGTATTTTGAATAATGCAATCAAACTTGCATACAATCCTTCCAAGGATCAAAGAGATCAACTCTACCCATTGAGAATTAATTCTATTGTTACTCAACCTGGTGTTGGAACACTATTGTATGGTGATAAGACTGCACTTGCATATGCATCTGCATTTGATAGAATTAACGTTCGTCGTCTGTTCCTTACAATTGAACAGGCACTTCAAAGAGCAGCAAATGCTCAACTCTTTGAACTCAATGACGAACTTACCAGAGCAAACTTTAGAAACATTGTTGAACCATATCTTCGTGACGTTGAAGCAAAGAGAGGTCTTTATGGATTCCTCGTTGTTTGTGATACCACAAATAACACTCCTGATGTGATTGATAATAATGAATTCCGTGCTGATATTTACCTGAAACCAACAAAATCTATTAATTATGTCACTCTTACATTTGTTGCAACTCGCACTGGTGTAAGTTTTGAAGAAGTTGCTGGTACTGTTTGATTTAAAATAAATAAATTAAAAGGAGAATTCACAAATGGCACACAGTCTTTCAGATTTTAAATCAACACTCAAAGGTGGCGGAGCTCGCGCCAATCTATTTCAAGTATCATTAACTCTTCCAACTATTGCTGGATATACCAAACCATCATCTTTTGATAAAGATTTTAACATATTGTGCAAATCTGCAGCTCTTCCTGCATCAAATATTGCAAATGTTGATATCCCATTTAGAGGAAGAATTTTTAAGGTAGCAGGAGAAAGAACATTTGACACCTGGCAGATTACTGTAATTAATGATACTGATTTCCAAATTAGAACTGCAATGGAAGAGTGGATGCAACTTATTGGTCAGTATCAAGATGGTAGTGGAGTTACTGCTCCCGGATCTTATATGGTAAACGCACAGGTAGATCAACTTACAAGAAAGGCTTCTGATCAAGCAAAAACAGGAACTACCGGACTTTCTGTTGCTAAAAGTTATACATTTTATGACATTTTTCCAACAAATGTTTCTGCAATTGATTTATCATATGATACTGCAGATGCAATTGAAGAATTTACCGTAGAATTCCAGGTTCAATACTGGGCTCCTAATGGAAAATCAAATACCTCTACTACTCCTTAAATTTAACTACTAAATAGTAGAAATAAATTAGAATTTGATTATGGCAAAATTGTTTGGATTCTCTATTGAGGATACTGAAGCAGTATCACCCACTACTCTATCTCCGGTTCCTCCTAATAGTGAGGATTCCGTAGATCACTATCTGAGTAGTGGGTTTTTTGGTTCGTATGTTGATATTGAAGGAGTCTATAGGACTGAATTTGATTTAATCAAAAGATATCGGGAAATGGCACTTCATCCCGAGTGTGATAGCGCAATTGAAGATATTGTAAATGAAGCAATCGTTAGTGATACTAATGATTCACCTGTACAAATTGAACTTTCAAATCTAAATGCAAGTGACGGTATTAAGAAGAAAATTAGAGAAGAGTTTAAGTATATTTTAGAACTTCTGGATTTTGATAAAAAATCTCACGAAATTTATAGAAATTGGTATATTGATGGAAGACTTTATTATCATAAGGTAATTGATCTCAAAAATCCAGAAGCAGGTATTCAAGAATTTAGATACATTGACGCAATGAAAATGCGTTATGTACGACAGGCAAAGAAAAAGGAAAGTGATAAGTATAAGATTTCATCCAGGACTGTTGACAATCCAATGGATTTTGAGTTTCCTGAGATTGAAGAATACTTTGTTTATAATCCAAAAATGACTTATCCAACAGGAACTCCTGCACCTGGAGCTCTTGGTGGTTCAAGTCAAGGAATCAAGATGTCAAAAGATTCCATTGCATATTGCACTTCAGGACTTGTAGATAGAAATAAGGGGTCAACTCTTTCATATCTACACAAGGCAATCAAGTCACTCAATCAATTGAGAATGATTGAAGATAGTCTTGTAATTTATAGACTTTCAAGAGCACCAGAAAGAAGAATTTTCTACATTGATGTTGGTAATCTTCCAAAGGTAAAGGCAGAGCAATATCTTCGTGATGTTATGATGAGATATCGTAACAAGCAAGTATATGATTCTGCAACCGGAGAAATTCGTGATGATAAGAAGTTTATGGCTATGCTTGAGGACTTCTGGTTACCTCGTAGAGAAGGTGGTAGAGGAACAGAAATCACAACTCTTCCTGGTGGACAAAATCTTGGAGAAATCACTGACATTGAATATTTCAAGAAGAAACTATATCGTTCATTGAATGTACCTCCATCAAGAATGGATGGTGAAGGTGGATTTAATCTTGGACGTTCATCGGAAATTCTACGTGATGAAGTTAAGTTTACTAAATTTGTTGCTCGTTTGAGAAAGAGATTCTCGGCAATGTTTAGTGATATGTTGAGAACTCAATTAATTCTCAAGAACATCATTACCCCAGAAGATTGGGCAGTAATGGATGAGCATATTCAATTTGACTTCCTGTATGATAATCACTTCTCTGAGCTCAAGGATGCCGAACTTCTGAATGAAAGATTGAATATGATTCAGGTTGCGGAACCATATGTTGGTAAATATTTTTCACAAGATTATCTTCGTAGAAAAATTCTTCGTCAAACTGATCAAGAGATTATTGAACAGGATCAAATTATGAAAAGGGAAATTGAGGATGGTATTATTCCCGATCCAAATCAACCAATTGATCCAATGACAGGAGTTCCAATGGATCCAAATGCACCTCCTACACCTGGAATGGATTTGGGTAAACCAGTTATGGAACCAAATATTGATAGTCAAGGAAATGTAACACAGGTAGACGGAAAAATTGCAGAACTTCCCAAGGGTGGGGAGATATAAATAGATTCAGTTCCAACTTAATGTATTAAAAAATGGATGATTTAATGGATATGATTGCCGCTGATCAATCACCATCACAGATTAGCGATAAAATTAAAGACTTGCTATTTTCAAAATCGGCAGAAAGAATTGATGCTTTCCGCCCTATGGTAGCAAGTTCGGTATTTGGTGAAAATGAAGAATCTGAAGAAGAAGAATACGAGGAAGAAGGCGAAGAGTGATAGATAATGACGGGTCTATCAGACTTTTTTAAAGTTATTCAGCAAGAAAAAGAAAACCAAGATAAAGAATTATATTCTCTTCTTGGTGAAGAATTTTCTACGGATAGTTTTATTGATAGTCTTTTTTCTTCAGCAAAAGAAGAGATAAAAAAAGAAAAAGTTATTGAAGAAAAAATAACAAAAATATTTGATGAGATTATATCAGATAAAAATGAAGTAATAGTTGAAGAAGAGCAAGAAGAGCAGATAATTGAAGAGGAAATAGAGGAAGAGGAGATTGTTCAAGAATCTTCCAAAGATAAATCTATTAATCAATATATTGATTTCTTAAAAGAAACAGTTAAAAATCAACCACAAGAATATCAAGAATCTTTAACAAATCCATCAAGCAAAGAAATACAAGACATCAAAAATCTTGTGTGGCAAGTGATGCGCGATGTTCGTGCTCAGGGCGGTGGTGGTGAAGTTAATCTTAGATATCTTGATGATATTGTAGGTATTGCAACTAATTCTTCTGCTTACGACCAAAAGTTTTTACAGTGGAATTCTACAACAAATCAAGCAGAGTTTGTTGACCCAAATGATGTTGGTGGAACAACAATTGTAAATATCTCTGGTATTACCACTTATTATCAGGCATCAAATGTAGATGATTATATTGGTGTAAATGCAAATGTTCCTGTGACAATTGTATTACCACAAATTCCCTCTTATGGTAAGAAACTGATTGTAAAAGACGAGGGTAATAAGATTGCTACATACAATATCACAGTACAGGCAGGTGCTGGAACAAGTGTTGAAAACGATACTTCTGTGATTATGAATATCAATCACCAATCCCTAACTTATTTTTATAATAATTCTAACTGGTTTTTAATCTAATATGTCATATAATCCTCTTCCCCAGCCCGCAAATGTAATTGTTATTGGTGCTGGTTCGTCAGTCACTGAGGTCAATAGATTTCCAGTATCATTAGGTTCTTCTAATATTACAATTACTGGTAATGTAAATGTAGGAACAACAGTATCAGTCACAAGCACTCCCGAAAATCCTGTCCATACTCATATTACAGAAGTTGGTTCAAGTGGAATTTTACAAAACTTGGGTGTTCCTTATATGCCTGTTGGTGTTGGAACAGTAAATCTAAATCTTACATATCTTCCAGTAGGCATATCAACTTTTAATAATACTATAATTATTGAAGAACCTGCAGGAAGTTTATATGCCTTTAACAATCACGCAACAAATACAAATCGTGGTTGGACTATGGATGATACAATGAGACCTGTAATGAGTATTAGAGTGAATAGTTCTGGAACTACTATAGCAGATTTGGCAGAAATTACAGAATATGAAATTGGAAATAATAATGCCAATCAAAGCACTATCATCTATGAGTGGTATGAGGGTGATATTAATATTGCTGGAGCAGCAATTCCTGCTTGGAATTCATTAGGAACAAAATTACAATATAGAGTATATCAAGATAAGTATAGTAGTAATGCGGGAAATACCTTCACACAAAATAATTCTGTTATGAGACATAGTGGAGTTATTATTGGAAAAAATACTTCAGGTGATGAAGGACCATCAACTATGCATGGTGGAGCATCTCCAAATATGCTTACACTTTGTATGAGAAGAGTTGATAACTCAACAAAATTAGATGTTTGGTTTGCTTTTACTTGTAAGGAATTATCGTAAATAGTAATAATTACTTCTATGAATGTTATTGAGAACTTGTAAAGTAATAAATAACTAATAAATGTATTATAAGAGTAATGACGCATAGACCAGTTGGGGCAGGGGCCTCATTTGCATTTACAGCAGGAACCGCAACAACTTCAACAGCATTTTCAGTTCAGTCTGATACTTTGAGAGTGGTTGCTGTTGGTGCAGCTGCACACGTTGCAATTGCAGCAAGTCCCACTACATCAGTAACTGATTACTACATTCCCTCGGGGACTGCGATAACTCTTGCATTGACAAAGGCATCTAATAGAGTAGTTGGTGTTACCACTGGAACATCAACGATTCTAACCTTTGCAGAAGGAACTCAGGCACCGTTTGGTGTTGGTGATTATATCAGTCTAACTGCAAGTGGACAATCATATTATGATTTCTCTCATCAGAGAGTTGCATCAGTAGATACATCTTCTGGTGTAAGTGGATATTTCCAAAGTAGAATTACCGTAAGTTATAATTCAAGTGGAATTGCAACTGCATTTGCTCCAACTGATGCAACCGCAGTTATTTCTCAAAAGATTGCTGCTGTTGGAGCAGGTGGCGGTGGAACACTTTATTATCAACAAGTTCAAATTACCAATCAAGCATAACAATGAAACTCATCAGAGAAGAGATAGAACAAGTAGAATTTATCGTTGAAAATCGCAACGGTAAAAAGTCACTCTATATTGAAGGTGTTTTTCTACAAGGAAACATCAGAAACCGTAATGGTCGTATGTATCCTATGGAAACTCTTCGTCGTGAAGTTCAAAGATATAGTGAAAATCACATTCTTGCAGGAAGAGCTCTTGGAGAACTCGGACATCCTGACGGTCCTACTGTCAATCTTGATAGAGTTTCTCACAAAATTGTTTCTTTGAGAGAAAGTGGTTCAAACTTTATTGGTAAGGCAAAAATCCTTTCTACTCCTATGGGTAAGATTGCAGAATCACTCATTAGTGAAGGTGTAAAACTTGGTGTTTCTTCTCGTGGTATTGGTTCCCTCAAACTGACAAGAGAAGGAATCAATGTCGTCGGTGAAGACTTTATGCTCGCTACTGCTGCTGATATTGTTGCAGACCCTTCTGCCCCTGATGCATTTGTTCACGGAATTATGGAAGGTAAAGAGTGGGTCTGGGATGGTGGTGTTCTTCGTGAGAAGTATGCAACCAAGACTTATGCAAGAATTAACACTCTTGTAGACCAAAAGAAACTTGATGAACAAAAATTAGATTTGTTCAATGATTTTCTCGCAAATCTTTAAATTATAAATAAATATAGATTTAATACAGGTAAATCGGAGAGTTCAAATGTCTCGTGGAGATCTACAAGAAATGGAAGTGGGCACTAAGCAATCCAGAACTGCTGTGAATGCGAATGCGAAAGCAGCAGATTCTATGCCAAAATTAGCTGGCGGTGCTGTCGCTGGACAAACTGGTAGTTGGGAAGACCTTGGAGGTCCTACCCCAGAAAACTATAAGCCAGATGATGATTCGGCAAAACTAAAAACCCCAGGTGCAACACTCAAGCAAGTCAGAGATGTTGTAAACAAGGGTGCTAAGGCTGCCGATCCTATGAAAGGTATGAAGGAAGATTCTGACTATGATGAATCTCTTTTAGAAGAAGAGGAAAAAGAAAATGAAGGTAGTACAAAAGATCAAAAAGAAGATGAGATAGAATATGGTAAGAATGGTAAGAAGAAACCTTCCAAATCTAACGAAGATGATAAGGCTCAGGAAGATGCAATGGAAGAATCCTTCCAAATTGAAGATGATGTAAATGCTCTTCTTGGTGGAGAAGAACTCTCCGAACAATTCAAGGCAAAGGCAAAGACAATCTTTGAAGCTGCCCTAAAATCAAAAGTTGGCGAAATCAAAGAAGCACTTGAAATTCAATATTCCGAAGCACTTTCTGAGGAAGTTGAAGAAATCAAGGTTGAACTTTCCGAACGTGTAGATGCATACCTTGAGTATGTATCTGATGAGTGGTTCACTGAGAACGCACTCGCAATTGAAGGCGGTCTTAAGACTGAAATGACCGAATCATTCCTTGAAGGAATGAAAGGTCTTTTTGAAGATCATTATGTAACAATCCCTGAAGATAAATATGATGTACTTGAGAGCATGGTAAATAAACTTGATGACATGGAGACAAAACTCAACGAGCAGATTGAGAAAAACGTTTCCCTTAACAAGCGTCTCGCAGAGTCGGTTGCTGATGGAATCTTAGATCAGGTTTCTGAGGGACTTGCTTCCACTCAGAAAGAGAAGCTCGCTTCACTTGCCGAAAGTGTTGAGTTTGAAAGTGAAGAAGAATATCGTGAGAAACTGGAGATCTTGAAGGAGTCATACTTCTCAAGAACAGTATCTCCATCTGCAAAGACTGAGACTCTTTCAGAAGGCGTAGACGTTGCTCATGAGTCACACTCAGGTTCAATGGCTGCTTATCTGAGAACTCTTTCAGCATTTAGCAAATAATTGAATTTAACATTTAATCAAACACAAACATTCACTTAAAAAGGTAAACGCAAATGTTTCAATCCGAACATCTGCAGGAAAAGTGGGCACCTCTCCTCAATTATGAGGGTCTTGATCCAATCAGAGATTCCCATCGTAGAGCGGTAACCGCTGTCCTGCTAGAAAACCAAGAAAAATTCCTCAGAGAATCAGCAGCATTTGATTCGGGTATCAACCTGATGGAAGCACCAACCAACGCAACTGGTACTGGTGGTTTCACTGGTGGTTCTGCTGCCGGTGGTCCTACCGCAGGTTTCGATCCTGTTCTGATCTCCTTGATCAGACGTTCAATGCCTAACCTTGTCGCATATGACTTGGCTGGTGTTCAACCAATGAGTGGTCCTACCGGACTCATCTTCGCAATGCGTTCACGTTACACCAACCAGAGCGGTAACGAAGCATTCTTCAACGAAGTTGATTCTGCATATTCTGGTCAAGATGGTGGTTTTGACGTTGTTGGATTTGGTAGCACAGCTGTTGGTATTGGTACTTCAGTTCAATCTGGAACCAACCCATCAGTTCTGAACCCAACTGCAACTGCGGATCAAACTACATACACCGTTGGACAAGGTATGCCAACGGGTGACGCAGAAAATCTTGATGGCACTACGAATAATGCTTTCAACCAAATGGCTTTCTCAATCGAGAAAGTTACGGTTACTGCAAAGTCACGCGCTCTGAAGGCTGAGTATTCACTCGAACTCGCACAAGATCTCAAGGCAATTCATGGTTTGAATGCTGAAGCGGAATTGGCAAACATTCTCTCAACAGAAATTCTTGCTGAAATCAACCGCGAAGTTATTCGTACCATCTACAAGGTTGCTGAGCAAGGTGCAGTTCAAAACACCGCTACTGCTGGTGTATTCGATCTCGACGTTGACTCCAACGGTCGTTGGTCAGTTGAGAAGTTCAAAGGTCTTCTTTTCCAAATCGAGCGTGATGCTAACGCAATCGCACAAAGAACTCGTAGAGGAAAGGGCAACATTATCATGTGCTCTGCTGACGTTGCTTCAGCACTCACCATGGCTGGTGTTCTCGACTACACCCCTGCACTCAACGCTAACCTTAACGTTGATGACACTGGCAATACTTTTGCTGGTACATTGATGGGCAAATTCCGCGTCTACATCGATCCATATTCTGCTAACCTGACAACTGCTAACGCAACTCCAGGTAACCAGTATTATGTTGTTGGTTATAAAGGTGGTTCACCTTATGACGCTGGTATCTTCTACTGCCCTTATGTTCCTCTCCAAATGGTTCGTGCCGTTGGTGAGAACTCCTTCCAACCCAAGATTGGATTTAAAACCAGATACGGTCTGGTTGCAAACCCATTCGCAGAAGGAACCACTCAAGGACTTGGTAGACTTCAAACCAATGCAAACCGTTACTACAGACGTGTTGCTGTGAAAAATCTTATGTGAGCCTTTCTCACAAAAGTTCTCAAGGGGGCCCAAAAGGGTCCCCTTTTTTTATCTAAATATTTAAAAAAACAATGGCAACACAAATTGAGAATAGAAATTTTTTATCACCTACAGGGTTTAAATTTCTATTAAAAAGAAGTCCCAAGGTTGCATTTTTCTGCAATGAAGCAAATATTCCAGATTTAAATCTTGGTATTGCAGTTCAAACAACATACTTAAAGGATATTGATCAACCGGGAGATAAAATAGTTTTTGGTGATTTAAATCTCAGATTTCTTGTTGATGAGAATCTTGAAAATTATATGGAAATTCAAAAATGGATTCGTGGTCTTGGATATCCAGAAAATTTGGATGAGATTTATAAATTGCAGAATGATGGATTTATAGATGCAAGATATAATCAAAAAGGAATGGATATTTATTCTGATGGAACTCTTCAAATATTGAAGAGTAGTTTAATTCCAAATTTTCAAATAGTTTTTAAAGATTTATTTCCATATTCACTTTCAACATTATCCTTTGATGCCACCGCAACCGATGTTCAATACTTTACAGCAGACGTATCCTTCAAGTATACTATTTACAATATAGTAGATCTTTCTGGAAATCCTTATGAGCCTTGATATTGATACAATTCAAAAAATGTGGGTAGAGGATGCTAAGATTGATCCAGATAATCTTCATACAGAGTCTTTAAATATTCCCATCCTACATTCAAAATATTATGATTTATATAATACCATCACTCTCCTAAAAAAGAAAGCAGAACAGCAAAAGAGAAATATTCGCCACGAACGTTATGAATACTTTACTGGAAAGGCAGATCCAGAAGTTTATGTAGAAAATCCCTTTCCCAAAAAGATACGTGATAAGGATACCTTACAAAAATATATGGATGCAGATGAGAAACTTTCGCAAGTATCTCTCAAAATTGAGTACTATGAAACTATGCTAAATTATATTGAGAGTATTCTTAAGGTAATTCAAAACCGAACTTATCAAATTAAGAATGCTATCGAATTTATAAAATTCCAGGCAGGATATGGTTGATACAGCAGATCTTATTATACAGAAATCCAACGAAGTATTTTTAAAAATAAAAACAGAACCTCACATTGAATATGAGTTGAGAGACCATTTCAAGTTTGAGGTTCCTGGTGCAAAGTTTATGCCCCAATATAGGGGTAGAAATTGGAATGGAGAAATCCATCTATTTGATTGTAGATCCAAACAAATTTATGTGGGACTTTTGGATAAAGTTATAAGTTTTTGTGAGCAGTTTAATTATACCTACAAGTTTGAAGACAATAAGTTTTACGGACAACCATTCGAAATAAATGAACAAATTTCATTTGAGGGTGTCAAGGATTATATGCAATCTATTTGCACTCATTCTCCTCGACAGTATCAAATAGAGGGAGTATACGATGCATTAAGACATAATCGAAAGCTATTGATAAGTCCCACTGCATCAGGCAAATCTCTGATGATTTATTCGTTAGTGAGATACTATGTAGATAAGAACGAAAAAATACTTTTAGTTGTTCCAACGACTTCTCTTGTAGAACAAATGTACAAGGATTTTGAGGACTATGGTTGGGATTCTGAGTCATACTGTCACAAAATTTATTTTGGCAAAGAAAAGACAAATGAATTTCCGGTTACAATTACTACCTGGCAATCAATATACAAATTAGATCGTTCTTTCTTTGAGGACTATGGTGTTATTATAGGCGATGAGGCACATTTATTCAAGAGCAAGTCACTCATTGAGATTATGACAAAGCTCCATCACGCAAAACATAGATTCGGATTCACAGGTACTTTGGATGGCACACAGACTCATAAATGGGTTTTGGAAGGTTTATTTGGACCATCATATAAAGTAACCAGAACTGATGAATTGATGCAACAAGGACATCTTTCTCAGTTAGATATTCAGTGTCTGGTTCTTAAACATCCACCCAAAAAGTTTGAAACATATGAGGATGAAATTCAGTATCTCATTTCTCATGAACAAAGAAATAAATTTATCACCAATCTTACTCTTGACTTAAAGGGAAATACTCTTGTTCTATTCAGTAGAGTAGAATCTCATGGTGCAATACTTTTTGAACAGATAAATAATAATAAGCAAGGTGATCGTAAAGTCTTCTTTGTTCATGGTGGTGTAGATACAGAAGAAAGAGAACTGGTGAGGGAGATTACAGAAAGAGAAAACAGTGCAATTATTGTTGCTTCTTACGGTACTTTCTCTACTGGTATTAATATTAGAAATCTACATAACGTTATCTTTGCTTCCCCTAGTAAATCAAGAGTCAGAAATCTCCAATCAATCGGAAGAGTTCTGAGAAAAGGAAAAAATAAAACAAAAGCAGTCTTATATGATATTTCCGATGACTGCACCCATAACTCAAGAAAAAATTATACTCTAAATCATCTCATTGAAAGAATTAAAATCTACAATGAAGAGAATTTCAATTATGAAATAATAACAATACAACTTAAAAAAGATGGGAATTGAAGAGGATTTTTACGCAACAGTAAAATTAAAATCAGGTGAAGAAATATTTGCCAAGGTAGCTCCTTCTGAGGAGGATAATAGAACTCTATTGATTATTTCAAATCCAATTGTAATATCTGAAGTTAAAAATAGAATGGGTATGTATGGATATAAGTTTGAACCTTGGCTTAAAACAACAACAGAAGATATGTTTATTATTAATTTAAGTGATGTATTAACTCTTTCTGAATCTTTTGATATTGAGATGATATCTCTGTATCAATCTTACATAAGACAATTAGATAAAAATAATTCCAATCAGTCAAAAATAAGTAAGGAAATGGGATATATTGCTAATGTAAATGATGCCAAAGAGCTCTTAGAGAAGCTCTTTAAAAGTATCTAATACCAATCTTTCAACCCTCACAAAGGTTATTATACACAGGTTTGAATACCTTGTCAACCATTTGATTAGGTGCTATAATTACTACATAATAATGAATAAAACTTATGATAAGCACAGCAGTTATGGCCAAAAGAAAGAGGTCAGAGCATTACGTTAATAATAAAGAGTTTCTTGCTGCTCTAATTAAGTATCGTGAGGATGTTGAAATTACCTTTATCCAAAAGTATGGTAAAGAACCAACAAAAGAAGATAGATCAAAATCTTGGAATACCAAACCGATTATTCCCCGTTATGTGGGAGATTGTTTTCTAAAGATTGCAAATCATCTTTCCTTCAAACCAAATTTTGTGAACTATATGTTCAAGGAAGATATGATTTCTGATGGCATTGAGAATTGTGTGCAGTACATTCACAATTTCAATCCAGAGAAGTCTCAGAATCCTTTTGCATATTTCACTCAGATTATTCACTATGCCTTTCTCCGTCGTATTCAGAGAGAGAAGCGTCAGTTAGAAATCAAAAATAAAATTCTTGAACGCTCTGGATACAGTGAAGTCTTCACGGATGACAACACTATTGACAACGGCAATTATTCCGACTATAATTCGATCAAGGACGGGATTCATAGCAAATTGAGGTATTAATACTATTTCTAACTCCAAAGTGTTATAAATAATTATAGTATTGTGGAGTTAGAAAAGGAATGACTAAACCAAAATATACGCCCGAAGAACGAAAACTGGTAATGGCGGAAAATTTAAAAAAGAATAGAGAAAGGGCAGAGGCAAAAGGATATACTCAAAAAAGTGCTGCTCGTGAAGAGGCAATTGAAAAAGGTGAAAAAACTTATACTAGTTCTACTGTTTGCAAAAAATGTGGTAGTTGTGAGAAATATGTTTCTACTTGGAGTTGTGCTCCTTGTGCAATAAAATCTGGTTTAGAAAAATTGAATAATGAAGAGTTGATGAAACCTTATAGGACAAAAGAGAAGAAAAAGAAATATTGTGAGGACAATAAAGAAAAAGTTAATGGAATAAAAAAAAAATATGCTAAAACTGAAAGAGGTAAGGCAGTAAATTGCGAAAGACAACGAAGACGATATGCTAGGCTAAAACAAGGTATTCCAATTGAAATTACCGAGCAACAACTTCGTCAAATACAAAAAATATATGAAGAATCACAGCACTTGACTTTTACTACTGGAATGCAGTATGATGTAGACCACATTCTTCCTTTATTTGAAGGTGGATTGCATCATCCAGATAATCTTCAAATTATTACTCACAAAGAGCATCTTATGAAAACCTCACAAGAAAATAGTAGGAGACAACAAAAGTGAAAATTTGTGTAATTTCCGACACCCACTACGGTTGCAGGAAAGGTTCTAAACTTTTTCAGGATTATTTTGAGGCATTTTATAAGAACATATTCTTTCCAAAGTTAGAAGAAGAGGGTATTACAACAGTTCTTCATTTAGGAGATGCATTTGATAGTCGTAAGTCAATTGACTATCAAAGTTTGGAGTGGACAAAAAGAGTTGTATTGGATCCACTTTCCAAATATGATGTTCATATGCTTGTGGGAAATCACGATGCATATTATAAGAATACGAACAGTGTAAATTCTCCAGGACTTCTTCTTCAAAACTATTCAAATATTAAAACTTATAGTGATCCAGAAGTAGTTAAAATTGGAAATCTGAATACTCTTTTTATTCCTTGGATATGTGCCGATAATGAGGAAAAAACTTTACGCTTAATTAAAAAAAGCGGATGTAAGATAGCGATGGGGCATTTAGAACTGAATGGATTTGAAGCCTATCGTGGACATACAATGGATGACGGAATGGATTCCGTAGTATTTGATGGGTTTGTAAAAGTATTTTCTGGACATTATCATACTCGCTCAAATAATGGAACAGTATTTTATTTGGGTAATCCTTATGAAATGTTTTGGAATGATGTGAATGATACCCGTGGATTTCATATTTTTGATACAGAAACATTAGAACATACTCCAGTAAATAATCCCTATAGGATGTATCACATAATTCATTATGAGGATACAAATTATCAGACATTTGATACTCGTGATTATGAGAATAAAATTGTCAAAGTAATAGTTCGCAAAAAAACAAACACTAAAATGTTTGAGAAGTTTATTGATAAACTTTATACTTCAAATGTTGCAGAACTTAAAATTGTTGAAAATTTTCAAGATTGCGAAAATGAAGATTTTGAGGCATTTGAATCTGAAGACACTCTTTCTATTTTGAATAGGTATATTGATGAATCAGAAGTAACTCTTGATAAATCAATCATTCAAAAAATGTTACAGGAAATTTATCAAGAAGCGTGTGAGTTAGTCTGAAATGTTTATACTAACGATTTTGGGTAAAGAAAAGGAGGGGGCATATTCGGTTATTGATGAAGATGGAGATAAAGTTTTATATCTTTTTGAGGAAGAGGATGATGCAGTCAGATATGCTATGATGTTGGAAGAGGATGAATATCCTGAAATGCATGTGATAGAAATTGAAGACGAAGTTATGCTAAAAACTTGTGACTTGTATGATTATAGGTACACAATTATTACCCCAGATGATATTGTAATCCCTCCAAAATATTAATCATGATTTTATTTGACTGTAGAAAAATTATAAATAATTAAAAATTTTTCTACTATGAAAATTTGCAAATCTTGTAAAAATGAAAAACCACTTACAGATTTCCATATAGCACAAAAACCTGGAAAAGTG
>Ga0214923_10000362_pt1 | contig 70087 bp, 74 predicted proteins | sample LL1510_MetaG_FD_177993 | JGI IMG/M metagenome (GOLD analysis project Ga0214923, IMG submission 177993) | Freshwater microbial communities from Lake Lanier, Atlanta, Georgia, United States - LL-1510 | ecosystem: Environmental > Aquatic > Freshwater > Lake | place: USA: Georgia | collected...
ATTTTTTTTCCTCAGCAATCAGTTCCCATTTATAATCAACAAGCAACTTTTTAAATATATTCATCAAGTCCTCATGCGTGTATTCATCAATTGTATACCGAAATGGGAATCTTCTTTCTAATCCGGCGTTATAAGAAAAAAAACATTCTTTTAATGAATTCTTATATCCGACAATTATACAAATGAACTCACTCTTCTCCTCACTCAAATTCTGATTAATTGTATCAATACACTCTTTGCTATAACTGTCGCGTTGTTCTGAATTTCCTAAAGAATACGCTTCATCAATCAAGAGAACACCCCCCTTCGCGGAATCAATTACCTTCTGTGTTTTAATTGCGGTCTGTCCAAGATATTGTCCAACCAAATCACTCCTTTTAACGGAAAGGACTTTCTCCTTTTTAAGAAATCCCAATTTTGCATAAATTTTCCCTAATATTTTGGCGACATCCGTTTTACCAGACCCAGGTGGTCCCTCAATAATGGTGTGCATCATATGCGCATTCTTTTCCTCAAAGTCTTGAAGAAAATAGATGACCTGATTCAAGATGGCCTTCTTTAATTTGGGCATTCCAATCATCCGTTTTAATTCAGTGAGTGGATCAACTAATTTACTAAGAGACTCCATATTAATATTGTATTTCTTGTTTTCAGCTGGATTATAAATCTTGGCGAGTTCAATCAAATCGTCGATGTCATTTATTTCCTTAGTAATACGGACCAACTCATATTCAACTTCTGGCTTTTTTTCTAGTTCTTTTTGACGATCGTGATATTTCCCTATAATAAAATCCACGAATTCTTCATCACTGTCATCACCACCGCCGCCTCCTCCGGAATATCGATCAGTTCGTATCGTATTCGTCGTGGTTATTTTCGTAGTTTTAGAACTTATTGGTGTATTATCAGAATCACGGTCCCTCTTTGGAGTATCTTTTTTCATTATATATATAATAATAATTTCTTTAATATAAAACAAAAAAAATTGAAATAATTATTCCCAAAACAATTTAAATATAATCTACTACATTATTATAATGGCTACCACACTTGTATCTCAGATTCAAAATAAAAATAGTAATGGGAAAATTATAAGTAATTCATATTTTTCCGACCAACGCCGAATTGTTCGTCATCAGATTGATGGTTTTGACAATTTTATTGACAATAAAATTTACGAAATTTTAGATGAATATAATTCGAATTCGAAGAATGTCATTTACGCTGATTACGACAAAGAGTTGGAGAGAAACAAATTAGAATATCACATCAAATTTGGTAAAATTTACATTAGTCGCCCAATTATTCAAGATGATCAGAGTAGTATTCGTCAGATGTTTCCGAATGATGCTCGTCTTCAAAAGTTGACATATAGTCTCACTCTGAAAGTTGATATTTATCACAAGTTGGTCGAATATCAGTCGAATGGGCAACCCAAGGAGACCGAGTTCACGCCTCTCTTGGCTCATCAACTCGGAAAAATTCCACTTATGCTACAATCCAAGTATTGTGTTCTCAATGATACATCGAATGAGACTCTTACTGAAATGGGAGAGGATAAGTATGATTATGGAGGGTATTTTATTGTGAATGGGAATGAGAAGGTCATTGTTGCACAAGAGAGACAAGCAGAGAACATTGTCTATTGCTTCCATCAAGGAAAAACTCAGAATAAGTTTTCCCACAAATGTGAAATCCGTAGTGTTTGCGAAAATTCACCCTACAATATTAAAAATGCGGAGGTCAAGCTTACTGCGAAGGATATTACATCTGGAAAAACTATTAAAGTGAAAATTCAGGGTATGCGTCAAGAGCTTCCCCTGTTTGTCGTATTTCGGGCCCTCGGAATTATATCAGACAAGCAAATTATCAATTCAATCCTTTACAACTTGGATGATGCTGAGATCGCCCCCTATTTTGAGTTGCTCCGGCCCTCTATTGAGGAGGCCTCGCAGATAAGAGATCAGCAGACCGCTTTGGAATATTGTAGCAAATATGTTATTTTACAGACTGGTATTAAACAAAGTGCATTCCAGTCATCCATTTATAAAATATCCCAGACGCGAACGTCGATTATAGAGGAGTTTCTCCCCCATCTTGGGAATAACGCATTCAAGAAGTCTATATTCTTGGGATATATGACATTCCGCTTATTACAGAGTTATCTCAATAATGATTATGCCGACCGCGACTCATTCTTGAACAAGCGCGTTGATACAACCGGTGAGAATATGGCCGATCTTTTTCGCAAGAACTTCAAAAAGATGATGCGCGATGTTGAGCACAAGTGTCGCCAAGAATTACAGCGCCATCGCTTCGATGAAATCGCTTCGACACTTCATCGCAAGATTAAGAAAAGCGATATTGAGAGCGGTATGAAGTATGGTTTATCTACGGGAAATTGGGGCTTACAGAGCAAGGACAACAAGAAGGGAATTGCGCGTATGTTAAACCGGTTGAGCTATTTGAGCTTTCTGTCAGATATGCGGAAGGTTCAGGCCCCAATGAAAACTACGATGAAGTCCCAGCAACCCCGTTTACTTCATAGCACTCAGTGGGGGCGAATTTGTCCTGCGGAGACCCCCGAAGGAGCACCAGTCGGTATCGTCAAGAATCTTGCGATGCTTACGGTCATAACAATTTCATCTAGTACACAGCCTATTCGTGATTTTATTATTCATCTTGGATTGAGGCAAATTGAGGACATCCATTCAGAAATGATTTATGGAAAGTGTAAGGTTTTTGTTAATGGAGATTGGATCGGTATTCACGAAAAACCGGCTATTCTCTTGGCCCAACTGCGCAAAATGCGCAGGAACGGCGAAATAAATATTTATGCGAGTATTTCATGGAAAATCCAAATAAACGAGATTCATATCTCGACAGAAGGTGGTCGTCTTATTCGTCCATTAATTATTGTCGAAAACAACCGGTCGTTGGCAACCGATGAAATTCTTACAAAGTTAAATGCGAATGAGCTGGAATGGGATGATTTGCTATTTGGGAAGCACGTTTGTATTGAATATTTGGATGTAGCCGAGGAGAATACTGCGATGATTGCGATGAATCCGGAGGACTTGGAGGGTAATTTGCATGAGAATGACAAATATTTTGAGTATACACATATTGAGATTGACCCGAATCTGATGTTTGGTATCATTGGTGTGAATGGGCCTTTTACGGATCATCAACAGGCGCCCCGTGTTATTTACTATTGTGCCCAATCCAAACAGGCGGTTGGTATTTATTCAACCACATACGAGAATCGATTTGACACGAGTGGAAATGTATTGTACTACCCCCAGAAGGGAATTATTACTACTGATAACTCGGAATATACGAATATCAATAAGATTCCAAATGGCCAGAATATTGTTGTTGCGATTATGTGTTATACCGGCTACAATCAGGAGGATAGTGTCATTGTGAATAAGTCATCTCTGGACCGAGGAATGTTCGTTTCAACCTATTTCCGGACATATGAAGGAAAGGAGCAAAAGAATCAGAGCACTTTGGAGGAAGAGAAGTTCTGTAAGCCCGTGAAATACAACCCCAATGGAACTCCGAGGACTGCCGGAATGAAAGAGGGGAGCAGTTATGGAAAGTTAGAGGAGAGTGGTTTTGTTAAAGAGGGGACCCGCGTAAATGGAGGCGACGCAATCATTGGAAAATGTATCCCGTTGAAGACGACTTCGGATGATGAAATCAAGTATAGAGATTCAAGCACTTTTGTGAAGAGCACTGATAGTGGAATTGTTGATAAGGTTTATGTAAATAAGGATGGGGAGGGTTTCAAGTTTGGGCGCGTTCGAGTCCGAAGTGAGCGTATTCCAGAGATTGGAGACAAGTTTTGCTTGAAGGGGGAATGTGAGGTTCTGACTACGAGAGGGTGGATTCAGATTAGAGAAATTACAATGGACCATTTGGTGGCGACTCTTGTTGATGATAGAATTGAGTATGTTTCGCCAGATGAAGTATATAGCTTCGGATATACTGGAGCGATGTATCGTGTAAGGTCTGATTTGGTCGATTTGGATACAACGATTGATCATGATTTGTATGTTCGGGTAGATGGAGAAAGCGAGTATAGCCTTATTCGAGCAATTGAAGTTCTTGGGAAGAAGTATCAGTTCAAGAAGAATTGTGAGAAGGATGGAGAGTTTGTTCAAGAGAATCCAATTGTTCAATTTGGGTTAAGCATTCGAAACGGGCGTGAGAAGGATTTTCCAGAGTGGGTCTGGGCCTTAGGAAAGAAGCAGTCCCGATTGCTATTGGACCGGATTATGGATGGTGAATATATCACAGTATCTCAGCTATTTGCGGATTATCTTATGCGCCTATCAATCCACGCTGGAATAAGCGCTACGATTGTTGAGGAGAATGGGATTTATCGAGTTGTTTTGAATAAGGAGAATGAGCCAATGGTTGGGCCCATAAATGAATCAGTTTATCATTATGAAGGCGACGTTTATTGTCTTCGTGTCCCATCGCATGTATTTATGGTTCGTCAGAATATGAAGAATGCGTGGGTCGGAAATTGCTCACGTTATGCTAATAAGTCTACTTGTGGTATTACTTTCACACAGGAGGACATGCCTTATACAAAGGACGGAATTGTCCCTGATTTAATTATTAATCCGATTGGTTTTCCAAAGAGAATGACAATCGGTCAATTGATTGAAACGGTCGCTGGAAAGATGGGTTCAATGAAAGGCTATTCCATTGATGGAACTCCATTTACGAAGATGGACCCAAATGATTTGGGAGCAATTTTGGAGAAGGAGTGTGGATTTCAGAAGAATGGATTGGAGGTTTTATACAACGGTCGGACCGGAGAGCAGATTGAGTCTATGATTTTCATTGGGCCCAGTTATTATCACAGGTTGAAACATATGGTGGCCGATAAAATCCATTGCTTGAAGCCGGACCATGATGTTTTAACATTCACAGGTTGGAAGACTATTCCGGAGATTACTGCTGACGATGAAATTGCTTGTTTGATTGATAATAAGTTGGTTTATCAGAAGCCGATGAATGTTTTTCATTATCCCGATTATAAAGGAAAGATGTATCGAGTGAGTAATCAATATGTAGATTTGGACACAACTGCGAATCATCGGATGTATGTTTCTCAGAGTAGAAAATTGAGTGAGTATGATTTTGTTCGGGCTGATGAAATTGAAGGAAAGAATGTCCGGTATAAAAAGGACGCAGAATGGGATGCACCGGATTACCAGTTTGTTCTTCCTGCATTTGCGGATAAGGTGGAGAAGGCGATTGATATGGAGGCGTTTCTCATATTTTTAGGTATTTGGATTTCTGAGGGATGGACTATTGATACGAGGCGGGTTGCAATTTATTTAAAGAAGGATTGTGTAAAGAAGGTATTCGAAGAGTCGATTAAGAGGTTGGGATATGAAGTAGATAAGATATCTGGATTAAAGAAATGGACGATTAATGATGTGCAGTTGGCGAATTATGTGAATGAATTGGCAGTTGGGGCGCCGAACAAGTTTCTTCCAGAGTGGGTATTTAAGTTGAGTCAGAGTCAGGCGCGGATTTTAGTGGAGAGTATGGTTTTAAGCGATGGTAATGCGGTCATTTATTCTACGAAATCTACTCGACTGGCGGATCAGTTTTCACAGTTATGCTTACACGCTGGATGGTCCGCGACGAAGACAACCCATATTCAAAAGGGGGATGCGACCCAGATGAATGATAGTATTCGGATTGTTAGAAATTATGATTTATTCCGGATAAGTGTTAATAAGACGCGGAATAATCCGGAAGTTAACCATCCTCATTATAAAAAGAAGGATGTTAAGGAGGATGAGCTCTATGATTATGAGGGGCCGGTTCATTGTGTTGAAGTGGAGGGTAATGTGTTCATGGTTCGGAGAAATGGGAAGCCCGTTTGGACTGGAAATAGCAGGAGTTCGGGACCTTATAGTCAACTCGTTCGTCAACCGAGTGTTGGAAGAGCGCGCGATGGTGGTTTGCGAGTTGGAGAAATGGAGAAAGATGCGATGTTGTCTCACGGAACAGTCCAATTCTTGAAGGAGAGGATGTTCGATGTTTCGGACAAATATTTTGTGACGCTTTGTAAGGATACAGGAATGATTGCTGCGGTCAATAAGGATAAGAATATTTACAATAGCTTGTATAGTAATAATAATACGGATTTTGTTCGTGTTCAGATTCCATATGCATCTAAGTTGTTGATGCAAGAGTTATACACAATTGGAATTGTTATGAAATTGAAGACGGATGCGCCGGATGATGGAGAAAAGAAGAAGAGTAATGCGAAGGATAGAGAAATTAAGGATTTATAGAAATTTGGATTTTGATTTTGATTAAAAAATAATATTTTATTATTATAATGGATAGAAGTAATTCACCACCATTTAATTTGAATACAGATTTACCAAAGTTTTTATCTTATATTAAAGAAGAAATACCAGAACCTGAAACAAATTCATCAAAATTTAGTAGAAATATAATAAAGGATTTTAATAATATTAAAAGTAAAATAATTGATATGATTTTTATGATTACTAGATATCCTGATGAATACAAACGATTCAGACCTTTTTATATTTATGATATAAAGAAAAGACAAATTATTTGTATTGGAATATTATCAGATATGAATAATAATAATAAAAAATATAATCAATTAGTTTTTATTTTATCAATTCCAAATACAAGACGAGGTGCTGGAAAAGTCGCAATATATAAGCTTGCGGATAAGATTGAACATAATTATAATGGAATTTATGTTGGTGCAATTCCATCTGCGGTTAATTATTATAAAAAATTTAAGCATGTACAAACATCAAATAATACATTTATATTATCTAAAAATCAAACTCATGATAAACGTTATAATCCAGATAGATTTATTTTAGTTGAAAGAGATAAGTAGAATAAATCTATCTGGATAATTAGTTTGATATGAATGATAAAGAGATTAAGGATTTATAGAAATTTGGATTTTGATTAAAAAAATAATATTTTATTATTATAATGAAATATTATAAATCAAATAATAATAAAAAAGGTGGAAAACTTGAAGAAAATGGAAAATTAAGTGCGGAAAATTTTAGTAGGAATATAAAACCAGTTGAGCTTAAAGAAATGAATTCACAGAGTAATAATAAAACTAAAATAAAACCAATTAAAATGATGGTTAAAAAAAAATCATTCTTTAAAAAATTTAGTAGTGATGAACATTATATTTTTTTTGGATATGATCCAGAGAAGGATACATATGAGTATGTTTGTTATGTTAATCAAGAATTTTCTGACTATAATCCAAATAGCGGTTTACCAATAACGTGTGAACAAAGGAAAGATGATGGAACAATAGTTAAACTTACACATGACGAATTTTTAAATATTAATATAAAAGAATTAAGTATTTTAGTTTATCATTTAATTCTTAGATATAAAGAAAATCCTAAATTTATAGACGAAAAATTTCATATGTATATATCTATGTTTATATTACCCAAAATACTAGAAAAATCTAAGGCTGTTAATAATAAAAATTTAAGTGATATAGTTAATAAAATAAAAACTATAGCTGGTATTAAGAATAAGAATAACAAGAATGTTAATGAACTTCCTAAAAGAAGAACAAATCAAAGAAGAACAAATCTCACAAATAAGCCTGAATAAAAACGCCGATATTATCTGTAAAAAGATTTTTAAGTTCTTGTTCAATTGAAATTCCAATTTTTCTAAAATTGAAATTTAAAATGACTTGATTGTGGTTCTGTTTTCCAGAATATGAAATGACGTCTGCTCCATGAAAAGTTAGATACAAATATTCTGGGACGGACCGGTCTTTATTGCTTATTCCGCAGAATGTTATATAAATTAGCCGGTTCCTTTTTATAGCATCGCGGATGCGCTCATTGAAATCGAAATAGTTTGTGATTGTATTACCAGACTGATCTAAATAATAAAATTGGAGGCTATTATCACTAACAGTATTCGGCATGACCTCTACCACTATATTGTTTCCACGGATTCCATTAATAGTCGCAACTGTATTTAATGTCGCCATAAATAATATAAAGATAATTAAATTATATAATGTAATGGAAACACCAACAGAAATATTAATAGGAAATGAATTAACAGTAGAAAAATTAACGGAGATATTTCCAAAACCGAATGGGGACTATGAAAAACTACGGATAACCGATGTTGGAATGTATAGTATTACTAAGAAAAATGAGTCCTTTTTTATTTCGAGCTTGATTACAAAATATTTTGGGGATGCTAAGATAACTATTACTGATAGCACTGCATGTTGTGGTGGAAATACTATTGGATTCTTATTAAATTCACAAGTTCAACGCGTAAACTCAATTGAAATTGACGAATTACATTTTTCGATTTTACAGAATAATGTGAATTTATATAAAGAGGCATATAAGGAATTTTTGTATCATGAGAATTATTTGAATTGTGCGAAGTCTTTGACACAGGATGTTATATTCTATGATTTACCATGGGGTGGTAAGAAATATATGGAGAAAGAAGAAGTTAAATTGGGTCTCTTTGATAAATCGGGAACTTTTATTTCGATGACACGCATTATAAATGAAATGAAGGACCATTCTAAATTACAGATATTGAAGGTCCCTCTGAATTTTTCATTCACTGATTTTCTAAGAGATGTTGATTATGTAAAAATAAAAATACATAAAATATATAATAAATTCAATAAGAAGCTCTGTTATTTTATTATTATTTTAATTAATTAGATATCTGGTGCTTTTTTGAGTTGTTCTTTTAATTGATTTATTTGAGAAGAAATATCATCGACTTTATTTTTAGCTTCGAGTGCGATTGCATTAGTTGTTTTTATTTGTGTTGATAACATATTTACTTGGGTTTGAAGACCACTCTCTGGTTGGGGGGTGGGTTTTGATTCTTCTTTTTTTATTGATGCTGGTGGAGGCCCTTCTTTTGGAGAAGGAGCAGGAGGAGGTCCAGAAGTTATAAATTCATTAATTGGAGTTATTGTTAAAGAGAAAAATAAACAAATTAATATTATTATAATAATCTTCATTTATATTAAATGAAGATTATTATATTTTATATTTTTATAATCCTCATATTTATTCCAATTTTATTTAAGATAGTGTTTATAACAAGGACAGTTGAAGGTTTTAATAATGGAGATGGAGATGGAGATAAAAAAGAAAAAAAGAAGAAGGAAAAAAAGAAGAAGGAAAAAGAAGTTGAATATAAGTTAATTGATGATAATGGGTCATATAGTTTTTTATATAGGAAAAATACAATTGAAATATTACCATCAAATAAATCCAATAAATTAACTGACGTTTACTTTCATTATAGGAGTCTTCCCGATAAAACAATTGCAAACAGTAATTATTTCGAGGATATAACGAGTCAGGAGTTTATTGTAAAAACTCCCAAAAATAAATATAAAATTACATTTTCATCAACTAAAAAACCAATAACAATAATTGTTAATGAAAGTCAGTATATGATTGAATTAGAGAAAAAAGATAAAGAGGGTAAATTTGATATTTTATGGTATAATAAAGTATCTGGATCAATTGATGGGTTTGATATAAAACTTAGTGAGAAGAAATTAGATGATATAGAAGTAGTTTTGGTTCTTTATACTTCGATACTAATAATTCAGAAAATGAAAGATTTAGACAATATCGATTATAATAAAATGTTTAAGTAATATAATGAACAAGGTTTTGTGCTTTATAGTCGTTTTTTTGTTATATATTATTCTTGATGGAACTATGATGGTTCTTTTCATGGGGAAATACTTCGGGGGAGTCGTCGAAAAAATACAGCGGGGTCGCAAAATGAGCGCCCGAATAATTCCGGCTGTTCTCTGTTTTCTTATTCTCGCATTCGGAATCGTCTATTTTGTTTTGGACCGGATACGTGATGATCATATCGTAGAGGATAGTTTCCGATACGGGGGTGTTTTCGGAGCGGTCGTTTATGGTGTTTTTGATTTGACAAATTATGCGATTTTTACCGATTATACTGCGGGAACCGTTTTGATTGATATGGCATGGGGTACCATTTTGGCGAGTATTATTTCAATGATTACAAAATTTTTATTCGTTAAAAAGGAATAAATATTATTTTATAATATTTTATGTCTAATAGGTCCTCCATTCAATTCCTACAATTAAATCAAAGGGAACAACATTTAGTTTTAAATAATTTGAGCCGAGATTTTAGAAGAAGAGAATTATTCAATCATTATCTGACACTTTACAATATTAAAAAGAAGGCATTGAAACAACAGACGCAACCCCAACCGCAACCGCAGATGATGAGGCCCCAAACGCAACAGCAACCGCAGATGATGAGGCCCCAAACGCGCCCCCAACCGCAACAACAACTACCCAGCAGAAATGACCGTAATCAATCCTATATAAGTAATTATAATCAATATCAAGAGAATGCGCGTATGGAGCAGTCTCGTCATAATTTCTCACATGTTAAAACATCAATCAATGATGGGCGCGAAAAGACTTTGGCTCCGACGCCTGCCCTTGCCCCTGTTCGTTCCCCCTCAGTTCCAACAATTGATATTCTCTCTGGAAATAGTGGAGTAGCTAAAATGAATGAAATACGCGAAAATTTAAAAAAAGTAAAACGGACTGATCTCATTCCCCATATCGATTATAAATCATATATACAGAAATTCATGGTTCAAGATAAGTTGAAATCTTTTGTCGAAAATAAGAGAGTTGCCCTAGTAGGCCCCGCCAGTTATTTGATTAATATAAACCAAGGAGATCACATTGACAAGCATGACGTAGTTATCCGATTCAACAGTGGTATTATCCAGAACCAGAAATATGCAGAAAATGTTGGGGCGCGAACTGATATCTGGATTTACAACTTTAAAAATTTAGAAATATTAGATAAAATAACTGAATTCCCCAAATTCATATTTTGTCCATATCCGAAAATGATGATTGATTCATATGATATTGATAAGAAAATACCGTGTGATTGTAATATTGAGTTCATTGAGCCCCATTTTTATGAGCAGTTGAAGCAAGTAATGAAATTCGAGCCCAATACCGCGCTTCTAACAATTCTAATCTTATTACGTCAGGGAATCCAGAGCCTTTATTTATCTGGGATATCTTTCTTATATGATGGATATTATGATAAGGAGAACAATGTGTCCGAATCAAAGGCGCTCGTCCTGAACCAACAAAACAGAACCGATTGTATTCAAATATTGAAGAAAGTATATAATGCGAATGAGCGCCTTTTACTCGATAATGCGATGTTGAACATTATTTATCCAAGTTTTGTGAATGTTCTGAACCGCCTTTTTTCAAAGGAAAATCAAGCGAAACTATTTTCAACGCTGGACTACCGCCTTTTTATTCCATCATTCCAGAGTAAGTATAATAATCCGAAGGTAGAAGCAATTATATATCTCCATTTTGGAAAAACTGAGATTTTACAGATTGATGAAAAAATAGATTTGGTTGTTCATATGATTCGACCCAAGCTATTTGAGAAAGAGGTTTTTGTTCAGAATGAGACTTGTAATTATGATGATTTAGAAGTATTGCTGGGGACTAAAAATAAGGGGGTCGTTTATTTTTCGAATAATCAATGGATTGCAATTGACAATATGATTCCCAAGAAAAACAGGGACTATATTTTATCACATCACTGCTATGTCAATGGAAATATATATGGAAGTTTTATTAAAAATATTGTTGTTGATTTTGATATTCAAGCGAATAATGAGAACTTAAATATGCTTTATTTGCTATTTAGTCTGGTGTATTACGGTCAGAAAATAATATATGTTCATAAAGAAAATGTTAAAACAAACGGATTATATGAAATCTGTTCAGTTATGAAAAAATTAAATCTTATAAAGTATATTTAATGAACAATGATTTTTTTTATTATTTAATGAATAATAATTATAAAAATGATGTCTTTTTTGATAGTGAAACAGTTAAAAAAATAGGGATTCTATTTGCGGCGGGTTGTGTTATGGGCGTTTTATTAGCAGTTATGTTTGCTGGATTTCTTTATGGAATACAACAAAAGACTGATGAAGGGCGGTTGAGTTATGGAAAATTAGTTATAATTATTATTGCACCTTCTATATTATTGGGCTTAATTGCCGGAATATTATTGTTATAATAATATATGGAAAATCCTAGAAGTCGTATGGGTAGAATTAAAAATAAGGTTGGGGCTTCATATGATAAACTTAAAACAAACATTAAAACATCTTATGAAACTTATGGATTTTGGAGATGGATTGGTATTTTTTTTGTAGGATTAATAATTGGTGTTGCGGTTGGGTTAGCATTAGCTGGAATATTATATGGGATTCGAGCAAATGATCCAGATAATAAATTGACTTTTCAAAAAGCAGTTGAAAAAACAATACTTAGTGGAATCTATTTTGGTTTTACATGTAGTTTATTGTATGTATTATCAAAAAAATATGGTTATAATTTAGAATTAATAATTATGTCCGCCATATTATTGGCAGGAATTTTAGCAAGTATTGGAACATCAATCCCGTGGCAATCACTTATTGGAATCGGGATTGTTGTTATATATGTCGTTGGAAGATATACATATCTAAAAATTAAGGAACATTACAGAAGAAAAGCAGAAGCATAAAAAGCACATAATGCTTCTGGGAATATGGAATTAGAAAAAATGTAATCTTACTTTTGTTCTTCTTGATAAAATTTAACTACCTCCATAGAATACTTACGAACTTGATTTTTATATACTAAATAAAGAACAAGAGCAACAATCCATATAGCGAGTTCGAGACCAATTATGATCCATGCTGCGGTGTGCATCTCATTATTACACAACATATACACGATAACTATCAGCAAAATGTAAATAATAATTTTCACAAAAAGATTGACGTATATTTTAGATGGGGTGAAATTATTTTTGAGGTAGTCAGTATCTTTGAATAAGAAGACTGTTGCAACAATCATTTGCGCGATGATAATACATACGAATGTAAGAATTGGGACAAGGCAGTGCATTTATAATATAATGTAAGATTATTTTTATAGAAAAATCAAGATAAATAGTTAGATTATTTAATGATTGATTTCATTTATATTAAGAATTCTACTCCAGATATGCTGGTGTATAATACTTATAATGAATTATCATTATTATCATTCAAAAAAGTGATAGATGAAATTTGTAATAATGGATTCATTTATAAATATAAGATTGTGATTAAGACTAAATTGATAATGAGTCAAATTGTGAATGTCATATGCTATTCTTCTAAACAATATAATGTTCGGGAAAATGTTCTGATACGGATATTAGATTCTTGAGCTAAACCTATAAAGAAATTCTATTTTTCTTTTTAGATATAAAAAATTTTCTATTATAATTATAAATGATAAATCCATTTGTTGGTGGTAGTAAGCAAGAATTGATTAGTGAAAAGCCTTATCAGCCTAAAACTCAACAGAATACTTCTCTTGTTTTTGGTAGCGAACATCGAATGATGGTTCCAATGTAATACTTTATAGTTATTGTATAGTATAAAAGACAAAACGATTGAATTTACGGAAGTAGTTGATGTATCTCTTCTTAGTACAAATGGGATTGAAAGAGTTCTTCAATTAGAGTGTCGGAATTAAATCTATTATTTTTAATAATAAATTTAATCAAAATGTTTATAATTTACAGGTGGGACTGGAAACTATTGAGTTCTGCTTCTGCAGAGGTCAAAAATTATCAGCTCGTATTATTTAAAATAGATAGTTTATTATTAAAGAGTATGTTAAAGTTAACAAACATGATATAGAATCTAAAATGAAAAAACACGTTTTAGTTGAATCAAATAATAATTGTAAATTTTAAAATATATAATATATAATATATAATATGACATCTTCAAAACGGCATTTCAAGGTTATTATAGATTCCAAAGAACATGGATTATATATTTCTTCAACACCATCATCTGCTGCAAGAAAAGCTGTTTCAAAATTATGTGCTGATAACAAAAATAAAAAAGTTAAATTTTATGTTCGGGAAATCACCAAATCATCAAATAAAAAGGTATATGGTCCCTATTTAGGATATATGAAAAAATTAGATAAACTAATAGAATTGAAGGGACGCGTAATTAAGTATAAACCAATCGCAAAATTGAACAAAAAAAGTCTTAAAATGAAAGGTGGTGTTTTAAGTCAAAATACTCAAATAGGTGGACATATTGAAGAAGGTGATTTTATAGAGTCATTAAATATAGTAATGATTAAATATTTAGCAGAAAAAAAACTTCCAAATAAATATATTGTTAAAAAAATATTTCATAATGGAAAAATTTTAATTGCACATATTAATAATCCAGATTATAATATTTGTTTAAGTATTGATCAAGTTAAAAAAATAAAAAGTAATTCTTCCGCGGCTTCTGCTACTTCCGCTGCTTCTGCTACTTCCGCGGCTTCTGCTACTTCCGCTGCTTCTGTCGCAGTTGAAAACGATAAAATTTGGGAAGAATTATCATCTCATTTTGTTCAAAATGAAAAAGATAATGATGGATGGTTTATTATTAAAAATCATGATGGTGAGTATGTTAAAGTTAACAAACGTGGTATAGAATCTAAAATGGGAAAACCTGTATTCGTTAATTCAAATAATAGTAATTGGGAATTAGTTAAACCTAAAAATAAACCTAAAAATAAATCTAGAAATAAATCTAGAAATAAATCTAGAAATAAATCTAAAAATAAATCTAAAAATAAATAAATATAGAATGATAGTTCATATGTAATTATTATTTTATACTGTATAGTTATGTATAGTATAAAAGATAAAATAATTAAATTTAAAGATGAGTACAATGAAGTTGTAGATATATCGATTTTTAGCGGTATTGAGAATATTATATTTGGTGAATTTTTTAATCAAAGTATTGATAATTTACCAGTGGGAATTAAATCGATTGTTTTCGGTCATGAATTTAATCAGAGCGTTGATAATTTACCTGCTGGGACTGGAAACTATTGACTTCTGCTTCTGCAGAAGTAAAAAACTCTAATATTTAGGAAGAATTATCAGCTCATATTGTTCAAAATTGATGGTTTATCATTAAAAATGAGGGTTAGTTAACAGTTGATTAAAACCGTATAAAAGTGTATAATGCTATTTTTTACTATTTTTTAATGGTTTATTTATTTTATAAGATCTCATTCCATAAAGTCTTGAACTAAATACTGTTATTATTTCAATTAGATCTTCTGTTAATTCTTTTTCTGGACTTTTATCTTCATCTTTTTCAATTATTATTTTTGTATTTGAATATTCTTTTAAAATATACTCTATCAAATCATATCCAATTCTACATAATCTATCTTTATATGATACTACCAGTTCTTCTAATATATTATTTATAGCATAATCTATTATTTTTTTTAAATTACCTCTATTAAAATTTATTCAACTTCCAATATCAGTCAATATTTCATGTTTTGGATATTTTAATTTCATATAATCAACTTGATGAACTAATTCATCTTTTTGAGAATAAGAACTAACTCTACAATAACAAATTTTTTTTCTATCATCGATTTTATTATTTAGAGTATTTGTTAAATTTAAATTTTCATCTGTATTTTTTATAAAAGTTTTAATATCATAAAAACGTTTTCCACCTGGGGGTAAAATAAGAGAAAATAGTTTAAGAATCCAAGATGAATGGTATACATCAAAAACATGTAGTGTATGCGGTTGTAAAAATGAAAATCTGGGAGGAAGTAAAATATTTAATTGTAATAATTGTAAAATAAATATGGATAGAGATTATAATGGAGCTCGAAATATATTGTTAAAAAGTTTATTATCAATAAAAATCGTGTCTTGATATAGAAATATATTAAGGCATGGCGTATCCGCTTACGTCATTAAAAACCAAAAAAACAAAATCGTAATATCCAGAGAGAATGAGGATGATTCCAAGACCCATCTACCACATCCAATTTTTTAATCTGATTATACGGAAATGCGTTATACGCATTTCCCTACCCCTTGGGATGAGCGATGCTCATCCCAGCGGGTACGGTTTTATACGGTTTTAAGTAGCGGTCAATTTGTTAAAGTTAACAAACATGGTAGAAAATCTAAAATGGAAAAACCTGTATTAGTTAATTTAACTAATAATTGTTAATTTTAAAATATATAATATAATATAATATAATATGACATCTTCAAAACGGCATTTCAAGGTTGTTATAGATTCCAAAGAACATGGATTATATATTTCTTCAACACCATCATCTGCTGCCAGAAAAGCGGTTTCAAAATTGTGTGCTGATAACAAAAATAAGAAAGTTGAATTTTATATTCGGGAAATCACCAAATCATCAAATAAAAAGGTATATGGTCCCTATTTAGGATATATGAAAAAATTAGATAAACTAATAAAATTGAAGGGACGCGTAATTCGTTATAAACCAATCGCAAAATTAAATAAGAAAGTTGTAAAGCGAAATATTCAAATGGGTGGTTTTGTAGTAGGTGATCTTGTTCAAACAACTAATCCAATTCTGATTGAAGACTTACAAAGAGATCATAAAAAAAATATTTTTAAAATTAAAAAAATAACCGATTATACCTCCTCCTCAATAATTATAATAACACATATTGATGATTATGATGATCATAAAATAATTTTTCTACCATCGGAACAACTTAAAAAAATAGATGCTGCTTCCGCTGCTTCTGCCACTTCTGCTGCTTCCGCGGCTTCTGCTACTTCCGCGGCTTCTGCTACTTCCGCTTCTTCTGCCCCAGCAGTAAATAATGCTAACATTTGGGAAGAATTATCATCTAATTTTGTTCAAAATGAAAAAGATAATGATGGATGGTTTATTATTAAAAATCATGATGGTGAGTATGTTAAAGTTAACAAACGTGGTATAGAATCTAAAATGAAAAAACCTGTATTAGTTAATTCAAATAATAGTAATAGTAATTGGGAATTGGTTAAACCTAAAAATAAATCTAGAAATAAATCTAAATCTAAATCTAAATCTAAAAGAAAGAAATAAATAAAAAATGATGGTTCCTATGTAATTATTATTTTATACTTTATATTTATGTATAGTATAAAAGACAAAACCATACAATTTAAAGATGAGTACAATGAAGTTGTAGATATTTCTATTCTTAGTGGAATTGAAAACATAGTGTTCGGTGAATTTTTCAATCAAAGCATTGATAATTTAGTTGGTGGAATTAAATCGATTATTTTCGGTCATGAATTTAACCAGAGCATTGATAATTTACCGGTGGGGCTTGAGACTGTAGAGTTTGGGAGTCTCTTTAATCAGCCAGTGGATTCTTTACCGGTATCAGTTAAGCGGATTGTATTTGGTGGAAATTTCAATCAGAGCGTTGATAAATTACCGGTGGGGCTACTTTATGTAGAGTTCGGCTATGAATTTACGCAAAGTATTAATAATTTACCGGATAGTATAACGCATTTAATATTTAGGTGGGGTTTATTCAGACAAGCAATATCTCACTTTCCGGAAAGTTTAACACACTTAGTATTTGGAGAATACTATAATGAGAAGGTGGTTTTACAAAAGAGGGCTGTTAAAGTAGAGAGGGAAGAAGAACAAAAAGATATAACTGCGAGTATGATTGGGCCATTTCGACATATCCCACATTATGCTTGTATTAAACAGGATTGTCTTGATTGTATCCAATCAATTGAGTTTGGTAATTATTTTAATCAAGAGTTGAAAATTGTTGATTGCGTCAAGAGCGTTAAATTTGGGGACCGATTCAATCAGAAATTGGAAAATCTACCAGATTGTATTGAGAAAATAGAGTTCGGGAAACACTTCAATCAACCCATTAATGATTTACCAGATAGTATAATAGAATTGGTTCTACCAGAGGATTATTCTAAGGAAATACTTCGGCTTCCGACTTCGTTGAAGAAACTGCGCGTTTATAAAAACAACTATTTTTATGAGAAGTTTGACATTCAGAAAGTGTTGGAAAATAAAGCGATATATCCTGAAAAAATAGTTAAACCATTTGTTGGAAGGTTTCCTTTTGGGCCTTTTTTTGCTCCTCTTGCTCCGGCTCCTGTTTCTGAACCTTCTCCGGCTCCTGTTTCTGAACCTTCTCCGGCTCCTGTTTCTGAATCTTCTCCGGCTCCTGTTTCTGAACATGTCCTTTAATTTTTTTCTAATAAATACTAATGGATGTTAAAAAATTTATGGAAGTTGAAAAAACATCATTCCAGATAATAAAATTCTATATTGATTTTTATATGAATAAAATAAATCTATCAGAAAGCGATGCATTAACTAATTATAAAGGTGATAGTTGGTATCCAGATATAAATTATTACTTAATAAATAATAAATTTAAGTTTAATAATAATTTTTATTATAACTCATCTCCAAATAATAAAATATTAACTGATGAACAAAAACAAATAAAATCACAATTAAAAAAATATTATAAGATATTATTTTACATAAAAGAAATCGATAATGTTTTTAGAAAAATTCCCAAATATGATAAAAATATTCTGGTATATCGCGGAATTTCTGGTAAAACACAAGAGTTGAAAAATATGATTTATTTATTAGAAATATCAAAGATTGGTTCAACTTTTGTATTTCCAACTTATGTATCTACAAGTTTGAATATAAATACAGCAATTAATTTTAGTTCAAAACGTTTGTATAAATCACAAATGAACATGACTAAAAATATTAGATTTAATGATAAAATTAATATTGGTTATGATGATATTTATAAACTTTTTGGAGAGAAAAAGTTCTTTTTGATGAAAATAAATATACCCAAAGGTAATAAATTTATATATTTAGAACATTTTAATAAACTTGGTAAAAATATATTGATTGAAAGTTGGGAACATGAGGTTCTTCTTCCAAGAAATTGTAAGTTGCGATTAATTAAAAAATATGATGAATTATTTCCTCAAACATTACAATCAATATATCGTTCTGAATCGATTAAACATAAATTAACAAATATAATAAAAGATAAAATAAAATATATTAAGACAAGAGTCTATGAATTTAATTATGAAGGCTATGAAGATAAAGAATTAATTATACCAGTTATTGAATTCATTGAAATAAAAAAGCATCTGACAAAAATGGAAAATCATCAACTATCTGTCAAAGTCAAAAATAATATAGTTAAAGAAATGGAAAATTTACAGAAGAAACCGATGAAAACTATTTTTCAAATAGAAAATGCAAAAATTGTAAAATAATGATTTATTCCGAATGATACAAATGAAAGATGAAGCTCAAAACAAATGAATCCATCCATTCCATTTTAACAACACTATTTTTTCCATATTTATATGCTTCGTCATGAGTTTCAATTATATCAATGAATTTTGATTTATATTTCCATCCATCCATAATAGAAACATGATATTTGAGAATTATTTCAAAAATTCGTTTAATTTCAAGAAAAATAGGACATTTTATTGAAGTTTTTAATCTTTGAATTTTTTCATCCTCAATAAATGTGTTTAATTTTGCGAAATCAATTCTGACCTTATACTCGAACGTAAGATTTCCATTTTTTATTTTAATCGGATTCTTATTTTGTGGCGACGGAAAACGGATGTTTGATTTCTGGTCAGGATCAATTTTTGGAAGATGAATGTAAAATTCTTTACATGTGTGGCCTAATTGTGGAGCTTTTGTCAGAATGTGTTTAATCACTAATTCGCGTGGGAGTGTATCCATTTTATGATTCAAAATAAAAAAAATGTTATTTTATTCAATTTTTTTTATTTTATAGTATTATAGAAATGGAAAACCTAACAAAACTAAATATACAGTATAATCAAAATATAGCGAAGTTTTTTTCTTCAACAAAAAAATATAAACATTATAAAATAATGTTTCATATTACATCACAAACAAATGCGACTAATATAATAAAAAATGGATTTGATACATCAAAATCAAAGCGCGGTGCTTTTGGAATTGGAATAAATTTATCTAATAAAATAAATCATGTATTAAATTATTATAATCAAAATTGTAATACAATTATAGTATGTATGGTAAAATATAATAAATTAAAAAAAAATTCAACAAATAATGAAAATAAAGAATATATTAATCAATATGAACATTCAAGACCAGAATATATGTATGTTCCAAAAAAATATGATGGATTTTTTACTGACTTTAATATATATGTTATGCGAAGTAAAAAAAATGTATGTCCACTATTATCATTCAAAATATAATTTATAAAAATTGATTAAAAAAACAATAGAATATAAAAATACTAAATGCGATATCAAACAGAATTTATGGATAATTTTAAATCCGAAAATATTTCAAAATTAAGTGAATATTATGAAAAACATAAAAAAAACATCAATATTCATTTGAATGACGAAGAATATTTTAGAAAAGCTTGCGAGAACGGATTTTTAGAAGTTGCCAAATGGTTATATAAAATTGCGCCCGATATTGACATATCGACGCGATCAGAATATCCATTCCGTTATGCTTGTGTAAATGGACATTTGAATATTGCTCAGTGGTTGGTTTCAATAAAACCGGAAATTAAAGTCGATATGTGGAACAATTATGCATTTTTTTCATCGTGTTCTCGTGGACATTTGAATGTTTTGAAGTGGCTTTATACACGAAGTCCATCTCTCAATATCGGAAGTTCTCCATGGACATTGGAAAAAAAACATTCCCAAGAGAGTGGAATCCAGAATTACGAGGCGTTTCGTATAGCGTGTGAACACGGTCATTTGAACGTTGCGAAATGGATACTCGAACTCAATCCAGACACAAATATTTCGGAATGCGATGAATACGCCTTCCGATGGTCGTGTGGGAACGGACATATGGATGTGGTCCGGTTCTTATTAGAACTGAAACCGGACATCAATATGCGAGCTTTGGATGAGCAAGTGCTTTTTATGGCATGTCATAACATAAAATATGAGGCAGTTGAATTTTTGTTGGGCGCACGGGACGACTGGACATTGAAATATTTGCCCAAATTTTTAGATAAAAAAATGATATCACTTATGAATAGATATCTATTTAATAAAATGAAGTGGATAAAAATGCCAATTGAAAATACTGAAAAAGTGGATTGTCCAATATGTTTGAGTATTTCTGAGATTGGGCGAAAAACACCATGTGGACATTATTTCTGTTGTAATTGTATAACAAAGTGGGCAATATCAAATCTGACATGTCCATATTGTCGCGAAACATTGAATAAGTGATATATTCATATCAGATCAGGTTGTATAAACGTATTTTATTTTTATAAAAAAATGATGGTAAAATAACTAATTTTTTATGATATGATAACGACGTAATATAAAATGTCAACAACTTTAAAAAAAAAAGAACAAGAACAAGAAGAACAAGAACAAAAACAATCACTCATCGATAGCATCTTATCAAGACCTGCATTTTCTTATTTGTTTCAAACCCGTTTGAAACAGCTGAATGCTGTCTACACAGGTGATTATCATCCATTTCGCTTTTCCAGACCTCCAATATTTGCGATAGGAAATAATATTGGCTCTCCGAATAACCGATTGCAGTTGGTTGCAGGAGCGCTATTATGCTCCACTCTAGCTAAGAGGCTACTTTGTATGTCTGGTCCGCTGAACAGCAAGGATTTTATGCAATGTTTTACTGCGACTTTTTCTCGGCGTCGTCATTGTTTCAATGAAGAGGATCGTATGGATACTTTGGCGGGGCACAAGCGCTACAGCTGTATTCACTCTCTAGCAGTTGATAAAAGTGGTAAATTTTTATTAAGCGGCAGCAGCGACAAGACCGCAAAATTGTGGCGCATGTCAGCGACTAACAAGAAACCAAGTTGTGTGGCGACTTTTCGGGAGCACTTAGATTCGGTTCATTCTGTCGCTTTTCATCCAGGTCCAGGTGATCGCTGCACCATTGCAACCGGAAGCTGCGACAATAGAGTAAGATTGTGGAGCTTTTCAAAATACAGAGCGAAAGCACCTTGTGATGCGACTTGTGAGGCGACTTGTGAGGCGACTTTGACGGGGCACACATCCCATGTTGAATCTGTAATATTTAATGAAGACGGGACCCTTTTAGCAAGTACCAGCAAGGACGGGACCGCAATAATATGGCGCTTGTCCGATGACCGCAAGGGAGCGACTTGTATGTCTACTTTGAGGGGGCATGGGTGCGGTATTTCCTCTGGCGTCTTTCATCCAACTAAACCAGTTTTTGTAACCAGTAGCTGGGACAACACTGTAAAATGGTGGAGGTTTTCAGAAAACGGCGAGGGAGCAGTTTGTGTGTTGACTTTGAGGGGGCATCGCGACCATGTTTTGTCAGTCGCATTTAATAAAAGCGGGTCCCTTTTGGCAACCGGTAGCAGCGACGGGACCGCAATATTGTGGAGCGTGTCAGAGGATTGCACGAGAGCGACTCCAGTGGCAACTTTGACTGGGCACTTCGATGTTTCCTCTATTGTCTTTCATCCAAGCGCGAACCTTTTAGCAACCGCCAGCAGCGAAGGGACCGTAAAATTATGGATGTTTTTAGAGAACGGAACAGCTGCGACTTGTGTGAGGACTTTGAGGGAGAACAGCCGCAGCCACGGTAACTGTCTCGCATTTCATCCAACTAAACCAGGTTTATTTATCGGCAGATCCGAAACCATCGAATTATATAAGTAATCACATAGTGATTATGAAAAGTATTTAATACTTTTATAAAATCTCAATATTATTATATAACAACTTAAAGCTACCGAAATAATAAAACATATGTTCAATTATAAATTCTGAAAAAATGATGGTAAATTCAACTTATTTATATGTATTCAATCTCATAAAATGGGACAACTATTTTCAAAAATAATATGGGGAAATCAACCGATTTCTTTACCAATACATAGTTCTGATGAGCATAACTGCACATCAGAAAATCAGAAGCCTCCGCAATCAATTCTAGATATTCTACCACCAGATTTAGTGGTGTCGCAAATTATGACGAGGGCACCTCAATTAGGAACTGCATGTAAATCTCTACATGTATCTCTTCCAAAGATTAATAGAGAGGAGCATCTGGGTATACGTTTTCCGACAGTCAATACAGATCCACAAGATCTGGTTAAAATCAGACATGGCGGATTCACTTTTTTGTACAAGCAGATAAATACTGCATCGTACAACTGGAATGGACTCAATCCATGTATACACACTCCTGCTAGAATGCTTTCACTTCGTGAGTATGAATGTGATTTCTGTAATAAGACAGATCAAGGAATGAAAATGCAAGGGTCTAATATATATGGAGTTCTATTTGTATGTCCCGAATGCCAACATGGCCTTACAACCTGTTTGAAGAAAATCCTTGGAGAAACTCTTTGGGAACGGATTGATGCGAATCAACAAATCATGGTTCCACGTACAAATGGACCGAATGAATTGTGGTATGTTAGCTCGCCACTTCCAGTAATTCATCACGGGGAATGGCGTCTTCGTGTGCAATCTCATCGGAATTTGATGAACGATGAGTGCCTCGAAAAAGCGGTTCCAGTTCAGAAACTGAAAGAATTAAATGAAACGATTTCCCCTTAAATATTCAAAGAGTGGGAAATATTATAAAATGGTCGTAAAATGTGTTCAGTTTATATTTCACACAGTTAAATATAAACTCAAGAGATATAAATCACGTAGTGATTTTTATCTGTTCGAAATGTTTTAACTTTCTGGCAAATGATACGTGTCCATACTTATTCGTTCTACGTTGGATGAAAGTGATATATTCACATGTTTCTATAATAATTTCTGGTTGTATAAACTGATTTTATTTTTAGGAAAAATTGATGGTTAAAAAATAATAAAATTTATATGATTTTAAGATAAATTAAAAATGTCAAAGTATATAAAGGATAATTATACTTATTGTTCAGAAAAATTTTTCTCGGGTGTACTGCAATATTATTCCATTGCGCGTAATCAAAATGGAATAATAATTCTAGGAACAAGCGAAGGAATCTTTGAAGTCTTGTCGGAAACCATGGATCCAGTTTCTTATTCTGCTCATGATGATGTAATATTTGTTATTATGTTTAATCATGACGGAACACTTTTTGCGACTGGTTGTCGTGATAACTCCGCAAAAGTGTGGGCAATCTCAGATGATGGCAAAACGATCAGTTGTGTTGCGACTTTAAATGCGAGTAATTGTGTAGTTTCCACTTTAGCATTTAATTGTGATTCAACACTTTTGGTTGCTGGTGGTTTTTCTGATGAAATTGCAACTGTGTGGAAAATATCACATGATGTAGATGGACAGATCGTTGTCGGCCATGCTACCAATATAACGGAAGAACTCAGAAACTATATATATTCAATTGGATTTCATCCAACTATCCGGAATATTGTAGCAACTGGTTCTGAGAATGGAACCATAAAATTGTGGGATTTATCCAATGAAACTCCGGTTTGTATGAAGACTTTGATTGGACACACATTCAGCGTTTCTTCTCTCGCATTTCTTCAAGATGGAACTGGTCTTGTAAGCGGTAGCTATGATGGAACTGCCAGGATATGGAAACGTATAAATGACGAACCCTCTGTTCAAATAATTGGAACTCCGAATAATGAAGACTTGCCTTATGATGCGGCTGTCAGAGTAAATAGAGTCGCAATTGACCACACAACGAATGTCATCGCCTTAGGGAAATCAAATGGCATCATTGAATTTTGGAAGCAATCAGATGAAGGACTTGCCACTTTAATTAAAATAATACGAGGAACCAATGAAACAATTGAAGATATTGTTTTTTCATTTGGAACCTTTCTTTTATTGGGGGATAGAGAAATTCAGCTCATTCCACAATAATAATCACATATGTGATTAGTAATTATAATAAGTATTGATAATTTATTACAGCTATTTGTCAAAAGTGGTATAGATATTATCATTAAATGCGTTCAGTTTATATATGACTGTGTAAAATATAAACTCAAGAGATATAAATCACGTAGTGATTTATATCTGTTCGAAATGTTTTAAAGACGGAGAGGGGCGCCGGTGGATTTGGTTCGACTGGCGTTTGAATTTAAAAAAATGATATTTTTTAAAAAATAACAGTTGAAAAATTGAATAAATAAAATGAACTCCCAACAAAATATTAAAATATTTAAAAAAATGAGTAGATGGTTAAAATCACTCAATTTAGATAAAGAATCATATAATTTATATTTTACATTGTGTGGATTACGAACTGCTTGTTTAATTTTTACACTTGGACCAAAAAGTTCCGAATTTGCTAAAATATTTGGTCTTGGATTTAAGGAAGGACCTTATTTTGATGTTCCTGGAAATCATTATATATATTTCATCAACAAAAAATTTATTAAAAAGTTTGAACCACTTTTTCAAAGATTAGAAGATACATATATACTTCCAAATCCAAATTCAGAAGAGTTTGCTCCTGAAAATTACAATGAGCGCGTAAAAATAATCGGAACAATATTAGGATTTGATAAAAAATGTATTAGAAAAGGAAATAAATTACAATGTGAGAATAATATTGGTATTTTTTACTATGTTCAGTTCAAATGACTTTGTCATTTGAACTTAAGAGATTAAAAACTCAAAGAGTTTTTAATCTGTTCATCCAACTATAAAATACACAGAAATTTCAGAAGTATTCTCTTATTCAGGCAATATAAATACGCCAAATTGGATAAATTATCCGATTGAACTTATGAAACGCTCAAAGAAATATTTGAAGCCACTTGGATTAAAACTTGGGTTTAATGTAATGGATTGGTCTTAGTTCAATTTTTCTTTTTAACATGATACGTCATGTTAAAATCAATACACAAAAGACCAAAATTCATACAGACAATTATTATAAAAAAGTCTAAATATGGGTCTTTTTGGGGGTTAGCACCTTTTACTTCTACGTAGTAGAAGAAAAAAGGGGTTTGTTATTCTTTCTCAATCACAAGTAAAACGTTATTGTTTGTATTTCCTTCCATTTGTTTATAAAATTTTTTAGTTAGTTTATCGCAACCATCAGTCAATTGTTTCAATTTATCTATTCCAATTTCATACACTTCTTTACCTTTTCTATATTGGTATTTTTTCATTATTCCTTTGATACAGCCTTCCACTTCTGAAAAATTATCTGTCTCAAATAAAAACTCGACGTCTATTTTATCAGCGTGTGATGAATTATGTTGTTTCATCCTTTGTAAAAAGTCCTTACTTTTTCCAATTTTTATGAATTTGCGGTTGTTATCTGTTATCTCAAATCCATATATAACTCCTTTACTTGGTTTTTTACGCGGTTTTAGAGATGTATCCATGGTTTTAACTTGTGTTTTCAATGAATTGATAATGTAATCTTTGTATTTGTTGAGAGTTTCTTCAACCTTCAAGAAATATTCACGAACTTCTTTCGCGCGGTTTGACTTAGAAATCATGCATAATTTTTTAAATGTTGATTGTTTCAATAATATATCATTTTTTGGTTTACCTCTAAATTTATCATTTTTTTTCAAAGTATAATCAACATTTTTTATAAAATTATCAACTAAAGTTCTTTTTGTTGAATCTTTGCGTTGTCCTAACCATTTAACTACATTATCAAAATTAATAAAAAATGTATCATTATAATCAGTATATTGTAATACTTTAAAAAAATCATTTATAAATTGATTTGGAATCGTAGAATACTTTTTCAAAAAATCAGCAAAAGTAATCATTTATAATTTATAGTTAGATTATTTTAAATCCACGTTATAGTGGATTTAAAAACAACCGTATATATAAATACAATAATGGAAAGAGGAATATTATATGAATCTCAATCATTACTATATTTAATCAGTAATAATCTAAATTATCATATTTTCTTATGGAAAGATATTCCATATAAATATATATTTAAGTGTGGTTTTGATATATATCTTACAAATAATAATGAAGAAAATTCATATAGAGATATTGGATGTGATATTATGATGATAAATAAAGAAGATGATGATGATATTATTATTGTTCAATGTAAAAATTATGAATCTAAAAATATATGTGTTAAAGATTTATCTGGATTTTCTTTCTTATTTTTAATTTCAAAAGTTCCAATTAAAGGAATTATTATATCTCAGACAGAATGTTCTCAATTAGTTCAATCTGTATTTTTAAATAATGATAAAATTAAATATCAAAAATTAGAATATCAGGAACATAAAGAAGAAACAATTATTCTTAAACATCAACCAAGAAATTATCAAATTGAAGCTTATAATAAATTTATTGAGAAAGGTATATTACAATTACCATGTGGAATGGGTAAAACATTAATTGCTTGTATGATTGCGTCAAATTATGATAATATTATTATTTTATCTCCTCTAAGAAATTACGCAGTTCAATTATTAGAAAAATTTAAAGAATATTTCGAAGATACATATAATTATTTATTACTTTCGATGGATGGAGAAAGAAGTATTGATATTCATAATCAAAAAAATATAATAAGTTCTACATTTTGTAGTGTATCTTTATTATTAAATTTAAAAATAGATAATGCTATTATTATTGTTGATGAATTCCATAATTTGAGCATTAATCAAGTTAATGATATAAATAATGATATGAATAAATTAATATGTTCTTATGATAAAAGGCTATTTTTAAGCGCTACACCAAAAATATATGAACAAATTGATGATGAAAAAGTAAATGCTTATAATATTGATGAGTATGATTTATTTGGTAATATATTTTATTCTTATTCATTTGTTGATGCTATAAAAAATAAATATATTAATGACTTTCGATTGATAATACCAAATTTAAAAGAAGATACAAATAAAATAGATTTTTTTTATAAAAATATGTTATATTTTGGATATAAGAAATGTATAATATATTGTAAAACAATTGAAGAAATAAAAAATTATGAAGAAGAAATAATTAAAATAAATAAAAATAATTATAATATTCAATTAAAAACAAATTCAATAACATATAAAACATCTCTTAAAAAAAGACATAAAATTATTAATGAATTTAAAAAAGACTATAAAATGAATTTATTATTTTCAGTTCATACGTTAGATGAATGTATTGATATTCCAAAATGTGATAGTGTTTATATAACATATAAAGTAGTAAATCCGATTAATATTATTCAACGAGTGAGTAGATGTTTAAGAATTTGTGAAAATAAAGGAAAATCAGGAATATTTTTATGGTGTAATAAATATAGAGAAATAAAATTAGTATGTAATTTATTCGAAGATTTTAATATAAATATTTCTCATAAAATAAGTAAAGAAAACTTAATAATGAGTAATTATTTAAATAAAAATATATTTAATAATAATGAGATAGAAACAGATATAATTGAACAAGTTCAATATAATATAATTATAAATGCTGAAAATCATACTGAGAATGATTTATTTAATTTTATAAAAAAAGAATTACCATATATTCCAGATTATTTAATTGAAATCAATTGTAAAAATAGTAATTTATTTGATATTAATTTTGAAAATATAGTAAAAATAGTTGAAATAAAAAAAGGTAATATGAAACGTATATTAGTTAATTATTTTATAAAAAATATTGATTATACATTAGAACAAGTCGTTGAAAGAGGAGGAAAACCAAGAGATATTATCTTACTTAAAAATTCATCATTTAAAAAACTATTCACAATACTCAATAATAAAAAATCAAAAAAAATTTGTGATTATATAATTATTATTGAAGAATACATAAATCGATATAAAGATTCTATTATAAAATCATTAAAAATAATTAACTAACTTGAAATTATTCCCCATTTATATTTTTATAAATGTTCACTCCCCCATTTTATTTTAACACATTATCTCATGTTAAAATCAACACATGGGACCGTCATTATAAAAAAGACACAACCCTTTATCACGCGACGGACGAAGAGTTCTCTTATAGACCAGACTCGCAACTAAGAACAGTATTTCATCCATCAGAATCGACAGGATATGATAACGAATATATTGTAAAAATCCGATTGAAGTGCGACATTGAAGTCCTATTCTGGATAACCGGATTCAAGAAACACTACGTTTTATCAAACCAGACCGAGAAAAAATCGAAAGATTTCCTCGAACAGACTGAACAGATTAAAAACTCAAAGAGTTTTAATCTCTTGAGTTCAAATGACAAAGTCATTTTAACTGAACAGATTCGCCAAGAAAAACTGGATGGTTGGTTTTCCAGTATTGAAAACCGGTCCCACGTCGAAGTCGCAATCGCAAATGACCCAGCCATTTTCGAGGCCGGTCCGTCTGAGCCACTCCGCCGGAATTGGAGGAATGGGAACTGTCTCGGTGGGAGCGCAACCAGTAAAGATTGGGAGGAAGCGTATCCGGTTTCTTCACGAACGCTCCCGTTCATTTATGACTTGAATTTGCGATATAAGCCACTCATAGAAGTACGGTCGCGAATCGACGTATCCGCTCGAATATGCGCTCCAAGTCATTTTAGAAAATGCGATAATAAACTATTTTAGATATTCTAACTTAAAAGCATAAGTTTTTATAAAAATAAATTAAAAATGTTATCAGCAAATAACGTGGTCGACCCAAGCTTTCCCAATGGTCGAACAATATAAAAGAAAAAGAAAAATCTAATATTATATGACTTAAAGAATATAGATTATATAATATAAATATAATAGAAAACTAATATGGAGGAACATATAATCAATGATAACAATATACCAATTAATGAAGTTAATGAAGAAAGTGAAAAGCCAAATAAGAAGAAAGTTATATACACTCCCGCACACTTAAAGGCACAAAATAAGTATAGAGAGAAGAATCGGGAGAAATATAATGAAGCGCAGCGACTTCTCTATGAAAAGAAGATTCAAGAGGAGGAATGGCAGAAGCATTATTTAGAAAGAAGTAGATTGAATAATAAGAAATGGAGAGATAAGAAGAAAGAAGCATTAATTGAAAAAGGCGAGTATGTTGAAAGGAAAAGAGGAAGACCGTGTAAACAATTAGAGTGTATTAGTTCAGAAACTAAATATATTAATGACAATCATACAGAACATAAAGTTTATAATGTTAAAGATTATTTTATTAAAATAACGAATGAAGAAAAACAAATAGTTAATGAGATAAAAACAGATATAGAAGATGAAATATTAGATAATGTTTCAGAGATTAAACAAAAAACAATTATGAATAAACAAGAACAATTTGAAAAAATTAATGAATTAGAAGAAAAAAATAAATTATTAACGGAAACACTTTTACAATCAGAAGAAAGAATTAAAAAATTAGAAGAAGAAATTGAATTATTAAAAAATGATGAAAAAATTAATGAATTAGAAGAAGAAAATAAATTATTAACTAATACTCTTTTACAAGTAGATAATAAAATTAAAAAATTAGAAGAAGAAATTGAATTATTAAAAATTAAAAAAATAACTAGTAAGTATATTTGAATCATTTTTATGTAATTCGCAAAAAATTATCTACAACTTAAAAACAAATGCCCATATTATAAAAATAAAACAAAATGTCATCAGCAAATATAGAATTATTGTTATTAATGCGGTCTACACAAGCTTTCCCAATGGTCGCCCAGTATTTAAACAACGAACTCGCACCAACAGAAATAAAAGAAAAGGAAAAATCCCATTTTATCATGAAAATCGACATGGTCAATAATTGTTTCGAAGTCCCAAGAACAATGGATATACTATCCGCCATTGAAATAACCGGCACATTCATGGAACCGGTCCTATTTTCCACAACACGGGCGACCCGCCTTTCAGAAATATATTCCCGCATTCAATCAATCGATATTGAAATGGGTGGAGAAATAATAACACGCATCTATTTGACAAATGAAATCTGCGAGATTTCAACGAACCAGCACTTTTTTACAATTCATATACCTCTCAGTAAAATATTCTACAATTACGAATATATTCCAGTTGTCGCGCTCAGGTATCATTCTATAAAAATACACGTCCGCGAATTTTTACAGAGTTCACCTTATGATTGTTATTTATTGGGGGCAGTTCTTGATACAGATATTCGACAAACCTTTTTGCGAGATTCGATGACCCTATTATTTAAAGATTTCAACAAATATGAAGGGAAAATATCAGGAAATAAAATGAAAGTCTCATATGATAATGGAGATGGATTGAGCGCGACTAATATAATAAGCGCGTTGTATTTCAAGTTTGATGTAAATATCCGCAGTCGATTAAAACACATTGCGCTCAAAACTGGAAAAGACCAGACAATCACTATGATTCCATTGAGTCAAATTCAATTTATTGGAGACTATGAGTTCATTATTGACAAATTCTACTATAAGACTTTCTTATTTAATACTGTCATAATTGAGTTTGAAATGACACAACCTTTTAATGATGCGCGGTTCTCTTTGATAACGACAAAATACAATGTGTTCATAATTGGAAACGGTTTTTGTAGTGGGAAAGCATTCAATAATTTGGGCCAGACTGTTCACGGAGTGGAAAATGAAGAGTTCGAAAGAATACCAGATGCGCTTTATGAAGAGAAGGTCATTCCAAGAGAGGACTGTGTGTGTGGGATTACACATGAAGAATTTGAGGATGGAGATATACGCGTTATATGTGGGGGCTGTTTTTCGAGCTTTCGGCGGGAGGCGATTAAGACGTGGTTCCATTCGAAGAATAAACAGTTGTGTCCTTGTTGTCGGGAAGAGGATGGCGTTTGGTGGAAGAGATAAAATTATTTTGTAATATATATTATATATATTATGAATAATTTAAAAAGTTATAAGATAATTGTTCATTCAAAAAAAATGAGAAATATTTATGGCACAAGTCCGGCTGAAGTCGCAAAAAAAGTAGCATTGATATTACTTGTAAAAAATATATATAGTATGTATTTTTCAATAGTCGAAATTAAGACAAATAAGATTATTCATTATCAATCGAATAAAAAAGAATTATTAAGACCTTATCATAAAAACGGAAAATTAGTAAAATTTCGGATAGTTGTCAAAAAAATTAAAAAACAAATTGGTGGAACATATGAACCAAATTTGGAAGATCCAAAAGATCCAATATATACATTTTTTACAAAAGAAAAGTATGAAATATCTTTAGAAGAAACAGAATATTTTGGTAAACTAATAAAAATTAAAGATCTACATGAAAATGACTGCTTATATATAGTGTTTAAATCATTAAATAATTCTGAAAATGATTATATCGAATTATTTAAATTAAATAGATGTCATTTTCAAGGAAGTACTAATTTACAATCTTTAATAAAATATGCTCAGCATTTAAAAAACATATTAAAAATTAATTTAAATTATATAACTCTTGAAGATGCGAGTAGCATTCCATCTAGTGATATACAATTATGGTTATTATCAATTTTAACAACAGGTGAATCTTGGTATAATAGGTTTGGATTTAAATCATATAATTATAATAATGAAAAAATAGAAAATAATAAAATAATAAAAATGAATATTATAGATTTTATCAAATTTATTGATGAATGTATATTAATATATAAAACAAACAGAAAAAAATTAAATCTACAAAATACTGTAAATGCGGAATTAATTGAAAAAATAAAAATTTTTTTTAAAAAATATGATCAAACAAGAACAGTTCAAGATATATTTATTGAGATTAAAAATGAATTAAAGGAAAATAGAATATCTCCCGAAGATATTTATATAATTGAAAAAATATTTCATATTATTTATTTATCAAATAAAATTTTGTATGATCCGTTTCTTTGTTTTACAATTGAATAAAATATAAAAAATAGTCTAATATATATATATATTATGAAAGAAATATATTTTATTAGGCATGGGCAAACAGATGAGAATTCGTTAGGTATCCGTCAAGGCTCCGAAATTGATTCCGAATTGAATAAATTAGGGCGAGAACAAGCAAAAAAGACGGGAAAATATTTGAAAAAATACAGAATGAAATATAAAAATTTTGACTGTATAATATCATCGCCTATGAAAAGAGCAGTTGAAACTGCTAAAATAATCAGGAAAGAAATAAAGTATCCGAAAAAGATTGAGATTTTGGATGAATTGATTGAATTGCGCCGTGGTAAAATGAGTGGATTAGCTGAAAATGATAAATATAGGCAAAAGATTGAGAAAGAGGTTAAAAAAAAGCAGAAAGAAATTGGAGACCCGATAGAGTATATATATGAATTTGATATGGATAAATATTTGAATAAGAAGTTTAATATTGGGATTGAAACAAAAGAGGAAATGAATAAAAGGTCTAAAAAAATTATAGATTTTATTGAATCTAAAAAATGTAATAAAATATTGGTTGTTTCTCATTCTGGAATAATTATGAACACTATAAAAAAGATGTTCAATTTGAATTACACGCCAATTGGGAATTTATTGAATGGAAAGAATTGCTGGATAAGTTATATTCGGCGCGATGATGGAATATATAAATTAGTTTCTCCTCTTGATTCTACGCATCTTGGGTTGAAAATATCATATGAAAAATAACTTTGGAGTTCATTAATTATTTATAAATTTCATTCATTTGTTGCATTCCATTCATAATAATATCTTCATTTCTATCATAACTTCTGTGATAATGAACATCTGTATATTCATTCATAAAATTTTTGTCTCCATTATTGATACGATTTCGAAAATCTTTTGTTTCTAAATGTCGAACTTTTCTATTTAATACTTTCAAATTTGGATATTTATGTAAAATATTATACATAATTAATTGGTCAGTATACCATCCACTTCTTCCCGGAATTCCATTATAATCATATGGATAATTTTCAATTAATTTATTTTCAATATCTTTTATATTTTTAATGTTGAAACACTTTGACCATGTTTTTGGGTGCGCTGCATTATAACACATATAAATTTGATTTCCGGCGATGTTTCTATAATAAATAAAATCGTCTATTTGAAAGTCTTCAAGGCCTTTGGTAAAATAATCGAAGTTAGTTGGGAAAATATCCATGTCTGTAATCATAACGAGTTCATCATCGGGAAGATTAAATAGTGATGCATAATACATTCGCAAGTTCTGACCTAAATACGCACCTTTAAGATTTGAATTTTTATTCCATAAAATAATATTTTTTTGATATTGTTTTAATTCTGGGGGGATTTCTTTACCTGCAAAAACACATATAAATTTAACATTGATTTTATTCCAAAAGAATATTTGAATCGGAATAAATTTGTAATACCTTGGACAATTATCGACTGAACCTAATACAGTAGTTAAACGCATGATATTTATAATAAAAAAAATACAATTATCATTTTTTTTATTTGAATATCGTTCAACTTTTTATATTATTTTACTATATAAAAATAATGACTACAAATATCTGTAAATCAGAATTTCCATTTGAAAAAATAAAAAACAATTTTTCATTCAATAAAAAGGATAAATCTGGATTAATCAATCTCTTTTTACTTTCTATGTCCGGAATTTTAGGAATTTCATCGGTCATCCAGAGGAACAATAATTATTTATACATATATGGCGGAGGCGCATTCGCATCATTTGGAGCATTCGCAGTCCGGATTTACAAGAATCCGATTGAGGCTCTTTATATGATGTCCGCAATATTAACTCTGGGAATTAGAACGCCAGAATTTCTGGATAAAGACTATTATTTTCCAAAGAATTGCGTGTTTGAGGACCCCACCAATTTTAAAGCGCTTAAAAATGAAGTTATTCGTATATTAGCGAAAACTGATAACGGCGATAAATTGAAGATGACTAGTGATACATTTAGTGGTCAGAATAAATATATTGGCTCTGATATTCGGTGCGAAAACAATAAAATAAAAGCATGGCGAGTGATAAATCTTAAAGTCGGGGAAGAATATTCACCGGATGCCAATAAACATTTTCCAGCTCTGGTTCGATTATTGAAAGATATACCGGAAGTGTGTTCATGTTCTATTAGTGTATTACAAGAGGGAGTCCACATACCAATTCACGTGGGCTATTACAAAAGAATTATGCGCTACATGATTCCAATTGTCGTCCCAAAGGACAGAGATAACGTTTTTCTGTGTGTGAATGAAATTAAATATAGTTGGACTGAGGGCGTGGGCGTTTTATGGGATGACACGTATCCTCACAAAGTATATAATAACACGAATGAAATTCGGGTTGTTATCTATATGGATGTGGTCCGGCCTTTACCGAGGATTTTGAATATTATGAACAAGTTCATTCTATGGTTGGCATCTAATTCGAAAATAGTAAAAGATGAAATAAAGAAAACAGAAATACAGGTTAAGAATGAGGCTTAAATATATTTGAATCTTTGTTTCAATTTATCTTTATATAGTCATTCTCATCAATATTCAGACAATAATTTTGATTGCATTCATGAATAAGAAAAATATTATAGTTCCTCTAATTTTGTTCTCAATTTTTATACCTAGCTTGTAATTTTTTACAGAGCGACTACAACATTTTTATATTTTTTAACAATTTTAGTTACTTTCCCTGTTTTTTTATCTTTTAATTCAAGAGTAATTGGTTTTGCTAATTTTTTTCTTTTTCCTTCATACTTATATACTTTTTTATTACTTCCTTGCGTTGTTTCCTGAATTTCAAATTTATAAGAGCATTCTTCTTTTTTGTTATTTTTTTTACATATTTCTGAAAAAGCAGTAGATGCCTTATCTTTGGGACCTCTTGTCTGTGCTTTTCCAGATTTTGTTTTGGCTGGAAGTTTATATCTACCACCATCAACTTCTTTTCCATTTATACTTACTAATTTGAAAAAACGATACTCATTCTTTACACCACCACCACCTAATGAAAAGCGTTGTAGTTGAGTATTTTGTGTATATTCAAACCGGTCTGGTATAATAAATCCGTGTCCTCTATTATTATTTGTTATAGCTTTTGTTTGATCTATTATAGCGCCAATTATATTTGCTCCTTCTAAATTTGCTCCTATTAAATCTGCTTTTCTTAAATTTGCTCCTTTTAATTTTGCATCTTTTAAATTTGCTTTTTTTAAATCTGCTCCTTCTAAATTTGCCTCATCTAAATTTGCTCCTTCTAAATCTGCTCCTTCTAAATTTACTCCTTCTAAATTTACTCCTTCTAAATTTGCTCCTTTTAAATCTGCTCCTTTTAAATCTACTTGTCTTAATGCTTTCGTTAAATCATTACACAATAATTTTCTTGCATATAAAATATTTTCATCATTTATTTCTATTAATTTATTATTATTTATACCTAAGTTAATTAATCTTAGTTTTGTATTATTATTGTTTGAAATAGTTAATGGAGAATAATATATTCCAATATTATAATACTCCCTTGAAATTCGAACCCTTCCATTCCGAGTAGAACTATCTTCTAAAGTATCAATCCATAATTCATAAAAATATCCTTTAACAAAATATTTAGAATCACTACGACGATATCTATGATTAGAGAAGTCGACCAAACTATTTTTTTTTGCTTTATGATTCTCAGTTCGATTACTCATATAATATAATAAATATTTTTATTTTATATCAATATTATCTAAAAATAAGAAATTCTTGTAAAATATCCGTAAAGAACTATTTTCATTATTCGTATTATTTCGCGCGGATATTGAGAGAAAACAGAAATACAGGTTAATAATGAGGCTTAGATATTTATGTTAAATTATTTTATAATATAATATATAAAATGGTTAATTATGTAAAAACAAAACGAATGGATATTTTTATAAAATATGTAAAAGTGGTAAAAAAAGAATATCAGAAGATGAATATAATAAACAAAAAAAATTAAAAAAAATGATGGGTGGAATGTTTCGTGGATATATTATACCTCCGAATGAAGGAAAAGATGTTATGAAAAATGTATTCTTAACAGGTGATATATCACCAAATGGTAAAACTTCATCTATATCTAGAGTAAGTATAAAATTATATAATAAATTACATAAAAGAACAATAAGCGAAAGGCGAAACTATAATACTGAAGTTGATATAATATATGTTGGCAAAATAGAATATAATAATAATGGTGATCATGGTAATTTTTCTGGAATAAGTAATATTTGGATCCAACACGGATATAATTCTGGAAAAGTAATTCGTTATATTGTTGAAATAATAAAAAATGATGATTATTTATATGAAGATCATGTACGATTAGCTTTAGAAACTCTATGTAATCAAAATTGTAGTTTACTAATTGAAGCATTACAAAAAATGGGTATTGATTTCAAAAATAAATTAAATGAAAAATCTGAGATGCTTAGGATAGCTAAAATAGACGATGAAATGCGAAGTCTTAAAAAACAATTAAAAGATTTGAAGGATGAAAAAAATGATATATTTATAAGATTATCTTCACCATGTAATGAATTTGATTGGACATTTTTTATATAATGATAAATGGTTGAAAATACTATATAATTTTAGAATTATTTATTAAGGCTATTTATTTTTATGTTCTTGGATTTTTATATGTTTCCAATTTACAAAATAATTTTTTGTCCAATTTTCCAAATATTTCCATTATTTCTAAATATATTTCATAATGTTTTGCTATATTTTTATGAATCATATTTTTCTTACACATTTGCGCAAATATTTCTACAATATTATCTGAATCATTTTTTTTTACAGAAATTACAACGCGATAATGATTTTTTGATACATCGTCTGTCGCACATGTGTAAAAATCACCCAATTGTTGGCCGAATTTTTTTCCTTTTGATTTGTCTAATTCATCAATATTAAATTTTTTGGGATTATATAAAACTAAATCTATATAATTTTTCTCATCAAAAATATAATAATATATATTATTCTTTTTCAAAAATCTAATAATTTTTTCTATTTTTGATTTAGATTTTACATAAACGAGTGCAACATTTCGATAACCAGTTAAAATAAGATACCATTGGAGGATTATTTCATATTTATGTTTACTTTTCGTGTTTTTATATTTTTCATATATGATTTTAGAATCCATAATAATATTTACATACAATAAAAATAATATTTTGTCTTATTTTCAGTTATTATTTTGAATGGGTCGCCTCTCCGGAGCTCATTTATGGACCAACTAATATGTTTTTGTAATTTATCTTCATCAAACAATTTTTCGATTTCATCTGGACTCAATTTCTTCTGACACCACTGTAAGCCTTTTATTTTCTTACCAACTACTTTATTTATAGTAGCTTCTACTTCCAATTCAACTGATTTTTTACCAAATATTCCCAGAAATGGGTTTTTGATTATCGGTTTAATTTTCTTTATTGTAAACTTTAAATAATGGCTCACGCTATTTTTACAAACCGCGCCCATATTGCTTATATTATCTTCCAAATATTTTCTATATTTTGTAGATTTCCCAAACAAATCCATGAATTTTTTCTGGGTTGTCGCAGGAAGATTCGTGAAGTGCACTTCTTTACTGATATCTGATAGCTGATTCTCATAAAATATTATTTTAACATTGAAACGCATTGTATATTTTTATTGTAGAAAATAAAAATCTATTAAATAATAACAATATGGATGAATTTAGAATGATTTGTGTTAAACTCCCAGTAGTAAAAATGAGAAAAATATCAATTAATTTTGAAACACAAAAATCATTACCAAGATTAGAAAAAAAACAAATGTTTCAAAGTTCATTTCATGAAAAAAAAAAGAAATAATGAACACGAATTTATATGATATATATCGCTGTTTTGTTAATCCATATACATTAATAAATACAAATTATGAAATTGGACAAAAAACGCGAACAATATCCCGAGTCCGTAATTTTCTGAAAACAATTATAATAATTTATTAGATAATATTTGTATTCAAAATCTGTTTTTCATCACGTTTCTGCATAATTACTCTCCCACAAAACTGATTTTTCTTGTTCATAATCCCAAAATTGTGGCGGTAAATATTTAATTTGTCTGAAATACTGGATATCCATGTATCTACCGGCTTATTTATTGGCAATTGTTCAAGCAATTTCTGAGCTCCTTTTGGTGTAATAATATATGAATGAAGAAGGACAAATTCTTTTACTTTCGCATGAAGACTTTTTACATTTATGGGTTCTAAATCAATAAATCCAATTAAATAAATATCATAATCTTTTGGCAATGTTTTAATGATTTTATTTAAAAATATTTTTGTATTAGAGTTAATTCCAACCGCATCATCTTCTAAAATAATATGGGGCTCTTTTTCTTTGGAAATTTTTGTCCAAAGATTGTAATGCGACATTGCTACTCCTTTTTCTCCATCCGTGAGTTCAAGTATATTTGATTTTCCAGTCTTCCATTTTCCATGGTCCCATGATTTTGTTAAAACAGAGTCATAATATGGTTTAAAATCAAAATTTTTACCGTAGGTAGCAGGAAAACGTTTTGCATTTGGGAATATGTCTTGAATAATTGGAAGACGTCTTTTACCTTCTTTTGTTTCTTCTAAGTTTATTATATATATTGGATAAGATAATTTTATTTTTTCAGAAAAATTTTCTTGAATATGTTTTGGAAATACTATAAATGAAAAAAATACTCCAATTAGAATAATTATAAAAAAATTTAATATTTTCATTATATATTTTCATTATATATTTTTTTTTGAAAATCGCTGTAAATTTGACGCCTCCACTTACGATGAAACGCGCCGTTCTGGAAAAATCATTGGAGACCATAAAATCTGAGTTGTCCACTAAATGAACAATTTAAAATCAATCACATAATACAATATAATACCAAATAAAATGGATTTACCAATTGAATTATGGGGAGAAATATTAGAAAAAACGCGGTCCATTAAAACGTGTGATAAATTATACGAAGCTTTTCCAAATGAAACGCAGAGCAAACTAAAAGAGATATACGAATCTCATAAAGACCACATAACTCTTAAAATGGCTTTCGCTTTCAATAATAAACTATCTTTCTACAATGGCGACCATTTTTTACAGGATATTCCTTTTGAAAATATAATGGCAGTCAAATTTGTGAAAAACTGGAATACGCTGATTGGGAAGCGGGATTGCGTCGTTGTTGGGACAACAAACGGGATCATTATGTTTTGGGACTCGACTACGATGGATTACATATTTGAAGTAGATATTGGGACAAGTTTGGGTGATATCGAATTTCATCCAACGAAGTCAATTATGTTATCTGTTCGCGTGGAATTGTATGGTCGAAAAATAAAAGTGTGGAAATTTGATGAAAATGGAGAAATGACTGATGTAAGCTTTGCTGTGGAATCACTTGGCGAAGGTAAAAAATATTATTATTTTCATCCGTTGGAACCAGAAATATATGTTTTTGCATCGAATTATTCATACAATCCATACCATCGGAAATTATCGAAAGTTTTTTTTTGTAATTATGATACGAGTTCTGTCTCATTTTCTGACCGGATTCATAGTTTCATGTATTTGAACAACTATTACACGCCTCTAAAAATAAAAGGGGACGGGACATTTGAATGTGTCAAATATGAGGGTGGAACGAATTATTTCTGTCATTTTGTAATATCTAACTTTGAGATTGAGGAAATCGAACAACAGGCCATTTGTAAAAATACTGGGGCTAATTCAGTCGTCTGGGATTTTCTGAGAATTGGGGCGGATATATATTTTTATTCGAATCGGGTGGGAGATGCTAGTATATACAAGCAAACTGGAGATCAATACAAGATTATTTATCAGACTATAAATAATATATCACAGATGTTTCGCAAAAATGGGTTTCTCGTATTTGTTGAAAAGGGGGAATTGAAGTTTGTGGACTTGGAGACTTTATCTGTGGATGGGGTCTCTTTGGGAGAGGTACCAGTAGATTTTTGTGTTATGTAAAAATAGGTGGAACTTTAATTCTTCTTTTTTATGCGAATCGGTTTAATGTAATAATTATTTAAGAAATTATTTCCACTCAAAACTATATACTCATTCCAATTCTCATTTTTTATTGGAGTTGATGGTATTAGAGATACGAATTGTGTTGAATATTCAATTGTAGTATTTGATAAACAAAAGTAAAAGAGAATAATTCCAATAAATAATTTGAACATTTATATAATTTACATTATGAAAATTTCTTTAAGTTTATTTTTGATATTTGTCGGTTTTTACGCTAGTATATAATTCTACTTTTTATAATAATTCAAATATAATTCAAATATAATTCAAATACAATATATTTTATAAATAATAATTAATTACATTTATTTTTTATTAAATATTTATTTTTTATTTCTTGTTTAATTGCATCTAAGTTTTTACTTTTATCATTACTATCAAAAATAGGATCATTATTATTACGAGTTGTATTATTAGGAGTTGTATTATCAAAAATTATTAAACGAAAATTTTTATCAGTCCATAGCTTACTATTATTTGTATGAAAACGATTATTTGTTTTACAAATTCTATTATTACGATTACATTTATCTATTATTGCAATCATATTATTCAAAATAATATTAACAACCTCACCAAATTTTTGTAATCGTATATCTGGTAATCTTGGAGCTGGTTGTGCAAGAGAATTATTTTTATAAAATAATTCGATTTGTTTAATCATTCTTTCTACATTTCTATTAATAAGAGTGCAAAATTCAACAAGACTATAAGAAATAAATACATTATAGTTATGATCCTCAGTCCATCCGATTATTGATGGGAAACTTCTTCCAGTAGTTTCAATAATAAAATTATTATTATTTTCAATCGCTAACTTTATTTTATCATCAAAAGGTATATTTATCGGCCCTCTTGCAGCAAAATATGCAGCCGTAAATTCTTGAAATATACTAGTATTTTTAGTGTTTATAGGAGTAGTAAGTAAACTTTTAATTTTTTCTTTAATTTCTAACTCAGTATTAGTTTTCGAAAAATACTTTTCTAGTATTTCTTTTGATTTTATTTTATAATTTTCATTTTTTTCAACTAAATTGTCAATAATAAAAATATTTTCTTCTAATGGTCTCTCTAACTTTAAATATGTTAGAGATTTATTAATAAGACTTGATTTTCCTGAACCAGTTGGACCACATGTAATTAAAATATATGGACTAGTATTGGGATTACGAACTGGTGCATTAGTTGGACCTCCACCTTTTTTATTTAGATATTCAATTTTAGAAATTTGTTTCTTTTTTCCATTCGATATAACTTTATAATACCTGTTGGGACTGATAATCCCATATTAATTGTTCTACCACCCTGCATTATATTAATGTTTTGTACATCATTAATTTCAGAGAATCCAGATGTCATAACTCTATCTCCTGCACCACTAGCCGCAACAGCAACCCATAATCCATTACCGTAGGCAACTGACTGCCACTGATTATTAGAAGCACTAGTTCTACTCGTCCAATTAATACCATCGGGACTTGTCATTACACGATTTCCTGAACCATACGCAGAAACAGCAACCCATAATCCATTGCCGTAAGCGACTGAATACCACTGATTATCAGCAGCACTTGCTCTACTAGTCCAAGTAATACCATCGGGACTTGTCATTACACGATTTCCTGTACCTGAATAACTAACAGCAACCCATAATCCATTAGCGTATGCAACTGATTTCCAATAATTATTAGCAGCACTAGTTCTACTCGTCCAAGTAATACCATCTGGACTTGTCATTACCTTATTTGTACCATCATCAGAAACAGCGACCCATAATCCATTACCGTAAGCAACTGATAACCAAGCATTATTATCAGCACTAGTTCTACTTGTCCAAGTAATACCATCGGGACTTGTCATAACTCCATTTTCTGTACCATCAGGAGAAACAGCAACCCATAATCCATTACCGTAGGCAACTGAGATCCAATAATTATCAGCAGCACTTACTCTACTCGTCCAATTAATACCATCGGGACTTGTCATAACTCTATTTCCTGTACCACTAATCGCAACAGCAACCCACAATCCATTACCGTAAGCAACTGAACCCCACTGATTAATAGCAGCAATAGTTCTAATCGTCCAATTAATACCATCGGGACTTGTCATAACTGTATTTACTCCACCATTAGGAGAAACAGCAACCCATAATCCATTACCATAAGCAACAGAGTACCAATTATTATCAGTCGCACTAGTTCTACTCGTCCAATCAATACCTGATTGATAAGACGAGCCAGTTGCTCCATTTGTTCCATTTGTTCCAGCAGTTCCAGTGCTTCCAACATTTCCTTGTGGTCCAGTTGCTCCATTTGTTCCATTTGTTCCAGCAGTTCCAGTGCTTCCAACATTTCCTTGTGGTCCAGTTGCTCCATTTGTTCCATTAGTTCCAGTGCTTCCAACATTTCCTTGTGGTCCAGTTGCTCCATTTGTTCCATTAGTTCCAGCAGTTCCAGTGCTTCCTTGTGGACCAGTTGCTCCATTTGTTCCAGCGGTTCCTGTGCTTCCGGTATTTCCTTGTGGACCTGTTGCGCCGTTAGTTCCAGCGTCTCCTTGTTGACCTTGAATTCCTTGTGCACCTTGAACTCCTTGGATACCTTGAACTCCTTGAATACCTTGCTGACCAGTATATCCTTGAATTCCTTGGATACCCTGTAAACCTTGTGGTCCCATAACTCCTGTTGAACCATTAACTCCTTGTAATCCTCTAAAACCCATCTGACCTTTTGATCCAGTTGGACCTTGTGATCCAACTGGACCAGCTGAACCAATCGGTCCTTGAATACCTTGGATACCTTGTGGTCCTAAAACACCACCATATCCTTGTGAGCCTTGAACACCTTGATAACCTTGAACGCCTTGCGGACCTGTTCTTCCGAATGGACCAGTAGCTCCTGTTGACCCTGACATAATTAAATACAATATTTTTTAATAATAATCATTATCTAAATTCTATGAAAATGAAATACAATTTTTTTGTATATATAATTATAAATGCAGCATATTGGAGGAAAACCCAAAGTCTCAAAGACACCAAAGAAGAAGTCTTCTTCTTCAATAAAACGCAATTTCACAGTTGTTATCGGCTCGAAGGAAAACGGCATCTATGTTTCTTCAAGCCCATCTTCCGCGGCCAGAAAAGCAGTTTCCAAACTCTGCGCCACGGATAAAAAGAGGAAAGTCTCATTCTACATTAGGGAGATTACTCAGAAGTCTGAAAAGAATACTTATGGTCCTTATTTAGGATACATTGAGAAATTGGTGAAGCCGATCGAGTTGAAGGGTCGCGTAATTCGGTATAAGCCAGTTGCTAAATTGAGCGGGAAAACCGGTAAGAAAACGACTATCAAGAAGGGTGGGATGCGGGGGGGGGAACCATCATTTGCAAATGATATTTTACCATGTATAAAAAGCAAATATTGGCGTAATTTAAGTTGCGATGATCTTGATAGGAAAATGATGATGAATAATGGACAAAAGATATATGTTGAATTATTAAATTTTTTAGATCGAGACGAATGTCATAAGTTTTATGAATCTTTACCTAAAAATACTCCTCGTGCGACATTTACAGATAGAGAATATCTGAAATACTTGGATTTTTATTCAAACCCAGTAAATAAAATATGGTTAGGTTGTCAAATATATTTATTTTTGGGACCAGCAATGAAAGATATTGCTCATTATGATTTAAGGAATGATGATGCAGTTCATTTTTTTAAATGGTTAACTCATAAATTACCACCAGAAGAAGAAAAAATATTTGTAAATGATGCACCAATTATTCATCCTATACATAGATTAAATAAACCTGAATTTTATAGGCCTAGTAATAAGAATCGAGCTTCCGGTCTAGAATTTAAGGCTCCTCCTAATGAAAATAATAATTCTAATCCAAAAAATCCTTAAATTTCTCGTCATCTTCTTTTATTTTCCACCCGCTCCGGCCTAGAATAGTCTGATATATTTTACACAAATCCTCTGGCGTATATTCATTAATTGTAATTATACAAATATAATATTTAGTTTAATGATATGAAATATTATATTTGTATAATTATGATATTCAATCCGTGGGGAGAAATAAATAATTTAAGAAATATAATTGATACTACTGATAAAATATCGGTTTATGGAGTTTTTTCAAATAAAAGACCATTAACTCAACATGAAATAAAATTGAATATTCAAAAAAACGATGATACTATATCATTAATGACAAATATAGATGAAAAAACTGGGTTTCGCAATTTATATATAAAAATAACAAAAGATAAAGGTATAATTGAAAATATTTCTAAATCAGAAATATATACTGGTTCTGAATATTTGATATTAGGATTACAATTATTATATTTATTGGCCGTTAAAGAATGCTCATTGAAAGATGATTCTTTTATTACATGCGATGAAATAGACAATTTTTTCCATAAAAAAAATATGATGGAACCATATAAAAAAGTTCCATATAAATTACTCAGTGCTTTACGTTATGGAGAAACATTTTATATGCGATATGGATTCAAACCATACAACGAAATAAATTCAAAAAGAGAAGATATGACAAAAAAATTATTCGATTTACTGGATAAACTTTATAATGTTAAATGGGATGAAATTGATGTTGTATTGAAGAGCGGTCAAGAAGTTATAAAAAATGGGAATAATATTACTAATAATAAAAAATGGAGAAAAATACAAAAGGATAGTTGGATAAAATATTGGAATACAATTTGTAAATCATGGGAAATGTTTAAGAAAAAATATCATGATGATAGTCCAAATCCTTTGTCTCCATTTCGTTCATTTATTTATTATAATCAAAGTGATTGTTATTATTTTATTGATTGGCTCGAATTATATCATCACACATATATGAAATTTAACAATATAAATAGATATGTTTTCAAAAATGAAATAGTTGAAATACATTGCTTGGAATATTTCAGAGAAATAAAAAGGATTCTAAATTCTTGTAAATGGATAAATTCAAATATTCACAGCTTACAACCAAAAATGATACAATAAGAACTCTTCATATTTCAAATGATTCAAAAATTAAAATTGCTAAGATGATTCATTTAATTTTTCATCTAAAATTAAACTTTTTTCTGAAAAAAGTTTTCTTAAATCAATTTCGCCATATTTTTTTCCAGACGAAAATCCATCTTTGATTGAATGATTATATTCTAATATATATGAAGGAGTTATTATTGTTTTTAATTTCAACATTCTCAATATTGGAAACGCAGGATAATATCCTTTTATGAATAATATATTACATTTGAGCATGCTATCAATTATCTCTTTTGTTAAATTGGTTGAATCATAGTAATCATATTTTTCTTCTCCATCAACCTCTTTTATTTTCTTAAATTGATTTTTTGCGGTAAATGTTGGTAATAGTGTATTCAACCAATATGTTAGAGTCCGGTTTTTTTCAAATCTTATTTCTAATTTATCTCCATCACGTCGAACAAGAATATCTTGGAACTGTTTTTTCATTTTATCAACGAATACTTGAACCATATTCTTTTTTGAATGATATTGAGGTATATATAAACCTTTATAGTATTTGATTCCATAGTGCGCATGATAATTTCGTGGTAATTGATCGACATAAACGAACTGTTTTATGTCTGGATACGATATAATCGGCGTTATATCATTGTCTGCTCCTAGATACAATAATCTTTTCATAATTATATTATATATATAAAAACTTATAAAATTAATTATTCAATTTTTAATTTAAAATCATTTAGCAATACAATTTGTATATTTCTAACAGTTCTGTGTTTTCTTCATTATTGATTCGGTCAATACAATCATTTATGGTTTCAATCAATTTATTTAATTTATCGTCAATATCTACTTTACTAATATTATCATCTGGGTTAAAACGAATAAATATCCATTTACCACTATGAATCATAAACAAATCATCATAACGAATTTCTTCATCATGTTGGTCATAACTTTTATGTCCAAATTCGTCGGTTTCAATTGCTAATATAGTATTACCTATCAATTTTCGATGGTCAATACGACGGCGATGTGAGCAATCACAATCACCAGTATATAATGGTTTATCATGAATGAATCCATCAAATTTTTCGTTTATCAGATTTCTAACCATAATTTCTTTTGTATGAGTATATATAACCTTACTACGTTCATCATTTGGAAAGACATGTTTGAAACAAGTTGCGCAATATCCGTCATATTTTATACATCCACATCTTGAATCGGGCCAATCTTTACAATTCGGACATCGTTTTCCGCCTCCATGTGCGATACATTTATCGGTTTTACCTTGTGCACTTGCTTTACAATCCGGTTCGCTACAACGTTTTCCGCCTCCATGTGCGACACATTTATCGGTTTTACCTTCTGCACCTTTTTTACAATCCGGTTCGCTACAACGTTTTCCGCCTCCATGTGCTTTACATTTATCGGTTTTGTCTCTTGCACTTGCTTTACAATCCGGTTCATTACAACGTTTTCCGCCTCCATGTGCTATACATTTATCGGTTTTACCTTCTGCACCTTTTTTACAATCCGGTTCGCTACAACGTTTTCCGCCTCCATGTGCTTTACATTTATCAGATTTGTCTCTTGCACTTGATTTACAATCCAGTTCGCTACAACGTTTTCCGCCTCCATGTGCAACACATTTATCGGTTTTACCTTGTGCACTTGCTTTACAATCCGGTTCGCTACAACGTTTTCCGCCTCCATGTGCAACACATTTATCGGTTTTACCTTCTGCACCTTTTTTACAATCCGGTTCACTACAACGTTTTCCGCCTCCATGTGCAACACATTTATCGGTTTTACCTTGTGCACTTGCTTTACAATCCGGTTCGCTACAACGTTTCCCGCCTCCATGTGCGACACATTTATCGGTTTTACCTATTGCACTTGCTTTACAATCCGGTTCGCTACAACGTTTTCCTCCTCCATGTGCAACACATTTATCGGTTTTACCTATTGCACTTGCCTTACAATCCGGTTCGATACAACGTTTTCCGCCTCCGTGTGCTATACATTTATCAGTTTTTCCTATTGCACCTGCTTTACAATCCGGTTCATTACATTTTTTTATTGGCATTATAATAATTATTATAATAATTATCTGAATATTTTTAAATCAATTTTTTACAATGAAATTAATTATTCCATTTTTATAAATTGAACACGCTCACATATTAGAAGCAAACCTTAGATTGCCTCTAATCTGTGAATTTCATCATCAGTTGCTTCAATGCTTCCATTAAACAACCTCTCTCTTGCTTTATAGATTTTGACGAGATTCTTACGAGTATCAACACATATTGGATGTGATGATGGATTTTCGCTCAAAATCTTGTAGTAAATCGCAACAGAAATTCGCATCTGCTCCTGTTTTGAAACGCTTGTATCATCATCATCGAACACGTCAATTTTTAATCCACAATCACGACATTCATTTGTCCCAGAATAAAATTGGTAAAAACAATTTTCACATCCATGTTTTTCTAATGTCCAGCAAATTTGTTCATCGCGAGTCGCTCTTTCACCAACAAACTGCCAAACACCAAGATCAGCTTTATCAACATTTATCTCATCATCAAACTCATTATGATATGACTCATTGTCCGAATTATCTTTTAGCAAACTCGCCAGAACAAACCATCCATAAATACTTCCGGCTTCTGCGCTTTCTCCCGCAAGTTTGAAAGCACGTTGTTGGTCAACTGGAACAACAGCCCCTAAACCAACTTTCAAAAAATATGCCATAACTGCGAGACAATCTGGACATTTACGAGAGATTCCATATTCTATTAATGAAATAACTTTTAATGGTGATTTATTATCAATCATTCCATACTTGTCATACATTGTTATTTTGGATAATCTGTAAACCATTTCCGCGCTTGCGCTTGTATTTCCCAAAAGAGCTGCGAGTCCGTAATGCGGAATCGACAGAAATTGTTGTTGTAATGAAACTGAAACTGCGGATTGGAATCGAGTTATATGATTGTAATTTATTAGCTGGGACCGTCCACGCAACATAAATTGGGTAGAAATGAGTTGCCAAAATTTTCTTGAACAATCTCCTAGAAATTCTTTAAATATTTTATTCAAGATATTTTTGTTGTTTGTATTTGTAGGTTTCATGCCAATCAAGAATTGACCCATCACGAAGCGTGATTGGGAAAACATATGCAGTGGATTTAAGTCAAAAAAGATTTTGTGTATTTCCATTAAGCACAACAGTTGTTGCTGTTGTTGCTGTTGTTTTTCGATTAATAATTTTATAGGAAAAGAATTTATAGTCATTTTTTATATAGGAAATTCTTTTTAATGTTATAAATAATGTCATATTTAACATCAATTTTTACACCTTTTAGCATTGCTTCATTGAAAATTGAATAAGTTCCTCCAAATATAGTATTCTTTTTATAATATTATAAAATTAATAATTCAGCTTAATGCGGACAATGATAATATTTGTTTTCCGATCTTTTCTTCTAGAATCATCTTTGCTATCATTCTTTGTCTAGAGCGCGATACACTTGTATCATCTTTATGTTGATCTTCTTCTTTTATGTATCTTCCAACATACAGTCGAACACCAGCATAAGTTTCATCAACATAGAATGAATCCTTATTTGATGCGTTCGATTTCAGCAAGTTCGCGAGAACTTCCCATCCAATAACACTTCCTGATTCTGCGCTTTCACCCGCAAGTTTAATAGCGCGTTCTCTGTCCATTTGGACAATACCACCGAAACCAATATCCAAAAAATGGGCCATAATCGCAAGACAATCTTGACATCCATGAGAAATTCCATATTCTATCAATCTAAGTAATTGTCCTTTAAAAATATTGTCAGCATTTCCACTTGGGTCATACATGTATATTTTGGACAATCGGTAAACCATTTCTGCGATTGCGCTTGTATTTCCCAAAAGAGTTGCGAGTCCATAATGTGGAATCAAGAGAAATTGTTGTTTTAATGAAACTGAAACTGCGGATTGGAATCGAGTTATATCTTGATAATTGATTTGTTGAGACCGTCCACGCAACATAAATTGAGTAGAAATGAGTCGCCCAAATTTTCTTGAACAATCTCCTAAAAATCCTTCAAATATTTTATTCAAGATATTTTTGTTGTTTGTATTTGTAGGTTTTATGACAATCAATAATTGATTCATCACGAATTGTGATTGGGAAAATATACAAATTGCATGTGAATCAAAAAAGATATTGTATCTTTTCATGAAGCGCAATAGTTGTTGCTGCTGTTTGATTGATAATTTTATAGTCATTTTGTTTATATTCATTTTTTATATAGGAAATTCTTTTTAATATTATAAATAATGGCGTATTTTGCTTCAATTTTTACACATTTTAGTGTTTCTTTATTGAAAATTGGATGAGTTTTTCTTGTAATACTCTAATAGCAATAAGAATTGAATATTCAACATTGACGACAATGTGATCAATACAAATTAGAACACCCGCATTTTTTTTTCTTATTATTTCTTGTAATATTTTAATTGCGTCTTCAATTTTTTCATCACCAAATTTATCTTGGTGAAATGAATCCAAAGATGACAATAATTCCACAAGAACAAAACATCCGATAACACTTCCTCCTTTTACGCTTTGTCCCGCAAGTTTGAGAGCATGTTGTTTGTCTCTTTGGATAATGCTATAAAAACCAACATTCAAAAAATGGGCCATAACCCCGATACAATCTGGACATCTATGAGATATTCCGTATTCTAATAATTTAAGAAATTGCCGATATAATGAATAAACTAAAATTCCACGTTCATATATTTTTATATTAAATAATCGGCGAACCATTTCTGCGATTGCGCTTGTATTTCCTAAAAGAACTGCGATTCCGTAATGTGAAATTGACAGAAATTGTTTCTGAATTAAATCTTCCCCTTGTAATCGAATAATATCTTGATAATTGACTGGTTGAGACCGTCCACGCAACATAAATTGGATAGAAATGAGTATCCCAAATTTTCTTGAACAATCTCTTAGAAATTGCTCTTTTATTTTCTTTAATATATTTTTGTTGTTTGTATTTGAAGGATTCGTTCGAATCAATAATCGACCCATCACAAAGCGTGATTGGGAAAACATATGATGTGCGTGTGAATCAAAAAAGACATTGTATCTTTCAATGAAGCTCAACAGTTGTTGCTGTTGCTGTATTATTAAATATTTTATAGTCATTTTGTTTATATATTAAATATTGTTTAATTTAAGTTCAATTTTTATACAAAATGATACAAACCGAATTATTTTATTTTACTTTATCTCAACGTCTTCCAGCTCAACATGTCTAATTATTCTATTGTTCTGAAAGTATTGATATAAAAGCATAAAACTAGACACCGCAAAAAAGAGCAATGATAATACCACATAAGTATCAAACTGTTCATCAAATAACAAAAATGAAAATAATAGTTGAATTATTCTCCTCAACAGGTCCAAACTACTCAGAAGTATATTCGCTGGAATGAAATCATTACGATTATTCAATATGTAAATCTTGTTATACATATACATTTGTAGCCCGAGAGCAATGAGCGCGTAGAGGACCATCGTTAGCCCATTTATAGGAGGTAAGTCCTGAATCGTATAATAGATGGATGGCCCAATTATAAAAAGGAAATACGTTATCTGAAAAAATATCTGGAAGTCGATATTAGGAATTTTATATTTCTTGACGGAATATTCGATTATATTGTTATAAGTCGCATTCAGGAAGCAAGAGATGAAAATGATGAGCGTGTTTATGGAAAGTGATGCACTCGGTTGTGTATTTGCGTAATTCGTAATAATAATGATGTGCGAAATTACGAGTAATATACAGCTCATCAAATAAATTGCGGTTATTTTTTTATGTAGAAGATATTTGAAAAATGGGATGTTGAACAGGATAAATCCGGACCGCAAAATCGTGTAATAACTGAGAGTTAGTGTATTCAGTGCATAAAATAGCATTACAGTTTCGATCGTATATAAGAGGCCAGTCGCAAATGGATAAAAGAGCTGTATTCTATTTTCTGGCCTCGCATACTCTCGTAATTTATTCCGATTGACATCTTTGATTAGTAAAATGAAATAGGATGGTGTCAGTGAAACACTCAACAATATATTGAACCATGCATTTTTATAATCATATTCGTAATTGATGTATTTCATACATATCAGATACTCCGATAGAGTTATCACGAATAAGAAACAATTCAGAAGTAATAATATATTCATATTGAATAATATTCCATTTTTTTTAAATATAAAAGTTTTTGTCTATTTACTATAATTAAATAAAATGTATTTACCAACAGACATTTGGGAAAAAATAATGCTTTCATTAAATAATGGCGCCAGTTGTGAACGGCTATATAATGCTCTCCCTAAAAAATTACAGAATGAGATTATGTATCAGTATATGGACCATCGAAAGATGATTAATATGCGGATTCTTTGCGCAGTTAAAAATACGACAGCACTATTTATTGAAAACGGGATTTACGTAAAATTTTACCATGATTATCTTGTTGAAAATGATGTTATATTTGTTCGATACGCCACTAATATGATTACGCGTGATGGAGTTCTCGATTGTATTATAACGGCGACACGAAATGGAACCGTTATGTTCTGGGATGCGCACTCAAACAGATATATTGACCGGATTGATGTTAATAATAAGATTGAGCATCTAGAATTACACCCCAACAAATCTCAGATGGTCATAAGCACACTTAATAGGGGTGGTTTGGAAATTCAATCGCTGATATTTTGGGAAGGTGGTATAACATTTAATGAAACTATTGTCGGTTATGATAAGGACTATGAGATTAAATTAGTATATCATCCGATGCTACCATATCTTTATATAATCCGATCAACAAAAAATATAATTAGTGTTTATTTATGGAAATATGAAGAAATATATGATGAGGATGCGGATGATGATAATGACCATTTTATATATTCTGAATTTGAGAGAATTGAATTACCGACTATTATAAATTCAGTTGAATCATATATATATACCTATCATATACCATTCAAAATAACTGATAAAGGAGAGTTTGAGTGTTTGAGAAAAGGACTCTATCATTATTCAATTGTCAGAATGGAAATACGAAATGCTCGTTTTTTTGTAAAAGAGGTTGAGATTTTACTGTATCCGTGTCGCGAAGTTAATGATTATTTGAGAGTGGAAAATAAAATATATTATATTGAAAATGGTTGTAATATTATTGAACAACACGGAATGACGACGACAGTATTGTATGTTAGTCAAGAAACTGTTTCGAAGATTGAAATTAGAAATGGACATTTAATATTTGTAGAGGGAAATCTATTCAAAAGAATTGATTTGAATACTTATAGAACTGAAATAATATTCAATTGGAGGACTGATATAATGGAGGACGGGAACATTGCATTGGGAGCATATTGCGTTATGTAAAAATCTTTAATCAACCAAGAACATTTTTGAATGATAAACATTTTTAACATTAAATTTTTTTTTTCTTATTTGATTTGTATTATTAAATATTTGTTGTGGTATTCTTTCTTTTACATGCGGTGGAATATAATTCATTATTTGGTTCTTTTTTCCATTCAATTTTCCATTAAATTCATGTAAAAACATATGAAGTTTATTTAATTTATTTTTATTAATTTTATTATCAGTTTGATTTAATTTATTAACAATTGCAGTAAATAATTCTTCCTTAAATTCGGTATCTCTTTTTTTATTATTAAAATTATTATTGTAAAAAAATAAGATAAAAAACTCTTTCATATCACGATCATTAAATAAATAATCAAATATATCTAAAAATACGTTTATTCCATATTTTTCATAAAGAAATTGAATAAATTTATTAAAATTATGAACATTTTTATTTTTAAATATTTCTTTTATAAATTTATAACGTTTATCAGATATATCTTTATCATTAGAATATAATTTTATAAGAAAATCATTTATTTTATCATCCTCGAAATTTTCAATAGTTTCAATAATAAATAAACATATATCTTCTTTTATCTTTTCATTTATATATGGATTTTGATATATAATTCTAATAAAATCTTTAATATGAACTGTTCGAAATAAACGAATCGAAAAATATTGTATAATGCTTATATCAGATATTTTTTCATTAAAAAATATTGAATAATATTTATATATATCTTCCTTATTCATCTTATTATGTAAACTATCAAATATTCTAGTTAAATAATCTTTTGATGGATGTTTAAATAATAAATATGTTGGTTTAATTATGTTTTGATATATACGATTTATTTCATTATTATTCATAATTTATATAATAAAATAATTATTATATAAATAAATTTCTTTTTTTTTTTGAGAAATGTAATTCTCTAATGTTCTCTGACTGAATATGTCATTTGAATTTTCGGTTTGCCCATTCTTTCTTCATTCTCTCACGGAATTCTATGAAGTCCATGTCAGAGTCGGGCTCATATTGTTGCTTATTACCATCAGCCAAAATAGTCATAATGTGATTTATTCGCTTCATCATACATATAACATTGGATAGTTATACAGTTTATATATGACTTTGTCATATATAAACTCTAGAATATAAATCACATCGTGATTTATATTGTACATGTCGGCTTTCCATTATTCACGAGTTGATGCGTCTGATTGAGTGTGGGACTTATCCAAGTAATGTCATCCTTCTTAAAGTCGGCCTCTGCGAATGGCTTAATTCCGTCTTTTTCCTCACATAAAAAGGCGAACAATTTTACGTGGATGGCACCATGTACAATATAAATCATATCGTGATTTATATTCTAGAGTTTATATATGATGATGTCATATATAAACTGTAAAACGCGTATAATCGCATTCGCATTTGCATGATTGTGGATGGGCGAGTAATGCGAGGGAGGCCATATTTCCATAACATACGGTATTCCTGGGGATTCTCCATTGTTGCGCCCGAGTGTAATACGGAGATATGTTTCCAAAAGATTGGGCTTGTCTTTATTGAATTCCTTACTTTTATTTGCGAGAGTTGTATTACACCAGAGGCCTTTTGTAGCAATACTATACTCAATCGCATCGGAAAAATCAGGAAAATCTTTATCATTCAAGACGAATTTCTTTCCGGATATACAATCATACATATTTTATTTACTTTGTAAATAAAATATCTAGATATAAATATCTTCGATATTTATATGTATAACTTTTGGGAAACTAATGATAAATTCGATTTCGGCATGTATTTTTGTTTGGCTATATCGAGAATAGTTAGGTCATCTGTGTTTTTTACGCTCAGAGGAATATTATCGGTTATTGGGTCAACTAACATTTTCATTATTTTGATACCACCACTTTCTTTGTGTAAATAGATGAGATTTTCTAAGAATGGCTTGTCTTCTTTTTGGAAATTGTATTGATATATCATCGTCTCCATTCTGGGCTCACCTACACCAACAGTTAATCTTTGATTCTGCGCGTCGAGACTAATCCAATAGAAGGCCCCGTGTAATTTAATGAGACCACTCTTATTGTTTTTATCTTCGTATTTTTCGCCGGAACTGATATTGAAGACTTCAACTGATTTTGTTGTCATGACTACTTTAAGACCGTGTTTGAGCGTTTGGTTGTACATTTTTTATTTACTTTGTAAATAAATAAAAAATCTAGATATAAATATCTTCGATATTTATATGTACATATACATTACACAATCATTCACTAAATTGAAACACTTAAATATAACGGTCATTTGTCCTCTGACTCTATAAATAATGTTCTCCATATTATTATCACGTAAAAATTTTTATTGCGTCTTTCAATAAATCTATAGCCTTCTTTACAACATCTTCTTTATTTTCTTGTTTCTGTTCTTCTTCGTCTGAAAAGACTGTTGTAGATATAACATCATCGCAATACTCTTTTTCAATAAACGCATCCATTTCGTTGTAATCAGTGTTCTTTTTCTTCTTCGTAAATAATGAAAAAAACATATTCTATTGAACAATTATTTATTATTTTTAGAAAATAATAAAATCATATTATTTTATAAACACGTGATGGAACTGTACAGTTTCTATATGATAAAGTCATATAGAAACTCTAGATCTATAAATCACTATATGATTTATAGATGTACTCAAATCGCCATCCGAATCGAACAATGAAAGGAACCGGCTTCAAAGACGAAAAAACAGCCCACAAAACAATTCAACTCATCCGCTTCAGAAGTCCGGCCTACCAATTTAATGTAATAAACACAATGTTGAATCGAGCAAAATATCATCCACATCAAACTACAAACATGCTCAGCGCAATGAAAGTATTCTCATCATGGCTAAAAAAATACAAGAAGCCCAAAATAAAATACGCATACATGTCAAAAGATGAAATCATCGCATCCGGAGTAAAGTCAGACTTCATAAAAAAATTGGAAGAAGTCGGCTGGAAATATCATAAGCTACAATATTTACCGGTTGGAAAATATGATTATCTTAGTTGGAGAAATGCGGAGATTAAGAAACTTCTTAAACAGCCGGATTCTCAAACAAAAAAGAAACTTCTGGAACTTGGATACTCTATATAATTATAATATGTACATTTTAGTTTATTATAAAATAATAAACTAAAATCTAGATATTTATAATTATATTTCTATTTGCTGTACAGCAAATAGAAATATAATTATAATATGTACAGCAAATAGAAATATAATTATAATATGTACGGCAAGTAGAAATCGTCGCTAACGTCTTCATTAAATGGAGGCGTTTCTATATCGCAACAACCACAATTGTCCTGATTAGCCCATAAAACACACCGGTTAACTTGTTGCTCTTCGTATTTCAGTTTCCAACGGCCCAAAAAGACAGGAGCACGTCTGATGAATAATTGTCTGAACATTTTAATTTATAAATAATATGCAATTCTTTTTAAGTTGAAATAATTGATTTAATCAATATAATATCATCTTGATTTTTTGGACGATTCATTGTAATTTTCCATTTCAGCAATGTTTTTAAATTAAAAAATTGATGACCATTCTCATCTTTATCAAAAAGTTTATGTTTTGTTAAATGTTTCTGTGAAAACTTCGCATTTGGGAAACCTTCATTTGGAAATTTTTGAAAAGCTTCTATTGAAAAATCATTTTCACTTGATTTTGCTAATTGATTATATTCCGAAGTCATATCATAAAACCATCTAATTTGTCCATTATAAAATTCGATTTTCCCCATATTTTTTTCAACAACTTTTTCTAATTTTAGAAATTCTTTTATATCTAAATTTATATCGAGGTCGCTTATTGTTCTATATTTACGAATAGAAAATGAACCCAATATGAAATATTTTTTCTGATCTATACCAGCTATATCAACAAATATATATTTCAATATTTTAGATAATTTTTGATATTTTTTAAGTTTTTTATCTAAAATAATTTTTTTTATTATTTTATCCATTATATTATAATAGATAAAATAAATTATAAATATTTCAATAAATGGTGAGCTTCTACTCCGAGCGCTTGTTTTTTCTTAGTCTTCTTAATTTTCCATTTTTTGAACGCCTTCAAAAATATTTTCTTAGTTGGAAATACTTTCCTAACATCTCCTTTTACTTTTTCCCACAATTTACAAACGCGCTTCGAACCCATGAATTGCTGATATGCTCTAATAAGACCAACAGCTTCATCTCTTAATTCGACTTCATCTTTCATTGAAAGAGCCTCGTAAAATTCATTTATTTCTTCAACCATCCATTCATATTGGTATTTTTTACTTCCATTTACGGCCTTTTCCTTTTTTTCGTCTGTCATCGTTCGATAGTTTGAAGTTTTTACCCAAGGAGGTATAATTATTTTATCCATATATTATAAGTTGAAAATAAATTCTCATTATAAAATAAATTCTCATTATCTTATAATGAGAATATTCAGTATTCATAAATCGAAATCAAAAAAACAAATTTCAGAGAAGACTCCAAAATTGGCGGCCAATAAATTCCTTGAAAAAAAGAAAGTTGGAACAGTTATATATTTACACGAACATCCTTCTGGGAAGATTCATGGTCCTTATCGAAAGGAATATGATAAGAAGATAATGAAGGGGGGGTTATCTATTGAACATTTCAGAGTTGATAGACCTGAATTATTACGTGGAACCGAACAACTTATTATAAAACGACCCCGTGTTGGATTTTTATCGAATGAACCACGCCTTTTTTTTGGAGATAATAAAAATAAAGATTCACAAGGTAATTTTTATTATACATATGCTTTAAAAAATAGAGAGCGAACACGTATATTTCGCGGTTTCAATATAAATAATTTAATGTTATTTCGTGAACTTAAATTTTCTGATAATGGAACTCCTGCTGAAATTCGCGATCTTACTCATGATGAAGTTATAAAAATATCACCAGTAATATTATTAGGTTTATATACTCAATATATTGACCGTTGTAAGCAAGATTTTCCAGATTCAGGACCTATTCGTACTTTCCTAGAAGATATTTATATGAGACGATTATTTTATTATTTATTTATTCATATTTTACCCGTAATTACAGCACATATTTTAAATACATATATTGGAAGAAATCGTGTTCAACAAAATAGTGTAATTCATAATTTTAAAGATAAATTAAAGAATGAACCTGAATTAAAATATTTTATGAATATAATCTCGTTTCTTAACAGAGTTGATATTCGAGCATTTGCTTCGGAAATAACCCGTATATGTGATCTTACAGAAGAACAATTTCAAAATATTATATCAAATCTTGAGTTAAATACAGGTAATTTTAAGTCTTTATCTCCACAAGAAGAATTAAACTCAATTAGACAAAGTTTACGTCAAAATAGAAATAATAGTTCGACTAATCTTGTTGGAAATATTGTAATTTCCAGTGCAACATCCGGAGTGAATCCGATGCAAGTAGTAGAATTTATTGGATTCGTAATATCAATTCCTTTTAGAATTATATTCTTTTTTATGCAATTCGCAGGATAATTAATCTTATTCAAAATTTTATTTTTCAATAACATCCTCAAAAAAATTGATTTAGAAATGTTTAAATATACTTATATAATTAAACATGACCTCGCTCCAACTGAAAAGAAAGGATGAACTTCTCATCATCTGTAAAGAAAAAAAGATATCCGGCGTTTATAAAAAGAGAAAAGAGGAAATTATTGAGCTCCTCGATGCGGTCCATATTACCAAAGATGAGTCCGACTATTTACAAAATTACGACCGATGTGATATATTCACCCCCGACGATATTTCTCAGCTAATGGCGTCCAAATTAGCAGAACTCGTCGCCTCTCCGAGAACACTCCTCGAACCATCCGTCGGAACCGGAAACCTCCTCAAATATATCCCCCTCGATTTATACGAGGCCATCGACGTCTTCGATATCAAGATGGAATACATGGAAGCTATAACGCCCCGCCCCAATTTGAACAAGCTCGCCACCGACTTCCTCAAATACAGTAATTCCATGCAATATTCCAGCATCCTATTGAATCCTCCGTACATAAAAATTCAAGAATTACCCACTGAATACACGCAATTCATTCGCCAGACGTGGCCCATATTCAAATCCGGAAATATTGACCTCTACTACGTTTTCCTTATGAAATGTATCGACCTCTTAGAAGATGGAGGCGCAATGGTAGCGATTACGCCGAACACTTATTTACACAACAAGTCATCCACGCATTTTCGAAAATATCTGTTTGAGAACCGATTCATCAAAGAAATCATCGATTTTAAGGACAAGAAAGTGTTCGAGGACGCATCAGTCTATTGTTGTATAACCGTCATAACGAAGACCCCAAAGGAGTCTCTAATCTATAATGACCAGCCAATCGCATATGAAGCGCTACTCAGCAAGGAAAATCGGCTCCATCTCTTTCATTATGACGCGACTCCCAATACAAAAACGCTGGGAGACATCTGTAAGATTTATAATGGGATAGCCACGCTCCGAGATAACATCTTCATTCACCCAATGAAACTATACGACGAGCCTTGCTGGAAGAAAGTCATAACCGCAAAGAAAGATAAGTTCGGGATTTTCCCGTATGATGGCGGAGTCGTTATTCCAGAGGCCACATTCAAGACCCAGAATCCGCAAACACACGCATTCCTTACAAAATATAAGGCCGAACTCGCGAAGAGGGATTGTGGGCACGTTGTGTATCCGGAATGGTATTCATACGGGCGGACACAGTCGCTACACATTTCGAATAAAGAAAAAGTTATTTATATGCCAGTCTTCTTCGAACCGAAGGGGCTCACGTTCCGAATTGAAACCCCTGCGATTCATATATCTTGCTTGTGTATTGAACCAGCGCGGGTCGAGGATATTGATTTTATTATTGATACAATAAAAAATAACATAGACTATATAAAAAAGAATAGTAGTGTTAAAAATAATGGATGGATTAATGTGTCATCGACAATTCTGAAAACAATTCCAATTCCTGTCGAACCTATAAACCATTAATAATATCATAGAGTGATTTGTTCTCAATAATATCAGTTATTAAAGGAGACTTGTCATATTTGTCGCCAATATTACAAGTATGTTCTGTTTTGATGACGACATTATAAATATCATAGATGATTCCACTTTTAATAAGCGTCAAATACACGTTAAAACTATTTTCGTGTGTTATTGTTTCAAAATTCTTTATTTTTTTATCATTCGTTAAATTTGGGATTTTATCCAAAATGAAATTAATGGGAACTATCTTTAAATCGGGATTCGCCTGTTTCAGAAGATAAACTTCGCCAGTTATATTCTCAAAATAATTATTGCGGTTTTTTAAATAGGAGGTCATTACAAATTTCAGGGGGAATACTATGTATGGGACATTTTTATAACATACTACAATATCGCATTTCTTCTGCTCTGAGAAATTTGCGCACTGTAAATTGTGTTCTGTTATTAGAGAATAGTCGTCGATACTTTCTATATTGGAGAAGTATACACTAAGATATTCGATTATCATCTTGTTCAGATGGTCGGTTTTCTTAGAACTTCGAGCGCCGTTCTCAAAATAGAGGCGCATACATTCATTTAATCCGGTCATTATTATTTGATAACACTTGCTTTTTATTGGGTCCATGGTATTTTATGTATAATAGACGAAAAGTTTTAACTTGTTTTATTTTTGAATTATAAGTGCCACCCACACGAATTTCACGTGTCTTAATCAGCAACTATATGACTAATTTGGTATTTCTTTAAAAGAGTGGCAATTTACATAAAAAATTTGTTCCGAATTACCATCAATAAAAATTGATGGTAATTCATCTTTTGGATGATGTAAAGGTATTCTAGTATTTTGATTGTGATATATTTAACTTAAATTATAATTTTTTATTAAATAAACAATCAATCAAATTTTGTTGATATTTTTTTTCATTTTCTTTACACATATTATTATATAATTCATTCTTTTTGATTATTGGTTTTTTTTCATGAGAAACAATCATGTCATATTCATGAATTTCTGGTATAATCTCTTTTATATATGAAAAAAATGTTCTGCCAATATCAGTTTTATAATATTCACTTATATGTTTATTACTTCTTAAATTATTAATTGTAGAAATTATAGGAATTAAATTTCCAGTTCTGTCCTTATCTAATTCTCCATCCCATTCACTACTATTTGGACAAATATGTTCTATGCTAAATTTATTTTCTAACATATTTGTTGGGATTTTTTCTTTGTAAAAATAAAACATAATTGTTTTTTCAAAGAATTTTAAAGGTCTGCGTTTATTATTTTTATTTTTTCCATTTTCAAGTTTTCTTTTATAAGGATTATTATTTTCATCGTATAATTGACATATTACCTCATTAAATAATTCTTTTGTTAATTTATTACTAATATTTTCAGGAGTAGATAATAGATTTTTTGTAATATTTTCTATAAATGCGCCACCAGCTCTATATGTAATTGAATCAGAATTCTTAAAATATTCTCTTTTATCTTTATTTTTTACATCACTTACAAAAAAATGAAAAAGTAAACATTTTTCTAAATTATTTATAATAATCGATATAGGGGTATTCTTTTTTTTATAACCAATTATACAACTTAGTATCATAAATAAATTATTCTTTTTTAATGTATTTAATTTATCTTGACATGTGTTATTAAATAAATTATCATTAATTTTTTCTGTAAAAATAGACATTATTATTTGATCTAAAACATCACATGAATACAATATTTTTTCTTTAAAATCATTTATATTATCAGTTGTAAATGTATCATTATAACTATTATATAATGCCTTATATAATTTAAAAAACAATGATAATCCATCTACATCAGTTTTATCAATAAAATTTGGATATTTTTTATTACATAAATTTTGAAATCCAACAATAAAATCATGTGCGTTAATTTTATCAACAATTGGATCATAATTATAACAAATTAAAACTTCACCATCAGCCTTTGTATTATAATATTCTTTTATACATTCTTCTAATTCAGTTTTAAAGATTCTATCAGTAATATCAAAATTAAATTCATTAAATAACCGACATGCCAATAATTCTGTTTCTGTTAATTTGCTATTGTATTTATTTATATCTTCAAATGTTTTACACAATTCATCAATATCATAGCCTTCAAAAAGATTTACATTTATTTTAACATTTAAGTCAAAATATTCAGAATCGTTAATTTTTAATTTTGTTTGTATTTCATCTAGTAATGTATCTCCAATTAAATCTCGGTATATTTGTATTCTAGTATATAAATCTGAATATCCATTTTTATTGAAAAATAAATTATACTTAAAATTCATAATTTCTTCATAAGACAAATTACTGAAAATATTACAGCTATTTTCAAAAAAAGTATAGTTTTTTCAAATAAAAATATAGCTTTTTATTTTATGTTTATAATTCGATGACTACACGACGACTATTCGGAATTTAAACAGCTTAAAAGAATCAATATTATATATATTGATTAGATAGGTTGTAATGTCTAATTATCTAATAATAAAAATTCGGGTCTGATCTTAACAGAAAATATATATGATTTTGGATTTTATTAGATATACATGAGTTTAACATGATTCATGTATCTTATACAACCGTCAACTGCTTTGATTATTTGCTTGTAATTCTAAAATTGAGTTATTAGTTATAAATAATCAGAGGGAGGGTTGATGCTTTAATGTTTTTACAGATATATTTAAAAAAAGCTATATTTTTATTTGAAAAAACTATACTTTTTTTGAAAATAGCTGTAATTAGTGTCTCTTTATCTTCTTGACTTAAATTTATTTTTTGAATTTCATCAATTAAATTATCTAAATAATCATTAAATATTTCAAATGGTTTATCTATAAAATGTTTAATCGCATTTATTCTGTTATTTCCATCAATATTCGAATATATATTTCGCGAGTTAGTTTCTTGTCCAAATGTAATTGCGTGAACACTATTTTCTGTATCATATAAAAATTGAATGTAAGCTTTCTCATTTGGGATATTATCACTTTTAGGAAGTATATCCCATTTTCGTTTTCTTTGAAATTTTGGTTTACTTATTTCTTGATTATTTATTTTCGTTATAAGTTGTTTTACAGTCCATTGTTCATTTTTGATTATTTTACTTGTCATATTATCATTTTTGATTATTTTACTTGTCATATTATTATTTTTATATATTAGTGAATATCTTTTAAGTCATTTTTATCAATATCTGATAAAAATGTAGAATATATTTTTTACAAAACATCCAACATCATCATATCGCGTGTTTTTGAACAAGAGAGCCCAATATTCCCTCATACTCACTCATAAATCGCCTAGGATTCATAAGCGCCAAAAATTTATCACGGATTCCTCTCTTATATTCATTAAACCAATCAATATTGGCCACCATATATTTCGCAATTTCAACGTATTCGTCCGGCGTTTTCGCAACCATCCTTTCCAGTCCGGAGTGTATCATAAGTGATGCGCTCACATTATGACAGTGATAGTCTTTATTATAGAGAGTTATAATCGGGAGCGAATGATAGAGCGAATGACACGTTGTTGTCGTTCCGCTATATGGGGACGTATCCAGCAAAATATCGACATCCACGAACAGTTCCATATATGCCCGGTCGTGTAATTTCGTCAGTATAATTATTCTGTCTGCTTGGACATTCATTTTCTCAGCATAATATTGCTGACGGGCATCTGCATTGTCGAAACTGTCGAGTTTTATTTTAATCTTGGAGTTCTCTACTTCCCGCAATATACGACCCCATATTTCCAATATATACTCTGAATTTTTCGATTCCTTATTGAAAGAGCCGAAGACGATTTCACTAGGATTTGACACCCTATGGCTCAGTGGGGGGCTATACTGGATGTGTTCATAAAGCAAGAAACAACTCTTCATCCGGAGTAGTTCTTCTGTGTGATACTGGATACTATCTGGCGGGTTCGTTATCGCGTCCACAATTTTGTATTGAATACTCTTCATAAACGTGCTACTTGGATGACCGAGATATGTCATCTGAATAGGGGCCGGATTATACGCAAAAACGCCGAGGCGGTTATTCAGTGTGTTTCCATTCAAATCAATCAATATATCAATCGCGTCCCTCTGTATTAGCTCGGCGACGATGTAATCATCCGCATTTAATATCAGGCGCTTAAAGGCAGGAAGTGGTCGATAATATTCATGGATTTCTTCTAAGTTGATATATAAATAGATTTCAAACCGATTCATATCGTGATTGCGCAATATCGGGAGAATAAAATGTGAGACGACGTGTAGATTGAAATCACTGGACACATAACCAACCCGAATCTTTCCGGTGCGATTCCTCCCAATTTTTGGGTTGAATCGCTTCGACGCATCGACTACATACATTGATTCAAGCTCACGCGCCTTCCTAATATACTCTTTGTGATCGTAAAGAAAATAATCATATATACACATAACAGACATATATGTACTCAATTGATATGAATAAAGGTTGAATTTATGGCTCAGCTCATATGCTTTTTCAGTGTATTTGAGCCCATTCATAACATCACCTAGGCTAAAATAGATTGATCCCAAATAGAAATAGTTCTCAAATTTGAGATTCATCTGCTCCTTGCTTGAACATTTTACAACAGAACCGTCTTTAACGCGTTGTAAAACACAGCGCAAAATATCCTTATGTAATTTGCTCAGTTTCTGGCTAAAAAAATAATAATGTAAGAACTCCTGCTCCCCCAAAAATTGCTCAAATAGATTATCCTTGTTCAAATTAACAAGCTCCCGATAAAGCTTTTTATTGAATAGTATGCGACACAACGCCATTAAATTCTCAAAATAGTCCGGCTTAGCGTTGTAGGATAACTTATACCACCACAATTGCTTCTCTGCATCTTTTCCTTCATATAATGCGCCCATCTTATGATACAGCATCGCATCATCCGGATAAAAGAATAATATCTGTTTTATAATTTTCTTTTTCGTTTTGAAATCGTGGCGGGCGTCTTTTAGTAAATCAGTCCCCACTTTATATAACTCGACCTTTCCATTCGTTTGGAAATCTGGATTATCCACTTGTTTAAGTGTGCTCTCTAATTTTTCCATAAAGATAAGATAACAATTCAATATTTTTTAAACTGCGATATGAAATAAAATATAATCATAAATATGGACGCAATTTTATCTGGGGCCCTCGCTGGAGCTGTCGGTTATAGCATAACACTCCCCCTCGATTTTTTTAAGCAACATTTACAATCCGCATCGACAACAACCGCCATTTATCAAACTATACAAAAAAATGGTTATAAGGTCATGTTTCGAGGGGGGCTGGTCGGTCTTTCGAGCATAACCCCGCAAATGGCGCTTAAATACTACGCTTTTCACGAATTGGAGAAAATGGGCGCGTCCAAATATCAGTCCGCATTCGGGGCCGGTTTGATAGACGGGGCCTTTTTAGGACCAATACTAGCGGTCCAATCATTTAAACAAATGAATTTGGAAAACCGGAAGATTTCTTATATTGATATTGTTCGCAAGAATGTAGGAAGCTTGATGGTCCCAATGGCTCTGAGAAACGCAGTATATACGGGGACAATATTGGGCGGGTATTTTTCGGTCCGGCCGGAACACCGACTTTTCGCAAAGTCAAAGTTCGTTGAGGATTTCATAATAGGGTCCGCCTTGAATATACCAGCGACTATTTTATGTAGTCCGTTCGACGTCATTCGCGCAAAACATACCCATAATTTACTCAATAATCGGACTGTGTCATTAGGGGGCGTAGTAAAAGAAATTATAAATAATAATGGTTTCAAGGGATTTTATAGCGGGTATTCATCCCTCTATATTAATTTCGCGATCCGATTTCCACTGACACTCGCGCTCCAATTCCAAATAATGGATTTCTTTATTAGAAAAACATGATGTAGATAATCATAAAAAAGAGAAGATACGACTTAATCTTATTGAACTGACGACTAATACGAGATGACTCGCATTGAGTTTTCAACAACTGATTATCAGTTCGCAAACGGCGGATATCTTCATATATAGTTGCCTGTGTTCCTTTGAGAGTATCAATCTGATTATGTAGGGAACGAACCTGTGATATATAGCTGTTGCGAATGACAAATTCGACCATTTCGCAATTTCCTGTCGCCATCGCAAGTTCAGAGCATGACTGATTTGTTTTGACTGTTTTTGTGGAAAGCGGAATGCTCGATAAATCATTAATCCGGCGCAATAAATCAAGACGATTTTCTTGAATCAAAAATTGAATCGCATTCCGATTTCCATCAACAGTTGCGCTGTCAGAAACAAATGTTAAATCGCGCACATTGAGCATCTCAATGATTTTTTCAAGGACTGTCTTCTCCTTTGGAAGTTGAAGGTCCACCTCAATAGTTGGAAATACCATGCGATATTCAACTGTATCGGGCTTCTTTCCATTCCTCAAATAGTCCTCGTAAGTTTGAAGCGAATCCAAGTCTTGGAGAATCTCATCGCGCGATTTTAGGGACCAAATAAGGTATTCCCCTGTCCCACGAAAAATGCGATAAATGTTGTCATACTCGTTCTCAATTTTACGGAAAGCTTCCTTCAATTGACGAATTATATCATTCTTTTTTAAGGGATCGCTCATTTCGGACTTGTATTTTTCATACAGCATCGCATGAACGTTGAGAATTGTCATAAGGAGGCCTGGTTTTCCAGACATTTTACCGATGATTTCTGCCATAATGTCAAAGTCAAATTTTTGTTGTTGTTGAGTATCCATTGTAAGATTTATTTATAAGAAACAATCGATTCTATAATAAATCAATTTTTATGGGAAATGGTAGGCCACTCTTTCAATGGAATCCGCAATCGCCGGAATTCCATATTCGGCCCCAATGTCCTCACATAAGCGCCGGATATAAGCGCCCCCACTCACTTTTGCGATAAGTGGAATTGAAACCAGCGACATCGGACTCAAAGCGCGATATTGCACGATTACTTCATCTTTCCGGAGGCGGGACTGCTCCTCATTGATCCGCGCGACCTGCTCTATAAAATAGGTGGCGCTTGTAATAATGGTTGGTTCGCCAGTCGGTTCCAGTTGATGGACCGTTATCTCATGGCTAGGGATTTTATCAATGCGAATCCCATTTTTTGCGAAATACCAGAGCGGTTTTTTGAGACCACCTGAGCGAATTTCATAGGAACTATACATTGGATATTCTTGTTCATATGTGTAGTTGTTGTATTTTTCTATGATGGAGCCGATGTCGACAGCGCCCAAATCAACCGCGCTCATTTTTTGAATGAGCCCGAGGGCATCCCCTGTGTCAGTTGATATTCCGAGAATGAGGTTAAAACAGTAAGTTTTATCGGAATGGAGACGGCTCCTTGAATTGACACACTCATCTCCGACTAAAAAGCAGACGAGACCACTTGCGAGTGGATCGAGGCGCCCAATATAGCATATTTTGTTTTTGATTTCTTCTTGGACTTCACGTGTAAGTTGTCCAAGAGTCTGTCCTTGTGGTTTGTATTTGATAATCATTTTGTTTTAGTTGATAAATATTTGGTAAAATAAAAATTGATTTTTATTAAAAATTGATGGTAAATTGAAATTGTTTTTTTGATTTGATTTAACGGATTACTTATCAAATGGACTCCCAATCCCAACCCCCACGAAACTACTTGACTGCCATTTTAAGAGGCCTTGAAACACAACCCGAACAAGCGGGACTTGCACAAGTGCAAGACCCTGAATTACGTAAGTTTCTCAGTCAACTCGAAAAAAAAACCCAGTTTCCGACTCCTGAATTTCTTCAAAAAGTCTCTGATAAATTCGACAGTGATAAATCAAATTTGAGTGATGTAGAATTACGTATTCTAAAGCTCAAAGCTGAACTCCAAGAATTGAAGGAAGAACGGAATGATCTTCGAGAAAAAGTAAACAGCGGTGGTCTCCTATTGGAGACGTCAGAGTCTCTAACAGAACGCAAAAGACTTGATTCAGATTCAATGCGATGGCTTCATGATCATCTAATCGGCCCTAATTGTAGATCAGTCATTGATGATATGGAACGGACCGGCTATAACGACAGCATTCATATTTATATGATGATCCTTTCTAAATCGACTGATCAAGAAAACAAAGATCATTCGTGTCTTCAATTGGCATTGCATGCATTGAGAATTAAAGACGTTCAACAAGCGGATTTGATCGCTCGATTGATAGTTGACCCTGAAATTAAGTGCGAGTATGAATTTCGGAAGCAAATCCGTCGTTATTAATGGAATCGCGAGATTTCAAAAAAAACAACGTTTTTTATAAAACTTTTACTTGATAAAATAAAAATTGATTTTTTTATTTATCCCTTTTCAATTGATATAAAAAGATGTCAAGAACAAGCACAAACACAACCACTTATTTTGGAAGCTTTGGAAGCAGTATTATTCCGCAATCACAGATTGTCGATCATATTCGATCTGCAATTTTGGGTGGAAATCTGCCAGAAGTTGAAAGACTTTGTAGCAAGATTTCGCAGAATGATGTATCCAATTACCGCGATGTTTATGGAAACACCATCTTACATACTGCAATTTTACTCGGACGATCGGAAATTGCACAGTATCTTATCAATTTTGGTTGTCCATTGACTACCGCAAATTCTATTGGGGAAACCTGCTATGACCTTCTTGCGAAGAGCAACATCGGAAGCTTGGTCAAATACGTCCACGATTCTGAAAAGAAGAAAGCGGAAGCTCATCAAATGGAGACACGCTCAAAAACTACAAGAATTGTTGCATTGGAGACGGAAGTTCACTCTCTTGAAAACACGAATGTGAGTTTGAGCAAGAAGAATCAAGAGTTGACAATTGAGTTAGGGAAGCGAAAAAGGGACATTGAGGAGTTGGAGACGCAAAAGAGCAATCTAATTAAGGCTTCAAGGAAGAAGTAGGGGGAACTTGAAATTCCCCTCTTACACCCCTTCTCTGGAGGACCTAATTATTAAACTTTTCTGATTAAATTATTTGATAAAATTATGAAATTTATAAAATTAAAGAAAATACTTAAAACAGATAAAATTAACAACTTTTTACACATATCTGGAAAATAAATATATTTTTATCTGTTTGCACTTTTCTTTCACACATATCTGGAAAATAAATATCTGTTTGGGGGTTAGCACCTTTACCCGCATATAGCGGGAAAAAGGGGCTGTTTGGGGGTTAGCACCTTTACCCGCATATAGCGGGAAAAAGGGGCTTTTGGGGGTTAGCACCTTTACCCGCGTGTAGCGGGAAAAAGGGGCTGTTTGGGGGTTAGCACCTTTACCCGCATATAGCGGGAAAAAGGGGCTGTTTGGGGGTTAGCACCTTTACCCGCATATAGCGGGAAAAAGGGGCTGTTTGGGGGTTAGCA